>Ga0115002_10008136_pt1 | contig 11668 bp, 14 predicted proteins | sample ArcticOcean_MG_C_8_FD_89576 | JGI IMG/M metagenome (GOLD analysis project Ga0115002, IMG submission 89576) | Marine microbial communities from western Arctic Ocean - ArcticOcean_MG_CB11_86 | ecosystem: Environmental > Aquatic > Marine > Oceanic | place: Arctic Ocean: Canada Basin | collected...
ATGCTAGCGGGATAGGTTGGGAGTTAAGTACTAGAGAAATGACCCAGTGAGTATTTGTTAGTGGGTAGGTTCGTGGGTAGAATCAATATTGGCGTGTAAGATATTGATTTATATAAATTAGCGGAGGAAGGAATAGAAGCCAGCGCTTTTCTGGATTGGTTGAAGTCCAGTCACGGCGAGGTTGCTGTCGTCAAAAAGCTTGATCGCGTCGAAGACGTTGAAGCGTTTCTTCAGGCAACACGCAAGGTCCGCAACAGCGGGCGCGTGTCGGCGGGTCGCCAGGAAGACCGAATTCCGAATTCGGTTCAGGTATTGCTGAACATTGCCGAGTGCGAGACGGACCTCGGACAGGTCGGGTCCCCCACCATTGGCCACACCATCGACCTCTGTCCGCACGGCCTCTGCGTCTTTAACCAGCAGGAGTTGCCCACGGCTGCGGTCCTGCGCCTGACGATCAACGCCGTCGGTTTCCCGATTGCCATCTACAACCTCGTCGGTGACCCGCGCTGGGCCGCAAGCGATGACGAGGGACAGCGCATGGGCATCCAGATTCTGGAGGCGCAGGATTTCTCGCGCTGGGAGCGGGAGTTCCCCAGACGCTTCGTACGCTAGCTCTTGTCCCAAAATTGTCATCCTGACAATTCTTGGGAATCGGTTCGCAAGCGAACCGCGCTGGCAATGATCCATCTTTCGCACGTTACGTTTCCTGTGGGCCGCTTTCCACCGCGGGTGATGGCGGGTTACTCTGGCGCATGAATTTCAAAGGTGTACGCATATTCGACGGCGAGTCGGTCCTCGACCCTGGGCTTGACGGAGTAGTCGTCGAACAGGGCAGGATCACGAAGCTGTGCCCAGGCTCCGAGCTGCCGGGCGATGCAAAAGACCTCGGTGGGCTGTGGATCATCCCGGGCCTGATTGATGCGCACGTGCATCTGTGTCTCGATCCATCGATTTCTGATCCGCTGTCGCACCTGACGGACCCCGCGCTGTTGATGTCAGCGATGGCCGAGCGCGCATCCGCGATGGTCAAGGCGGGGATAACCGCCGCCCGCGATCTGGGTGGCGGCAACTTCGTCGAACTCGCGCTCCGTGACCGCATCAACCGCGGCGAGATGCCGGGCCCGCGCCTCTTGTGTGCAGGCCAGCCGGTCACGTCGACAGGCGGACACTGTCACTTCTGGGGCGGGGAAGCCGCAGATCTCGAGGCCGCCCGTGTGGTCATCGAGCGTCAAGTCGAGCACGGCGTCGATCTGATCAAGGTCATGGCGACGGGTGGCAATATCACGCCCGGATCGAAGCCTGCGGACTCGCAGTTCGACCTGGCCACATTGACTGCCATCGTTGCTGCCGCCAAGGACTGCGGTCACGCTGTTGCTGCGCACTGCCACGGCACGGAAGGCATCGGCTTCGCTGCGGCGGCAGGAGTAACGACCATTGAGCACTGTTCCTGGGCTGGCGCGGCGGGTTGGGGACTCAATTACGATGCCGCGGCCGTTGAGGAAATGGTCCGACAGGGAACCTGGGTGTCCCCGACGATCAACTCTGGATGGCGCCGCCACGCCCCCGGAAGTGATCGGGAGAAGCTCCTCAACAAGAACTTTGCGCGACTGACAGACGCAGGCGTGCGGCTCATCGCGTCGACTGATGCAGGAATCCCCAACGTCTTTCACCATCATCTGCCGCTCGCGTTGCCGCTCTTCGCGCGCCTTGCTGGTATTTCCAACGAGGCAGTTTTGGTTGCTGCAACGAGTGATTGCGCGCGCGCGCTCGGCCTTGCCGGGCACGGGCTTATCCGGGAAGGATGTGCGGCTGACATGGTGTTCGTTGATGGTGATCCGCTCGCGGACCTGGGTCGATTGGCAACCCCGGCCCAGGTGATGTGCCGTGGTGAGTTGCAGTTAAGCGGCGTTCTTACCTAGCACCGGGCGGTTTCGCCCCTTCGCATAGTCGCGCTTTTTTGTCAGGTTCGCGAAATGCTCGGCCGTATTCTCTCGGGGCCGCGCGTTACCGGCCGGACCGTCATTTTCGGCGGAAAATGCGAGGTTTGCTTGCAATCCGACTCCCACGGAATTGTCAGGATGACAATTCCTGGACATGAATTAAAGGTAGGGGATGTCGCGAGGTAAAACGACGGGCTTCCTGCGCGCGGTGCGGGAGGTGGGGTCTTGCCCACTGTCTGGTGCACTGAGGTTGCCGCAGAAATCTCGACCCGGCGTCATCGGCACCGGTGCCCGCATTCCCGCGGCGAGATATTGGTCCAGCGCATCGGTTGCCTCGGGAAGTACGTGTCGGGCGACGAATCGGGCACGCGGCAGGACGTGGCTGTCGAGGACGCGGTTGCGCTGCCCCCACGCGACCTGGAGGTTGCCGCAAGCAAACAGAAGAGGCTTGTTCGTGACCGCAACGTCGCGCTCGATGTTGTAGGTATATAACAGCATGAGGTCTTCGAATAACATCGCAAAGTCCTCCCGCAGGGTATAAAACGAGTACCAGTGCGTCGCGCCGTGGCGGGGAAACTCAACGCCAATCTCGGACGGGGACACCGCTTCCTGCGTGGACGTAGCGGTCGCGCCGCCATAACGGACCTCTGCAAGCGCTTCGAGCAATGTGGACTGGAGCGGGTGTGCAGACTGCAACTGATTGGAAGAAGGCAGTGTGATGTTGTGCCATAGTGGCCCGCTAGTGTTAACAGCACTGTGCGTTGCCACGGGGAAGAAGTCGTTGGCGTGGGCGAGTTCATGGAACAAAAGCCCGACGAGACCAATCTCAATGTGGCTGCTGGTTCTGGGAGCGATATTGTTGCGGCGCAGAATCTCGCCATCCTTGATGGGAAAAGACAGAAAGTCGAATTGCAGTGCGTGGCCGAACTCCGCGCGATAGTCGGGCGCTGTGTCGACGTCTAGCCGCTCTGCCGCAGTCAGCCAGATGCTGGCCGGGTCGAGGTAGATAGCGCCGGTGATTGCCCAATAGAAGGATGGGCGGATGTCGTGTGAGATGACGATGGCAGTTGCGGCGCGGGTCAGAAGGCGCATTTCCGGCCCCATACGCTGCAGTGCAATCTCAAAGTTCCGGCCCATCCAGTCGTGGGACACAATGACGCGGTTCATGATGTCGTCGATATCAGGGTCGGAGGTCTCCATCCCGATCAGAGGCAGATCGCCCAGTGAGCAGCTTGCCTGTTCGCGCACGGCTACGGCGCACCTGACCAGTGAGTCCCGGTGCGGAGTATTTGCCCGATAGGGACGTGATTTGGCCCGCATGCCGGGCTTGTCGAGGAACAGTAGGTTGGACTCCACCTCCAGGGTTTGGGCAGCGATGGACGTGGCCCCGTGAACTTCACCGTCGTCGTCCTCGAAACGCACATAGATCCGGCCGGCGGCGGCATCGAGCGCAACGTGACTGAGTGCGCTCGCAAATATACTGAAAGTGGGTGTTGCTCCGGCAGCGATATGGGCCGTGATGGTGGCCGCCGCCGTCCCAAGGCAAGCGCCTGTTGGTGTTGTCTGACACACGCTTAGGGCGATTGGCATGCCCGCGTCGGCTTGTGCGGTGACGTTGAGAGTGGCGCCGGTGCCAACGTTGACCGCCGCGACAGCGAAGGCCCCGGACAGCGTGTCGAGGGGAAGCTTCAGAATGCCGTCGTTGTCCGCAGTTCGGGCGAGGGCCACGACATCGGCAGAGGGTGTTTCCGAGACGCGAAGCTGGAGCGTGTTAACCCCCGGTATCAGGGGTGCAGACACGCCGGTGCAGGTGAAGTTGAAGCTGACCGGGCGCGAGAAGCGTTCAGAGGGTGTCAGCGCGAGAACGAAACTTTCAACGCCGTTCGGCGCGAGAAAAACCGGATGGTTGCGCAGGCCTGTCGGGCGATTGGTCACTGGATCGGTGCGCTGGAAGCTGAAGTCGCCCGGCGCGTTGTTGACCGATATTCGGCAGTTGCGCAGTAGCGTGCTCGTGCCGTTTGCCACGCTTGCGAAGACCGTTGCGGTTTCGCCAAGTGTGATCGAACGTGAGCTGGGCAGAACTGCCGCGTTAATCGATGCGACCGCGCTCGCAATGAACAGGGGGAGAACCGAGAGGACTGCAAGAGTCACAGCGGCGCGCCTTGGATAAGCGCCCGTACAACTTGGATAAGTGCCAGCGCAATTTGGATGGGCGCACGCGCAACTTGGATAGGCGGGCGGAACTAGCTTCGGTGTCGTGTTGGTCATCGCCTCGCACCTGTTATGAGTCAGGTCTCGTCCTCACCAAGCCTGCCAGCAATTCCGCAGTCGCTCAGGTTATCTTGAGCGAGTGTGATCGATCGTCACTGTGCAACACCTGAATGACAAGGCGCAGGCGCCAGGTCCGCGCGGGTCGCCGAGGTCAGGCACCGCCGCTAATGAAGGTGCCAGCGCACAGCGATCAGGCGCCTGCCGCGCTTCTTGATGGTTCCAGCCTTTCATGGAGCTCAAGCCGTTCATGGCATTAAAGCCTTTCATGGCACTAAAGCAAAGTGTCGTGGTGTTCCCTGCGCGACAGCGCGGTGATCCGGCACCGTGAGACGTTGATAGAATTCGCCGGGATTGCGACCGGTCGACATTTTTACCCGCGATGAGATTCGTCAACTCAGCCGACGCTCGAACTGGCAGGGCGCGGGATTGCTCATCCACTGCTGGTTCTCGATCATTGCGACCTGGACCATTTGCGTTCTCTATCCGCACCCACTTCTGGTCTTTGTTGGCATTTTGATCGTCGGCGCTCGCCAACTCGGCTTTGGGGTCATCAATCACGAGGCGGCGCACTATCTGTTGTTTGAAAACCGCAGGCTGAACGACTGGGCGGCGGAGTGGCTGACGGCGCGTCCGCTCTTTGGTGCCAGTGTAGTCGGGTACCGCCGCACGCATCCCCTTCATCATCGCCATACGCAGCAGCCCGGGGATCCGGATCTGCCACTGTCGGCTCCATTCCGACGACGCGCGCCAGCCTGCGCGGGAAGTTTGTGCGGGATCTGACCGGCCAGACAGGCTGGAAGCAGCGCAAACGAATCGTGGTTGATAGTTTCAGGAACCGGTCGGGGTAACTTGACGCGGTGCGCGGGGTCCGGCGACTCGGGCCGAATCTGATGATAAATCTGGTGTTCCTGACGGGATTCGCGGCCGCTGACACGTGGTGGCTTTATTTCGTGTTGTGGATTCTGCCGACGATGACGTGGGAACTCTTCATCTCAAGAATTCGTAACATCGGCGAGCACGGGGCGGTGGGTGACAAGGACAACCGCCAGCAGAATACGCGCACGACCCCTCGTGCGTTTGCTGATCGCGCCATATTTCGTGAACGATCACCTTGAGCATCATCTGCTCGCGTCAGCACCCCGGTGACGATCTCCTGCTCGCGCTGCCGGACGCCGATCCGGTGTCAGGCGTCTGTGTACCAGACAGAGATGATGAAACCGGGCTGGCCGCGCTCAGTGTTGTCAGTCATAAACGACGATTGCTCAACGAACTGCACCGTGATGGCGGCACCCTTTTCGGCAAGCCATTCGTTAATCTCGGTTTCGCCTTCATGGACCTGAGACACGCGTTGGCGGAATATTTGTACTTTGACCTCTATCACCTCACAAATTTTGAAGCCTGCCAATCTTAACGGGTTTGCCGGTGTGTCTTGGTCAGATTTGGCCCACTTTCCTCGAGGGGGACAAGCCCGGTCGCAAGGTTAGTTTCGCGCATGCCGGGGGTCCGGTCGTCCTGCATGTGAGGGGGATGCGAGAGGCATGTGGGAGGGCGGCGAGCGGGTAGGCGGTGCCGATCCGACGTCGGGGATGGGAGCCGCCTCCGTTTGTTGCGTCCTGCTGGAACTCAGCATTCGGGAGGCGCCAATGGAGACTCACCAATGGAAACGCGGGGGCAATATCGCTGGTATGCTGGGCGCATCACAACGACTTGCCGCGCGGGGATTGTCCGTCCAGAAGAGGCACAATCCAGAAGAGGCATAGGGGGTGGGTTGATTGTTAGGGGTGGCGAAACGTTGGAGTCGGGGCATAGGTTAGAAGCGGGTAGGAAAGCAGGGCAGACGGCCATGTCCTCTGCCTTTCGTGGAACTAAAGCAATATGCTGCGGTGTTCTCTGCGCGACAGCGCGGCAATCCGGCAGCGTGAGATGCTGATGCAGGTATCGCGGATTTCGGCCAGTTCCAGGATCTAACGCGGTCATAGCAATAACAATCGAGTAGAAGCGTGGCGCAAGACAAATTGGCGCGGGAAGACAGACGACGCGTTCTCAAACTAATGGGGACCGCAGGGGCCGCAACGGTTGCGGGCGTCGCATTCTGGCCGAGGTCAGCGTTGGTGGACGCTGCGCGCGCCGCGATGTCCTCGCGAGTGTATGAAGATGTCTGCGCAAGCCCGCTCGATAATCTGCTCGGCGTTCGATACGAGCCCTTGCACATCAAGGTCGTTTGAGTGCACGCCGGTGACGGGAGTTTCTTGCCAGGTACGTGGAACATCAATCAAAACAGGAAGTTCGCCCATGACTGAACACTCACTGACGAATCAAGCTGAGGGGCGCTGGTGGAGCAAGCTGTTCATCGTCAGCGCGCTTGTCGCGCTCTTGTGCCTGGTCACCGCACCGCTTGGGCACAAATACGGTTTTGTCGAGTTGCTGCCCGCGTTTGGCAGCCTGATCGTATCGTTGCTGGCGGGCGCCGTCATCGTTATCGTCGGTACGGTGATGATTGTTGTTGCCCACAATAAAGGCCTGTTACGTGACCGCAATCTGACGGCGCTTGCCGTCGTGCTTGGCTGTATACCCATTGTCGTGATGTTGCCGCAGATGCTGGCCGGCCGTTCCGTCCCGCCCATTCATGACATTACGACCGATGTATCCGATCCACCGCTCTTTCAGGCAGTACTACCGTTGCGTGCAGACGCGGGCAACCCCCCCGGCTACGGGTCGAAACAACAGTCTGCCGAGGAACTCGCGGCATTGCAGCAGGCTGCCTACCCCGCCGTGACCTCCCTTGAGACGTCGCTCCCGATGCCGCAAGCCGTCGCCCGTGCTGCCGAGGTGCTCGGAGCGCAGGGTCTCGAACTGGTGGATGTTAGTGACGACGACGGCCGGGTTGAGGCCACCGCGACGACCTTCTGGTTCGGCTTTAAGGACGACGTGGTGGTGCGGGTACGGGCGAACAGGGCGGGCTCAACGATTGACGTGCGATCAAAATCTCGCGTTGGTCAAAGCGACCTCGGGGCGAATGCCGCGCGGGTCATCCGCTTCCTCGAGGACTTTTGACTGGCAAGTCGTGTTCAAGCGCCTGCTAGAATCTCTATGCCAATGTCAGTTTCGCCGGGCTCGGCGGTGGGATTCAAGGTTGGCGGAAGCAAATCGGTGAGGTCAACAATGCGGTGAGCAGGGCGAGAGTTTCTCGCGCTCTGCAAACGGAGGCGCGAATGCGGTGTCCCAAGTGCTTGTCAGACATGGAGACGATCACGTTCAACGACGTCGAGATAGACCGGTGCTTGGATTGCTACGGCATCTGGTTCGACCATTTGGAACGCTCGCGTCTCGCCGGGCTCAAGGGTGCAGAGTCAATCGACATCGGCGATGAAGAGACCGGCGCTCGTCACGACGGGATGGTCTACGTCGAATGTCCGCGCTGCTTCGGCATCATGGAAAGGATGGAAGCCGGATCATCGAGTAGCCCCATTCACTATGACCTTTGCGTCAGTTGCCATGGCAGCTATTTCGACGCTGGCGAGTTTCGTCGATATCTCCTGAGCGAACGAAGCTGAGGCCAGGCCGGCAACTGGTTCTGGGGCAGGAACGGGTTCTTTGTCCCAAAATTGTCATCCTGACAATTCCTGGGAGTCGGTTTGCAAGCAAACCTCGCACTTCCTGTAGAAAAGAGGCCTGCAGAAAAGAGGCCTTTAGAAAACGGCGGTGCATCCCTGCACCGCTAGGGTCGCAGTAGCTTTCTGACGATCTGGTTGACCTGCTGCGGATTTGCGGCGCCCCTGGTCTCTTTCATGACCCGACCCACGAAGAACCCCAGGACCTTGTCCTTGCCGGCCCGAAACTGATCAGCCTGCTTCGGATTGGCATCGATGATTGTGCTGATCAATGGTTCAAGTTCGGCACTGTCGGACACCTGTTTCAGGCCTTGTGCCTCAATGATGTCGTCGATGTCGCCGGCGCTCTCCCACATTTGGTCGAAGACCTGCTTGGCCGCTTTGCCCGAAATCGTCTTGTCGCTGATGCGGCTGATCAATTTTGCGAGCTGCAATGCGCTAATCGGCGATCCCGAGACATTTGCATCCTCACGGTGCAGTCGACCGAGTAGTTCCACTCGCACCCAGTTGCCGGCCGCGCGCGGGTCACCTGACTCGCTGGCAACCTGCTCGAAGTAGTCGGAGAGCGCCCGACTCGACGTGAGTACCTGGGCGTCGTCCCCGCTGAGGGCATATTCGGCGACGAACCGGCGGGACCGGGCATCGGGGAGTTCGGGCAAGCTGGTGCGTATCTCGTCGATGTACTCGCGGCTGATCTGAACCGGCAACAGGTCCGGTTCCGGGAAGTAACGATAGTCGGTTGCGGTTTCCTTGCTCCGCATGGGGCGGGTTTCATCTTTGTCCGGATCGTAGAGCCGAGTCTCCTGCACGATTCGGCCACCTTCTTCGAGTACCTTGCGCTGGCGCACAATCTCGTACTCGATCGCTCGTTGCAGAAAGCGAAACGAATTGACGTTCTTGGTCTCGGTGCGAGTGCCGAATTCGTCTGTCCCGACTGGTCGGATACTGACGTTGGCATCGCAGCGAAACGAGCCCTCGGCCATTTCGCCGTCTGATACATCGAGCCACGTCACCAGCCGATGGATGGCGCGTGCATAGGCAACGGCTTCGTCGGACGAGCGCAATTCCGGTTCTGAAACAATCTCGATGAGCGGCGTTCCAGCGCGGTTGAGGTCGATGCCGGACATGCCACTGTAGTCTTCGTGTAGCGACTTGCCGGCGTCTTCTTCGAGGTGCGCGCGCGTGATGTTGATGACGCGTTCGCCAGCGTCGGTTTCGATCTTGAGCTGGCCGCCCTTGACGATTGGCTCGTCCAACTGCGTGATCTGATAACCCTTCGGTAAGTCGGGGTAAAAGTAGTTCTTTCGATCGAAGACCGAGCGTTCACCGATTTCTGCACCGACAGCGAGGCCGAAACGCACGGCCTTTCGATACGCTTCGCCGTTAACGACCGGAAGGACGCCGGGCAGTCCCAGATCGACCGCACAGGCCTGTGAATTGGCAACGGCACCAAAGGTTGTACTCGCACCCGAGAAGAGCTTGGACGTGGTTGACAGTTGTACGTGGATCTCGAGTCCAATGACGACCTCCCACACTGGCTGCGACGGACTCATGGCTGCTCCGACGGTTGGCCACCGGCTGCGACCGTGCCGACGGGCGTGAGGGTGTGGAAGTCGGTACCCATCTGGTATTGGTGAGCGACGTTCAGGAGTCGCGCCTCCTCCAGATGGGGGGCGATTAGTTGTAGTCCGACAGGCAGCCCGTCTGAGAGCCCGACCGGCATCGACAGGGCCGGAAGGCCCGCGAGATTCGCGCCAATCGTGAATATGTCCTGCAGGTACATGGCGAGCTGATCGTCGGTCTTCTCGCCGAGCGTGAACGCCGGCGCGGGGGTGGTTGGGCCAATAAGCACATCGGCGATGTCAAAGGCGTTGACGAAGTCGTCCCGAATCAGGCGTCTCACCTGCTGCGCCTTCCTATAGTAGGCATCGTAGTAGCCGGCCGAGAGGGCGAAGGTTCCCGCCAGTATTCGTCGCTGGACTTCGCGGCCGAGGCCCTCTGACCGGCTGCGTCGATAGAGGTCCGCGAGATCGATCGGATCGTCGCAACGATAGCCAAAGCGCACGCCATCGTAGCGCGAAAGATTGGCTGAACATTCCGCTGGCGCAATGACGTAATACGCCGGAATCGCGTGGCGCAAGTTGGCGAGGTCGACGTCGACGACGGTCGCGCCGAGTTTGCACAGCGCGTTGATTGCGTCCTCGATGCGGGCCCCGGAGCCTGCATCGATGTCGTGCTCGAAGTACTGGCGTACCCGGCCAAGCCGCAGACCCGTGAGCGGCCGATCAAGCTGAGAGACATAGTCGGGAACAGGCACATCGAGGCTCGTGCTGTCGCGCTCGTCTGCGCCTGCCATGACGCCAAGCATGATCGCAGCGTCTTCGGCTGATCTTGTCATCGGACCCGCCTGGTCAAGGCTGGAGGCATAGGCAATGATGCCCCACCTCGAAATCCTGCCGTAGGTCGGCTTGAGTCCGGTGATGCCGCAGAATGCCGCGGGCTGACGGATCGAGCCACCGGTGTCGGTTCCCGTCGCGCCCGCGCAGAGTCTTGCCGCGACCGCCGCCGCCGATCCGCCGGACGATCCGCCGGGCACGCGGTTCTCGCCCCAGGGGTTGGTAACGGCGCCGTAGAAGCTCGTTTCGTTTGAAGACCCCATGGCGAATTCATCCATGTTGGTCTTGCCCAGTGTGATAGCTCCGGCGGAGCGAAATTTCTCAACGACGGTCGCACTATAGGGGGCGATGAAGTTGTCGAGCATGCGCGAGCCGGCCGATGTTCGGGTGCCCTCGGTGCAAAAAATGTCCTTGTGAGCAATGGGGATGCCGAGCAGCGGCCGGTTGCTACCAGCGCCGTTCAAGCGGTCCGCATCGGCGGCCGCGGCCTCGGTCAACGCGCTATCTCGCATCCCGGTGATGTAACTATTGAGCCGGACATCCTCGGCCGCGATGCGATCGAGGTAATGCGTCGTCAGTTCGACAGACGAGTAGTCGCCCGCGGCCATGTCGGCACCCATTTGCGCGATGGTCCGATTGTGCATGGTCATTCGACGACGCGCGGGACCAGATACAGGCCGTCCTTGGTAGCCGGCGCATGAGTCTGGAAGTGATCGCGTTGATCCGATTCCGTTACTGTGTCGGCCCGTAGTCGCTGGACGGCGTCCAGTGGATTCGCCATCGGTTCGACGTCCTGCGTGTCCACGGCAGCCATCTGGTCGGCGAGATCCAGGATGTTCTGTAAGCTGTCGATCTGCAAGTTGAGTTCCTCGCCCGGCAACGCGAGTTGGGCGAGTTCAGCGATTGATTCGACGAGGGGCTTGTCTATTTTCATGGGTGTTTCGTTGCGATTTCGTTGGTAGTCAGGTTGGCAGTCGACGCTAGCGGATTGGCAAAACGGCATCTGCGGCGCCGGGGCCCGGGCGCGTCGAATCCTAATGGGCTTTGGGATTCTGGGCAAGAAACGAACGTCCATCCGGACGCTGGCCTGGTACCCGGGCGGGAACTCGCAATGGGGACCCGGGCTTGCGACTCGCGTGTGGAACTGCGTTTCATTCGGCAAACGGGCATCGCGGGCCGCTCGACAGACCGGAATCCGGGCTATTCGTACGCTTCTCCACGGTCTTTGTGATCTTCGTGGCCTTTTGGTCATTAGGATATTGAGCGAATTCCTCGCGATTGATAGAGTTGCGGAACATTTTGAATCCAGATCGTTAGGATATTGTCCCGCGCAAGACGTCGCTGCGGGTCACACGGGTCCGGAATGGCAGGCTGAGAGTCCGGTGACGGGCCAGGTTAAGAGGGCCAGGTTAAGAGGGCCAAATTTAAGGGTGCCGGGTTCAGGGGTCAG
>Ga0115002_10008137_pt1 | contig 11667 bp, 9 predicted proteins | sample ArcticOcean_MG_C_8_FD_89576 | JGI IMG/M metagenome (GOLD analysis project Ga0115002, IMG submission 89576) | Marine microbial communities from western Arctic Ocean - ArcticOcean_MG_CB11_86 | ecosystem: Environmental > Aquatic > Marine > Oceanic | place: Arctic Ocean: Canada Basin | collected...
CCGTTAAAATAGTATTTTAAAATATCATGGTGATATGCACTAACATCATTAATGGTAATCTTGTTTGTAGCTGAACTTTTATCATTTATAATAATATTCTTTTCAATCTCGTTATAAGCATATTCAATATTATCAATTGACCATTCAGTGTTTTTAGAATTTGCCCAATCTTTAAAATCAGTTTTTAAGCCCCTCGTATAAACCATTGCATTGATTGATCCGGACCCTCCCAAAACCTTACCTCTTGGAACATAAATTTCTCTATGATTAAGATATTTTTGTGATTTGGAATAAAAATTCCAATTAATGTTTTTATTAAAAAAAGTCATTCCATAACCTAAAGGAATTTTGATCATAGGGTGGTAGTCTTTTGGTCCAGACTCAAGAATTAAAATTTTTAAATCTTCTTTTTCAGATAATTTACTTGCAAGTATAGAGCCTGCTGAACCAGCACCGATTATGATAATATCAAAATTATTCATTAAGATACGATTTCATTTAAAAATTATTCTACAGTTACTGATTTTGCAAGATTTCTTGGCTTATCAACATCTCTTTTTAATTTAACAGCCAAAAAATAAGCAATTAATTGAATTGGTATTGAATAAATTATGGGAGAAGACAAAAAATTTGTTTTAGGCATTAGTATAATTTGATTGCAATGTTTTTTTGCCTTTTTAGCACCCAAGCTATCGGTGATTAAAATGATACGCCCGCCCCTTGCTTTAATCTCTTGGATATTTGACATTGTTTTATCAAAATTTCGATCAAATGGAGCTAATGCAATCACAGGAATATTTTTTTCAATAAGAGCTAACGGTCCATGCTTTAACTCACCAGCAGCATATCCTTCACAATGTTTATAAGTTATTTCTTTTAGTTTAAGAGCGCCTTCAAGAGCTAAAGGATACATAATTCCTCTACCTATAAAAAATATACTTTTTGATTTATTTAAACCCTCAGAAATTTTTTTTATATTTTTAGTATTCAATAAAATAGATTTAACTTGCTTATGAATATTAAATAAAGAATTAAAATCATTTTTATTAATATTTTGTTTAAGAAATTTTCTTTGATTATTAATATGTAGCGATAATAAAATTAGTACAGCTAATTGAGATGTAAAAGCTTTGGTTGAAGCTACTCCAATTTCTGGACCGGCTAAAGTGGGAAAAATATAATCACTTAATCTTGCAATAGAGCTATTTAATACATTAACAATACATGCTGTAATTATGTTATTTTTTTTTAATTTTTTAAGACTTTCAAGGGTATCCATTGTCTCTCCAGATTGAGAAATAACAACGCCTAATGAATTTTTAGTAATAAAATTTTTTCTATAGCGGAACTCTGATCCAATATCTATAGTTACAGGAATATTTGTAATTTCTTCTAACCAATACTTTGCCACCCAGCACGAATGATAAGCTGTGCCACATGCTACCAGAATAATATTTTCAATTTTATTAAAATTTATCTCATTCTTAGATAAAAAAATTTTATTAGTTTTTTTATCTGCAAAATTTGAAATAGTATCCTCTATGCTAACAGGTTGGTGAAAAATTTCTTTTTGCATGAAGTGAGAATAAATACCCTTAATTTCAAAATCTTTTTTTGAAACATGTGGGTGACTTGGTCTTGTAACTTTATTTCCTTTTGAATTGAAAATAATAAAATTATCCTTAGATATTTTGAAAATATCATTTTCTTCTAAAAAAATAATTTCTTTTGTATTGTTTGGTAAACCTAAAACATCAGAACTTACTGAATTAAAACTGTCACCAATACCCAAAACAAGGGGGCTTCCTTTGCGGGTCCCAAATATTGCATTGTTTTCTTTCACTAAGATAGCAAAGGAGAAAGTTCCCTTTATTTTTTTTGCAATATTAACAATATTCATAATTATATCGTCATTTTTTTGTAAAAATTTATTAAACCCTTCAGCAATTATCTCTGAGTCAGTATCTGACTTAATATTTTTACCATCTAACTTTAATTGTTTTTTAATATCCTCATAATTTTCAATAATACCATTGTGAACTAAGGCGCATGTGTTTTTGACAAATGGGTGGCAATTTTTAATAGATGGTTTGCCATGAGTGGCCCACCTTGTATGACCAATAACTACATTTCCACTAAAATTACTTCTATTTATTTTTTTTTCCAACTCATTTATTTTGCCAACTGATTTTTTTTCAATAATTGTTTTTTTACTTAAAAAAGCGATACCAGCAGAGTCGTAACCTCTATATTCAAGGGAATGAAGGCCCTTAATTACTTCTTTTACACAGGATTTAGCACTAACAATCCCAACAATTCCACACATAAACTTGATGTATATTATTTATTTAAAATTTAAAGGATTATAAGGATATCTAAAAGGTTTGTGTCACTTTAGATAAATATCTAGGAGTATCAGGGTCCATACCTTTTGCCAAAGAATATTTAATTATCCAGGGATAAAATTTTGTCATTACGATTAATGGATCTAATTCTGGGGATTTATTTTTTGTAAATAACATTCTACTATCTATTTGTGAATTAGATGTGATTTCATACAAATGTTTAGTTTTTTTTTTTATTGCATTAGTATCTTTAGTTACAACGCTTCCAGAATTATCGTTTAAAGACAATGTAAAAATCTTAAATGTATTATCTATCAAGCTCTTTGGACCATGCATTACCTCTGCGCTACTATAAGGTTCAATTTGTTCCTGGCACAACTCTTTAAATTTTAAAGCAATTTCATTTGAAAGAGCTAAGCCTAGCCCTCTACTTATAATGAATCCACTGCTAATATTTTTTTCAATAATTTCATGATTCCAATTGTTATCAATTTCTTTTTGTAAAAGGTTTGGTAAATCTAACAAATTCAATAAAATATTTTTTTGTAATAAGATGGTTGAGCTTAATTTAATAATTATAGCCAGAGTTAATACAAAAGTTTTAGTTGCAGCTACACTTCTTTCCTCGCCAGCATTAATATTATAAAAATATGTACCAGAATTGATTAATTCACTTTTAAGGTTATTTGTTATAATTAATGTTTCTGCTCCCATTGTCTTAACGGCACTTTCACAGGCAATTAAGTCCTGACTTAATCCAGATTGAGTTATAATAATAACTAAAGTATTATTGAAATCAAAATTAGCATTTTCCAATGTAATCAGGGAGGGTGGTAAACTGTAAGTTGCGATACCTAAACATTTAGCAAATAGATATGATACAAATAAAGCGGCACAATCTGAAGTTCCTCTAGCAACTGTAACGATATGTTTAATTTTTTTTTCTCTAAATTTTTTTGCTAAAATTTCATAATTATTTTTATCGTCTTCATTAAAGTATGAAAGCTTTTCAGGAATACTCAGGGACTCTGTTAATACTGCTGAATTATTGTTCATATTTTTTCCCACCCAAATAAACATCAACTATATCATAGTTTTTATCCAAAATTAAAAAATTAGCTTTTGTATTTTTTTTTATTTTACCAATATTTGTTAAATTTAAATATCGTGAGGCATTATAACTTGTCATTGCAACTGCATTTTCTATTCTATAACCAATATTTAGTAAATTCTTAAAAGTTGCATGCATATCTATTACGCTCCCCGCCAATTTTGATGTATTTTTTAATAAAACTTTGTTGTTTTTTTTTTCTATTTCAATACATGCAAATTTATATTCTCCATCTTCTTTGCCACATGCAGATATTGCATCTGTGATCGCATATAAAAATGGTATATTTTTTGATGCTAGTTTAATTAATTGCGGATTAACATGATTCAAATCACAAATGATCTCAGCATATTTTCCATGCAATAATGCAGCTGTTACCACCCCAGGATTTTTATGATCATTTCCTGACATTGCGTTATATAAGTGTGTAAAACCAATATCATTTTTTTCAATCAGGTTTTTACAACATTCATAGTTAGCTAAAGAATGACCCACTTGAATTTTAATATTCTCTTGAATTAAATAATTAATTAAAGGATTTATATTTTCAATTTCTGGCGCAATAGTAATAACTCTTACATTGGCTATTTTTTGAATTTCTTTAACAAAATCAATACTCGGCTCTTGAGATAAAGAGGGTTGAGCTCCTAGTTTGTTCGGGTTTATAAAAGGCCCCTCTAAATGCACTCCTATTAAGTTGTTATTTTTATTCTCAAAGTTAAGATCAAAATTTTTTAATGCCTTATATGTATTTTCAAAATTATTAGTCATTGTTGTTGCAAGCAAGGTCGTAGTTCCCTTTGACAAGTGAAAATTAGCCATAGATTTTATTGAACTAACACCGTCCATTGTATCAAAGCCATTGCCTCCATGGCAATGCAAATCAACAAATCCAGGTATAATAATTCTTTCGTTTTTTTCTTCCTGATAAACTTTTATTTCGTGAATATCTTCATTGAAAGTAATTTCACCGAAAAAAGATTCGTCGTGATTAATAATTTTTCCAGATATTTTATTAGAGATTGCCATGTTTATCTTATAAAAATAATTTGTTGTTAATATATGCAAAGCATCCATATAATTCAGCTCTTGAATGAAGTTTTGCTTTCTTTATTTTAATTGGAAATAGTTTTTTTTTAACCTGATCTTTAATTTTTTTATAAAAAAAAGTATTCAATCCTACGCTACCACCAATTATAAAATTGTCTATTCTAATTAAATTATTGACATTAACTATACTTTGAACAATCATGTCCACTGCCTCGTTAACAATATTAATAGTTTGGGTATTATTCCTAAATTTTGTCAAAAGTTCTTTAGTATTTTTACATTTTTTAATTTTATTGCTTTTAATTAATGCGTTTCCAGAAGCATAAGCCTCCAAACACCCTTTTCTGCCACAGCCACATAACTTTCCATTAAATTTAATCACACAATGACCTAGCGATCCTATATCTGAAATTTTCCTGTCAAATAAATTCTTGTTGTGAATAATACTACCACCTATTCCGGTTGAAATTGTTAAATAAAAAAAATTAGATAGATTTTTACCCGTTCCATAATATAGCTCCCCTAGTGCAGCAGCCTGAGTATCGCCTAAGGCGTAAACGGGTACATTGAAAAAAAAATTTAACTTTTTAATAACTGGATAATCAACAAAGTTGCCTAAAGTTTTTATATTTATTGGATTCCACAATCCCTTTTTATTGACCAATCCTGTGAGTGACAAGCAAATTGCTAAAATAGTTTTTCCTGAATCTTGGAGTATTTCTGCAATTTTATTAATATTATCTGGTCCAAATTTTAGTGTTTGAAAGTTTACTATTTTAACTAATTTATTATCAAAAAAATAACCTATGTTAGTTTTTGTTCCACCAATATCTATGGCAATGATATATTTTTTCTTTTTATTCATTTAAAAAAGATTCTGTAATTAATTCAATTCGGTTTAATGCCGTGCCTACTACCACTGCATGAGCACCCATAAAGATAGCTCTTTTAAAAAAATTAGGATTATTGAATCTTCCTTCAGCAATTACAGGTATATTAAATTTTTTTATGAATAAATTTAATAATTTAAAATCTGGATTTTTAGGAACTAGTTTATTCTCAGTATAGCCTGATAAAGTTGTAGCAACAATATCCGCCCCCTTATCTAAAGCAATTATTGCATCCTTAATGCTTGAGCAGTCAGCCATAGCAATTTTTTTATAAGAATGAATTTTGGAAATTATTTGATCAATACTAAATGGTCTTTCTCTCTCAGTAGAATCAAAAGCAATTATATCGGCACCCAGACTTGCTAATTTTTCTACATCACTTAACAAAGGTGTAATAATAATTGGGTACCGATCTGAAATTCTTTTTTTAATTCCTATAACAGGAATGTTAATATTTTTTTTAATAATCTTTAAATTTTTAAAACCTTCAATTCTCAAAGCTTTGGCTCCACCTATTAACGATGCTTTAGCTGATGCCAATACAAAAGCAGGCGCATCTAGAGGGCCATTTGGAATGGGCTGACAAGATGCAATTAATGATTTTTTAATAACCCTTAAAATAAATTTATTTTTTTTATTCAATTTTTTCCTTAAAGAATCTATATTTAGACTATATTAATTTAAAACTAATTGATAATTTACTCTACATAAAGAAAAAATATAAAAAACTAAATATTTATTTCGCTTTATTTAGTAAAATTAAAATTCATGATTTTTCCAACCTAATTTAGACATTAATTTCATATTTATTTTTAAAGCAGACCTGAATTCTTTCCACCCCCTCCTCTTATCTGAAGACCAAGCAACTTCCGCTAAAGTTGCAAGACGAGGATTTATCATTTCATCCATATGTTCAGTTTTTGTAATAGTTTCAGACCACAAATGCCCCTGCAAACCAAGAATTAAATTATGATATTTAGGTTCAATTTTTGCAAGTGGATCCCATTGATGCACTTGAGAAGTCTCAATAGTTGATGCCCAGCATATTCCTCTTTCTGCAGTTGAATTATTATACGCCATATCAAAATATGTTTTTTGACCAGGACACATAATAGTTTCAAAGCCTTTCTTAACTGAAGCTATTGCTACATCTTCATTCTCCCAAGCAAATATTAAACAATTTCTACCTATGTTGCCTGCACTGCCACTTGAGCCTATGTCACTATGAGGCACTAAAGCTGCCTCATTCCAAGCAGCTGCTCTTTTATTATTATTTTTTAGCAAATTAATAACTTTGTTCATATAAAAATCTTGAACTTCATCAAATGTTTTGAAATTTTTGTCTTTCATTAAATCTAAAATTTTTGCAGATCCTTCCCAAGCTGTTTTAGGGCGCTCATCAACTCCAACGTGAATAAAATCATAAGTAAATAAATTACTAATCTCAGCAATTGCTTTTGTTAAAAAATACCAAGTTTCTTTTAAAGCTGGATTAATAGTGTTATTTTTATAACTTCCAACATCCGAGGATTCAAAATTAGATGTATGATCATATAATTCAGGCATACATTGAATTAAAGCCCATGAATGTGCTGGCAGATCTATTTCTGGCATAATTTCAATATTTAATTTTTTTGCAAATATTATTAAATCTTTAACATCATCGTTTGAGTAGAAGCCTCCTGTTTTACCGTAACCGCTTCCGTAAACAGGGGGGATAATTTGATTATAACCTCTAAAAGAAGATTGTTTAGCTAAATTAGGAAAACTTTTAAGGTCTAGGCGCCAGGCCTCATTATCGGTAAGATGCCAATGAAAACGATTTAATTTAAATATACTCATGTAAATCAAAAGACGTTTGATATGTTTGATGGAATGATATTGTCTGGAACAATCTAGATGCATTCCTCTCCATTTAAATCTTGGCTTGTCTTCTATTCCTCCTATAGGTAAATTTCCTGAATGAAAAAAAGATAATTGAAGGATTGAAATTATAGCATAAAATTTTCCCCCATAACTATTAGTGTAAACATTTATATCCCGAGAATTGATAACAATTTTATATGAATCATCATCCATATTATTTTGAGTAAACTTTATTTTAATTCCTCTACTATTATTAAAATCAACATTTAGTAATGCAGTAGTTTCTTGTAATTCTGTAAAAGTTTCTCGTATTTCCAAATCATCAATATAAAAAAAATTTCCAAAATTCTTTAAAAAATTTTTTCCTAAATTATTTTTTGTAGGCTCTGGGATAATAGGAATGGTAATGTGTTCATTAAAAATTTCATATTCTTTTTTTTTGATTGGTTTGTCAAAGGTTAATTTTTTAAGAAGCACTGGAATTAAATTTTCTTTTTGATCTAGAATAAATAGTCCCTCTGGGCCACATGATTGATTATAATTGCCTATAAATGGGGTTTGCAATTTTAAAATAATATTTTTACTTTTAGAAAAAATAAGATTTTCAGAACTAAATGAAAATTCATAATATCTTCCAACTTGTTTGGAGATAATAGCATTTTCAATGGACTCTATGGAATAAACAAGACTGAAACACAATTTAAAATTTTCTCCTATTAAGTTTTCTAAATTGATTGATAATAAGTTTTCTTTTGTGAATTTAGGTGTGACTATTATGGTATGCATATTATAGTTTTAATATAAGTTTATAATCAGAAAAATAAGCTATGAAAAATACAATATTTAACTTATTTAATTCATAACAATATATATGAAAAATAACATTCAAAATTTTGATAAATTTTTTAAAAAAGAGTCAACTGTTGAAGTTTCCTCGCACGCAAGAGTGAATTTAATAGGGGAACACACTGATTACACAGGAGGATATGTTTTACCTTCTCTTCTTCCATATAAAATAACCATTTTTGTTAATGAAAATAATACAAGGAATCATTCCGTTTGTTCAGAATTCTTTAAAGAAAGTTTTGAATTTAATGATTTTATGAAGTCAGATTCTTATGCTTGGTTAGATTATATTAAAGGATGTATGTTTATTTTTTTTGATGAAAATATCAAAATTAAAAATACTTATTTAGACTTATATATAAAATCAGATATTCCTGTGGGCAAAGGAATCTCTTCTTCTTCAGCTTTATGTGTTGGAATATTAAAAGCAATGAATAATTTTTTTCAAACTGGTTTTGATGAAAAACACATTGCTATATTAGCCCAGAAAGTTGAAAGAAATTATATAGGTGTTTCAGGCGGTATTATGGATCAAATGGTTTCTTCGATTGGAATTCATGGAAAAGCTTTTTTTTTAGATTGTTTAAGTTTAAAGTATGAACTGTTAGATATTCCAACAGATTGGAATTTTTGCTTGATTGATTCTGAAGTACAAAGAAATCTCAGAGAAAGTTCTTACAATGAAAGATATGGGCAGCTAAAAAAAGCAGAGGGAATACTTAAGATTCAACATTTAGGAACTATTAAAGATGATAGATTAAATGAAAATGATTTTAAAGATAAGATTATATACAGAAGAGCTAAGCATGTAGTATCAGAGAATAAGCGTGTTTTAGATGCAAAAAAATTTATGCTAGAAAATAATATTGAAATGTTTGGAAAACTAATGAATGAGAGTCACCAATCCTATTCTCAAGATTTTGAAGCATCAACCAAGGATGTAGATTTAATCACAAATCGAGCAATTAAATGCGGTGCCTCTGGATCACGATTAACAGGTGGGGGATTTGGTGGTTTTACAGTTTCTTTAATTGAAAGAAAAAAATATAATAATTGGTATAAAAAAATGTTAAATCATTATGAAGAAAATAAATTTTTTAAAATTTAATGGAATACTATAAAAATTATATTAATGGTCTTTTTAGAGACTCATATTCAAAAAAAACCTTTCAAACTATTGATCCATCTACAGAAGAACCATTGGCTAACATCTCAGCCGCAGGAGAAGAGGATGTAAATGATGCGGTTAATGCTGCAAGTGAGGCATTTAAAGGTGAGTGGTCTAAATTTTTACCTCAACAAAGAAGCAAGGTTTTAAGAGAAATAGGCGATCAATTATTGGAAAATGCAGAGCTGTTAGGTAAGATAGAAACAAAAGACACCGGTAAAATATTTAAAGAAACAAAATTTCAAGCCAATTATATTGCTGAATTTTATTATTATTATGCTGGCTTAGTTGACAAAATAGAAGGATCAACACTTCCAATAGATAAACCTGATATGCAAGTTTTCACTAATAGAGTTCCAGTTGGTGTAGTTGTAGCGATCATACCTTGGAATTCTCAAATGTTTTTAACAGCTGTTAAACTGGCACCCGCTTTAGCAATGGGAAATACTATTATTATTAAAGCATCAGAAATAGCACCTACGCCACTTTTAGAATTTGCTAAAATTATAGATAAAATTAATATTCCCAAAGGTGTAATCAATATAATTACAGGGTTTGCTAATGAATGTGGCAAGTCTTTAACTTCACATCCAAGTGTAGATAGAATAGCTTTCACTGGCGGAATGGAAGCTGCAAAACATATCGTCAAAAACTCTTCAGAAAATCTATCTCAAGTTACACTTGAGCTTGGAGGAAAAAGTCCAGTTGCTATTTTTAATGATGCACGAATTGATAATGCGTTGAATGGTGTAACAGCTAGTATTTTTGGAGCTAGTGGTCAGAGCTGTATTGCAGGGTCGCGCCTATACTTACAAGAAAAAATATATGACGAATTTTTAGAGAAAATTAGAAACAAAGCAAAAAGTATTAAAATTGGCGATCCTATGAAAGATGCAACTCAGATGGGACCTCTTGCCACTTTAAATCAAATTAATAATATTCAAAAAAAAATAGATGAAACAATTAAACAAGGTGGAAGACTAATTACAGGCGGAAGAAGGGTAAAAGAATTTTCTAAAGGCTGGTTTTACGAACCTACTATTATTGAATGCGATCATCACAATCTACCTGTTGCAGAAAATGAATTATTTGGACCTGTTTTATCCGTTATGAAATTTTCAGATGAAGAAGAGGTGACAGCCATGATGAATGATAACTCTTATGGTCTTGCTGCTGGAATTTTTACAGAAAACAATGGTATAGCTCTCCGTCTTTCTAAAAATGTTAGGGCAGGCATAGTATTTGTTAATACTTACCGCTTAATCTCACCGATTGCTCCATTTGGGGGATTTAAAAATAGTGGATTTGGAAGAGAGTCAGGAATGGAAGTAATAAAAGATTATTCTAATATTAAAACTACTTGGATTAACACTTCTAAAGAATCAGCTGGGGACCCTTTTATAATTAAATAAATTATTTAATTAAAAGTTTCCGCAATTTTCCTTTCAACGGCATAATTAAAAAATTTCCCAGCTAATAGGATTTCAACAAAAACTATAGATTTTTTATTGATGACCGCTGACATTTTTATTCCTATAATAAAGGATTCTTCCTATTACATTCATTAGAAGCTGTGCAGCTAAAGTAGACGTAGAATTAGTTGTATCATAATCAGGAGCTACTTCCACTAAGTCTAACCCAACAACATTTCCCTGCTTAATTATTCCATCTATTAATTCTAAAACTTCATAATAATAAAACCCTCCATGACTTGGAGTACCTGTTCCTGGAGCTATAGAAGGATCAAATGCATCAATATCTATAGTTAAGTAATATCTTTTATTTTTAGGAATTTTTTTTAGTAGATTTTCAATGCCCATTTTTCTTAAATGTCGAACTGAAAATATTTTAGAACCACGCTCTTTAGCATCAATATAACCTTCTTTAGCAGTAGAGGAAACATTGCGTATTCCTATTTGAGTCATACCTGAAACATATTTTTTTTCTGCGGCTCTTCTCATAGGATTTCCGTGACCATAGCGAACGCCATGTCTTTCATCTACAAAATCTAAATGGGCATCTATTTGAATAACATGTATGGGGTCCTCATTTTCGAAGGCATTAATACATGGTATATTAATTGAATGATCTCCTCCCAAAACAATAGGGATGCAATTAGCATCTAAGATTTTTTTTATACCGAATTTTATATTTTCATGACTTTGCTTTGTATCCGTATGAATTATATCAGCATCTCCTATATCTACAATCTTAGTACTCTCCGATGGTAAATATGTTATATCGTCTTCAAAATCATATGCTCCAGCATGACCAAAAGAAAATAATGTTGATGCCTCTCTTATGCCTCGAGGGCCCATTCTAGCTCCTGAACGATATTGACTTCCTGCATCAAATGGAGCTCCCATTACAGCCACATCTGCATTAATCTTA
>Ga0115002_10008139_pt1 | contig 11666 bp, 9 predicted proteins | sample ArcticOcean_MG_C_8_FD_89576 | JGI IMG/M metagenome (GOLD analysis project Ga0115002, IMG submission 89576) | Marine microbial communities from western Arctic Ocean - ArcticOcean_MG_CB11_86 | ecosystem: Environmental > Aquatic > Marine > Oceanic | place: Arctic Ocean: Canada Basin | collected...
AAGGAAAGTTTACTTCAGTTCCATTCGATAAAGACCAAAAATTGATTGAATTACGATTTATAACAGAAGATAAAGATGGAAATGTATGGTTTGGAGGCAGATATGGACTCCTATGGAGATATGATGGAGAAGTTTTAAAAGACTTTACCCACCTAAAAAGAGGTTAATAAAAATATTTGCTCTAAAACGACAACAAATCTGACAACATAAAAAATAAAACCCTTGTAAATCATTGATAAACAAGGGTTTTAAATTAATAATTGTGGTACCTCCAGGAATCGAACCAGGGACACATGGATTTTCAGTCCATTGCTCTACCAACTGAGCTAAGGTACCAACTAACAAGGGATGCAAATTTAATAGAATTTTTAAAATGAAGAAATAAAATAACAAATCATATCGTACAGCCTCTTTTTTGTAATTTTGATAAAAATTAATCTTTTGAAATTAATTATAGATATTGGGAATACGAGAATTAAACTTGCTCTTTTTCTTGAAAAAAAAATTGTACGTAGTCAGATAGTAGAAGAGTTTAGTGTTTTAAGTATTAATAGTTTTTGTAAAAATGATAAATTTTCATCATCTATTATTTCTTCTGTTAGGCCTTTAAATAAAAAAGAAAAGGATTTAGTAAATTCTATGAATAGTGTAGTTCTTGATAAAAACACTCCTTTACCAATTAAATCTAATTATAAATCTTCTGTTTCAGGAAATAATAGTGATAGAATTTCATCTGTTATTGGTGCTTCTTATCTATTTCCTAATAAAAATATATGGGTTTTTGATGCTGGAACATGTCTAACAATGGATTTTATTGATAAAGAAAAAATATATCATGGTGGAAGAATAACATTAGGTTTAAATATGCGTTATAGAGCTTTAAACCATTTTACTTCAACATTACCAATGTTATCAATGCAAAAAGATAGTTTTTTTAAAGGAAATAACACTAAAGATTCAATTATTTCAGGCGTACAACAAGGAATTTTGTCGGAGGTTAGAACATTAATATCTGATTACAGAAAGCAAAAAAATGATTTTATTGTTGTTTTTACGGGTGGTGATTATTTGTTTTTTGAAAAAGAACTAAAAAGTAGCATATTTGCAGACCCTTATTTAGTATTAAAAGGATTAAATGAAATATTAGATTTTAATGAGTAAAATTTTAATAAAATGTGTTTTACCTATATTATTATTAAATAATATATTATATGCACAGGAAAGTACAAGCTCACCATATTCTAGATTTGGATTAGGCGATCTAACAACTCAGTTTTCACCAGTATTTAATTCATTAGGAGGAGGAGGGTCTGCAATTTATAATGATAAGATTATAAATCCATATAGTCCAGCTACTTATACGGCATTTAAGTCAAATTCATTTCTCTTTTCTACTGGGGTTTCTCATAATATTATTAACATTAATTCTCTTTCTGAAACTCAATTAGTTAATAACACGTCGTTAAGTCATATCCTTATTGCGTGCCCTATAAATAAAAGAATAGGTGCTAGTGCTGGAATAATTCCTTTTAGTAGTATTGGTTATACTTTAGATAGTCGTGATGAATTTTATAATGCTGATATGTTTTATTATGGAGATGGTGGTATAAGTAAAGTATATTTAGGTAGCGCCTTGAAGATCCATGATAATATATCATTTGGTGTAAATGCATCTTATCTTTTTGGAGGCCTTAATAGAAGAAAAAAACTTGAATTTGATGATGAAACAATTTTTAATTCTCGTTCAAATTCATTAATTAACCTAAAAGGTATATACTATGAATTTGGCGCTTTATATACTAAGGATATTAAAAGTTCTGATGCTAGTTTAACTATAGCAATTAATGCTACTAATAATACAGTAATTAGTGCAAAAAGATCAAATCTTATTGAAACTTTTGAATATTCAGGAGTTTATGAAATTGTCAAAGATACTTTTGCAAATACAGTAGAGAAGGGGGATATGATATTGCCAAAACACACTAATATTGGATTAACATATAAGAAAGATGGGTGGCTTTTTGTTTGGGATTACTCTCTACAGAATTGGAGTGATTATAAACTCTTTGGAGAAACTGATTCTTTAAAAAATAGCACAAAAATTTCATCTGGACTTCAGTATACACCTGATGCGAATTCTGTGACTACATTTTATAAAAAATGTCATTATCGATTAGGAGTATCTCTATTTACAACACCTCTGCAAATAAACAATATTCAGCTTGAAGACAAGAGTATAAGTTTTGGTATTGGTATTCCTATGAAAAAGAATAAATCAACTTATGATTTATCTATAGTCTTAGGTCAACGAGGTACAAATTCAAATAATTTACTTAAAGAACAATATATACGCTTTGGTTTTAGTATGTCATTTGAAGGTATATGGTTTGTTAAACAAAAATATAATTAAATAATGAAGAAGTTTTTATTAATATCTTTAGTTTTCTTTTTAACTATTGATATAAGTGCACAAGAAAAGTGGGGTAGTGATAGTGTGAGTTGTATAACTAATTTATCGTTATATCGTGAATATTATAAACAGAAAAATTATACTGATGCAATAGGGCCATGGAGATGGACATTTATTAATTGCCCTAGAGCAAGCGGTAATATATATAAGAATGGACCTATAATAATTAAAGCAAAGATGAAGCTTGATAAAAATAATAGTCAAGCTTATCTTGATACTTTGATGCAGATCTATGATAATAGGATTGAGTTTTTTGGAAAGGAGGGTTTTGTACTTGGATTAAAGGGGGCCGATTTATTACGATATGATAAGAAGCGTTATTCAGAGGCATATGAAATTCTTAAAAAGTCTATTGATTTAGAAGGAAATAAAAGTTCAGCTGGTGCAATCTCAGCATATTTTAAATCTGCTACTTTTATGGAGCAAAATAGTAAGCTCACCAAACAGGATATATTAGAATTATATGCAAAGCTTTCTGAGATAATTGATTATAATCTTATTAATAATGCTAAAAAAACCAAATATTACACTCAAACATCATTGAATGTTGAGTCTCTATTTACGCCATATGCAGATTGTAATGCTCTTATTGAAATTTATTCTTTAAAATACCCTTCCTATTCAGAGGATATTACTTTTTTAAAGAGAGTTTTAAAAGTATTAGACAGTAAAGAGTGTACTGAGGGTAATTTATTTTATAAAGTTTCTTCTAAATTATATGAACTTGAGCCTTCAGCTTTGGCAGCTAGCAAAATGGGAAAAATGAGTATATCAAGAAAAGAATTTAGTAAGGCTATAGAATATTGTAAGGAGGCTATAAGCTTAGAACAAGAGGATAATATTAAAGCTAAATATTATTTAGGATTAGCTGATGCTTATAGAAATTTAGGCTCCTATACTAATGCTAGAAATGCAGTTTATAGTGCATTAAAGTTAAAGGAAAAATGGGGGGAAGCTTATATGAATCTTGGAAATATATATATAGCAGGCGCTAGTAAATGTGGTAGTGAATTTGAGCAGAAAGCAGTGTATTGGATTGCTGTAGATATGTTTAATAAGGCTCTTTCGGATGAGAATTCTAAGCTAAGAGCCAGTAAGAGTATAAATACTTATTCAAGATATTTTCCTTCTACAGAAGTTTGTTTTTTTAATAATATTGATAAGAATGTATCATATCAAATAGAATGTTGGATAAATAAATCAACACGGGTTAGAACAAGTGATTAGTTATGCGATGGATTATATTTTTTATAATTATTCTTTGTAGTTCATGTAGAAATGATCCATTATTAGTTCAGGAGTTATTTACTGAGCATGAACTTCCTGTTGAAATTATTGAAAAATCAAAATTAATTCATACAGAGAACGGAATTGTTCAGCTCCAGATTAATGCTGATAAAATTGAAAGATATATAGGTGGTAATTCTAAATTGATTTTTTCAAATGGTTTTGAAGTTGTTTTCTATGATAATTCTGAAATTATCTTATCAAACTTATCAGCTATGGATGCTGTTATCTATGAAAAAAGTAATATTATGGAAGCAACTAATTCTGTAGTTTTAGAAAATAGTAATAGAAAATTAGAAACTGAGCATTTAATTTGGGATGAATCAAAAAACTTAGTTTATACTGATAAAAAGGTGATTATTACAACTGATAAAGAAGTTATATATGCGGAAGGGTTTAGCTCAGACCCAAATTTTACGTATTATACTCTAAAAAAAATTAGTGGAAAAATGTTTATTAATACAATTGATAACTAAAATGTATACACTTACTCTTGTCGCAATAGCAACTATTATTTTCTCAGCTTTTTTTTCAGGTGTAGAGATTGCATTTATATCGTCTAATAAGTTACAGTTGGAATTAGATAAAGGAAGTGAGAAGATATCATCCAGGGTTATATCTTTTTTTTCTAGAAACGAGTCAAATTTTATTACTACAATGCTAATAGGTAATAATGTTTCCTTAGTGATTTATGGGATTGTTATGGCAAAATTACTAACTCCTTATCTTCAGTATTTTGCACTTAATTCTTATTCTTTACTTTTTGCACAAACAATAGTCTCGACAACTATTATATTAATTTCAGCAGAGTTTTTGCCAAAATCTATTTTTAAGATTTATGCTAATAAGACCTTAAGAATATTTTCTTTACCGATTTTTTGTTTTTTTATTTTATTTAGGCCATTTGCCTGGATTTTTATGCAAGCATCTAAGATAATAATTAAATTGTTTTTTGGTCAGACCTTAACGGAAAGCAAACAGTTTTTTAATAAGACAGATCTTGACGAGTACCTGCATCATATTAACACTAATAGTAAGCAGGATTCTTCAAACGTTGAAGTAGAAATGTTACAAAATACCTTGGAACTTTCTGCTAAGAAAGTTAGAGAATGTATGATTCCTAGAACTGAAATTATTGCTCTAAATATTAATTCTTCAATTGAAGAATTGAAAGATAAATTTATAGAAACAAAACTGTCAAAAATCCTTATTTATAAAAATAATATTGATAGTGTAGTTGGCTATGTTCATTCTTCTGATTTATTTAGAAACCCTAGAAATATTCGTTCACTTTTATTACCTATACCATTTGTTCCTGAAACTATGTATGCCATGCAGTTATTATCAGATTTTATAGATGGAAATAAAGGTGTTGCTTTAGTAGTTGATGAATTTGGAGGGACTTCTGGTATGTTAACAATCGAAGATGTGACAGAGGAGATTGTTGGTGAGATAGATGATGAGCATGATATAAACTTACAATTAGTAGAAAAAATTAATGATTTTGAATTTTCAATTTTAGCGAGATTAGATGTTATAGCAATAAACAAGGATTTTAACCTAAATCTTCCTGAATCTGACGAATATGAAACAATAGCAGGTTTAGTTTTACATTATCTTGAAAATATACCTAAGGCAAATGATGTCATTGAACTAGATGAATATAAAATAACTATAAAAGAGGTTGATGACAGAAGTGTTATCAAGGCTCATCTTCTAGTTAAGCATTAACATTAAGATTTAACTAGTTTTTATTTGTTAAATAACAATTGTATATTCGCATCCTTTTAATAAAATAAATACTCTATGGGAACACTTGGGAAAATCAGAAATAGATCAGGTTTACTTTTAACGGTAATTGGTTTTGCAATGTTAGCTTTTATTCTTGGAGATTTCATGCAATCCAAAAGATCATCTGGTTCAGGTACACTTTATGTTGGAGAAGTACTAGGGGAAAATATCCTTATTGGATGTGCTCATGAGTATTGCGATTGCGTAACTTTTGAAAAAACAGTGAATAACGGAATAACAAACTGGAAGTCTCAAAACCAAAATGCATCACCAAGTCAGAGTGTAATTTCAAATATTAGAAGACAAGCATGGGGGCAGTTGACTCGTGAGTTAATTATGGAGGGAGAATATGAAAAGATAGGTGTTGATATTTCTGATGATGAATGGATGGAAAGACTTTCAGGATTAAATGTACATCCAGAAGTTAGTAAGATACCTGCTTTTCAGGATCCCAATACCGGTCAATTTGATAGAACTAAGGTTTTAGGTTACTTACAACAAGTTGAACAAGATGAGAGTGGTGAATCTGTAAGAAATTGGTTGTCATTTCAAGATTACCTAATCAATGTGATAAGAAATGAAAAATATGATAAATTAGTTGAGAAAGGAACATTCATTAATTCAGAAGAAGCTAAAATATCTTATAATGAAGGGATGCAGATTACTACATATAATTATATCACTTTACCTTATTCAATGATAGAGGATTCTTTGATAAATATATCTGAAAAAGAAATTAAGAATTATTACAATAAGAATAAGAATGATTACAAGCAGGATTTAAGTAAAGATATAGATTATGTTGTTTTTACTGTTGTTCCTACTAATGAAGATGATTTAGATACGCGCTCTTCTCTTATTAATTTAAAAGATGAGTTTGAAAATCACGATGACTATCTCACTATGGTAAGACGTAATTCTGATAATACAAAAGCCATTTTTAATTTTAAGAAGAAAGATGAGTTTTCACGAGATTCTGCGTTTGCTCAGTTAGTTAATCATAATGTAGGCACTGTAATTGGTCCCTATAAGATTAATTCATTGACATATAGGCTATCTAAACTTGTAGATATTCAGAAAAGATCTGATTCTGTAGAGGCTCGTCATATATTAATATCTCCAAGTCCTTCAATTAGTCTAGATTCAGCAAAATCAGTAATTCTTGATCTTAGAAATCAAATAGAGAATGGTGTTGATTTTGGACTTTTAGCTCAAAAAAAATCTGATGATAAAGGTTCTGCAATTAAAGGTGGTGAATTAGGATGGTTTGGTGAAGGCGCTATGGTAGATCAATTTAATGAGGCTTGTTTCTCATCATTAAAAAATGAAATGAAGGTTGTAGAAACACAATATGGTATCCATCTAATTCAAGTGATGAACAAGAGTAAAGAAAAAGACAAATATAAAATAGCTTATATAGATCGTAATGTTTTTGCAAGTACTGAAACTTATAGTAATTATTATACACAAGCTGCGCAATTTGTCAGTAAAGTAATTACTGAAAATAATTCTTTTGATACTATTGTTTTAGATGAAAATTTAGTTAAGAGAAGTGATGTTAAAGTGACACCAGAAAAAGAAAATATAGTTGGACTTGTAAATTCACGATCAATAGTTAGATGGATGAATAAAGCTTCTCTAGGAGATTTGTCTGAAGTTTTTGAATTTGACAATTCATATGTTGTCGCTAAATTGGTTAAGGACAATAATGAAGATTATATATCATTATCTGAAGTTGAAAATAAGGTTAAACAAAATATACGTACAGATAAAAAATATAATAAACTAGTTGAGAGAATGGGTGAATATTCTAGTTTAGAGGCTCTAAGTGAGAAGTTGAATGTTAGTGTCATAAATAATCAGGAAGCAAAGCTTTCATCATTGAGTGTTGATAATTTAGGTTATGCACCAGAGTTTATTGGAGCTATTTTTGCTACTGATATAGGAGGGGTTTCTTCTCCAATTAAATCAACAAATTCTGTTAGTGTAGTATCTGTTGTTTCTAAAGACGATTATAGATCTCAAGGAGATTTTTCTTTAGAACAAGAATCAATGTTTGAAAAAATAAAAACGTATAGTGTGAGCGCTTCATATAAAGCATTAGAAGCTGATGCTAATGTAGTTGATAATAGATCAGAAATTTATTAGCTCTACCTCAATATTTCTAATCTATAAGAATCAAGATTTAGAAAGATAAATAGTAGCATAGTAAAGCCTAAAAGTGATGACCCCCCATAGCTTATAAAAGGAAGAGGTATCCCTATAGTTGGAAGTAGCCCAATTGTCATACCAATATTAATTACAAAATGAACAAATAAAATACAGGCTACGCTGTATCCATATATTCTGCTATAATTTGACCTCTGACGTTCTGCTAGTAATATTATTCTACTTATTAGTCCAATAAAAATTGATATAAAGAGCACACTTCCAAAGAAGCCCCATTCCTCTCCAATTGTACAAAAAATAAAATCTGTGCTTTGTTCTGGAACAAAATCAAATCTAGTTTGTGTTCCATTTAAAAATCCTTTACCAATTCCACCTCCTGATCCTATTGCAATTTTAGATTGGATTAGATTATAACCAGCACCATATGGGTCAAATTCTTTTCCTAATAAGATGTTAATTCTTTTACTGTGGTGAGGAGCTAATACTTCATATACAAAATAATTTATACCTGAAATAAAGAATACAGATATAATCCAGCCAACTATAATTGTTAATATGTCTTTTTTGTTAAAACGAAATAATAAAAGACATATTAAAGCTATTGCTGAAAATATATAAATTAAAATTGCTTGGTCAATTAGTAAGCTTAATAGCAATAATATACTAGCAATTAATAGTAAAAATAGAATATTGATAGATAACCCTTCTCTATATAGTACTAAAATAAAGGCAGAGAATACTAGTGCTGTACCTAAGTCATTTTGAAAAATCACAAGTATACAGGGAAGTAATATTATTATATAAGAGTATACTTTTGTTTTTATATTTTGATTTTTAATATGTTGCATATTAAAAAATTTAGCCAACGCTAATGCTGTCGTGAATTTTGCAAATTCTGAGGGCTGAAACTTTAATCCACCAATTTCAAACCATGAAGTTGCACCACCTGTTATTCCTCCTACAAATAAAACTGAGATTAGCATAATAATCACTAATCCATATAAAACATATGATAAAGAATAGTAAAACTTCCAATCAATTATTAATGTGAGGAAGCCACAGAATAAGGAAATAGCTATAAAGTACATTTGCTTACCATACCTATTTGTAAAATCTAGCGCAAATTGTGTGTCATCATTGTATTGTGAGGCATATATATTTACCCATCCAAAAAACACTAGTATTAAGTACAGTACAATTGTTAATACATCAATATTTGCAAATATGTTTTTTGCTTTCCTCATTATTGCTTAGATATTTTTCCTTCTAAAATGAAATTCTCAAGATTTTCATTTATTAGCGTTTTGGTATATTTTTGAATCATTAATCCTGCTATAGGCGCTGCCCATGTTGAGCCCCAACCTCCATTTTCAACATATACTGCTATCGCTATTTTAGGATTATTTTTTGGTGCAAAAGCAATAAATATTGAATGATCTTTACCATGTGGATTTTGAGCAGTTCCAGTCTTGCCACACATTATAATGCTATCAGAAAATATATTATGTGCTGTTCCGTCTGTGCTTTTTATAACATTCTCCATTCCATCAATAATGATTTCAAAGTTTTTTGGACTAACTGAAGTGAATTTTTTAATTGCATATGTGCTGTCAATATTCCCCTTCCCCTCTATAGATTTCATTATATGCGGTGTGAAGTAATATCCTCTATTTGCAATTGTTGCTGTAATGTTCGCCATCTGTATTGGAGTTAATAAAAGTTCTCCTTGGCCTATAGCCATTGATATTATTGTAGATGAATTCCAGCTTTTTCTCCCGTAATATTTATTATAGTATTTATGTTCAGGTAGTAACCCTTTTGCTCCACTAACAAAGTCATTATTCATCCACTGTCCAATACCAAAACTACTTAAATGGTTACGCCATACATTATATGATTGTTCTGTGGTTTCGTATTTTTTAAATAAATCTGAGAATGTTTTACAGAAATATGTATTACATGATATAGTAATTGCTTCTTGTAAATTTGTTAGAGATTTATGAGGATGGCATTTTAATATTTTATCTTTTTCATATTCAAAACCATTATGGCAATTATAAAGTTTGTTTTTATATATAACCTTTTCTTCCAATGCTATTAGACCATTTAATACTTTAAATATTGATCCAGGAGGATATAGTCCAGACAATGCTCTATTAAATAAGGGTTTATTTTTGTCTAATATTAAATTTTGAAAATTTTTAGATCTTTTTCTGCCTGAAAGAATTGCAGGGTCATAAGAAGGGGATGAAACTAGAGATAATATCTCGCCACTATTAGGCTCTATAGCTACTATTGCGCCTTTTTTATTTCTCATTAATTGTTCTCCATATTTTTGCAGCTGAATATTAATTGTTGAATACATGTTCATTCCGGAAATAGGTAGTGTGTCAAATTTACCCTCTTGAAATCGCCCCTGTTTTCTGTTATGTACATCAACTAACGTTATGGACATTCCTTTTTTTCCTCTCAATTCTTTTTCATATCCTGCTTCAATTCCTTTTACCCCAACTAAATCTCCATTATTATAATAGTCATCTTTTTCTACCTTTTGTTTACTGACCTCTCCTAAGTAACCAATTATATGTGCTCCAGATTGTGTTGTGTATTTACGTGTATTAACTGTTTGTAGAAAGAATCCTGGAAATTGAAAAAGCCTTTCTTGTAGTTTGCTTGCTTGTTTAAAACTGATCTGTTTTTGAAATACACTAGCCTTGTATTTTGAATAGTTTCTTATTTCTTTTAATCGTTCTCTAAATATATCTACTTCAACAGTAATTAGTTCACATAAATTAACAGTATCTAATTCTTTGACTTCTCTTGGAATAACCATTAGATTATAAGAAGGTATATTTGAAACTATAAGATTACTATCTCTATCGTATATTAAACCGCGTACTGGAGTTAAAACATCATATCGCAATGCATTATTATTGGCAGAAAACTTATAGTTATCATTTAAAATCTGTATTCTAAATAATTGTATAATAAAAATAAATGCAACTAAATAAAATAAAATTAGTACAATTTGATATCTTTTTTGGAATTTATTCATGTTTTAAAAAAGAATAATTGAGTGATAGAAATAATAATTGTAGTAATTATTGTGCTAGCAAGAATTTTAATAAAAATTTGAAAATCTAACGCAGCATGTTCTAAAATGAATAATATAGTATGATGTATAAAAACTAAGATAGATGAAAATAAAATAAATGATTTAGTGCCAATTTTTTGCATAATTAATTCATCATTTTCTTCAATAATATTATGAGGTATTGTAATTTTAGATATTGGAGATTTAATTAAGACTAAAATTAAACAGGCAGTTGAATGCATCCCTAAATTTCCTGAGAATAAATCTAATAAGAACCCTATAATAAAAGCATAAAATAATAGAAACCATTTTGGTATTTTATAAGGCATTATGATCAGAACAATTAAATATAGGTATGGATTGATGTATGAAGCAAATAATATTTCATTTAGAATATAGATTTGAACTAATAGATAAATTGGAAGTTGAACAATATATTTAATTATTTTGTTACTCATTTTTTAATGATTCAAGAAGCAGTTGTTCTATTGCTTCTTCGGATTTAACTACATATACATATTTCACTTGATTAAAGTCGGTAAATAGATCAATTATTATATCTTGATTACCAGTTTCATTATTTTTCTTAAATGATTTTATAGTACCTATGTTTATTCCAGCTGGAAATATAGTGCTATATCCATTTGTCATTACCGTGTCTCCTAATGCAATTTTAACATGATTTGGTATGCTTTCAATATTTGCATTTTTATAATTAAATCCATTCCATTTTAATGAGCCATAATTGTTTTGTTTTTTAAGACATATGCTAATTGCTGATTTTTTATTCAGCACAGAAATTATTAATGAATAATTTTCACTTGTAGAATGTACAATACCTATAACTCCATTTTC
>Ga0115002_10008142_pt1 | contig 11665 bp, 7 predicted proteins | sample ArcticOcean_MG_C_8_FD_89576 | JGI IMG/M metagenome (GOLD analysis project Ga0115002, IMG submission 89576) | Marine microbial communities from western Arctic Ocean - ArcticOcean_MG_CB11_86 | ecosystem: Environmental > Aquatic > Marine > Oceanic | place: Arctic Ocean: Canada Basin | collected...
CCCAATATCCACAGAGTTCCCTGCTCCAACTATACAGGGCCGCAAATAATGGGATGGCCAATAGCAGCGAGGTGGTGCGAGACCAAAAGAAAAAGCGCTCGCCGTCATAGCGCTGATCGAGCAGCATCGCATTACCGCGTCCGGTGTCGGCTGAGCGCAGAAATTGGATGTCGCGCAACTCGTCGGCGCGATAACGCCAGCGACTCCAGTTGAGTGGGTAGACAAACGCGGGGGGACTGTGCAGGTAAAAGGCCAACGGAGGATGGGAGCAGGAGGCTGGGACGTCCCAGCGCCCGGTCTTGAGCAGATAAGCACCCAACCCAATATGGCCGACCTCGTCCCAGGTCGGTGACTTGACCCAGGCAGTGTGTAGGAAGAGGACGGAGAAAATGGCGAAGAACAGCCAGGGTAACAGGGCGCGGATTTTGTTGGGCAAGCGGTAGGTTATGCTTCGTCGTTTTCGTTTTCGTTTTCGACCTCGAGCTCAACCTCGAGCTCGTCGAGTGAAAATTCCGGTTCGGGTAAGGGCAAGCCCTTTTCTTGGATCTGGCCGCGCATTCGTTTGATATCTACACGCAGTCTGTCGATGCTGTCAGTCAGGGTTTTCTGTTGGTGCGTGAGGTCTTTGGCCTTGGCTTCAAGGAGATCTGCTGTTTCGCGCGCATCGCGCAGTGCCATATTTTTTGTGGAGATCTGCTGTTTCATGCGCAATAGTTTACTAGAGCACAGATATTGGATTAGTAGGGCGATGCAGATACAAACGACCGTGGCGATCCACCAGTCCATGGCGCATTCTCGGTGTAGGTGGTGGGGTAATAGAGGAGTGGAACTCTTGGCTCGACCAAGGCCATTCCTTTTTGTCTGAGAGGTCAATATAAAAAGATCATGGATGGAAAGTCAACGATAGCACCAAGTCCGTGGGCTAGAGGTCGCAGTTCTGGGCATTGGGCTGGGAGCTCGATTACTTGCACCAGGCCCCAGGGTTGGCTAAGATATTGAAAAATGAACAGAGCGAAATAATCGAAATTAAACGCCCGCGAGTTAAAACAAGGGGTTGCGGTGGCTGAAGACGGGTTGTGGCCGGCATTGACGTGGGCGGATAAAATACTCGCCTTCACCCTGGCTATCTGTGCGATCGGCCTCATAGCGCACGAGCGCGATAGCGCTGCGGTCGGTGGTGTGTTGGTTATTGAGGCGACGGGTGCCGAGCCCGCGACCCGGATGCTGGCGAAGCACGGGCTCTTGCGGGTCATGGGGTTATTGGGGGAGAGCCAGATCGAAATTGGCGCACGCGGTGCGCACGTGATTGCCGCCCCCTGTACCCATAAGATCTGTATGCGGCGTGGTTGGATACGGCAGCGGGGCGATCTTGTGGTCTGCGTGCCCAATGGTTTGGTGTTGCGGATTGCCGGGACGGCGGCGGTCGATGCGGTGGTGCGCTGATGTTCAAGCGGCCCGGTGATGTCGCTCGTTTGGGGCTTCTGGCCAGCGCGGCTATCGTGTTATTCGTTTTTGAAGCACTGGCCCCCAGGCCCTTGCCTTGGATGAAGTTGGGTTTGGGGAATTTGCCGGTGTTGCTATCGCTATTGAGCTTTGGCAGCGGTCCGGCCCTAGCGGTGAGCTCGATCAAGCTGGTCGTCGGGGGGTTGCTCAGCGGCGGGTTTGCTGGCCCGGCCTTTGTTATCGGCGGCGGGGCTGGTTTAGTGAGTTGGTTGGTTATGGCTTTGATAAAACGCTATACGGGAAGACTCTTCAGTGTTGTGGGGTTGAGTATCTGGGGCGCGTTGGCTCATCAACTCTGCCAGTTGTTGCTCGCTTATGCGTATATCGGCCAAAGTGGCCTTTTTTCGTTATTGCCGCTCTCATTGATCAGCGCTCTGTTGAGTGGGGGGCTAATTGGTCTTCTGGCGTGGTGGACTTTGCATCAGTTGCAGAAAATCGGTTGGTTCAATCGGACATAGGGCCCACGGGATTTAGCCAGGGACTTTTCGACGACGGTTTATAAATTGATACGGACAGCATAAGGCCAACCGATAATGTATGAAGATCGATTGCCCACCGAACCGGTCTTCAGTGCCAAAGCCATTGTCACAGGCGGCTTAGCATCGCTGTGTATCGCGATTGGATCCCCCTACGGCAATATGGTCATCCGCGGCTCGTATTTGTCGATTGACTTTAGCACGGCGGGGGCTTTATTCCTCTTTTTCCTGCTGACCGGTTTTTTTTAATGCCCTCTTGCGTCGCTTTGCCACCTCATTGGCGCTCGGGCGCAGTGAACTCATCGTCATCTACATTATGATGATCGTGGCCTCTGCGATTCCGACGATGGGGCTTAGCGAGTATTTACTGACGATCATTACCGGGGCACAGTATTTTGCCACGCCGGAGAATGAATGGGGATTGCACATTTTGCCGCATCTTCCGCAGTGGATGGTGCCGCAAGACCCCAATGCGGTGAAGTGGTTCTTCGAAGGCGCTCCGAGCGGCGTCGGCGTGCCTTGGGAGGCTTGGGTCGAACCGCTGTGTTATTCGGCCGTGTTGATTATCGCCCTCTATTTGGTGATGATTTCTTCAATGGTGATTCTGCGCCGACAGTGGGTGGACAGGGAGCGGTTGATCTACCCGCTTGTGCAAGTGCCTTTGCAGATGGTCGAGAACAAGCGGGGAGAGGCTTTGGGCCCCTTTTTTAAGAACCCGATCATGTGGGCTGGTTTCATCTTACCTGTCTTCGTCAGCAGTTGCAACGCCCTGCACGCCTATCTCAATTATATACCGGCGATGCAATCGTTTCGTCGGTGCCTATTTTCCGTAATGCGGTCGGGCTAATTTTTCGCCTCAGTTTCCCGATGATCGGCTTTTCCTATCTGATCAATCTGGATATCGCTTTTAGCCTGTGGTTCTTCAATACGATCGCCAAATTGATCCGGGGCGGGTTGAGTGTGCTGGGGGTTGGTAGCACTGAAAAACTGGGCATTTACGGTGCGGCAAGCGAGCCGATTCTCGCCCATCAGGGGCAGGGGGCATTGATGGTGTTGGTGTTCTTCGGACTCTGGGTCGGTCGCGAGCATCTCGGCGATGTGGTGCGCAAGGCGTTCAAGGGCGACGACAGTGTTGATGATAGCGGGGAGATGCTTTCGTATCGCGCCGCAGTTTTTATTTGTCTTGGCGGCGTGGCGGTGATGACTTTATGGCTGTGGCAGGCCGGATTGCCGCTGTGGGCGGCATTTTTTACCTTGCTAATGGCGCTTCTTATCTTCGTCGGTTTGACCCGAGTAGTGGTAGAGGGCGGTGTGGCGGCGGCGGTGGGGCCCATGATTTCATCGTCTGGTCCTGGTTTCGGCGGTCGGTTCCACGGTTATTGGCCCCGCGGGGTTGGTGGGCATGGCCTATACCTACGTGTGGGCAGCCGACATCCGTACTTTTGTCATGGCCTCGTGTGCCCACGGGACTCAAGCTCGGAGAAGAGTTAGGGCAGCGTTTGCGTCCGCTTTTTTGGTGTATGCTATTGGCGATCTTTATCAGTTTGCTCGGTTCCGTCGCCATGATTCTGCACTTGGCTTACGAATATGGGGGCATAAATCTCAATGGTTGGTTCTTTGGTGGTGGAACTCGTGCGCCTTTTGATTATATTACCACCAAGCTGAACGCGCCGACGGTGCCGAATATTAGCGGCTGGGTCCACACTTTCATAGGTGGCGGGATCATGGCCTTGCTCGTATTGGCGCGTCATACGCTGCTGTGGTGGCCTTTGCACCCCATCGGTTATCCGATTGGCGCGGTGTGGCTTATGGATCAATTGTGGTTTAGTATTTTTTTGGCTTGGCTGATTAAGTTATTGGCGATAAAATACGGCGGCCCCGGGCTTTTTCGCCGGACCCGACCATTTTTTTTGGGGCTGATTCTCGGCCAGTTTTCCATCGCGGGAATCTGGTTGATCATCGACTTTTTCATGGGTATGACCGACAATGTGGTATTCTGGATCTGAGAAAGGCGCTCTTATGCCGATGTTGGCTATATGGACGGTGCTGGCGTTAGTGCTGGCTGGAACGGCGCCGGCCAGCGCCGCTGTGGACTTTGAGGAATTGGCGCAGACGGCTCCGGTCGGGCGAGTGCAACAGACCATGGACTATTTTGCCAATTTGGGCTCCAGGGTCGCGGGCTATCCCGGAGCCGACCAGGCGGCGAAATACGTGCAGGAGCGCTTTAACGCGGTTGGTCTCGACGATATTACCGTGCACGAGTACGATGTCTCGATCCCAATGGACAAGGGCGGGTTTCTGCGTATAGAAACAAGCGGCGAACAACTAGAACTGCACGGTCTGTGGCCCAATTTGGTCAAGACTTCGACATTGCCCGATGGCGGAATGACCGGCCGGCTGATCGACGGGGGGACGGGCGAGTACTCGGATATGGACGGCAAAGTCGTTGATGGCGCCGTGGTCCTGATGGACTTCAATTCGGGTGATGCCTGGCTCAATGCCTCTTATCTCGGCGCCGCGGCCATCGTGTTTATCGAACCAGACTCCACCGTATATCTCGAAGGTGAAAAGAAATTCCTCAGCATGCCGCTCGATATGCCCAGGTTTTGGGTTAGTCGCCTCGATGGGGAGCTCCTGCGAGACGGGCTAGTGGCGGCTGGTGAACTCGCGGTCCATCTCGAATACCGCATGGATTGGGAACGGCGCCCCGCTTGGAATATCCTCGGTTCGATTCCCGGTTACGATCCACTGATGAAAGAGGACGTGATCGTCCTGGAGGGCTATTACGACGCGATGTCGGTTGTGCCGGCTCTTGCACCAGGTGCGGAGCAGGCTTCCAGTATTACGGCCTTATTCGAGTTGGCGCGCTATTTTCGCGAACATCCGCCGGCGCGGACGGTCGTATTCCTGGCAACATCCGCCCATCATTTGGGTATGCGCGGTGTCGACGATTTTATTCAGCGTTATTTGCGTAAGGAAGATCCCTTTATAGACCACATGCTCGTGCGCAGGGTGGTCGAAGCGGCGCTCGCCCGCGATCTGATCCAGAAGGACGGGGTCAGCTACGCGGTCGGCGAAGAGGAATTTACCGGTAAAGAGGCCTTGGTCCGCAATATAGTCGAGGGGGATACTACGCTGGTCGTCCGCATCGCCGATGCCGCCCTCGCCGAGGGGCTACTGCGCAAGGAAAGCGGTCAGTTGGTATTCGCCGACCAGCGTTTTGCCAACCGGGGTGAATTCATAGAGGAGTTGCGTGACGACGAAGACTTGCGACTGGCCTTGTATAAGGATTGGGTCGATCCGAAGGTCGATTCGCTTGCCGTCAAGCTTTTCATCAGCCTCGACCTTTCGTCGCAGACCGATGAGTTAGGCATCTGGAACAGCAATAGCAGTTTTTACTACAAGCGCTACTTTGCGCCCTTTGGCAAGAACTTTATGACCTATGCGCGCAAGATCAGTCGCGAGTTGGGTTATCTGCGCCGCGACGTTCTCGTCAACGGCATCAGCCCTGAAGGGGGTATGAGTTGGCAGACCTTCGTACCCGGTGAAATATCGGTCAACAGCGAGTTGGTTCTAGCTACGGGCACGCCGGCACTGGCCTTTGTCACCGTCAACGACGCGCGTTTCCTTGTCGACACGCCTCTCGACCGATCTGATAAGGTTAATTACGACAACCTCGCCAAGCAGATTCGGGTGTTGGCGGGTATGTTCCACATGGCCTTTGAGGATCCCGAACTCTTTCCCGACTTCAAGATGCGCCTGCGCGATAACCTGCGTTCACTAAGGGGGCAGACGATGGTCTTTCCCCGCCGCAGTATCGTTCCCGACCTGCCTCGAGCCGATGCGGTCGCGGTGGTGCGCAATGGCAAAAAGAAGTCGTATAAGGGCGTGCGTGGGGAATACTACGAGATCGTCGACGAGAAGGGCACCTTCTTTGTCAATCGGGTGCGGGTCAATAATGTCCAGATCGAGGGCTATTATATGGACCCGATCACCGGTCGTATTACCTATGCTCCCGATCGCGGCGTGCAGGGCGACGAGGCCTATCCGATGAAAGTCGCGATGGACTGGCGCGACAAGGAGTGGATGGTGATCCTCTTTCCCTGTGAAGCGTATAACTTTTACGATATTGTCGACCCGCGCTACCTGACCAAGTTGTCCAATGTGCAGGTCTTCGATGAGACCAATGGCGCCCCGGTGGAATACGGCTACACTATCGGCGAGGGGCCTTCAGCGCAGAACGAACCGGTAGGCGTGCTCTTCGCCCGGCCCGGTTCACGCATTAAAATGGGTTTCGGAGCGGGTCTGTTGGGTTTTCGCTCGTTATTGCTCAACGCCACCAATGTTACCGATAAGGACAAGGCCGATGGCGATGGGTATAGCATTACACGGAATACCTCGTTCGCCCGCACGACCTTTCTCGCGGCCAATGATATGTGGAACCTCGACGAGTCGCGGATGCGGGAGCTCAAGAGCTTTTCCATCGAGAATCAGCGTCTCAACGACTTGCACTATCGTGCCAAGGACGAGCTGGATCTGGCCGAAGTAGCGAGTGCCGAGTTGCGCTGGGGGGATTTTGTCCGTCATACGCGCGCCGCCTTCGGGCTCGAATCGCGCGCTTACCCGGACGTTAAATCAACTCAGAACGATGTGGTACAGGGCATTATATTTTTTATGGCTTTGGTGATTCCCTGCGCCTTTTTCACCGAGCGCCTGCTTTTCTCTGCGGTTACGATCAAGAACCAGATCATCGGTTTTGTTGGGGTGTTCATGGTAATCTGGGGCGTGTTATGGTTGGTGCACCCCGCCTTTCAACTCTCCAATCCCTTTGTGATTTTGCTGGCCTTCGTGATTATCGCACTGGCGTTGCTGGTCATGTCGATTATCTCCGGTCGTTTCAACGAGCAGATGAAAAAGCTGCGCACTGAGGTGGCCGTAATTCACGATACTGATGTCAGCCGTTCCTCGGCCTCGCTGACGGCTTTTCAGTTGGGCATTTCCAATATGAAGCGCCGCAAGACCCGGACGCTGTTGACCTTCATGACCTTGTTGCTGTTGACCTTCACGGTGCTTTCCTTCACTTCGATTCGCACCGACATGCGTTTTAATCAGATTACCCGCGACAATGAAGGACTCTACGAGGGGATCCTGATCCGCAGCAAAGCTTGGAATCCGATGGAGGATTCGGTACTTGAATACGCTCGCAGCAACTTCCGCGGTGACGTTTCGGTGGCACCGCGCAGTTGGTACAGCAACAAGTCCAAGGCCCATATCAAAATCAAGTACGGAGACAGGGCGCATAACGCGTTGGGCGTGTTGGGGCTGGCCCCGGAAGAGACGCAGGTCACCGGTCTTGACAAGGCGTTGGTCGCCGGGCGCTGGTTTGAGCCGGGCGAGGACAAAGTCTGCATTCTTCCGATTGAAATGGTTGCCGCGGGCCACCTCAATATTGACCTAGCCGATGTCGGCCGGGCAAGGGTCAGAGTTTTCGGCGATTTATTCACCGTGATCGGCGTGCTCGACTCCAAGCGGGCGAAGAATCTCAAGGATCTTGACGACGAGATTTTGACGCCGGCCGATTTCGCCGTAACCGGCGGGCAGGCGGTGCAGGAAGTCGCTGAGGAGGAGAAGCGCGAGAAACAAGGCTTGGAGGATACCAAGGTCGTTATCAAGCCCTTTGTTCATCTCGAGCCGGCCAATACGCTGATCGTGCCCTATCATACTTTGCGCAATGTCGGCAGCGGCAACCCGCTGCAATCGGTGGCCGTGCGTTTCCCGCCAGGCAGCGACGTGCGCGCAGAGGTCGAAGACTTTCTTTCCCGCCTGGCCGTAACGCTCTTCGCCGGTATCAAAGAGGTGGGGGATGAATACATAAAGGTCTCGATCTATTCCTCGTTGGGATTGATATCATTTTCCGGTATGAGCAACTTGTTCATACCGATGTTAATCGCCTCGCTGATCGTGCTCAATACTATGATGGGCAGTGTTTACGAGCGCTTTCGCGAAATCGGGATCTATTCCTCAGTGGGGTTGGCGCCAGGCCATATATCTTGGCTCTTCATCGCCGAGAGCTGCGTTTATTCAGTGCTCGGGGTGGTGGCCGGTTATCTCAGCGGCCAAGTGGTGGCCAAAGTGCTTATCGAGTTGGATCTCTTGGTCGGTTTTACACTCAATTATTCCTCCGTGGCTGCGGTGCTCTCTTGCATGCTGGTCATTGCTGTGGTTATGCTTTCTACCATTTATCCTGCGCGGAAGGCCGCACAGATGGCGGTGCCGGACGTGACCCGCAAATGGAAACTGCCCCCGCCCGACGGCGATCAGTGGGATTTCGACTTTCCCTTTACCGTCAGCGGGCATGAGGTGTTGGGCCTGAGCGTATTTCTCATCGGCTATTTCGATTCCTATAGCGAGGAGTCGATCGGGACCTTCTATACTGACGGCGCCGAACTCAGTCGGGAGCAGACGCCAAAGGGCGAAGGCTATCTTATCGATATGAATATCTGGCTAGCCCCTTTTGATCTCGGCGTCAGTCAGCACGTAACCGTGCGCGCGCTGCCTGAAAATGAGCATAATATCTACTCGGTCGGTCTACAGATTAAACGTTTGAGCGGCGAAGATGCCTCGTGGCGTAGGGTCAATCAGCGTTTTATGAATGTTATTCGAAAACAGTTTCTGATCTGGCGCACCGTCGACACGGAGGCCAAGGACAATTATCGCGAGCAAGGCGCGGAAATATTGCAGGGGTTGCGCAGCGAGGTAGCGGGATGAGCATGAGGCCCAACAAGACAAGCGGAGGTAAATAGCGAGTGTTCGGAAGCAAAAACCGAAACCCGAACCAGGAGATTGAAGAGTATCGGGACCTGATGCAGGTCCCAGATAAGTTTGAGGATGGCTTTACGATCAAAGCCATTCTCGGCGTGCTCTTCGTCGCGTTTATTATGGTGCCGGGTAATATGTATTTGAGCCTGATGATCGGTGGCTCGTTGGGGGCGGCAGCTGAGTGGGTGACGATTATCCTCTTCGCCGAGATCACCAAACGCTCTTTCTCGACCTTGAAGCGCCAGGAAGTCTACGTGCTCTTCTATGTGGCTTCTTCGCTGATAGCCGCCGAGACCGGTGCCTTTGAAGGCCTGCTGTACAATCAGTATTTGGTGCAATCGCCGGCGGCAAAACAGTTCGGTATCACCAAACTGATACCGACATGGGTCGCCCCGCAGCCGGATTCCGAAGCCATTATTACGCGCACATTCCTGCATGCGGACTGGGCGATGCCGATCGTGCTATTAGTACTGGGCATGATCATCTGGCGTGTTAACTGGTTCACCATGTCCTACGCGCTTTTTCGCCTCAGTTCCGATTACGAGCGCTTGCCCTTTCCCTTTGCTCCAGTCAATGCGCAAGGCGCCACCGCTCTGGCGGAGACGACCCAGGGAGGGGAGACGTGGCGCTGGCGGGTCTTTTCGGCCGGTGCGATGATTGGTCTGGTCTTTGGCGCGATTTATGTGGCTCTGCCGGCCATAACTGGTGCGATGCTTACGGAGCCGATCACGCTCATACCTATTCCCTTTGTCGATTTCACCCAGGTTACAGGTAACTTCATCCCGGCTACACCACTGGGTTTTACCGCCCATCTGGGACCGATATTCACTGGGCTGATTGTGCCGTTTTGGGGAGTCGTTGGTACTTTCCTAGGGGTCGTCGTTGCCACTATCGCCAATCCTGTGCTCTATACTTGGACGCCTTCCTGGCGCGAGGAGCCCTATCTGAACTTGTGGCGCCAGGGCATGGGCACCGTCGACACCTTCTTCGTAAATAATGTCGATTTCTGGATGAGCTTCGGTATTGGTACTACTGTTGCGATTGCCATCATCGGCGTTTACCAGGTCGTACAGAGCGTGCGCAATGCCAAAGACGGCGGGACGGAAGGCGGAGTCGAACGCAGTTTCGCCACGCCAGAGGGCCGGGGCGATTTTCCGATCTGGCTGGCATTGGTGCTCTACTCGCTGGCGACGGTGGCTTTGATCGGCATCGCCGCCTGGCTATTGCCGGGCATTTCACAGTTTATCTGGTTTTTTCTCTTCTTTGGTTTTGTCTTTACGCCTTTCCAGTCCTTTGTGAACGCGCGTCTTGTTGGTATGGTCGGGCAGACGGTAGACATCCCCTTTGTCCGTGAAGCGACGATTATTCTTTCGGGTTATCGCGGCGTAGATATCTGGTTTATTCCGTTTCCGCTAGGCAACTACGGCGCCCAGACACAGAAATTTCGCGAAATCGAATTGACTGGTACTCAGTTCACCAGCATCATCCGCGCCGAGATTTTTATGGTGCCGATCGTTTTGTTTACCAGTTTCCTCTACGGTTCCTATATCTGGAAACTGGCACCGATCCCTTCGGCTTCCTACCCATATGCGCAACTGATCTGGCGACTGAGGGCCTATCAACAGTGTCTCTTTATCACCGGCACGATGAAGAGCGAGTTGGATGTCGCCAATGACAAGGCGAGATGGACTCCGGCAAATCTGATCGAGAATGAGTGGTGGTATTGGCGGACGCGTTTAGCTAGCGACGAATGGCTGGACTCCGGTGGCAAGCGCGGCGAGGTGGGCCCCTGGATGCCGACGCAGGTGTTCTATTCTCACTTTGACCAGGACGAACCCGATATCGCCTCCGATCGCTTTATGCGGGATGTGCCATTGGGTGATGAAGAAATAAGACAGGGGTTACCACAGATCACGCCGCTTGGCCCAGCGATGGACTCGATTCTACGCAATCCCCGGCCGACGCTGGAAGTTACGGTCGGACGGGCCATGCCTACGGGATGGTCCTTCTATTTCGAGGTTGATACCGATCCGTTATTCACCAGTTCGTGGATCCAGCACTCGACCGATGAACCTTGGCTCTATCGGGCGATCAAACCGGAAGTGATTGCATTCGGGGCCGGCTTTGGGCTATTGAGCTTTATTTTGCTGTCGATCTTGGGGTTACCTATCCTATTGATCTTTGGCTTTGTACGCTCGTTGACGCACTTGCCGCACTTCGTGGTCACGGAGATTATCGGCGCGCTGCTGGCTCGTTATTACTTCTGGAATAAATACGGCAGAAAAGAATGGCTGCAGTTCTCCCCGATTCTGGCCGTGGGTTTTTCTTGCGGCATGGCGCTGATGGGCATGGCGGCGGTTGGTGTCGCTCTGATTCAGAAGTCGGTCTCGGTATTGATCTTCTGATATGGAGAATACCGTAGATTTCGTTTGGCAAGGCCTGCGACTCGAAGTGCCCGAGGATTGGAACCTCGGGCGGGTCGATGGCGATTTTGAGAAGGGCTATGCTCGCCTTGACGACGCCGAGATTGTGCGTTTGGAGATCGAGTGGCGTCGGCTCAAGGGGCGCGGTGAGGCATTACGCCTGACCGAGTTGGTGGATCGCTACTTGGCGAATTTGCAGAAAAAAGCCGATAAGGCCGGCGCTTCTTTTTCCGTACAGCGCCAGGCGCGTTTCCTTAAAAATAAGAAATTCCTCGGAGACCGCGAATACGAAGTCTTCACTTGGGAAGCGGACTTCCGCGCCTATAATCTGGCGATCGTCTTGGAGAAGGGGCGGGTCGTTTTATTGCGAGTGCTGGCTAGGCGGGACGAGTCCTTGGAAGAGCAGGCGGAGGCGATTTTTCGCTCGTTGGTGGACCAAGAAGG
>Ga0115002_10008143_pt1 | contig 11663 bp, 8 predicted proteins | sample ArcticOcean_MG_C_8_FD_89576 | JGI IMG/M metagenome (GOLD analysis project Ga0115002, IMG submission 89576) | Marine microbial communities from western Arctic Ocean - ArcticOcean_MG_CB11_86 | ecosystem: Environmental > Aquatic > Marine > Oceanic | place: Arctic Ocean: Canada Basin | collected...
CAGCGTCACCGTACCCCATGTCGTCGGCCATGATGAAAACAATGTTCGGTCGCGACTCAGCCGCAGCGGCGAGACTGACGGTGAGCACGAACGACAACAGGGCGATGGTGAGGGGGGTGTATTTCATCCCGCCACTATCCGGTGAACGGGGCGGGGATGCAACGTTGTTGTTTTTTACCGCAGAGGACGCGGAGAGCGCAGAGGGGATCACGGGTGGCATGCTCTCACCGCGAAGCAGGTGAGCATGGAACGGCCGACAGCCAGCATGCTCACCCGCCTACGACGTGAGAGCATGAAGATATAGGAAGCCGGGGCATGCTCGTCGTACAGTTGGGGGGTGAACAACATCCCGACCTGTATGACATGAGGAGACCCCGGCATGACCGAGTATTTTATCGGATTGGACGTCCATTGTGCCTTCTCAGAGATGGCTGTCATCAACGGAAATGGAAAACTCGTGAAACGGCACCGCTGCCCCACCACGATCCCCGCACTCAGTGAAGCCATCACGTCGGTCCGCCGGCCACGGCGACTCACCTTCGAGGAAGGACCGCTGGCCGATTGGCTCGCACGCGAGCTGCGCGTGAACGTCGACGAGTTGATCGTCTGCGTACCGAGACGAAATCATTGGATCGCGCGCGACGGCGACAAGGACGATCCGATCGACGCCAAAAACTGGCCAACCTGCATCGGGGTGGCTACCTCAAGCCGGTGCATCAGGCCCGCTCGCTGGAGCGATCGTTGCTGAAACAACAGGTCGCGCTGTATCACGATCGCGTGCGTGAGCGGGTTCGGCAAGGGAATCAGCTCGTCGGGTTGTGGCGCCGACATGGCATCTTCGTGCGCGCGGACGACCTGCTGGACGACGACGAATGGTCGACTCAGTTGCGTCGGTTGCCGGGGTCGCGCTCGTTGCACACGGGCCTCGAACAGGTCCGCGCGGCTTACCGATTGATGGCTGCGCAAGAAAACTCTTTGAGGAAAGCACTGGTCGGGCTGGCTCAGAATGAAGAACCGGTGCGACGCTTTTTTGAGTTGCCCGGCGTGGCGTGGATTCGAGCTGTGACCTTCTACGCATACATCGACACGCCGCATCGATTCCGTAATAAAGCGGCCTTGTGGCGGTACGCGGGTATCGGCCTGGAACGGCGTCACAGCGGAGCCGGGCCAACACGCACGCGGCTGTCGCGACAGGGCAACCGGCGACTAAAAAACGTTCTGCTCGGGGCGGCCATGTCGGCGGTCACCCCGGCCAAAAACCCCTTCGCCGACAAGTACCGATCCTGGATCGAGGAGGGCGGACTAGCGGTTCCCAACGCCCGCCGGAACGTGGCCCGTTCTTTGGCGAGCACGTTGTGGAGCCTGTGGAAAACCGGACAGCGATACGATCCGCAACAGGTGATGGTTCCGGCATGATCTCTAATTTGAAGGACAACGTTGATCACGAATTAAGCGGTCGAGTTCCCAGGGTGCCATTGATCGACGGCTTGGCGGCAACGCGGTCTATTCCGCAAATGACTGCCTGACAACTCGGAGCATCTCGATCACCAAACACCCTTCAAACCGATCATCGCCAAAGACCACACACCAGTGAATCGAACGCGAACACATTAATGGAGCCCCTCCGAAACCAAGGATGAGCCCCAACCACCCAAAGTACGACTTGACTTCGGACTTCCTATAGGTGGCACCCAGCGAGGGGCAAGAACGCGGGCCGAATACAATCCCGCCCCACCACAAGCAGGGCTGCTCAGAGGTTTGATTTGCCGAGTTGAGTGAAGAGGCGTTGGGGATTCCAGGCGTTTTCGCGTAAAGCGTGCGCGATGGTGTCGATGTTTTGGCTGCGGAACCAGTTCATGGCCAAGTTTCTCACGCTCGCCAGAATCTGCGGAGCCGCGCCGCTTCGCACTCGGCAGCGGTCTTCGCCGAAGACTTCGTCGCGCACCCAATGCACTTTGTTCTCGATCCCCCAGTGACCTCGCCACCAACGCAACAGCTGCGAGGCAGCGGCGCAATCACGATCTACGCTGGTGATCGCGTATTGAACTTCGGTCGTCGTCTGCCCTTTGCGAGTGGTCGTCCTTCGCAACCGACAGACCTGTTGCACGGCGGGGGCATGAGCAGAATTCCTTCCGAAAGAGGAAATTGAAAAACGACGCGAGATTTTGTAACAACCACCACAAAACCCAGCCGCATCACTTCCTCAGACAATGCCGCATATTCAATGCCAACCTCTGAGCAGCCTTGGGCGTTGACACGCCCGGCTCGCCGTTTCCCCTCCGATCACGTCCGGGGGCTTCCGCTGGCCCGCCGCCACCCTTGGGAGTTTTCTCTGTGCCCCTCTGTGGTAAGAAAAAACCGCGACGCGGTTCTCGTGGTGGAATCCGTCGAGACCGGGGTACGGTTGAGACGTCCGCCGATGCCATCGGCGGCTATGGAAAGCAGAAAGACCCGGCTCTCCTGTGAGAACCGGGCCTTGTTTTCCTGCGTTCGGATCGGTGGTGATCCGCACGAGGATGGTGGCTGTCGGTCGACAGCCCGCCGACCGTCATCCGACGGAACCACCTCGTTGGTTACTCATACAGCAATACTCCACAGACCACCTCCTTTCTTGAATCGGGATTCCCGCTTCGATCGGCGAACCATTTCCGACCCCCTCACGGGCCTTCTATCTGTCGTGCTGCGTCAGCACGACCCGCTTCTCACTGAATCATCGCGATTCCCGATACGTTGGCAAGACCAAAAAATCACCTCACCTTCCAGATTCCAAGCATGTAGAACGCCGGCGCGGGCGTTGATAGAATGCAACGTCCTCGGAAATCACCCTGCCAGACAGCCGAAAGAGCACTCATGCCGACGTTTGATATTGCCGTCATCGAAGGAGACGGTATCGGGCCGGAAGTCACGCAAGAGGCCATCCGGGCCGTCGAAGCCGCCGCGTCACTCTCTGATGCGGCGTTCGCCTGGACACCCTACCCCTGGGGGACCGACTTCTACCGCGAGCACGGTCGGATGGCCCCGGAAGATTACCTCGACACACTCGAAAAGCACGACGCCATCCTACTGGGAGCCGTCGGGCATCCCGACGTGCAAGACCACATCACCCTCAATGGGTTGCTGCTGCCGATTCGACGGCGCTTCGACCAGTGCGTCTGCTTGCGACCTTCGTACTTGTACCCCGGCGTCGAAAGTCCGCTGCGGGACAAAGCAGCCGGTTCGATCGACATTCTCGTTTTCCGCGAGAACACCGAAGGCGAATACGCCAATGTGGGCGGCCGGCTTTACGCGCAGAGTGATCGCGACATTGCCATCCAGACATCCGTCTTCACCCGCAACGGTTGCGAACGCATCATCCGGGCCGCGTTCGAGAAGGCGACCACGCGAGACGCCAAACGCGTTGCGTCCATCACCAAGAGCAACGCCCAGGGTTACGGGATGGTGCTGTGGGATGAAGTCTTTGAAGACGTTGCGGCCGAGTTCCCCGACATTGAAACCGAATCGCTCCTCATCGACGCGGCTGTGATGGAGTTCGTCCGCCGACCCGAATCGTTCGACGTTGTCGTGGCGAGTAATCTCTTCGGCGACATTCTGACCGACCTGGGTGCGATCATCGTCGGCAGCATGGGATTGGCCCCCAGTGCGAACATCGACCCGACCCGCAACAGCCCGAGCATGTTCGAGCCCGTGCATGGGTCGGCTCCCGACATCATGGGGAAAGGCATCGCCAACCCGCTGGCCGCGATTCTCTCGGCCGCGATGATGCTGGAACATCTGCAACTCGACGAAGCGGCAACGGCGATTTATCAGGCCGTCAATGAGTTACTCGCCACGAACGGCCCGCGCACGCCCGACTTGGGTGGAGACGCCAAAACGACAGACGTCGGCGCGGCGATTGTCGATCTGATTTCCGCCGCGACGAAGTGAAGACGATTCAAATATGAGCCATATCTACCTCGACAATAACGCCACCACGAAGCCTTTCCCCGAGGTCATCGAGGCCGTCGCGCACCATCTCGGTGAGCATTACGCCAACCCCGGCAGTCGGCATGCCCCCGGTCAGGCAGCCCGGCAGGTGCTGGAAACGGCTCGCGAATCGATGGCCGAGATCCTCGGGGCAAACCCCAGTGAAGTCGTCTTCACCAGCGGAGGCACCGAATCGACCAACCTGGCGATTTTCGGCTGCACACAAGGTGAACCGGGGACCATCGCGTTGACCATTGGCGAACACCCCGCCACGCTCGAGGCCTGCCAGCATCTCGAACAGCAGGATTGGAAGCTGCTGATGCTCGACATCGATGAAGACGGCCGGCTCCTCGAAGAACAATACGATTCGCTTCCCTGGGATGATCTCAAGCTCGTCACCATCATTCTCGGGCATAACGAAACCGGTGTGATTCAAGATGTCGCCCCGCTGGCCGCGCGCTGCAACGAACATGGGGTGCCTTTTCATCTCGATGCGGTCCAGGCGGTCGGTAAGATTCCCGTCAACTTCCACGAACTGGGTGTGACGACATTGGCGCTGGGAGCACACAAATTTCATGGCCCGCGTGGCATTGGTGCGTTGCTCGTGCGCGACGATGTGCGTCTGGCTCCGTTTGAATTCGGCGGGCATCAGGAAGCGGGTCGCCGACCGGGAACCGAACCGGTGGCGTTGATTGCCGGGATGGCGAAAGCGTTGGAAATCTGGAACGCGGAGCGAGACGAACGACTCCGCAACATTGCCGCCTTGCGCGACCGTCTCGAAGACGGACTGCTCGCCGGCTGCCCGCCGGCTGTTGTGAACGGCTCGCGAGAACACCGCTTGCCGAACACGCTCAACATCGCTTTTCCGGGGTTACAAGGCGAGGCCTTGCTGATCGCGTTGGACTTGGAAGGGGTCGCCTGTTCGTTAGGGAGTACCTGCGCCAGCGGCTCGGCCGAACCGGCTCCCATTTTGGTGGCCATGAATCGCCCGTCGGAAGTCTATAATGCGTCACTGCGATTCTCCGTCAGCTGCGAGAACACGATCGAAGAAATCGACAAAGCGATTCAGCGAATTGGGGCCGTCGTCAAGCGTTTGCGGACCATGGCAAAAACATAATTACGGGACGACTCAGATGTCTTCCGACATCACAACCCCTTTCTCCCCGGGATCGACCACCGGCCCATTTCTCGTCCTCGACGAGAATCGGTTCGCGTTCGCAGCGGCCGAGACCTTGTTCGGCGGAAGCAGCACAAAAACGCCCCGTTTGGCCTACATCCACGGCCCGTCCGGCGTGGGCAAATCTCACTTAGCCCGCTGGTTTTCTCAGGAACTGCGACGTCGCATTGAACGACCAAAATACGTCCACATCACGGCCGCTGAGTTCGCGGCCGATTTCGCCAAGGCGTCGGTTGACCGCTCGATTCCCGAATTCCAGGCCGCCTTCACTAACCTTGACGCCCTGATCTTCGAGGACTTACAGGCCATCCAGAAACGCCCGGAAACCCAACAGCAAATCACGGCCATTCTCGACAACGTCACGCAAGCTGGCGGATGTGTGCTTGTGACCTGTCGGATGTTGCCTGGCGAATTGAAATCGATTACGCCGCGAATTATCAGCCGCTGTCGGCAGGGGATCACCGCAGAAATCTCACTGCCCGAGAAGAACTCCCGTTGCCAACTCATCGAACAATTCGCCGCCAAACGCCAACTCGCGTTGCCACCAGATGTGGCCGCATTTCTTGCGGAATCATTGTCTGTTTCACCGCGTGAGCTTTTGTCGGCTGTCCTCAATTTGGAAGCCCGGTCTCGGCTAGCCAACTCGGTAATCGATCGGTCACTGGCCGAGGAATCCCTGCGAGACGGTGTCGGCCGGCCGGTTCCCGAACTCAAGCAAATCGTCTCGGTGATCGCTCGGCAGTTCGGGGTCCGCGTAAGCAGCCTGCGACACGGCACGCGACAGGTCGATCAAGTCCTGCCGCGCCAGTGTGCCATGTTCCTGGCCCGTGAGCTGACGACGCATCCATTGCGTCACATCGCCGACTATTTCGGCGGTCGAAATCACAGTACGGCCCTGCACGCCTGCAATAAAGTGAGGCAGCTTATCGAACAAGACGCAGGCTTACGACAACAACTCAACCAGGCCCGTCGATCACTCACCCAGAATTGACGGTTGATAAGATGTTCACAAACGACTCAGCACGCGATGATGTAACTGTGGGTAGGACCGATTCACCGCCCCTTGTGTTCAAAACACGGAGTTTCATCATCTCTTTTCAGCCACGATTAAGCAAACTTTGAACGCCCAATCAACCTCTCGATACGACGCTTGAGGGGCGATAACTAACGTGATATCATATGGTTTCGCCGGGGACACCTCGGTTTATGCACAATTTTGTCGTTCTTTGATACGACTGCTACTACTAAATTTTCTTTAGTTCTCCGGAACGGAATCCGCGAGTCTAACTACCGACAAGATGTCCGTCGGTTGGGTCTCTCCCTTGCACATCTCTCACCGCTGAATCGCTTGCGGGTCACAGAGTGCAGAAAGGCGACTGTTCCTCATGAAGTTACATTGCCATCGGCCATCGCTGATTGCCGCGTTCCAAATTGTCGACGGCGTTGTTCCATCGCGAACGCCGAAGGAAATCCTCAAGAACGTTAAGCTGGAAGTCGCCGACGGCGTCGCCACGCTGATCGGCACCGATTCAGAAGTCGGCATACGCTACGACATTCCCGGCGTTGAATCCGATGCGCCGGGTGAAACATTACTGCCCTCGAAACGTGTCATCTCCATCCTACGGGAACTGACCGACGAGTCCGTCGACTTGGAGATCACCGACGAGGCGATCTGTATTCGCTCGGGACATAGCGAGTTCCGTCTCTCGGCTGAAGACCCGTCCGAGTTCCCCTCGGTCAGTGCGTTCGGCGAAGACGCTTATCACGCCGTTTCGGGTGGGGCGTTGAAGAACATGATCCGTCGCACCGTGTTTGCGACCGACAACGAAAGTACGCGGTACGCGTTAGGTGGTGTGCTGCTGAACTTGGAAGCTGACAAAATCACACTGGCGGCAACCGATAGCCGTCGCTTGGCAGTGATTAGTGCCGCCTGCCGCAAAGAAGGTGAATCGGCCGATGCAAACGCGTCGCCGGTAATTCCTGCCAAAGCGATGTCGCTCATTGAACGCAGTATTACTGAAGAAGACGAGGATGTTCGGATTACGATCCACGCCAACGACGCGCTCGTGAAATGTGGACACTCCACGGTTTACTGTCGCTTGGTCGAAGGTCGTTTTCCCAAGTATTCCGACGTCATTCCTCGCGAATCATCCGTCTCGATCGATTTAGTGGTCGGTCCGTTTTACGCGGCCGTTCGACAAGCTCAGATCGTCACAAACGAGGAAAGCCGCGGTGTTGATTTCACATTCAATGACGGGACACTCTCGTTAAGCAGTGTGGCGGCGGATATCGGGCAGTCGACCATCGAGCTTCCCATTGCGTACGACGGCAACGAACTCACGATATTGTTCGATCCGCGGTACATCGCAGATTTTTTGCGGATCTTCGAGCCGGAGCAGCAAGTGCGACTCGACTTGATCGATGGCGAAAGTGCCGCCGTCTTCCGCACTGATGACTCGTATACCTACGTTATTATGCCGTTATCGAAGGATCGATAATCGATGAAGGAAACTTTCGGTTCGTTGCATCTGTCGCGTGCCTTGGCTGACGTGATTTCATTACGCGGCCTGGCCGGTAAACGGAGCAACGACCAACTTGCCGCAGCATGGCGCGATGTGGCCGGGGCGGTATTATCTGAGCGAACAAGGGTACTCGGGGTGCGTCGGGGTATTCTGCAAATCGGCGTGGCCAGTGCGCCGTTGCTGAGTGAATTGGTTTCGTTTCATAAGACGGAATTACTGGAAACGTTGCAGTCGGAACACGCCGACTTGAAGATTCGGGACTTGAAATTCCGCTTACAAAGCAGCATTGGCGAGTGATCGTCGACCATTCTTTTTTCGGAGTCTGAGAGCTTGAGCGAGAACACAGAGCAATCGTCGGACGGTGCGTCGGGTGTGGAATATGGGGCTGGGCAAATTCGTGCATTGGAAGGCGTGGAGGGTATTCGTACCCGACCGGCGATGTACATCGGCGACACCACAGCCCGTGGCTTGCATCACCTCGTTTACGAAGTGGTCGATAACAGCATCGATGAATCGGTGGTCGGGCATGCCAGCCGGATTAATGTGCGCATCAATGCCGACGGTAGCGTGACCTGTTCCGACGACGGCCGGGGTATTCCGATTGGTCTCATGGAGGAGGAAGGGAACCGCCCCGCGTTGGAAATTGTGCTGACCAAGATCCATGCTGGCGGAAAGTTCGACCGCGAAGGAGGCTACAAAACGGGAACGGGCGGTTTGCATGGTGTCGGTATTACGGCCGTCAACGCGCTGAGTGAATGGCTGGAAGCCGAAGTGCGACGCGAAGGGCATGTGTGGACGATCGAGTTCGCCCGCGGCCAACTCGCCGATGAGATGAAAAAACTCGGAACCACCGAAGAGACCGGCACAAAAATCACTTTTCAGCCCGACCCGACCATCTTCCCTGATACTAAAATCTCCTACGACATCCTGCATAAACGGTTGCAAGAACTAGCCTTCCTTACTCCCGGTGTGAAGATTCGGCTTTCCGATGAACGCACCGGCCAGTCGGACGAGTTCCACTACGAAGACGGCATCGTCGAATTCGTGCGGCATTTGAATCGGACGGAAACTGCGATCTACCCCGACGTGATTTCAATCAAGGCGACGCAGGACGACGTCGAAGTTCGTATCTCCCTGCAACATAACGACGGCTATTCGGAAAACGTGCGTGCGTTCGCCAATAATATTTACAACGTAGAAGGCGGTACTCATCTCAGTGGCTTCCGCAGTGCCGTCACGCGATCGATCAACGCCTATGGCAAGAAGGCGAATATCTTCAAGGACTACACGCCGGGTGGCGACGACTTCCGCGAAGGCCTGACGGCTGTTGTGACCGTCCGCATACCTGATCCGCAGTTTGAAGGCCAAACGAAAACCAAACTGGGTAACAGTGAGGTCGAGGGAATCGTCACGTCGGTCGTGAATGAAGCGCTCACGAAATACTTCGAGGAAAACCCGGCTGTCGCGAAAACAATTGCCACCAAAGGGCTGCGTGCGGCCGAGGCCCGAGAAGCGGCCAAGAAGGCCCGCGAGATGGTCCGTCGCAAAGGGGCACTCACCACAGGCGGACTGCCCGAAAAACTGCGCGACTGTCGCAGCCGGGAACTCGACATCACCGAGTTGTACCTGGTTGAAGGAGACTCGGCCGGCGGAAGTGCCGATAGTGGTCGCGATTCCAATACCCAGGCAATTCTGCCGTTGCGAGGAAAAATCCTGAACGTCGAGAAGGCGTTGTTGGTGAAGGTGCTCGGCAATGCAGAGATCATCAATATTTTCAAAGCGGTTGGCGTTCCGCCGGGGGCCGAGCTGGAGGACGTTGGCAAGCGACGTTACGGCAAGTTGATCGTGATGACCGATGCCGACGTCGACGGCAGCCATATTCGCACACTGTTGCTAACGTTTCTGTTCCGTCACTTGCGCCCGCTGGTTTCGGAAGGTTGCGTCTACATCGCCCAACCGCCGCTGTACCGCGTGATTCAGAAGAAGAAAACGCGCTACGTGCAAACGCACGAAGAAATGATGGAAGAGCTTGTCGAACTAGGTTTGACCGACAGCACACTGAAATGTGATGACGGCATGGTCTTCGAGGAAGATCACTTCCGCAAGCTCGTCGAGTTAGGCCAGCAACTTGAAGAGCCGTTGGGCACACTTGATCGGCGCGGTGTCGACCTGCGGTTCCTCGCGCTGAATCACACCACCCCGGAAGGCCTACTGCCGCGCTATCGTGTGTTCCTGGGCAAGGAACAACATTGGTTCGCGGACAAGGCGGCTCTCGAAGTATTCCTCGCAGCCGAGGAGGCCCGCCAAGGCAAGGAACTACGTGTGGCCGACGAGGCCCGTGATGAAGAGCAGTCCGAAGAGGACATCCAAGAGGACGCCGAGCGCGAAGCCGCCTTGCAGGTGATCGACCTCCACGAGGTGCGCAGTATTAATCAGGTTCTGAAAGAGCTGAAAAGCTACGGCATCACACTGGAGCATATGTCGGTACAGCCGAATCGCAACGGCGAACCGGTTCGGCCGTTCGTCATTCAGAACGAAGACGGCAACGTCCCGCTATCCAGCTTGCGAGACTTGCTACCCAGCCTGCGAAAAATGGGTGAAAAAGGCCTGAAGGTCACCCGCTTTAAGGGCCTGGGCGAAATGGACGCCGAAGAACTCTGGGAAACCAGCATGAACCCCGAAGCCCGGATCTTGTTGCAGGTGACCATGGAAGACGCCGCCGGTGCAGATGAAATCTTCCGCGTGCTGATGGGCGACCACGTCGAACCGCGCCGCGAGTTCATCGAGAAACACGCCCTCGACGTGAAGGACTTGGACGTGTAGAGCGAAGGGTTGGTGTTCTACAAAAAGGTTGTCATTTTCCACAAACTTGCTGGCCAGAATCTACAAACTCGTTGTCACAGATCTCAGCTTCAGCGGCCTGATGGGTGTCCTGGTCCAGCGACTTTTGCGCGGCTGTGCTGGACCAGCGACTTTGACGTACACGACCGCACAGTGAATTTGGCCCCAAAATCAAAAATTCGAGACGGACCGACGGAGCCTCGACCAGATTCGATAACTGTTCTTTGACAAACGAAGACGAAATCCCGCTCACTTCCAAGGAGTGTGCGCAGTTCGATCGCAGACTGCAATCAGAAAATGGGTGGATTTACGCCGCACGTTGCAGCGTCACGATCGGCAGATGCTTGCGACCTTCGACAAAGTCGATCTTGAGCGTAAACTCATCTCCCGGCTGACCGGCGACCGATGCCTGCGGTTTCGCGCAGCGCGACTTCCGAGGCCACCGTGATCGTGGCTCGCATCGCGGTTGTCGATTGGCGGGTGAAAGCGCGTGATAGACTTCGTAGGGGGTGCAACCATCGAGCGCGGAATGTGGTCGGTACTCGTGATACCAGTCGATGAACAGTTTGAGTTCATTCTGGAAAGTCGTCTGGCGCAACGGGATCAACCAGCGACGAGTTCCCTCACGTTTCATCGTGCCGATGAACCGCTCGAGGACCGCAATGCTGCCGTGTTGCCCAACAGCGCCGAACCGTGGCTTGATCGTCCGGCGACAGCACCAGGCCTTAAAGCCATCACACCAGAACTGCCCTCCCTTGTCACAGATGATGTGCTTCGGCGAAGCGTCCGAGGCCTGGATGGTCCTGTCGAGAAACGCCTGGATGTCTTCTGAGGAGGGAACATTACTGAAGACGGCGAAACCCACGACACGACGCGAGTAGTGATCGAGCACGATGGCCACCCACCAGCAGAACGGCCAGCATTGTGGCAGGGTAAACGGAGACCAGGGAACCCAGAAGCCTCCGGCAATGGGAACGGTCGTGAGATCAACGTTCCAGACGTGATTCGGACGCTTGGCCGTGACGTGGCGCTCTTCATGTTCGCTCACAGCCTCCGGTTTCTCACTCACCGGTGGAGTCACAGGTGGCTCTTTAACCATCCGTCCGACGGTTGAGCCACCAAGATGCAGGCTGGCCCGCGCCAGTACTCCGACGATCTGC
>Ga0115002_10008146_pt1 | contig 11662 bp, 19 predicted proteins | sample ArcticOcean_MG_C_8_FD_89576 | JGI IMG/M metagenome (GOLD analysis project Ga0115002, IMG submission 89576) | Marine microbial communities from western Arctic Ocean - ArcticOcean_MG_CB11_86 | ecosystem: Environmental > Aquatic > Marine > Oceanic | place: Arctic Ocean: Canada Basin | collected...
GATAGCAGGACGACGAGTGCGAATGGGAGTCCAACCGAGAGCACTGTGACGACCCCGGCTCGCCCTGAGCGAAGCTGCGGCCCTGACGACGCCGCCAGCACACGGACCCGACCCACACGGCGCCAAGCCCATAGAAAGCCGACGGTAACCGCGGCCAAGTCCACGCTCGCCTGTGCCCATAAGACACCGGCTACGCCCCCGTCTGTCGAGACAACCGCGACGGCCGCGAGCAGCCGACCCGCACCCTGGAACAGACGGAGACCGGATGCGAAAAGGAACATCTCGCGGGCGGTCAGGACCCCGTAAACCGCAGCGGCAGCAGGGATTAGCGCCACCAGCGCCGCCCCAGCGGGTATAGCCGCGAGCGCGAGCGGCAAGGTGGCGGACGAAACATTGAGACCGCTCCGCCAGAGCATGGGCGCCAAAAACAGGAACACGCCACCCACCATCAGCGAAGCGACCGCCCCCACCACGGCGACCCCAGTCAGTCTGGCGATCAGCCCCTCGCCCCCCCGGCCAATGCTGTCACCCACAAGGCGTGTGGCAGCAGGACCCACGCCTAAATGTAGGACCCCGAGCTGCACTCCCAGGACCGTAACTATTCCTATGATTCCGTATGGCTCCGTTCCCAACCGTTGGATCAGGTAAGGGATGAGCGCTATGCTCAGCACCGCAAGGATTCCATCCGCGTACACGGACGCGAACGCAGCCTGACCAAGCCTCAGGCGACCTCCCGCAAGCGGAGCGGTGCCGTCCGAATTTTCGTCGGTGGGCACCGTCACTTCCCCTCCCACCAACGCTGCACCGCGCCCGATAATCCGTCCAACGTGTGATGGTCCGGTACTGCCACCACCCGGTACCCGAGGCCACGTGCCGCTTCCGCTGTCACGGGGCCTATCGCCGCCGCCGGCACTCCCAGCACGGCCGCACCTAACAAATCGAGCAGGTGGCGAGCGGCGGACGGTGAGGTGAAGGTGACCAGTGTGGGAGACGTACTCGCGAGCAGGCCCACGATCAGGCCCTCTTCAATGGTCTCGGGAGCGGCCGAGCGGTAAGCGATTACCACGTCCACATGAGCACCACGGTCGCGCAGACCCATCGCTAGGGTATCACGGGCGACGTCGGCAACGGGGAGGAGGACACGCGCGCCCGAGAAGCGCTCTCCCCGCCGATCGATCTCTTCGATAAGACCATCCGCATCGAAACGCTTCGGCACCAGCTGCGGCTCCCAGCCGACGCCCCGAGCTGCGGCACCGGTCGATGGGCCCACAACGGCCAGGCGGGTTGGGGGACACCGCTCAGGATCGGACCCTCGCGCGACCAGCGCCCTTGCCACCCACAAGACTCCGCGCGGCGAGGTGAACACCACCCAGTCGTATTCTTCCCATCGGTCCAGAGCCCGCTCAAGCGGATCGGGGTCCACGGGTGGTTCGAACGCGATCATCGGCAGACACACCACGTCTGCTCCCATGCCGGCCAACGTCTTCGAGAGGGCCTCGTCTTCGCCGGCGGGCCGGGTAACGACGACGACCAGGCCCGTCAGCACCTTGGCGGTGTCTCCCGGCCCTCCTTCGGTTCTGGTCACTGTGGCGCCACTCTAACCTCCGGGGTGAGATTCGAACGCCACCTGCTACTCCTTCTGCCGACTTCGCAATGATGCGCAAGATAGCGCGTAAGCTCTACCGAGCGATTCCGTTCAAGCAACCGGCATACGAAACCCTGCCTGACTCCTCTCCCTGCCTGAGACCATCTGCCGTCACCTCCACTTCCAGGGCGTGATCAACGTGGCCGCGGAGGAAACCCCTTTCCGAATGTGGCACCACGGGTACCAGATCGAAAAGGAGGTGTTCTGGTCCGGGCTGTTCGGTCGGTGGGTGGGAGCAAGCATGCGGGTGTGGGTCCGAGAGGCCCGGCAGGCGCAGGTGAGCCTGGATGTGGGGTCGAACACGGGCCTTTACGTGCTCGCAGCCAAGGCAGTGCTCACCCTGCGACCGTAGCGGCGTTCGAACCAGTTGAGCGAATCAGGGAAAAACTCCAGGCAAACGTGGAGCTGACCCAGTTCGATATACCTATCTTTCCTGCCGCGTCGTCCGATCGGGACGGTCTCGGCGTCATGCTGGACCCTGGCGAATAGCACGAGCTCTCGGCCACCATGGATAAAGAGGGCGCGGTGCTGGGCTGGCAGGACACGCAAGGAAGTCTCCGTGCCGGTCGTGAAGCTGGATACGATAGTCTCCGCGGGCGCCATTCGTGCTCCTGACCTGATCAAACTCGACATATAAGGTCACGAGCCAGCCGCCTTGCGGGGCATGATGAATCAACTCCAGAGCAAGCGACCTGCACTCCTGATCGAGGTCCTCAGCTCCGGCGCAGCAGACGAGGCGGACCGTCTGACCCTCCCCTTCGGATACGGGGTCTACCGTTTTGACCAGGACGGCCCACGGCGGCTCAATACGGTCGCCCGCGCGCCCAGCACAAATCTGTCCATGTGCTCGCCAGAAACGGCAGAGCGATTGATTGAGAAGCCCGAAAATTCCACCGCCCCCACAGCCTGAGGCCATGGGGGCGGTGGAAACCAAACAGAAGATTCCGGCGAGCTATTATCCCACCGACGTTATCTTTGGCGCTTTGGTGATCTTGCCGGCGGAAAGGCAGGACGTGCACACCCGCACGCGTCGTCGCGCACCTTCCTGGTCGACGATCTTGGCCGTCTGCAGGTTGGGTAGCCAGCGCCGCTTGGTCTTGTTGTTTGCGTGACTCACGTTATTCCCAGTTCCTGGGCGCTTACCACACACATAGCATATTCGGGACATAGTCCGAGTCCTTCTGTGATTGAGCGGGCCGCGTGTCGGTACCTAACTAGGGCGCGGAGGCTGCCGCTGGCATCAGTATTTCCGCCTCAATAAAGTCGGTTGCGAACTCAACTGTGAGCTGATCAGTCTCGCTGATCGAGCCAGACGCCACCCAATCGGCGACAAGGCTTTCGCTGACCGCGACAACCGTGCCCACGATGTCAACGCGCTGGTCGGGCTCGACGGTCGTGGCGTCCATAGTGCGTACGAGAAAGGGGTTCTTGTTGGGCAGCTCCATCCAGAAAGAATTAGTGCCCACGATGCTCAGCACGCGTACGCCGTTGACCCGGACCATCTGCCCCCTAAGTGCCTCCGCTCCGGCCTGGAGTTGCTCCGCCTGGATCTCCACGAATTCTGGCAAGACCGGCACTTCGACCCCGGGCTCTTCCTCGACGAGCTCATCAGTGGACTGCTCGCCTCCACATGCCATCACGGTGACCAAAATGAGGAGCACTAGCGGTACCGCCCGCCGCGTCCCGTCTCGATGCCAACTATTGCGGACCATGGTGAGTTATTCCTGTTTCAGGTGAGTCAAACCAACTCTATCAACGATATATCAGCGGCATCGCCACGCCGCGGGCCGAGCTTGAGAATGCGCGTGTATCCGCCCGGCCGCTCTGCGTATTTCGGGCCGATATCCCCAAACAGCTGACGCAGAACATCGTGATCATGGATGCGCCGAGCCGCCAATCGCCGGGCGTGCAGGTCTCCCCGCTTCGCCAGCGTGATGAGCCGCTCTGCGTAAGGCCGCAGTTCCTTCGCCTTGGCCGTCGTAGTCTCGATACGGCCGTGGCGAAATAGCGCCGTTGCCATGTTTCGCATCGTCGCCCTCCTGTGGGAGGCCGTACGCGAAAGCTTTCTGCCCTTCTTGCGATGACGCATGGTTCGCTGGTTCTAGCTTATGTGAGGAAGCTGTCGCTCTATTCGTGCTCAGTATCGGTGGTTTCTGGTTCTTCTTCGACAAAGAAGAGTCTTCCGCCTTCTCCGTCCTCGAGCTTCATTCCGAAGCGGAGCCCATGCTCTTCAAGAAAGCTATCGATTTCCTTGAGAGACTTTTTGCCGAAGTTGTCGATCCCTAGCATCTCCTCCTCGCTCCTTTGCACCAGGTCACCCAGCGTCTGGATACTTTCCTTCTGAAGCGAGTTCCGCGACCGGACCGAAAGTTCGGCGAGATCCTCAATCGACTTCGCAAACAGATCCTGCAGCCGCTCGGGCACAGCCACGGCACCCGGGGGTGTCGCCTCTGGAATCCCACCCTGGCCAAAGTACAACATATATTCGAAGTGCTTGCGCGCCAGTTCGGAAGCATACGCCACAGCGTTCTCGGGACTCACCGATCCGTCGGTCTCTACGAACAGAGTAAGGCGATCGAAGTCCGTACGCTGGCCAACGCGCGTCTCCTCAACTGTAAAGTTAGCCCGCCGCACGGGATTGTAGATCGCGTCGATCCGCACTAGGTCCACAGGTGCACCCTGCGGAATGGTGTGCTGATCCGCGAGCACGAAGCCCCTACCTTTGCCTATATAGAGCTCAATGCTCAGATCGCGTTGCTCCTGGAGCGTCAGAATATGGTGGTCAGGGTCCAGCACCTGCACGCCAGGGGATGCCTGCACATCAGCCGCGGTGACCGCGCCGACCTTCGACGCACGGACCTCCAACTTGGCTTCGTCGACGTCTTCGTCCAGCGTGACCACCAACGATTTCAAATTCTGAATGACCTGGTGCACGTCCTCGACCACCCCGGGGATGGTCTGGTGCTCGTGCAAAACCCCGTCGATCCGGAAGGCCCACACCGCAGCACCGCGTAGGGACGAAAGCAGCACACAACGTACTGAGTTGCCGAGCGTGTTGCCAAAACCACGCTCGAGCGGCTCAATCACGAACCGCGCGGACCGCCCGTCCGCGGAACTCTCTGCCACGTCGACACGCTCGGGCAGGATCAGGCCGGTCAAATCGATTTCCACGTTCTCCTCCTGTAGCCCCCGGGGGAGCGAATGCATTGTGCTGCCCGCGAGTCGAAACGGCGTGGCGCCGTCCGCCCGCCGGAGCTACTTCGAGTAGAGCTCGACGATGAGCTGTTCTTGTGCCGCGACTGGGATGTCCTGGCGCTCCGGCATGCGGAGGACCCTGCCAACCCTGTTCTTTTCGTCAAAAGCCAACCACTCAGGAACCGGCGCGCGCGTACGCGCATCGAGGGCTTCCTGGATCGGGAAGAGGTCCAGGTCCTGAGCCCTCACCGCGGCCTCGTCTCCCACCCGAATGCGATAGCTGGGCACATCGACAACGTTCCCATTAACCTCGACATGCCGATGCCGCACGAGCTGCCGGGCCTGAGAACGACTGGAGGCGATCCCCAGACGGAAGATGAGGTTGTCCAGCCTAGTCTCCAGGTTCACCAGCAGATTGGAGCCCGTCACTCCGGGCTGTATAACCGCCCGCTCGAACAGACTGCGGAACTGCTTCTCTTGAAGCCCATACATGCGCTTCACCTTCTGCTTCTCGCGGAGCTGCCCCGCGTACTCTGATTGCTTGCGCCGCCGAGCTTGCGCAGGCCCGTGCTGACCGGGCGGATAGGCGCGCCGATCGACCGGGCACTTCTCCGTGTAGCACTTGGGGCCCTTAAGGAACAACTTCTGCCCTTCGCGGCGGCAGAGCTTACAGACCGGTCCCGTATACCTTCCCATCGTTACCTATCCCTGACCTTTAGACTCGGCGCTTTTTCGGCGGCCGACACCCATTGTGGGGCAAAGGCGTGACGTCCTGAATGGACGTTATGTGTAACCCCGCAGTAGCCAGCGCTTGGATCGCGGACTCGCGACCCGACCCTGGACCTTGGACCAATACCGAAACCCGCTTCACGCCCGCAGCGACCGCCTCGCGACCGACCGTTTCAGCAGCCACTGTGGCTGCGAAGGGCGTGGATTTTTTGGATCCCTTGAAGCCCGCCTTGCCACAGCTCGACCAGACCACCGTATTTCCGGCACTGTCGGTGATCGTGATAAGCGTGTTATTGAAGGTCGCCTTGATGTGCGCCACTCCATCCGCTTCGACGACCCGGTTACGCACCTTCGCGCGGGAACCTGCAGTTTTTGGGTTGGCCACTCTAGTTTTTCCTCACCTTACTCTGAGATCTACAACGCGGATGCGCGGCATCCGGGCACGGATATTCTCTACTTCTTCGGTGCCTGCTTCTTACCGGCGATGGCTCGCCGCGAACCTTTGTGCGTGCGAGCGTTCGTGTGCGTCCGCTGCCCCCGCACCGGGAGGCCACGGCGATGCCGGAGCCCACGGTAGCAGCCGATGTCCATGAGTCGTTTGATGTTCATGGAAACCTCGGTTCGCAGCGCACCCTCAACCTTAAACTTGCTCTCAATCTCCCGTCGGATACGATTCACGTCTTCGTCGGTGAGATCATGAGTCCGGATGCCAGGGCTGACTCCGGTGCTGCCGAGAATCTGGGTCGCCCGGGACCGTCCGATCCCAAAGATGTACGTGAGCGCGATCTCGATCCGTTTTCCACGCGGGAGGTCTACACCTGAGATTCTTGCCATAGTGCCTCAGCCCTGCCGCTGCTTATGACGGGGGTTGCGCTTGCAGATGATCCGCACCACCCCACGGCGGCGAATCACCTTGCAATGCTCGCAAATTGGCTTCACGCTACTTCGAACCTTCATTCCATCGCCTCCAAGAGCCGTTTCCGGTAGAGCGTATGAAGGTAATGAACAGACGCCAAGTCCTCAAGCCGGCTCAAACTCGAACGGTCCCGGTCCCGCCCGTTCGAACCGGAGCCTGGGTCAGAATCCTAGGCCCTGCAACGGTAATCGCCACCGTGTGTTCAAAATGGGCCGATTTAGACCCGTCAGCAGTGACTACCGTCCAGCCGTCCTCCAAGGTCTTCACCATGTCGGCCCCGGTGGACAGCATCGGCTCGATAGCCAACACCAATCCTTCCCGCAGGCGAGGGCCGTAGCCGGCCCGCCCCACGTTAGGTACCTGAGGATCTTCGTGCACCTCTCGACCGACGCCGTGTCCCACCAGTTCCCGAACGATGGCCAGCCCTGTTCCCTCTACCGCGCCAACCACGGCCGCGCCGATGTCGCCTACGTGGTTCCCCACGCGGGCAGCTCCGATCGCCTTCCCCAGGGAATCCTCCGTCACGCTCAACAGCTTCCTCGCCTCCTCGTCGATATCCCCCACCGCGAAGGTCCAGGCCGAATCAGAGCACCACCCTTCGAACCGCACCCCCACGTCGATCGATACGATGTCCCGCTCGGCCAAGACACGGCGTGAACTCGGGAGACCGTGCACTACCTCGTCATTCAGCGATATGCACACGCTGCCCGGGAAACCGTAGAGGCCTTTGAAAGCAGGCACCGCACCGTCGTGTGAGCGAATGTAATCCTCGCAGAAGCTGTCCAGCTCACTCGTCGGGGCGCCGGGCACGACCCGACCCTCCACCTCCCTGAACAGCCCGCCGATGATCGCTCCGCCCTGAGCGATCAATTCGATCTCGTCGTGGGACTTGAGGCTGATCACCCCCCTACCACCTCCCAGAGCGCGCACTGTACGTCAGCCACCGACTGATCCGCCTGGACCCTGTGCACGGGCGTCGGGCTCTCGTCGAAGTAGCCTATTAAGGGGGTGGTCTCCCGCCGGAATACCTCGATACGGTTGCGCACCGTGACCGGGTCGTCGTCGGGACGGAGCGTCAGCACCCCCCCGCACTGGTCGCAGATCCCGTCCTGCTTGGGCCGACTGCAGTGGACGTTGTAGACCGCACCGCACTGGCCACAGCTCCGTCGTCCTGCCATCCGCTTCACGATAACATCATCGTCCGCCTCGAGCACCACCACCAAATCCGCCTTGCGGTCCAGCTCGAAAAGAACGCCTTCCAAGGCTTCCGCCTGACCCACCGTACGTGGAAAGCCGTCGAGCACCGCCCCCACGTCGCGGTCCATCTTTTCCACGACGTCACGCACGAGACCCACCATCAGCTGATCGGGAACCAGTTCGCCCCTACTCATGAACTCCTGCGCCTCGCGACCCAGATCGATGCCGTCCCGCATGGCAGCCCGGAGCAGATCCCCCGTAGCGATGTGGCGCGAGCCCGTCGCCTCAGCCAACAGCCCCCCCTGGGTGCCCTTCCCAACCCCAGGGGGGCCCACCAGGATCACGACCACCGGAGGCCCGTCCCGGAGACGCCGACCGACTGGACTCGCCATCACCTATTCCCCTGACGACCCCGCATCTTGACCCGACCCTTCTTCATGAAGCCATCATAATGACGAAGCATCAGCATCTGCTGAGCCTGTTGGACGGTATCCAGCCCCACGCCGACCACGATGAGTAGGCTGGTACCACCGAAGAAGAAGGTCTGGATGTTGAAGATGTCGAAAATCCAGAACGGAAGCAGCGCGATCAATGCCAAATAGATCGACCCGGGCAAGGTGATGCGTGTGAGCACCCGGTCAATGTACTCCGCAGTCCGCGCTCCGGGCTTCACTCCAGGAATGAAGGCACCTTGCTTCTTCAGGTTCTCAGATAGATCAACCGGATTGAAGATGATCGCGGTATAGAAATAGGTGAAGAACAGGATGAGTGCCCCGTACGTAACATAATAAGGCCAGGTCTGTGGCTGGAAGACTTCTGAGAGGGTGCGAAGCCACGGCGAACTCGAGAAGGCGGCGACGGTGCCGGGAATGACGATGAAGGACTGGGCAAAGATGATCGGCATCACTCCAGCCGAGTTGACCTTTAGGGGGATGAAACTCTTCTGACCCTCCTGAATGCGGCCACGTCCGACCACCTTGCGCGGGATCTGCACAGGGATCTTGCGTGCCGCCATGGTCATGGCCACGGCGCCGGCACACACACCCACCACAACCGCCCCCAGAACGACCAGCGCCAGAACTCCAATCTCCCCCACGGTCATTGCCTCCCAGGTGCGGGCGAGCGCAGCCGGGAAGCTCTCGATGATCGAGAAGAAGATCAGCAAACTCATGCCGTTGCCGATGCCATGCTCAGTGATCTGCTCACCCAACCACATGATGAAGAGTGCACCCGTCGTGAGCGCGGTGACCGTGGTGAAAATGAACCCGAATCCCGGTGTGGCCACTGCCCCCGGAATGCTCTGGAGGAACACCGCGAACCCATAGCCCTGCATGATCGAGAGCCCGACTGTGGTGTAGCGGGTCCACTGGGTCAGCTTCTTACGACCGTCCTCCCCATCTTTCTGCATTTTTTCGATGGTCGGGAATACCGCGGCCAACAGCTGGAACATGATGCTGGCGGAGATATACGGCATGATCCCCAGGGCGAAGATCGTAGCCCGGGAGAGACCGCCGCCCACGAACATGTCGTAGATACCCAGAAACGTGTTCTGGAGCGTCCCAAACTGTTGCCTGAGGACGCCGACATCCAAGCCAGGCACTGTGATGTGGGCACCCAGACGGTACACCAAGAGCACAAGCAGCGTGAAGATGATCTTCTGCTTGAGCTCCGGGACCCGGAACAGGTTCGCAATCGGATTATTAGCCATCGACCGTTACCGAGATTCCGCAGCCCCGGCCGCCCGGTCCTCATTACGGGCCCCGGTCAGCACCATGACGCTCCCGCCAGCGCCCTCGATCTTCTCACGGGCACTTTTGCTGAAGGCGTGCGCGGAAACGGACAGCGAACTGTCCAGCTCTCCGTTGCCGAGCACTTTCACCGGACGACGTAAGCTCGCGACCAATCCGGCGGCCTTGAGACTCCCCGGGGTGACGGTTCCCGTGAGCCCCGTCAGGTCCCGGACGTTCACTACCTGGTACTCGACTCGAGCGAAGTTCTTGAACCCACGCTTGGGGATACGGCGATGGAGGGGCATCTGCCCGCCCTCAAAGCCCGGCCTGGACTTGCTGCCGGCGCGCGCGCCGGCACCCTTTTGCCCCCGCCCGGAGGTCTTGCCTGTGCCAGAACCCTGCCCTCGGCCCAGCCGTTTCGGGTTCCGGCGGGAGCCCTCCGCGGGACTCAAGTCGTGAAGCTCAGCCATCGCTATTCCTCGTAAGCCCTCAAGAATCCGCTACTCGACATCCTGGACGCTGATCAGGTGGATGACCTGCCGGATCATCCCCCGGATCGCGGGTGTGTCATCGTGCTCGACGCTGCCCCGGATACGCTTCAGCCCCAACGCCTCCATCGTGCGCCGGTGCTTTGCGGGCCGGCCGCTCAGGCTCCGGACCTGCGTCACCTTGATCCTGCCGTGGCTCGCAGCCTTCTCCTTAACCACGGTTCACGACCCCCAGCGATTCCACGGTGACTCCGCGCTCGAGGGCTGCCTGTTCTAGGGTGACCAGGCGCTCGAGCCCTTGTACCGTGGCCCTCACTACGTTGATCGGATTGTTCGTGCCCAAGCATTTGGTTAGCACATCGGTCACTCCTGCGGCCTCGAGAACAGCCCGCACGGGACCGCCCGCGATCACGCCGGTGCCGGGGGCAGCGGGACGGAGGAGCACCCTTCCGGCACCCCAATGCCCGAGAATCTCATGCGGTATCGTGCCGTTCCTGAGCGGCACCACCATCATTTTTCCGCGCGCACGCTCGAAGGCCTTCCGGATGGCCTCGGCCACCTCGTTGGCCTTGGCGAGTCCGATGCCGACGTTCCCTCGCTTGTCGCCAACGGCCACCAACGCCGAGAACGAGAACCGCCGTCCACCCTTCACCACCTTGGCCACGCGGTTGATGTGAATGACGCTCTCAACCAAATCGCTTTCGCGACCGCGACCTTTCTTTTCCCCACGATTATCTCTGGCCATCAGAACTTCAGTCCTCCCTCACGGGCGCCTTCGGCAAAAGCCTTCACCCGGCCGTGGTATTGGTAGCCGCCACGGTCAAAAACGACCGTCTCGATGCCCTTCTCACAGGCCTGCTTAGCCAGGCGCTTACCAGCCGCCCGAGCGTGCTCGACCCGCCTGCTCTTACCTTCTTCGGGTTGGAAATCTCTCAACGCCTCGTTCAGCGTGGAAAGCCCGATGAGCGTACGCGACTGCTCGTCGTCCACCAACTGCCCCTCCATGTTCCGGAGGGAACGGTAGACTACGAGACGCGGCCGCTCAGCTGTGCCCCACACCTTTTTCCGGATCCGCTTGTGGCGCCGAGCGCGTAACACCGCACGGCCTTTCTTCAGATTTCCGATTTTAGCCATTATCCTAAGCTCCAGCCGTCTTGCCGGCTTTACGCCGGACCTGTTCTCCCTGGTACCGGATCCCCTTGCCCTTGTAGGGCTCAGGGGGCCGGACTAGGCGGATCTCCGCCGCCACCTGACCAACCATTTGCTTGTCTGCTCCTGAAACCACGACAGTGGTCGGGTTCGGCGTCTCGATAGTGATGCCGGGAGGTGCGTCGTATTGAACGACGTGCGAAAAACCAACGGTCAGTTTGATTCCTTTCCCGTTCTTTTCCGCCTTGTAGCCCACCCCCACAATTTCCAGTGCCTTCTGGTACCCCTCGGTGACCCCACCAACCATGTTGGCAATCAACGTGCGCGTGAGCCCGTGCAGGGCCTTGTGGCCCGGGTTGTCCGAAGGGCGTTCCACCATCAACACGTCGTCCTGAACCGTCACCTTCATTTCCGGATGTGCGTCCAGCGTGAGGTCACCCTTAGGTCCCTTCACACGGACCGAGTTCCCCGTCACAGAGACGTCCACACCCTTGGGCAGTTCTACCGGTCGCTTGCCAATACGAGACATTGTCGTCGTCCCTACCAGACGAAAGCCATGAGCTCACCACCTATCTTTTTTTCTCGCGCACCGCGGTCGGAAAGGAGCCCGTGC
>Ga0115002_10008147_pt1 | contig 11662 bp, 11 predicted proteins | sample ArcticOcean_MG_C_8_FD_89576 | JGI IMG/M metagenome (GOLD analysis project Ga0115002, IMG submission 89576) | Marine microbial communities from western Arctic Ocean - ArcticOcean_MG_CB11_86 | ecosystem: Environmental > Aquatic > Marine > Oceanic | place: Arctic Ocean: Canada Basin | collected...
AAGTGAATACGACGATTCCTCTTGAGATTTGCAACCCAGGTTTCGAACTTTCCGGAATAACCGCCATCGGCCCATATTTTACTCAACCAACCATAACGTTGTTCTAAACTCTGCAATAGTTGCTCGCCCCCTTCACGGTCCTACTTGTCGGCGGGTAATACTTTAAGCAATAGAAGCCATCCTTGGGTATCCACTAGTATATGTCTTTTCCTTCCAACGACTTTCTTTGCAGCATCGTAGCCACGAACTCCGGGTTGATTCGACGTTTTAACACTTTGCGAGTCGATAATTCCAGCGGTGGGGACTTTTTTTACCCCGATACTGACGTGCCCAGTCACGTATTTGATTGTGCAATTGTTCCCATAATCCATTCGAACTCCACAATCGAAAGTAATGATAACAGGTTTTCCAGCAGGGTAGATCGTTGGGTAGCATACGCCAAGAGCATCCGCTACGAACGATATAAAATATCCCATTTACTATCTCGCGACGATCATGCACTGCAGGACGACCTCCTTCTTGCACGGCCGGAATCAGCTGTTCCAAATACATCCATTCCTCATCGCTCACATCACTGGCATAGGACTTACGCTTATTTCGCATCCTAAGCTTATGACAGCCACAGATTTCATTGTACAAATCTTAATGTTTTAGGACTTTTCAGACAGCTTCTTAGGAGACTCTCCTCAGTTTTTTTGATAACGCGATAGGATAAACCGAACAAATGATTTTACGGGTTGAACCCACGGATTAGCAGTGCCAATCTACAAATAGCACACCCTAAGTATTAACTCATTTACCCGAGAGTCCAACCATCATGCTCACTACTAATCGTCGAAACTTTTTAAAACAAACCGCCATTGGGTCCTCGCTTCTTATCTGCGGGACACGAGCGTCACAAGCAGTCCTGGGAGCCAATGACAGATTGCGCATTGCTGTTGTCGGCCTACATGGTCGGGGCAAAAGCCATGTATCCGGCTGGTTGAAAGAAGACAATGTTGAGATTGCCTACCTTGTTGATCCGGATGCCGATGTGCTGGCCGAAAAAATGGCAGACCTGAAGACGCGGGTAACCGGGACCTTCAATTGCAAAGGTCTATCGGATGTGCGAAAGGCCTTGGAGGATCCAAACCTCGACGCAGTCTCCGTAGCTACTCCCAATCACTGGCATTCCCTAATCACCATTTGGGCGGCACAAGCCGGCAAGCACGTTTACGTGGAAAAGCCCATGAGTCACGATGTTGTTGAGGGCCGCGTGGCCGTTGCAGCCCAGGAGAAATACGGCGTCGTAATACAACACGGAACTCAGCGAAGGAGCGAAGCCTCCATAGCCGGTTTACATGAAGCTATTCAAGCCGGCATGTTTGGGAAATTAAAAATTTCATATGGTTATTGCTGTAAACCCCGCGATGGAATCGGATTCCAATCACCCGGTGGTGCTCCGAAGAATCTAAACTGGAATCTGTGGCGTGGCCCGGCCGACCTGGATGATTACCACGGCAATTATGTACATTATAATTGGCACTGGTTTTGGCCCACCGGCAACGGCGACATGAACAACCAGGGGACCCATCAGTTGGATGTGGCTCGTTGGGCGTTGGATAAAGACCAAACTCACCCGGTAAGAGTCATGGCATTGGGTGGACGTTTCCAGTGGGAAGATCAGGGAGAAACTCCCAACACGATGTTCGCCATTGCCGAATATCCAAACGATCAGCAGGTGTTTTTCAATGTGCGTAATGTGAACTATGAAGGCTACGAACGACAGGTTGAGAATGAATACTACTTCGAAGACGGTGGCCGCATCATCCGTGATCTTTACTACGCCAAAGGAAGCAAGGAAGGGACACCACTGAATTTGCCCGATGGACAGGTTACTCCAGGCGGAAATTGGGGATCCTTTGTTGCTGCCTGTCGCGCAGGCAAACCCGAAATGGCCAATGGCAATGTGGTGGAAGCGCACAACGCCTGCGTGATGGGGCACCTCATGAACAATTCCTACCGCCTTGGAACTAAGGTTCCTTTTAATAAAAAGGCCGGACGTTTTGGCGATAACGCCGACGCCTACGAACATTTCTCGACCCTCCATGGAGTCATGAACAACGGCGTAGGATTACCACAGGATGGCATGAAGTATACTGTAGGTCCCTGGCTCACCTTCGATCCTGAGAAGGAACGTCACACTGGAAAATTTGCCAGAAAAGCCAACAGGTTACTCCAAGACAAGAATAGGAAAGGATTTAAAATTCCTTCTGCGAAAAGAGTGTAGACGATCCTGTTCGGAGAAAGATGAAATATTTCGCAACAACTCTAGTCGGAATCATTACAGGAATTCTCGCCATCGCCTGGATAATATTTCCGTATTACAACAGAATGAATTACACCTCAATAATTTGGCAGGAAATCGACGTACCAAACGCAGCACTTGGTTTTGAACATTCCGTCGGCTATGATCGCGGTCAGGATTTCTATTGGGAGGAAGTAACGAACTCTAAAGCCTACAAGATAGAGCTACTAAAAGAACTAGGCCGGGAAATTGGGCCATACAAACGGGAGAATGGCTTCCTGCCCTATCTTGTATTCAAGAAATTAATCAAAACAAATACGAAGGAAGAAGATGATCGTCTATTCCTAGGAATTAGAAATCAGTTTCTTTTTGAGCCATACCTGGAAGCACCACCTAAACTAAAGGAAGAATTAGAGGCAGCGACACAGGTGTTTGCCAGAATCATTGGCGAGAGAGGCGTTCCCTCCAAAAAGGTAGGAAAGGCGTTTCTGGAAACTCAAGAGGTGAATACACCGAAAGACATCTTACAGAGGATTGGATACAAGGTCTTCCTTGGAACCTTAGCATCTAGCTGGTTAATCCTTTTTTTATCGTCGAGAAAGAAAAATAATCCGAACCAGGCGATTCTCACAACGAGCGCAAGCACTCGTCGTGAGAGCTAGACGTTAGACGGTGAATGATTAGTGAATCTTCCTTAGTTGAATGGAGAGGCACCGAAAATCAAAAGCGGTTCCCATTCATTGCCTCCTGTGCGACTACGGTAGACCCGTAGCTTGTCGTCCACCGGGAAACGCTCCGAATCACTTTTAAGTGGAATCACATAAATAGTCTCTGGTTCCTGAGCATGTACTTCTATGGGGAACCCAAAATCACTAGGAAGATCGCCACTGATTTTTTCCCAGGATTCTCCAGCGTTATCACTTCGCATAACGTCCCAGTGCTTTTGCATATACAAGGTATCAGGATTCGAATCGTGGAAAGCGATGCGGTGCACACAGTGCCCAACTTCAGCGGTGGGATTTGGTATGTATTTCGAGTGAAGTCCCTTGGTGATAGGCTTCCAGGTTTCGCCATTATCATGAGAGCGAAACGCTCCCACAGCTGAGATAGCTACGTATAGCGGTCCCGGCGTTTTTGGATCCTGCAAAATGGTGTGCAGGCACATACCTCCTGCACCTGATTACCACTGTGGCCGGTTCCATGCTGCCGTAAGCCAGGAAGCTCCTTCCATGACTCACCACCGTCCGTGGACTTAAATATAGCCGTATCTTCCACACCCGCAAAGACTGTATCGGGATCGGTCAAAGAGGGTTCCAGATGCCAAACTCTTTTAAACACCCAATTGCGCATCGTACCGTCATACCATTGATGCTGACCGACCTCGCCTTCGTATTCAAATTAACTCCCTACTTTCTCCCAGCTCTTGCCGCCATCGTCCGATCGATGAATAACCTGACCAAACCACTCCAAGGCCTGAGCGGCATAAATACGATTGGGATCCACCGGAGATGCTTTGACATGGAAGACCTCCCAACCTCCGAAGTGAGGACCATCGACTTCCCAGTTTTTCCGTTGTTCATCTGAGGTTAATACAAAGGCCCCTTTGCGGGTACCGACCAAGACTCTGACTTTGCTCATAAGTTCTCCTTTGTTTAGGTTAACGACAGTGTTAAGTGATAAGGTCCTTGATTACAAGACCAGCCACATCCGTAAGCCGGAAACGACGTCCATTGTATTTGTAGGTTAGTTTCTCGTGGTCCATTCCGAGAAGATGAAGAATCGTGGCGTGGAGGTCATTAACATGGACCGGGTCTTTTGCCACTTTGTGTCCAAGCTCATCGGACTCGCCGTAGGAGACACCACCTTTGATTCCCCCACCCGCCAGCCAAAGAGTCATGGCATGCGGATTGTGGTCGCGGCCAGGTTTCAGCGTACCGATTTGGGCTACCGGCAAACGACCAAACTCACCGCCCCAAATTACCAAAGTGTCATCTAACAATCCTCGTTGCTCTAGATCCGTCAAAAGACCGGCAATAGGTTTGTCCGTTTCCCCAGCAAACTGTGAATGATTTCCTTTGATATCAATATGACCATCCCAGGCACGTTGATTGGCATTTCCTCCCGAGTATATTTGCACGAACCGAGTGCCGCGTTCAAGTAGCCGTCGTCCCATCAAACACTGCCGACCAAAATGCGAACAGCCTTCATCATCGAGCCCATAAAGTTCTTTTGTGTGCGCAGCTTCCTCATCGATATCAAATGCTTCGGGAGCAGCCGTTTGCATGCGGTAGGCGAGTTCGAAGCTTTCAATACGCGCAGCTAGTTCCGCATCCTGCGATTGCTGCTCAAGGTCAAAACGATTCAGTTGGTTAATCAGGTCCAGCTGAGCGCGTTGCTGAGATTCAGAAAGCGTTTCCGGTCGTTTCAAATTTAAGATAGGATCACCCTTTTGACGAAGCAAGGTGCCCTGATAAACACTGGGCAAAAATCCGGAGCTCCAATTGGTTCTACCTCCCTTAGGAACACCACGATCTTTCGGATCCGTCATTACGACAAAGCCTGGCAGGTCATTGCTTTCGCTCCCCAAGCCATAGGTTACCCAGCTTCCAAGACTGGGGAATCCAGTCCGTGGTAGACCGCTATTCATCATGAACAAAGCAGGTGAATGATTATTCGATTCCGAATAAAGCGAGTGAATAAACCCCATTTTGTCCACGTGCTCACCCAGGTGTGGAAAAATTTCAGAGACCATTTTCCCAGATTGACCTCGTTGGGAGAACTTAAAAGGCGACCGCATTATGGCTCCAACTTCTTTAGTGAAAAATCCCGTATTCTTGTCGAAACCCTCGAGTTCCTTTCCGTGATATTTTCCCAGAGCAGGTTTATACTCCCAGGTGTCCATATGACTGGGACCACCATTAATAAATAGCCAAATTACCCGTTTAGCTTTGGGAGTAAAATGCGGCAGTTTCGGAGCCATGGGACTCAATGCACTTTCGCCGAGTGGGTTTGCAGCCGCAAGCAACCCCTGCTGCTGCAATAAACTCGTAAGCCCAATCATCCCCAAGCCCATACCACACCGCTTCAACATGTCCCGCCGTGTCATGGACATGGGATCGTCGTGATGCTCAGGACCACAGTGGCCGTATGGATTGTTGGGGTTCATTTATATAGTCCTCACAATTTTACTAAACTTCCTACTTTTTACCTTCTTACCTAAAATCGCGAGTAAGCTCGCTCCCATATTGTGAATCGATGCTAAAAAAAGTAGGAGCAAATTTATTCGCGACTCGAAACACCTTAGACTCCATGTCGCGAATAAATTTGCTCCTACAAAATATCTAGAAATAAAGCTCATCGTATATACAAGAATTCGTTCAGACTCAGCAAAGATTGGCAGTAATCAATCAAGGCCAGCTGTTCCTCGTACCCCTGATCTCGGTACGTCGATTGTTGAGTTTGAATGAACTCAATCCCCACCGCCGTCTCCTCATTTTTTGGAAATCGATTGAGGACGAGTTCATAGGCTTGTTTTATTTGAATCTCTAAACTCTCATCTTTGGATAATCGCTTAGCCAGGCCCTCGGCGTATCTCCGAGTTTGGGGACCATTAAGAAATTGTAACGCTTGAGGTGCGATCGTAGTGCTCGCTCGCTGACCAATTCCCACTAGATGTTCTGGCCAATCGAAGAGTGTCATCTCCGGAATGAGCGCAGCTCTTTTAATAAAGAAATAGATACTGCGTCGAAGCATATCAGGATCTCGGGTACCTGGACCGAACTGCGTCCGTTCAAGCAAGTCTGATACATGGAGCAAAGAATCCCTTATCACCTCCGCCTCGGCTCGACGCGGTTCATACCGCCAAAGAAGTCGGTTATCGATATCCGATGTAGATTTGTATGCGACAAACTGAGAGTTTTGCCGATACACGGCACTTGTCATGATCTGCTTCTGCAGGCGTTTTATATCCCAACCATGTTCAAAAAAATCAGTGGCCAGCCATTCCAGGAGTTCCGGATGAGATGGGTTTCCTCCTTGCTTTCCAAAATCACTCGGAGTCGCGACAATGCCCTGACCAAAATGATAATGCCAAACTCGGTTAACAAAGACCCGAGCGAGTAAACTTCCAGCACCCGTTTCCACATCTGTAAGCCAATCGGCCAATCCAGTTCGTGGGCTTGGGATTTTGGCCCTCTCAAGTAATTCGTCTTCATTACGAACAAGGACCTGAGGAAACCCCGGCTCGGCGACCTCACCCTTTTGATCGACATCTCCTCGGTCGAGATGATGAGTTGTTTCGTAGAAAGATGGATAACCTTTGTGGGCACTCCTATGCCAGACAGGAGGCAATGAGTCCGAACAAGCCATAATTCGAACCTTCGAAGATATTGGCAGATCCAATTGATGCTTCACTAATTTGTCACTTAGTTGAAGCCAGTGAGGATCCTTCCGAGCATACCAGCTGCGCAAGGAAACCAATTCCTCATCGGAAAGGAGCTTCGGACTCAATCCGACAATAAGCTTCAATAGGGTTTGGTATGCTATCACCGGGGTTCCCTCACTTATCTCCAAAGGTCCTCTTGGATCCTGTGTAACTGAAAATCGCGGCCTACCAACGTTCTGATGAACGTTCAAGCCACTGGCTACTTTGATTTTTATTCTGGAACCGGATTCGAATCCGACCGGTTTAGAAAACCGAATAACCAGAGCCTGATCCTTTCCAAAGGCCCCCATATCAACGGACCAACCTTTGGTAACCTTGTTAATAGCAGCAGAAGCACTGAGAGATAAATTGTTTTCCTGAGCAGTCGCTTCTGCAGATTGGAGTTTCACTTCCTTCCATTTTGAATCCTGGTTTCCCAGGTCCTTGATATGCACCGTGAGATCAACCACCGTAAAACCTCCCTCATGATCTCTCCCTGGACCGTTGTTCGGTAAATGAGGATGGGTCAAAGTCTCCATGCGCAGACCAACGATATTCAGTAGACTTGTCTCAAACTCAAAGAAGAGATGTTCGTTTTCCTGATCATTATCCTGGCCGCTCACAAGCACGGAATCGTCCCAAAGTTTTTGCATGGAGATATCTTCTAGTGATGAAAACGTCTCGGGCCTAAGAACGATCCAACGGTCATCAGGTAAATCAAAAGGACCGGAATGCAGCCATCCCTGAAAGGACTCATTCAACACAGTAGCTTCATAGTTAGCCAGATCGCTGACCAAGGTTTTATTTTTGAGAGTCCAGGAAGAATTGGCGAATTCAGAGGTGCGAGCACCTGGATCGTAATCAACATAAGTTCGAACCGTCCGAGAAAAATTGGATACCAATTTGTAATAGTCTTGGGAGCCAATCGGGTCGTATTTATGATCGTGGCAACGAGCACAGCCGAAGGTCGTACCCAACAATGCGGTACCCATGGTGCTTACCATATCATCCAGTTCATCGTAACGAGAAGACTCAAATTCCCTTTCGGTAATAACCGAGGACATAACCCCTCCACCTAAAAAACCGGTGGCCATCAACGCCAAGGGATCCTCGGAATTTAATTCATCTCCTGCTATTTGAGAGCGCACGAATTCATCATAAGGCATATTCTGATTAAACGCTTTAATCAGAAAGTCGCGGTAATGATAGGCGTACGGCCGATCAAAATCGATTTCAAAACCGGTACTTTCAGCGAAGCGCGCAATGTCCATCCAATGCCGGGCCCAACGTTCCCCATAATGTGGAGATTTCAACATGCGGTCCACCATCCGCTCGTAGGCGTTCGGCTGAAAGTCGTTCACAAATTCAGCAACCTCTTCATTTGTGGGAGGAATACCAATATCATTCAAGTAAACACGCCGTATTTGAGTGCGCCGCTTCGCTTCCTTGTTGGGAGTGAGTTTTTCCGCCTCTAATTTTTCCAGAATGAACTGATCGATTTCATTACGAGGCCAATACTTGTCTTTAGTCTTGGGAACGTCTGGCTTGGAAAGTGTTCGATACGCCCAGTAATTGCGATCCTCATCCGTGATAACTAAAGCTTCTTCTTTAGTTAAATTGGAACTATCAGACAATGGTTTGTCGAAAGGAGCTCCGAGATCAATCCAACGCGTGATCGCCTCAATAGAATCCTCATCAAGCTTATCTCGTTCGTGAGGCATGAAAGGTTCAAAACGATGAGTAATGGAGTCGATCAGATCACTCTCCTCGGACGAATTAGAAACCAGCCCGCTGGCCAATAACAACTCGCGATTCGACATATCGAACTCACTTTCAATCTTTTCACCCCCATGACATTTCAAACAATTTTCTACGAGAATACCGCGCACCTGGTCCTTAAACAAGGCAAGTCCTTTAGCCATTGTCTCAGCATGTTGTACCTTGTCCTCCACAGCGGAACTTTCTGCGAAGCTTAGGCCAGACGCCAAATTCAGACCCAGAGCAATTGATGCGAACAGGTTAATCCAACGCTCCATCTTTATAGTGGCGGAATCTCCACACCAATTTGTTCAAAGATTCCGCGAGGCGCTCCCCCGGGAATCGGGTCAGGACGAATCTCGACGAGCTCGTTGTTTATTACCTTATAGAAAAAGGAGTGTTCCGGAATGACGACCGTTTCCCCGGTTGGAGGGACGCCATCATAACCAGGAAACTCTATATGCCCGGTATGCGTGCCACCTTGTTTCCACTTAACTGCATAGGAACCGTTTTTCAGTCGCTTAGGCGATTCATGCTCATACCTCCAATCTGGAAATCCACTGTACAAGGCAGCAAGAAAAGCCAGTATTTCGTCTTTCCCCATCGTGCGAGCAGGAGTTACAAACTGTATGCTATCAGCCAAAGTAGAACCGATCTGTTTAACATCGTGGGCTTTGAGCCCCTCAATGTATTTGCTTAATGCATTTGGGATAATTGGTTCTACTGGTAACATTTTATTTCTGCTTACAGGTTGATCCTAAAGACCTCAATCAAAACCATGACACGCCCTACCCAACTCTGGTTCATTTTTCTATTCTCCCTGATCCTCACTTCGCCGAATACCAGCCTTCTGGCCACTGATGGATTTGCGGCCTGCCGCTATGTTCCGGAACGTAAAGATGATTTCGCCTTTGAAAACGATAATGTGGCGTTTCGTATCTACGGTCCGGCATTAAGAGACTCGAAGGAGAACAGCGGCATCGATTGCTGGCTGAAGCGGGTCGACTTTCCCATCATCGACAAATGGTATCTCGGATCAAGCGAAGGCAAATCCTATCACAAGGACCATGGCGAAGGTTATGATCCTTGCCACGTTGGAGACTCATTGGGATGTGGTGGCTTAGCTCTGTGGATAGACGGGCAAATGTACCTATCCAATGTCTACCATCAATACCGAATTTTAAAAAGCGGTCCTGAAGAAGCCGTTTTCGAAGTTGAATACCGATGGAGTGACCTGGCTAATCCAGTGTGGGAAATAAGACGTTTCACGCTTAAGGCGGGTTCTCAACTGTTCAAAGTCGAGAGCCAGTTTTTTTCGGACGAGAAACCGTTGCAAGTCGATGTGGCCATTGGGGTGACGACTCATGATCGAATGGCGGCGCCCTACATTGATCCGCAAGGCTCATGGGTTGCAGCCTGGGAAACCATGGATGGATACGGCCTGGGAACGGGTGTCGTATTGCCGAACCATGAACATGCCAAAGCCATGACCATCACCAGCTATGAAAAAGACCGCAGCCATGTGGTTCTAGTCACTCCCACGAACTCAAAAGGCCGTATCACCTACTACGGAGGTTTCGGCTGGGAGAAAGCAGGCGAGATCCAGACGATTGGGGACTGGCGATCCTTTCTAAGCAAATTTAACAATACTTCTAAATAGATACCCACTATGAGACTCCTTGTTTTTCTTATTAGCATTCTCTTTTGCGGTTCCCTTGCGGCCATTGAGATTGACAGCGGCGACTTCGACTCGACTGAGAGCTTCCAATTTACAAGTGAAGAAGATAATCTCACAATCAAATGGGACGCTGGAGGAACCACGGCTCAGTTAGATCTACAATTTATTCAACGCCGTGGAGGTACACCTGCCGCTCCACCGATTAAATCCCTTGGTCTGGATGGCACAACGATCATGGAAGGCCTGGACCCCAATTACCTGTTCTGGGTCGGAGATCGTGATCTGGAAAAGCAACCGGATGGATGGATGATCTTTTTCGACAGGGTCCCTACTCGTCCTTACTCGGTTGAAAAGGGATATTTGACTCCACGAAATGTATCTGTCTCAAGTGAAGGCAATCGCGCAATCATCGAAATCGATGGGCCACGGAGATCGATGGAAAACAAAACCGAAACTAAGAAGAACCTTGCAAGGGCTCAAGGACATCGGATTTCGTCTCGTAGTTGTTTCAAATTGGGATAATCGACTCCATCGTATTTTGTCTGATTTGAATATCGATGACTATTTCGACCACGTATTTATTTCAACTGAGCTAGGTGCTGAAAAACCATCGGAAGACGTTTTCAACCGTGCGTTTCAGGAATTAGGGACGCCTGCTAATACATTGGTTCATATTGAAAATAGTCCGGCTAATGACCTGAAGCCTGCTTTGCGTGCTGGTTGGAATGCTTTGTTACTCCACAATCGGATTCCTCATGGACTCGAACCAGGTAACGTTTTGGGATCAATAGATCAAATACCAGAGGTTCTAAAATCGGAACAAGCAGTTAGTTAAGAACTCAAACCACTTATTCTAACTCAACACCTAATCCGGAAAGACTTCGGTTTCACTGGACAGGCGTGAATTCAAGGTCTTAAGAATGGTCTAGTTTCGAAGAACAAACAACCATGCCCAAATCCAGCAAATTCAGTCGCAAAACGAACAACTTGATTGCGTCCTTACGTGGATTGCCGAGAGATCGATCGAGAGCATTTTGGAAAGACGAGAAAGACCTAGACTCGGTGATGGACAGGGTCATCCAGAAATTCCATATCACCGAAGCTCGCCCGGAAGAAGCCATATTGGCTGACTGGATATCCATTGTTGGAGATCGAAACGCATCCCATTCGCACCCCCATCGCCTGGATCACGGATTCCGATTGTACGTTTTGGTAAGCAACCCGGTAATAAAGCAGGAAATGCAATTTCATAAGAAAATGATATTGGACCGGCTCAAAAGAATTCCCGGCTGTGAGAGTATCCGGGAAATCGTTTTCCGAGCTGGATAGCCGTGGGGGACATCCTCGAGCAGGATTAATTTCGTCAATTTTCAAAGCCGTTTTTTGAAACTCAGCCTGGTCGTATAAATAATTTAGGGGCTGTCCTAGCTAATGTTAGTGTGTAGTTGATTTATACCAGTGTTTAAGCTGCTTGAGAAGCTTTTGATGGCCTCCTGAGTTGAAGCGCCATTCGCAC
>Ga0115002_10008149_pt1 | contig 11661 bp, 6 predicted proteins | sample ArcticOcean_MG_C_8_FD_89576 | JGI IMG/M metagenome (GOLD analysis project Ga0115002, IMG submission 89576) | Marine microbial communities from western Arctic Ocean - ArcticOcean_MG_CB11_86 | ecosystem: Environmental > Aquatic > Marine > Oceanic | place: Arctic Ocean: Canada Basin | collected...
ATTTCCATACAGAACACGGACTCTACGTTGGAGTGTGGGCAGAGCAGCCACCAGAGACGCTGCTTTCAAGGCTTTCCTCACGGGATAGCTTTGTCAGCCGGGATGGCATAAGCATTTCTATTGACAGCTCTGGCGAAGGTTTGTATGGCTATTTCTTCTCAGTGAACCTCGGCGATTCCATTACCGATGGTGTGATCTTGCCGGAAAATGATTTTCGCCTGGACTGGGATGGTGCCTGGTATGGCAGTACCCAAGTGACCCATGATGGCTGGACTGCAGAGATGCTGATCCCCTGGTCTATCCTCAATATGCCCCAGGTAGACTCACCGAAAAGAACCATTGGACTGGACGTCAGCAGAAGCCTCGGTGAAATAAACGAGCGCTGGACAAATCCCTACCGGCCATCTGGTTCAAATCGATATCTATCGGCCTTTAACAAAGTTGACGTCAAGCACTTTCCGCCTAAACAGCAGTACAGTCTGTTTCCCTACTCCTCTGCGGCAATCGACAATACCAGGCACACGACAGACTCGCGCGTGGGCATGGATATATTCTGGCGACCGTCCACATCGTTACAACTAAGCGCCGCGTTGAACCCTGATTTTGGTCAGGTGGAGGCTGATGATGTTGTCGTTAACCTGACTGCATTTGAAACATTTTTCCCGGAAAAAAGACTGTTCTTTCTCGAAAATCAGGGAGTATTCTCTGCCCTTCACCGCAAGTCCAGCTCAGGTACGCTACTGAATACCCGCAGAATCGGTGCAAACATTAGCTCGCGCCAGGGTGAACCAGATGCCATTGAAGATATTGATTTCGACGCGTTCGATACTCAAAAGCCGGTTGATCTAACCGGTGCCCTAAAAGTAACCGGCCAATCAGGGTCCATACGTTACGGCGTAATGGCAGCGAGCGAGTCTGATACCAACGTCAATGCAGACAACACACAATTTAGTCTTGCCGGCCGGGACTTCGGCATCGTGCGTGTCAGATATGAAGACAGCAGCGGTAGCGGTAGACGGTCCCTTGGCTGGCTGGGCACGGTAACTGATCATCCTAATCGAACCGCGTTTACCCAGGGTATAGATGGATATCTACTGTCTGCAGATGGCAGATTCGTTCTGGACGGACAGATACTCATGAGCGATATCGAAGGTGAGCAAGGCTTCGGGTATCGAGCAGGCGCCCTGTTCGTGCCCAAACAGGGACACAACCATCGACTGGAAGTGGACTACTTCGACGATCAGCTCAACCTCAACGACATTGGGTTCCTGCCCAGATCAGAGCTTGTATCCCTGGGATATTCATACAAATACAGGGAAAACAATGTACCCGGTCTGAGGCGCCGGGAGACAGAAATTCAATTTCAGACGACACAAAATCTCGACCACACAACGACTGGCGGCAAGCTCGAAATCGAACGAGAATGGCGCTATCGGGACAATTCCAAAACGGAAGTCGAGTTAACTTACCGTCCGGCGCATTGGGATGACCGAAACAGTTTCGACAACGGGGACTTTAAACGCCAGGGCACTTGGGAAACGGATCTACGATGGCGATCTGATGAGGCAAAACGCTGGTCATTTTCCGTCAAAGCATCTTTGCGTGAAGAATCCGAATCAGGATACAAACGCTCCTTGAGCGCCCGTGTTGAATACAGGCCATCGGATCGCTACAGCATCTCGCTACAAAGCGGCCACTCCCGTCGTGATGCCTGGTTAATCTACTCGGGCGAGCGCAATTTCACTACCGTAAAGGCGGAAGAATGGCGCCCGAAAATAATCTTCGATACCTTCTTTAGCGCCAAACAGCAGCTCAGGGTTCAGATGGAGTGGGTGGGTATCAAGGCGCATGACGCAAACTACTGGCAGGTGCCTCTCGGTGGCGGTGAACTGATGAACGTAGTACGGCCGCTGGATGACAATTCAGAGGGTTTCGCCATCAGTAATCTTACTTTCCAAGCCAGATATCGTTGGGAAATTGCGCCCCTGTCGGACTTGTTTGTGGTTTATAACCGGGGTGGCAGTCTGGCAACTGCGGACATCGACGACAGCTTTGGATCGCTGTTTAACCACGCACTCAGCAACCCTGCCAACGAATACCTCGTCGTGAAGTTGCGCTACCGCTTTGGGCCTAGCTAGGGCTGCCCGCTCGCTTCAAAGATTCTCGCCAAAAGCCGATACAGGCGCTCTTCATGTCGTCAAACAGCACGTAGATCAACGGCAGAATAATGAGTGTAATCACGGTTGAGAAAGCGAGCCCCCCGATCAGGGTACGCGCCATGGGGAAGTACGCTGGTCCGGAACCGCCGATTCGGACTTCACCTATTGCCAGCGGCAACATACCCGCCGTGGTGGTACAGACGGTCATCAGAATGGGTCTCAAGCGATGTCGTCCACTGGCAACAATAGCCTCCATACGATCCATACCGCCATTACGAAGCTGAATAATCCGATTCAAGAGCACAATGCCGTTGTTCACCACTATACCAGCGAGCAATAACATCCCGGTCAACGCCATTGATGTCATCGTGGTACCCGTTAACAGTAGCGTCCAGCACGCACCCACTGCGGAAAAGCCAATAGCAAGAATGACGGCAGTCGGGAACAATACCGATTCAAACAACGCCGCCATCAGCATATAGATTAAAATAACGGCCAGGACTACATTGACGCCCATTTCCTCGAACATGTCGGCGTCAAACTGGAAATCTTCACCGAGCTGCCAGCGATAACCGGGCGGAAACTCGTACTGGCTGGCAATATTCTCGACGATCGCCTGCGCCATTTCTGGTGGGCCATCACCCTCTAACTCGAAATTGATATCAATGGAGGTCTCGCGATTCACACGGCGAATTCGCTTCATTGAAGTGTCGAAAGTGATCTTTGCAATATTCTCGAGCGGGACCGTGCCACCCGCTTCGACATAAATTGGCAAGCCTTTGAGGGTAGCGATATTGGCTTCATCACGGCCCTCTAATTCCAGCAAAATACTGAGTTCCTTACCGTCTTCGATATAGCCGCGACGCATATTCTGTCCACCTAAGGCCGCCGCTAACGCCTGGGATACTTCTGCGGGTGTGACCCCAAGATTGCCTGCCTGCTCAGCATTGAGCTTTACCCTAATCTCTTCACTACCCGATTCACCATCGTGTTCCACGTTATCCAACATGGGATGGGCCTCAAGCAGCGGCACGAGATCATCACCAATGCGCAGTAACTCTTCGGTGGATTCCCCGGCGATCTGGATACTAAGGCCGCCGCCTTCGCCACCCGGGCCACGGCGTCTACTAAACCCCCGGTATTTGCCCGTGAAGTGAGTGCGCATACCGGGTTGTTCCGGCATGCCCTCGCTGATCATGTCCTCGATAACATTGATCGCTAACGTACTGTTCTCTTTTACATTAAAGGTCACATTGCCGTTATCGGTATCATAGGACAGGTAGAAATTATCAATCTGGAAACGTTCCTGGTTCTCGATGATATATCCTTCTAAACGATTGACGTATTCCTCAATGTATTCGATATCCGGCGAACCGTTCACATGGATATGCATTCCCATGCGCTCCGACTCCTGTGTCGGATTCATATTGACAGTGAGCTGGGTGTACGCGTATCCACCACTGGCCGCAATGGCAATGACTGCCAGAACACTGAACAATCGATGCCGCAGGGTCCAGCGCACAATTCGTTCATAATAATGCGCGATACCATCGATAATGGGATGCTGTCGTTCTACCAGTGGCAGTGGCATTCTCGCCATCACCGTTGGGACCAGTGTTTGAGCCACCAACAGCGAACCAATCAGTGCAGTACAGAGCGGCAATGCGACATTCTGCTGGGTCGTGGCGACCTGTATGTTGTCAGTCATGAACGAGGGGATAAAGACAATGACTGTTGTTAGCGTACCGGCAAAAATCGCGAGCCCAACTTCCGATACGCCGAGATCGGCCGCATCCCGTGGATTAGCACCCGGGTCCCTGCGACGCAGCGAGATCGCCTCCGACACCACCACGCTATTGTCGACAAGCAGCCCAATGGTCAACATCAAACCAACCAAGGAAAGCGTATTTAACGTCATCCCGGTGAAATACATAACACCCAAGGTCGCGGACAAAGCCAGCGGGACGGTGGCGGCAATGAGCAGTGATACCTGAACCTGACGCAGAAATAAAAACAGCACCATGACCGACATTAGGCCGCCCAATAAGCCACTGTCCCGCAGGTCGTTAAGTGACTTCATGATCGAATCGGCCTGGCTGTCCATGGGGAAAAAGATGGTATTAGCAAACAATTCATCGCTCTTAATGTCGTCCATCACCGACATGACCGCTCGACTGACCTCAATCAGATTAGCTTCCGGGCGCTTGAAGACAGAAACACCCAGCGAGGCCGCACCATTGACCCGATTTCGAGTCACCTCGTCATCTGGCTCTTTAGTCACAGTAGCCACGTCCTGCAACTTAAGGCCTGCATTATTGAGGGGCAGCATTTTGATGGCATCCAGATCTTTATACTGGCCAATCGGGCGAACACGAAACTCACGACTACCGGAGTCGATCATACCGGCGGTCACATAAAAGTTTGCCTGTTGCAGTCGCCGTCTTATATCCGTGAAATCTAGTTTATGCGCGGCAACTTGGCTGGGATCCAGGGTGATCCTGATACTGTTCTGTAGGATGCCGTATAGATTCACCGAATTAACACCCGGAATCCGCTCCAGGCGCGAGCGCACATTCACATCGAGGACATCAAAGGCCTCATCCTGATTCAGGTCTTCTGCAACGATTAATACGTTATACAGCGGCGACTCTTCTGTGTTATTGCCCCAACTGCTGATTTCGATGCGCTCGACATCCTCCGGTAATCGGTGACGTATCCCTTCAACGAGTTCCTTGGCCTCTATACTCTTGGCATTGATATCACCATCCATATCGAGACGGATACCAACACTCATCGAACCCGGCCGCGTAAAGGTAAATATGCGATCAACACCGGACATGGTGCCCAAGACCTCTTCCACCGGCCGCGTGATGTTCTGCTCGATTTCCCGTGCGGAGGAATTGCCATAGTTGATGCGTAAATTCACATAGGGAGATTCGGCTTCGGGAAACTCTTCAACGGGCAGCTTAAAGGCGGCGAATGCGCCAATAATCGCGAGGCCGACAAAGGTCATCACGACGGTAACGGGTCTTCTAATAGCGGCGTGAGAAATAATCATGAACCGGACTCCTGCGTCAGGTGTGAATCTGCCTCAAGTACCTTGCGATCAATGAGATCATACACCACCGGAATCACAACCAGGGTCAAAAATGTTGATACCAGTAGACCACCGATAACCGTGATGGCCATAGGGGTTCTGATCTCGGATGCTTCCCCGAGACCAATCGCCATAGGCAGAAGACCCAGTATAGTGGTCAGGGTGGTCATCAATATCGGGCGTAACCGTTGGGACGCCCCTTCGAACAAGGCCTCATGCTTGGTCATGCCCGATTCTCGAAGCTGATTAACCCGGTCAATGAGCACGATTGCGTTGTTCACGACAATCCCAACCAGCAGTATCAAGCCAATAAAAACCACCACCGATACGCTGGTCCCCGTTATGACCAGTGCGAGAATCGCACCGACCGCTGCAAGGGGTATGGTGAACATAATAATAAAGGGGTGTAACAGCGACTCAAAGAGCGAGGCCATGACCAGGTAGACCATGATCAATGCCAGTAGTAGTGCAAATTGCAGCGACTGGAATGACGCCTGCATTTCTTCGTTTTGCCCACCGACCGTACTTTTTACACCCGTTGGATGGTGGATGTTTTCCAACAGTTGCGTGACCTCTAACGCAGCGACACCAAGATCGCCACCCGGAACATTAGCACTGACGATGGCAACACGTTCCTGGCCGATACGCTGAATGTCCGCAGGCCCCATACCAACATACACATCAGCAACTGTAGAGAGGCGAACCTGACGGTCGCTTTCTGGATTAACCACAATGTTTTCAATATCGGCAAGCGAGTCGCGCGCATCTTCCTCTAACCGGATGCGGATATCGATTTTCTTATCCTGCCAACTGAATTCCGTCGGCACATCACCCCGGACCTTGCGTACCACAAGATTTGCGACCTCTGGCACAGACAGGTTAAGCGCAGCGGTACGCTCCTGATCAAACTCGATCTGGATTTCGGGGTAACCCTCTCGCATTGACGACTCAACATCCCGGAAGGTCGCTGACTGGTGCATTTGAATAACCAGCTGGTCAGCAACTTCCCGGATTTCGGCGAGGTCCGAACTGCTGATCTGAATTTCCAATGGCGTTGAAAAACTGAATAGCTGCGGTCGACCAAGGGTATATTGAGCATCGGGAATATCGTCAAGCAGCAGGCGCACAGTGTCCATAGCAACCGCCTCATCCTCAGCCGATGAGCCTGGTTGCATAACAACATTAAGCTCACCGGTGTTTTCTCCAGCACTCCCCGACGATGCGTCAAGCTTGCCACCCGTCCCTGCAACCGCGTAGGTCTTGTCTACGATATCCATCTGTAGCAGTGGATACTGCGCATCGCTTAGCACGTTATCAGTTCGCTCCAAACGTGTTCCGGGGGATGCCTCAAACTTAACGATGAACTCGCCCTGGGACAACGCCGGAATCAACTCCACCGCCAACACCGGCACGAGAGAAATACTACCCAGAAACGCCGCGCCCGCAACCGACACAGTGACCAGGCGATGTCCGATAGCCCAGCGCAGTACTCGACCATAGGATCGTGCGAGCGCCTCATAACCGATGTCAAAACCAACTAGCAGCGGATCAATGGCAGCGGCAATCAACCTCCGAAAAATGCTGACAAACCTGATAGTGATGACTAGCACAACCCTGGGCGCTTCAACGAATATCACGCGCAGTGGTCGACCGACTGTTTGTTGCCAGCCGGTCGCAGTCTGGCTATTTTGTAAGACCTCATAGCGGGGCCTGCCACCAATTGTCGACAACATGGGCATCAGCGTAAACGCCAGGATCAGCGATGCGAGTAGCGCAAAGGTCACGGTCAACGCCTGATCCCGGAACAGTTGCCCGGCAATGCCTTCGACGAAAGCGAGTGGTAGAAAAACCGCAACAGTTGTCATCGTTGCGGCAAACACCGCGCCGCCGACTTCCGAGGCACCGATGTCAGCCGCTTCGATTAAAGACTTACCCTGCGCACGATGGCGGGATATATTCTCCAGCACAACGATCGCATTATCCATCAGCATCCCCACCGCGAGTGCGATACCCCCGAGACTCATTACGTTTAACGTAATGCTTTCAAGATCCATCAAACCAAAGGTAACCATCACCGATGCTGGAATTGTCGTTGCAACGATCAGCGTGCTTCGCAGATCTCTTAGAAACAAAAAGAGCACGAGTACCGCGAGCACCGCACCCAAAATGGCAGCTGTTTTGACTTCATTGATGGCGGCACTGATAAACTCAGACTGATCGTAAATGGTTATCAGCTCAAAATTCGGCGGCATTAGATCTTTAATTTCTTGCAGCCTGACCCTAACGTTCTCAGCGACTGCCACCGTATTTGCGTCACCCTCTTTATAGAGCGATAGCTCAATAGCCTCCCGACCATTAACACGCATGATCGAGTCGCGCTCCTTATGGCCTTCAGTAACCGTTGCCACATCGGATAGACGCAAAATGCGCCCCTGTTCCTGAAAGATGATGGTGTTACTGATATCTTCGATGGAGTTGAATTGGTTAAGCGTGCGTACTAAGTATTCCTGGCTGCCGTCGGTCAGGCTACCGCCGGACAAATTAACATTACTGTTTTGCAGTCGCTGACCCAACGCCTGCACAGTAATATCCATCTGTGCGAGTTTTTCCTGATCGACTTCGATCGATATCTCATCTTCATAGCCACCGCCGACAATCACTGCAGCAACACCGGATACCGGATCAAGACGCCGCTTTAGAAAATCATCAGAGAAGCGGCGCAGGGTCTGTAAATCGTATACCGGATCCCCGAGCGCTTCCTTACGGGTAAGCGCCAAGCGGAATATCGGGTCGAGATTCGGGTTCAACCGGAGTATCGATGGCCGTTCTACATCCAACGGCAGATTGACCAGATCGAGCTTCTCTCTGACCTCAATCGAGGCCAGATCCATATTGGTGCCCCAAATGAACTCAAGCACTACATCAGATTGACCTGCGGCCGATACGGAATGCATTTTGCGCACGCCGTTTAACACGCCAACGCGCTGTTCAAGGCGACGGGTAATCTGCTCTTCAACCTCTGCTGGCGCTGCCCCTTCGAACTCGGTGCGAATAGTTAACGTTGGATAGGTAAGTTCGGGTAAAAGATTGAGACCCAGTCGCTCAAGGGAAATCGAACCGAACAGCACCACCGCAAAGGTCGCCATGGCCACGGTTACCGGTCGAGCAATAGACCCGGATATTATTCCCATTTATACCCCTGGAATGCTGACTTTCTAAAGCGAAACAACGCGCACTGAAGTGCCGTCTCTGAGACCACCCTGGCCCGAGATGACGACCTGGTCACCCTCGAATACACCTTCGATAATTTCTACCAAATTGCCCATATTGTAACCAAGCATTACCAATTGGCGCACCGCCTTGCCCTGCTTGACCACAAATACAGCATTTTCATCTTTCTGAGTAACGACCGCATCGCGCGCTACCAGTAAAGTATCCTCGCTCGAGTCATAACGGACATTAACCCGGGCAAACATACCGGGCTTTAAGACATTGTCTGGATTATTCAAAGAGATCGTCACCCTAAACGTACCTGAATTGGGATCGACTTCGGGGGCTACTCGTTCAACAACGCCCTCAAACTGCGCCTCGTTCAACGCATCCACCTGCACAATAGCCAAATGCCCAGGCGCCATTTTGATCATCTCTTTTTCAGGCACATTGAGTATGGCCTCGACAATGGCGGAACGCTTAATCTCAAACGCCGGGTCATTGGCGTTCAAGGTATTGCCGAGTTTGATATGACGAAGTGTCACGACGCCTTCAATAGGCGCCTTTATCGTTGCTTCCTCCAGCTCATACAGCTGCAGGTTCAGTGTCGCCTTCTCTCGCTCAACATTGTAATGCGCCTGGTCGTAGGCGTCAGGCGATATCATTTTGCTTTCAAACAATTGTTTCGAACGCTCCAACGCTCTTTCGAAACTTTCAATATTCGTTCGTGTTCGCTCGACTTCAAGCTGTAAACGCCGGGTATCGAGTTGTGCTAAAGCAGCCCCGACAGTAACCAGATCACCCTCTTCCACAAAGATCTTAATGACAACACCCTGGGTTCTAGCGACGACGGCCGCTTCTTCTTCAGCAGTCAATGACGCGGAAGAGAAGTAAAAAGCATCTGCACGGCCTCTCGTGACTTCAGTCACTGCTACAGGCACCGGTCGATCTTCAAATTGCGCTCTTAAATCCGCGACTTTTTTCGCATCATTCCCTCGGCCACGTCCACCACCTGGGCCACGACCCCTGCCCTTTGCTTTCGTTCTATCTCCACCGGTTTTCTGGGCAGTCTGCTGCGCCGATGTTTTTCCGTCAATGGGCGCCTTTGCATCCCCAGACGCCGCAGGTTTGCCCTTTGAATCCGTCGATTCGTCGGCATCGCTACATCCTGCAAGGCCTAGCAGCAATAAAACAATCAATCCTACGTATTTCGTCAAGTTGTGATCTCTCTTTAGTTCAGGAACGCGGGGACAACGCGATTACATCGATAATTTACCACATCATGAGGAGGGCATATGTTAGGGCATTGTCATAATACCTATGGCTGCAAAGTCCCGTGAATACTGCCTTTGTACGACTAATTCTAAAAAATCAGTCGCCAGGTTCCGCTTTACTCGCCTTTTTCTCGCGATACATGGCAGCATCTGCTTCCATCAGTAAATCATCGATCTGATGATGGCGCTCCGGGTCATAGGAAACGGACCCCACGCTATAGCCTATTTTATAGGGCAGGTTCACATTTTCCTCGTGAATAGCTGCAGCGAGGTTTTCCTATGGTTTCTCAATATGCTCCGCGTTGGTACCGGTCAACAGTACACAGAACTCGTCACCACCTAACCTTGCGACCACATCTGAATTTCGAAATTCACTGAGCATCATTCGACCGATGTCCCGCAGTACCTTGTCTCCCTCTGCATGACCATAGCTATCGTTGACCAACTTGAAGCCGTCCAGGTCAAAGAACATTAACGTGGCCGTTTTTTTCATTCGACGACATAAAGCCAGTGAATGTTCTGCAATACCGCGGAAACCGCGGCGGTTAGATAAGCCGGTCAATTCATCCGTTGTCGCCATACTTTGTGAACGAAATTCCTGCTCTATCATATGTGCTAGATCCTGCAAAATCTCCAGATCATCTCCCGTTAGGGAACGCACCTTGGTGTCAAGGATGCATAGCGTGCCGACACTGTATTCTTCTTGAGCCCGCAATTTCACACCAGCATAAAAACGAGCATGGGGCGGATGCACAACAATCGGATTGTCACGGAACCGAGCATCCTGGGTAAGATCCTCAACGACCAGAATATCATCCGCGACAATGGTATGACTGCAAAATGAAAGTTCCCGTGGTGTTTGCTCGATATCAACACCCTGAATCGACTTAAACCATTGAATATCTTCACCGATCAAACTTACATAGGCGATGGACACATCAAACAGGCGCTGCGCAAATCGCGTGAAACGGTCAAATCGTTCTTCCGGAGGAGAATTAAGTAACCCAATCGCCTGCAGTACCTCTAGACGCTTCTCTTCATTTTCAGGTTTTGCCGCTATTTTCACATTTTCTCTTAATAGCTGAAGGATACCAGACTCACGGTTTCTAGCACATGTTACTTCTGACCAGCGGATTTCAACTCGAGAACTAACGACCCATCACCAGCAATGCGTTCGATATGCGCCCAGTTTTCGGCGTTTGGTTCTGCGCCATGCTGTAAAAGACAACGAATGATGTTGGGTCGCCAGATATGAATGGCATATCCGAGGATGCTCTCACTATCCTGACCCTTGAGGATTGCGGGTTCTTGTTCAATAAAACGTAGCACTGCCTGTTCATCATCCAGAACCACCGCTGCTGCCGTACTGACAGGCGCACCAATCTCGATAAGCGCACGAACAATCTCAACATCGCACTCTCCTGACAACGAGTGCAGACAGGCCGTGGACAAGGCTGTTTGACCATCGCTACAGGTAATCGCGGGGTCAGCGCCCGCCAACAACAACGCATTAACGCAGCCCAAATGATTGTTTTTTGCAGCATAAAAAAGCGCATGACGCCCGTGCCCGTCCGACTGATTGAGCAGTCCAGCCTTTATTTCTACCACTAGTTCATCCTGCAATCCCAACGCTACCTTTTTCCAGAATGACAGCGTTGCCCCTGCTTTGATCAAACAAGCAACAACATCATGTGCAGGCTTCTCTTTCCAGGGGCCAGCGTGGGCCGTCGTGTGCGACGTCAGCCACCATGGTACCAAATGACCTGATTCACTAAGAGACACATCTGCTACTTTTAAACTGAAGCAGAGGGGTATCACCATGAGCATGTCAAACACCGAAAAGACGGTCAAGGATATCCGTCGCAACACCCGCCGCAAGTTCTCCACCGAGGAGAAGATTCGTATCGTCCTGGATGGTCTC
>Ga0115002_10008150_pt1 | contig 11661 bp, 6 predicted proteins | sample ArcticOcean_MG_C_8_FD_89576 | JGI IMG/M metagenome (GOLD analysis project Ga0115002, IMG submission 89576) | Marine microbial communities from western Arctic Ocean - ArcticOcean_MG_CB11_86 | ecosystem: Environmental > Aquatic > Marine > Oceanic | place: Arctic Ocean: Canada Basin | collected...
ACGAATCGACTGTCCCATTGGCAAACCATGCCGATCATGGCTACCAAGTTGCCCAGCGCTATCAATATTGCACCCGCATTGGTATCCAGGCGCTCAGCTTCGCGTGAAGGGGCTATGCGTCGTACCCACCTGTAGCAGCTGCCCGCCGCCATCGTCGCCAATCCGGTGCCCAACATTACTAAAAATCGGCGGTCCACAAACGACTTGCCGATCAGTTCGGGTGCCGCCTGGAAATCGAAAACCACAGCCCGCCCCAAAGCAAGCGCGAGCACCACAATACCGGCTCGGCCCATCTGGGAATCGCCAAAGTAAACGGCGATCGCCGAGAACACGAATCCTTCGACGGCCCAAGCATAGGCGAGATAATGGAGCGTATCGCGCATCTGGAGAGGCATTGCGAGGGTAAAAAACACGATCGCCATCGCCAAATGCAATCGAGGCATCCGATCAGCATGGGTCACCCGCCGGTACGTCCAGGCAAAAAGTACGACGTGCAGGGCCGAAACCGCCCAGCAAACGGCAGCCAACTGCTGCTCGCTGCGCTCATGAAATAGCAGCCACGTCGCCCCCACGAACCACAGGGAATTTCCGGCCAATGCAAGCAGATCAGCGTCAATCGATGTCTGCCTCCAGGCAATGGGCGGCCACGTGGTACCCACCAAAAATATCATCGCATGCACGACCAACAACCACTGCGTACCCCAAATCGCCGAAGCATTGCAAAGTGGATTGTAGATCCAGCCAAGAAACATCAGCGCTGTCGCAATCACGGCTATTGGCTTGAGAAACTGCCAAGGTCGCAACGTTGCACAGACCAATAGTGCAATATTGAGAAAAGCCAAATACAAAAAACAGACAACGTATTCTCCGCTGCCCGATGAGGCAATCAGGGGCGTCAGATACCCTCCCAAGGCCCCCAACAGAATTACCGCTACACTATTGGTGCGCAGCGCAATTGTGATCGCCCCGATGGTGATCAAAGCACAATCGAGAAATGTGAGCGTCGAACTGAGATCCCCGCCTAAGTGATACTGACGATGCATCGCATAGGCAGCCGCGTAGAGGGTAAAAATCCCCAGCCCGGCCACTCCCTGTGCTAAGAGGGGTAACTGCTTGCGGCTGAGCAGTTTGGCACCGACCAAGACTCCCAACCCTGCCAAATGAAACACGAGCACGCGCGACCAGGCGGGCAGTTGATAATGTTGCCAAGCCCACGGTACAAAATAGCCGACTGCTAAAATGAGACTGCCCGACCCCAGCCACGTAAGCCAGCGCTCGCCCACGACTGTTTCGAGCGATTCATTTCCAAACAAGCGAAATCTATCTTCAGTTTCCGACCGGACATTCGAACGACTTGGCGCTGAAAACTCGAGCTCAGAGGGCAGTGTCGGTTTGCTGATTTCGGGGGTACCGGCTACCCGCTGGTCTCCGTGGCTGAATTGAGGCGGAACCTTATCCGCTTGCGGCTTTTCTTCGACTGGCTGAGCGAAAGGACTCATTGGCTCAGGCGATGTCGAATTAGATACAGTGGGCTCACGTATCTCGATCCATTCGACGGAATCATCTTTTCGTAAGCTGTCCGTCTTTTCCAGTGACTCAACGCGTTCGCTCAATCGCTCAATGGCTTCGCGCAGCGTGCGCAATTCATCCTGCTGCGAATCATCCGCCATCAAAACTCTCCACGAACGGTCAAGCCAGACACGTTACAAGATCGTTTTTACGACGCCGTGCCGTGGCCCGCAACAACAAGTACCGCAGACGCAACCATAACCAAGCTCGATGGCTCAGGAACATTAAAGCTCGTAAACAGGCCATGACTCATTAAATGCGGACTGTATTGTAGCAGATAGAATCGTGTCCTCGATGGGCCGTCCCTACAATTGACACATGACATTTAAGGGAAGTATATTGCTCGTTTGCCTTTCCTCAACTAGCCCCCTGCTAAGTACTTATGACCACCACCCGCAAAGACCTTGCCCAGCTGGCAATCAATACCATTCGCACCCTTTCGATGGACGGCGTCGAAGCCGCCGGGTGTGGGCATCCGGGCACGCCGATGGCCCTGGCGCCAGTAACTTACCAGCTGTGGACCGACGTGCTCCGCTACGATCCGGACGCTCCTCAATGGCCGAACCGTGACAGATATGTGCTCTCCTGCGGTCATGCCTCGATGCTGCTCTACTCCATGCTTCATCTGGCCGGTGTGCAAAAAGTCGGAGCGGACGGCAATAGCACATGCGAGCTGTCGGTCACGCTCGACGATCTGCGGAATTTCCGCCAATTGAAAAGTGCCACGCCAGGGCACCCTGAGTTCGGCCACACCAGCGGCGTCGAAACCACGACGGGCCCGCTCGGTCAAGGTTGTGGCAATAGCGTGGGGATGGCGCTCGCCAGCAAGTGGTTGGGGGCGCGCTACAACAAACCGGGCTTCGATCTATTTGATTACAATGTGTACAACCAGTGCAGCGACGGCGATCTGATGGAAGGTGTGTCCTCAGAGGCCGCGTCGCTTGCCGGACATTTGAAGCTGGCCAACCTCTGCTGGATTTATGACGACAATAGCATCACGATTGAGGGCGGGACCGATCTGGCGTTCAGCGAGGACGTGGGCACGCGCTTCCAGGGCTTGGGTTGGAACGTCGTCAAAGTCACCGACGCGAACGACCTGAAAGCGTTGTCGGCCGCTTACGATTCCTTTCGCCAATGCGCCACGGCCCCCACCCTAATCATCGTGAAGAGTGTCATCGGCTACGGCTCCCCCAACAAAGCCAACACGGCAGCCGCGCATGGTGCGAAACTGGGGGCCGACGAAATTCGCCTAACGAAGGAGTTTTATGGTTGGCCCAAGGACGATTCCTTTGTCGTTCCCCAAGAGGTTCCCAAGCATCTTCAGAACACGCTCGGCCAGCGCGGATGCAGCGAACGGACTGCTTGGGAAAGCCTTTTCGATGAATACCGCACAGTGCATCCCATGCTGGCTGAAGAAGTCGATCGGATCACTCATAAAGAATTGCCGCCGGGCTGGGATGCAGAGATTCTCGAATTTCCTGCCGACGAAAAGGGCATTGCCACGCGCAGCTCCTCGGGCAAAACTCTTAATGCTTTTGCGGCGAAGATCCCCTGGCTGATAGGCGGGTCTGCTGACCTAGCACCCTCGACCAACACGCTGCTCAACTTTGAGGAGGTTGGTGATTTCGACGCCACCAACTACAGTGGCCGCAACATGCATTTCGGCATCCGCGAACATGCTATGGCCGCCACTCTCAATGGCATGGCTTTGTCGGGGCTACGCCCTTACGGTGCCACGTTTTTTGTCTTCAGCGATTATCTCAGGCCGTCCATGCGATTAAGCGCATTGATGGGCTTGCCTGCGATCTATGTGTTTACACACGATTCGATCGGCGTCGGCGAGGATGGGCCCACCCATCAACCCGTAGAACAATTGGCCGCGGCGCGGGCAATTCCTGGCTTGGTGGTCATTCGACCCGGCGATGCCAACGAAGCAGCGCATGCCTGGCGAGCCGCGATTGCCGAACACAAGCACCCCACGGCCCTGGTGCTGACGCGCCAAAACTTACCGACCCTTGATCGCACCCGATTCGCGCCCGCCGAGGGCCTGAGTCGCGGTGGCTACGTGTTGGCAGATGCCGAGAATGGCAAACCCGAACTTCTTCTGCTCGCCAGCGGCAGCGAAGTCACACTCGCGGTCGAAGCTTACCATCAGCTCACCGCTGCGGGAGTTCGCGCGCGCGTCGTAAGTATGCCATCGTTCGAACTATTCGAGGCGCAGACCGAGGTCTATCGGGACGAAGTGTTACCGCCCACGGTTACGGCTCGAGTAGCAATCGAAGCCGGTATTCGCCAAGGTTGGGATCGTTACTTGGGCGGAGGGGGCGCGTTTGTAGGCATGAGCGGCTTCGGCGCGTCTGCTCCATTCGAAAAGATTTATGAAGAGTTCGGCTTTACCATTAAAAACGTCGTTGCCCAGGCCAAGCAACAGCTTGGGTAACACGGTGGATGAGATTATCTCGATTCCCGGATTCAACGATCCCTTCAGCAGCATCTCCCATCTGCTTGGCGCAGGCATTTTTGCAATTCTCTCGATATTTCTGTTACGCCGGGGGCGAGGTGACCGCGCGCGCATGATCAACCTGGCCGTGTTTTGCGTCGCCGCGGTTTTCTTGCTTTCGATGAGCGGCGTCTATCTACCAAATCGCCGACGGGCATGTTCCATCGGCTGGGCAATATCCTGAAACGGCTTGCCCAACCTAAGACCAAATCGGATAATGCGCGAATCTTCACGCGTTAGATTTTTTTCTACGAACGGAACGAAACATGACTTCTCCTAACGATTACCGGCGGCAACTTCTCCAAGCTGTCTCCTGCGGGCTGCTGTCTCTGGCAACTGCGCTTGCTACCACAGCGCGGTTGCGTGCGGACAACGTCTACGATTATTTACCCGAAGATGCTCTCGGCTGCGTATCCATCCGCAATCTAGCAGTCCTTGATGCCAAAGTGCAAAAACTGACTGAGCTATTTGAAGCTCCGTTGCCGGCACCGCTTACCTTCTTGAAATTAACGACCGGCTTAGGCGAAGGGCTCGATACCAAGGGAGATATGCTTTTGGCGTTGCTTCCTGGCGATGCTCCCGCATCGCCGCCGGAGCCGATCGTGCTGCTGCCTGTGACAGACTATCGGGTATTTGCTGAGTCCATCGGTGGCGATGTGAGCGGCGAAATCTGCCGCGTGACGATCACTGGAGAAGACGTACTTCTAGCAAACGATCGTGGCTATGCCATGCTCATGAATATTGAGAACCGCGAAACGCTGGAACTCATTCTTGAACTCAAGCCTTCGCCCGTTCTGGAGCTCCAGTCGCTTACTCCCTGGCTGGCAAAAAATGACATCACTGTAACGATCATGCCTGCCGGTGCTAAACTCTTGCTCAAGCTGGGTAGCGACGGATTGGCCGAGGCAGGCAAACTGTTTGAATCGCGATCGAATAATGCTCAGCTTGCAGACAACTTGGCGGGCATGCAGGCCGGCTTTGGGGTTTATCAGACGATGTTGGACTTTGTTGGTGAAGAGGTCGAGCTGGTCTCTTGGGGTCTCTCGATTGACGAAAATCTGAATCTTCGTTTAGGCAAACGTGCCCTGCTGCAAAAAGACGGCAGTTTAAGCCAGGCAGGGCCAATCAGCGCTAGTTCTTCCTCGGTGTTCAAGGGATTTATCGACCAACCCTTCGTGCTTGCCGGCGGCGGTCCTTTCCCGGAGTCCTGGTCGGTCGGCTTGGCAAAGGCAAGCAGCAAGATGATTCGGGGGATGAAAGAGTTCTATGGCTTAGAGGAACTCGAGGATAAAGAGTGGGAAGAACTAGAGCGATCCTACGCAACGATGATGCGCGGCTTAAACTCCATATCCATGATTATGGTCCCAGGAGATGAGGGAGAGCCGCTGTTTAGCAGTTTCTACGGCGTCGTTGGAACCGCAGATGCAGCCCAATACTTGAAGTCCTATCAAGCAGCTGCCGAGACCTATAACCGCATCATGAGCCAATCGACGCGATTAAAAATGGAGTACGAGGTTAAGCCAACCTCCGTCGCTGGCAAGCAAGCTTGTGAGCTCACCATGGACATTGCCGCCATGATGCAAGACCCAAACGTTCCGCAGTTCAATTGGATGCTGGAATCTATGTTCGGCGAAGACGGCAAGGTTCATTATTTGGTCGTAGCTACCAATTCAGACACTTTGGCCTTCAGCATGGGCGCCGAAGAGAAACTTACTCCGCTCCTAGAAGGCATCGACAAAGGCGAGATGGGGCTGGCCAGGAATGCGGAGGTGGTAACCGCCATGAGCCACTTACAGGCCGAGGCACCTTGGAAGCTATTGATAAGTCCCGCAGGTTGCGTGCAATGGGCAGAGCGCTTCGCCAATGAGTTTTTAGGCGATCTCACCGGGCAAACGATGGACTTCCCCGACTTTCCCACGTGTCCTCCCGTGGGCTTCTCGATGCACCTCGTTGATTCCCGCGTGGAAGGCGACATGGTCTGGCCCGTTGAAACGCTCAAGGCGCTTGCCGCTTACATCAAGACCTGCCAGAGTTTATAAGGGCCGCCGTCTGCAGGCAGTCATGCTACGTAAGTCGTTTCAGTCAAAGGGATACGCCGATGCCGACGACGCATCCTGGAAAAAAGCCAGAAAATATAGACAAAGGGTTCGAGAAAGCGCATCGTCATAGTGATGGGCCATTCTAGCAATTTCGCCGATAGACTTGCGAGCTGCGTTGAGCGATTGGCAGAAAGTGGTGTCGCGGCCCTCGGCGGCCAGGCCACCTTGGTTCAGGTCGCCAGAAATCCGCGCACTTTCTGTCGAGCCCAAGAGCCCTGGGCGTATCTGTTGCGCATGGTTCGCAACGAAGTGGAGCAAGGTGCCGAACTCTGGAACAGCATGGCGGCCTCTCGTTTAATTCTACCTGCCGAAGCCCGCACCCTTTCCAGCGCGGCACCAACCAATTCTTTGGAGTGGACGAAGATGTTTTTCACCAACTTGGACACCGGGCCGATGGCAAACTCTTGAAAGAAGGTTTCTAAGGGTCAGGCCAGCTTGCCTTGCAACCAGGTCCCGCTGAGAAAATTGTCGCTTTGCAAGATGTCTTCGGCAGGCGAAGAATGGACGTTGCAAGGCACGGTGATGAGATTCGCCTGCTTGCCGGGAGTAATGGTACCGACCTCTTTATCCAACCCCAGCGCTGATGCGCTTGCCGACATACCCATGGCCAATACATCCTCTGCTCGAATTCCAGAATAGTGGCTGTAGACGTATCGCATTTCATCGAGCAAGCTCAAATCGGGATTGGATGCACGACTATCAGTTCCCAAGACGACACGTACACCCGCCGCTAGCATCTCTTGCAGCGGATACGGCGGGTGTCCGAAAAAGGCATGCGTACGTGGACAATACACGACGGTCATGCGCTCGCGGTGTTCGGCAAGAAAACGGATTTCGTCTGGCTCGAGGTAGTTGCCATGAATGACCAGCGCGCGCCGCGCGAGAGAGAGAACTTTCAGATAATCCAGCGGCCGGGACCCTGGGACAATCGCCTCGGCGTCCCACATGCTACGCTCCTCCAACAGATCCCGCAACGGCCCGTCGTTGCTGGCCAGCAATTGCAATTCCTCCCGCGATTCTGCCAGGTGCATCGCGACCGGTATTTTTTTTGCGATGGCCAATTCCACCAGTTGCGCGAAAAGCTGCGGATGAACGGTGTAGGGAGCGTGAGGGCTGACGCCTAGCCTGACGCTTGCTCCGCAGTTTTCTAATCTTTGTTCGGCGTCTGCCATGACCGAAGTTGTGCGAGCGGCAGAGAAGCCAATCACTTCTTGAAAAGCGATGAGCTGCGGCGCATGTTCAGTCTGATAGGCTGTGGGCGGAGCGGTGGCGATTTCGCCGACGGTCGTCACACCCTGTCTCAGGCTTTCTTGCCTACCCAGCGCGATCGCTGCGGCCGCATCCCGCCCGCTCCGATTACGTTCAGCGATCACTAGCCGAATCCACTCGGGTAGCGTCATGCCGGGAGTTCCCAGCGGTTGTTGCAGCTGGCTGAACTCCCAATGCGTGTGCGCGTTGACCAACCCCGGCATCAGCACGACATCGCCGAGATCTTCGACGGGACCGGAATGCGTTGCCTGGCGACCCACGCTCGCGATGCGACCGCCGGCGATGGTGATCACGCCACCGTCGAGCGGTGGGCTGTCCATCGGTAGCACCCAGCGGGCTCGGAAAGAAATCTTGGCTTTCATGTTCGGTAGAACATAGGCAAGAAACTACGACAACTCAAGCACCCGCAAACTGTCGTTCGCGGGCTTCCTGCAATTGCTCTTCTTTGTTGTGCTGATACGGCAGGCGATGCAGCCACCACAGAATGGCTGCCGTCCCCGCAACCGACACGACGAGTACCCAGGGCTGGAATTGATCTTTGCCGCTGAAAATCCAACTTGAATAGGAATGGGCCGCGCTGCTGCTGGCTTGCTCTGAAACTTGAGCAACTGCGACAGCCAGACCATTGTAAACCGCGTGGAAAACCATACACACCAGCAGGCTGCCCGTTTGTACAGCCAGGTAGCCCAAGACCATGCCAACCGCCGCCGCCGCAATCTGTTGTTGCAAGATCGGATGGACTAATCCGAATGCGACCGACGAGAGCCCAATCGCCCACCATTTATGCCCGACTCGGCGCAAACCGGAAAGCACAAATCCACGAAAAGCAATTTCTTCGCAAACGGCGGGCAAGACGGTAATCATTAGCAGTGGTAGCCAAGGATTTGACGTCGACTTAAAAATGTCGCTCAACGAATCTAACTGCACCTTCATTTCGGTCGATATCGGATACAACTGCTCGATGCCGATCACCAAATAGATTCCTAGCGGACGGACAAAGAGAGCCAAAAGGGCTGCTGCCAACAAAAACTGCCAGCGCGGCCATTTATCTACCAAGAGTGTCTTTTTGCGTTGACTCGTAAATAACAGGGCCATCAATACCGCAGGAAGTGCGATGCACACCACTTGTAAAATAAAAGTCGTTTGAAAGATAAAATGAAAGTTGATTGCATTGGCTGACGGCGACGGCAAGGCAAAGTTCATCAAGAAGATCAACATCAAAATCAATCCAGAACAAAACACCCCTTGCGCAAATGTCGGTGTCTCGGAGCGATCTCGCACCAAGTGCACAAGCCAGCGGCCCAAGTCGAGCCGTTCACTCTCACGAAACAGCACCGATTCGCTATTGAATTGCTCTTCGGCCCAGCGAATCGCCAGTAAGCAACACATGAACGTGACACCCATTACCGGAAGCACAAATGGCAACGCTTGCCAATATTGCCCTTCGATCATCGATCGCAACAAGAGTACCACACCCGTGATCGGAATGAGGCTATTGCCAAGATTGAGCTCAACTCCTGGCGACATGGGCAAAATCATCAGCGGCATGATCACCAACAGCAATGGCATCAAATAATATTGGCCTTCTTTGGTACTTCGGGCAAAAGCGGCACAGGCGAGGCATAAGGCGCTAAAGAGTGCCGCCACAGGGAACAGGGCGATGCCCAACCAAACGAGCGATACGACCGGCGGCATCGACAGCATCCCTGACTGGCCAGCCATGGGGCTGAGTCCTTGAAACTGCGTCAGCACAAATTTGCCTGTGACTCCCATGCTACCGAGGTTCAGCATCGCGGTTGCCATGCTAAACGTCATGATTGTCAGCAACTTGCCCCAAACGATTTCGCGCCGGAGGGCGGGGCTCGTGAGGAGTGTCTCTAATGTTCCCCGTTCTTTTTCGCCCGCACAAACGTCTACCGCAGGGTAAAACGCACCTGTCAGCGCCCAGATGAACAGGATAAACGGCAGAATCTTTGACCAGACGGCCGCATCGCGCTGCTCATCTTCGGCAACGTCCAGTGGCTGCAAATCAAATGGATGGGCCGCGTTCAACGGCACATTGCTATCGCGCAGGTTGGTCTGCATCACATTGTTGCGCCAGTTGCGGAGCATGCGATCCACACGCAGCTGAGCCACGCGCGATTTCTCGTTTGCCGAATTGTAGTAGATCTGTGGTTTTGGTAAATCGGTTCCCTCGGCGGCTGAGTCGCCCCTACGTGCAATTAACGACTCGCGGGCCTGCTGCAGTCGTGCGCCAAATCCAGGAGGGAAAAAGACGACGACTTGCACTTGGCCACTTGCCAGTGCGGCTGAGCCCGCTTGCATTGCATCTGCGGGAGGACTTTCCCGTGGAGAGTCCTCCTGGGCGGCAGCCAGCTCCTCGCTGCTGATGCGCTTTAAGTTGTCACGGTCCAATGGCTTTTTATAAAACAGTCCCGCATCAAATCCGTCTTTGGCCAGCAGTGGCGGCAGCCACTGGTGATCAGTGAGTTCGTCCGTCCCGACCACCAAGACTTTGGCGGCCGTGTTGCGTAAGAATTGAGCAATCTGGACAAAACTCATTCCGAGCAGTGGGTACAGTAGCAGGGGCAGAACCGCAATCAAAAACAACGTCCGCCGATCGCGCAGCTGGTCGCGCATCTCGCGCGTGTAGATCAGCTTAACGTTGTTCCATTTCATATCGGTGGCCGCTTACAAATCAGAGGGTTGCAGTGGTTGGGTCATGCTCACGAATTAAATCGAAGAAGATATCTTCCAGGTCTTGCTGGCCATGCTGCTGACGCAATGCGTCCAACGTTCCCTCTGCCAAAATCCTGCCCTCGTGCATAATGGCCACGCGATCACACAACCGCTCGGCCTCGCGCATGATATGCGTCGAAAACACGATACATTTTCCTTGATCACGCAACTCCGAAACCGTATCTAAGAGTGCCCGGGCGACCAACACATCGAGCCCGCTGGTGGCTTCGTCAAAAATCAGCACCGGGGGATCGTGAACGATGGCACGGGCAATCGAAACTTTTTGCTTCATGCCGGTCGACATCTTAGCGCCCAGCAAGTCGCGAATTTTTTGCATCTGCAGACGATCGAAGAGCTGCTCCATCCGGTCGCGCAGATGGTCTTTTTCCATCCCGTAGAGACGTCCGAAGTATTCGACCATTTCCCAGGCAGTCATGCGGTCGTAAACGGCCGTGTTGGCCGACATAAAACCGATTTTGTGCCTAACCCGTGCGGGCTGGGTGACGCAATCAAATCCCGTGACCAAGGCCGTGCCACTCGTGGGCTGTAAGATCGTGCTCAGAATCCGCAAGGCGGTCGTTTTGCCGGCACCATTGGGCCCTAAAAGTCCAAAGACTTCGCCAGCCGAGGCCGAGAAACTCAGCCTGTCGAGTGCGATAAATTGCCCTCGGCGCAGATCGGCATAGGCCTTGGTAAGCGAGAGAGCTTCGATAACGGGAGCTTCGGCGATCATAGCACCTGACTAGAATACGTAGGATGGCTCATCGAGCCGTTCGAGACACTCCCCAGAAATGTGGCTCTGAACGGCTCGATGAGCCATCTTATCAACAAGGGGACCCTACTTGCAGAATACCAGCCACCCCCGTGTCTGTGCGGCAAGTTCCCCAAGAGAGTCAGTTTACGACCGGTAAATGGGGCAGGTTTTGGCGACTATGCCGAACAAGCCGGCTGTTGTCCGCACGAGGCGGCACAACCGTGCACCCTCTAGAAAAATAGGGGTCTACTGCATCTAGCTGATTACAACTTTCGGGTCAGTACCGCCATGTGCGGGCGCGTGCTGCGCCGCTTTTTGCGCCACCTTGGTCGCTTCAATAAAATGTTGCTGCGTCGTCTTCAAGTAATGAGTTGCCGCCACGTCGATCGTATTGCCAAGCCAACTGCAAGTCACATGAACCGGGAACCGTTCGACGAGCTCAGTCTGGCGAGTTGATCTCATGCTGTGCCAGAGTCGTGGCCATACTTCGACGCCAGACCGCTTCACGGCCAATCTGAGAACGTGGCCGGCGTGTGATGCCGTTCTATCGCGGTTGGCGTCCATGACCGGGCCGTCGGACCACTTCCCTATGGTTCGGTCCAGTTCCTGGAGCTTGCTGCTGGGGATCTCGATCTTCACTGCCGCTTCGGCATTCTGATTGTAGCTTCGGTTGACGACCATGAAGGCCGTTGTCTTGCCGTTCTTGCCGAACAGCCCGAGCACGAACTCTC
>Ga0115002_10008153_pt1 | contig 11656 bp, 5 predicted proteins | sample ArcticOcean_MG_C_8_FD_89576 | JGI IMG/M metagenome (GOLD analysis project Ga0115002, IMG submission 89576) | Marine microbial communities from western Arctic Ocean - ArcticOcean_MG_CB11_86 | ecosystem: Environmental > Aquatic > Marine > Oceanic | place: Arctic Ocean: Canada Basin | collected...
AACGAGTGTTACAACGTCTGCAAGCCTGAGTACAAAACCTGCTACAAGACCGTCAACTACGAGGTCTGCAAGCCGGTTTACAAAACCTGCTACCGCGAGGAGTGCTACACGACTTACCAGCCTAAAACGGAAACGCGATACCGCGAAGTCTGCTACACGCAATGTCGACCAGTCGTCTCGTGCAAGCAGGTTGACGTTTGCGGCGGCGAGTGGAAGACCATTGTCGAGCAGTGTCCGGCTCCGACATGCAGCAACTGTGTTCAATCGCCCGGCCGATGGGACTGGGACTGCAACAAATGCCAGTCGGTGTACCGTCCCGGCTGCACTCGCACCGAGCGGATGTATTCTCCGGCCTCGACTCAATGCCGACAGGTCTGGGTTCCAAAGACCAACAAGAAAACCGTCATGTGCACCAGCATGGTCCGGGAAACGAAGAAATGCCGAGTCCCGTACCAGGTCTGCAAGATGTGCCCGGTCCAGCGAACTCGACGAGTTCCCTACACGACCTGCTGCACGGTCAAAGAGTGTCGCACGAAGAAGGTTCCTTACACAGTCTGCAAGCCTGTGACATACACCAAGACCATTAAGGTCCCACGATGTGTGTGCAAAAAGGTTCCTTACACGGTTACCCGTTGCGTTCCGAAGGTTGTTTGCACGCAAGTTCCTGTCAAGGTTTGCTGCCCACAACCTCGCTGCTGCCGAGGTGGCCGATTAGGTCGCGGATGCGGTGGCAATAGTGGTTGCTCCAATGGCTGTGACACTGCAGCTGAACCGTCCTGCGGTTGCGCTGGCTAATTAATCTGAACGAATTGCCAACGTAAAAACTGGTCTGGAAGATATGACGACTCGTCGATTTTAAATCGGCGAGTCGTTTTTTTGTGCGCTAGTCGATTGGGGAATCGCGATGCGATGCCCACGGTATGGCTAATGGCTTCTTCTCTTTTGAAATGACACATACCTAGTGGCAAATAGCTGGTGACGTATCTCTTCCCTCTTTCGCGGGGGCAATTGGCCCTCCATATTAAGGTTGCTGATTTTGCCGGTTATTGACGGTAGAACCGGGCAGGATTAAACTGCCCGGTTTAATTTTGCGGCAAAATCGACGCAGTTTGCGCTTTGACCTGACGACAACATAGTGGTCGAGCGATTGGAATCAACCAATTCACCATATAGACAATTGAAGAAGGTATGAAAAATGGCAAAAAAGGCCAGCAAGATGACGTATTATTTCGGTCAGACGAAGACCGAAGGTCGGGGCCTGGAGAAGGCTCTTTTGGGCGGTAAGGGACTTAACTTGGCGGAAATGACTGCCATTGGACTCCCGGTCCCTCCCGGTTTCACGATTACAACTGAAGTTTGCGACCAATACTACCAGGTTGGTGGTCGCTTGCCCGACGGCTTGATGGTCGAAGTCAACAAGCAAATCAAGACGCTGGAAAAAGAGCTCGGCAAAAAATTTGGCGACGACAACAACCCCCTGCTCGTCTCCGTACGCTCGGGTGCCGCTGTTTCGATGCCGGGTATGATGGACACCGTTCTCAACCTCGGCCTCAACGATGGCTCGGCAGCACTTTTGGCCGAAGCGACAGGCAACGCTCGTTTTGCTTACGACGCATACCGCCGCCTGATCAACATGTTTGGCGACGTGGTAATGGAAGTGAGCCACGAGCACTTCGAGGTCGCCTTCAATAAGGTCAAGAAGAAGTACAAGGCAAAGCTCGACACCGATGTACCTGCCGAGGGTCTGAAAGAGCTGTGTGAAGCTTACAAAGCTGTCTACAAGAAACACACCAAGCAAGACTTCCCGCAGAGTCCCCTCACGCAATTGGAATTGGCAATCGAAGCTGTCTTCAAGAGCTGGAACACTCAACGAGCGATCGACTACCGCCGCATCGAAGGCATCCGTGGTTTGCTCGGTACAGCGGTTAACGTTCAGTCGATGGTTTATGGAAACATGGGCGATGATTGTGCGACTGGCGTTTTGTTCACTCGCGACAATGCGACGGGCGAAAACGATTTCCGCGGCGATTACCTTGTAAACGCTCAGGGTGAAGACGTCGTCGCTGGTATTCGCGAAACTGAAGCGATCAACGACATCGGACAATGGAACAAAGCAATCTACAAAGAATTGCGAGCCATTAAGAAGATCCTGGAAGATCACTACACCGACATGCAAGATGTCGAGTTCACTGTCGAGAAGAACAAGTTGTTCATGTTGCAGACTCGTACCGGTAAGCGGACGGGTAAAGCAGCTGTGCGAATTGCTTGCGAGATGGTGAAAGAAAAGCTGATCGACGAAAAGACTGCTTTATTACGGATTCCCGCCAACGACCTTCGTCAACTCTTGTTGCCGAAATTCGATGACGCCGCCAAGGCCAAAGCCAATACGTTGACGACAGGCTTAGATGCTTCGCCAGGTGCTGCGGTAGGTAAATTGGCATTCACCGCCGAAGAAGCCGTCGAGCGAACTGCCGATGGTGAATCGATTATCTTGGTTCGTCACGAAACAAGTCCCGAAGATGTTAACGGTATGTTTTCGGCGACTGGCATTCTGACGAGTACTGGCGGTCGAACTAGCCACGCAGCTGTCGTCGCTGTTGGTTGGGGCAAGTGTTGTGTTGCAGGTGCTAGTGCAGTTCAAATTAACGAAAAAGGCCGTAGCATCACCGTCAACGGCAAGAAGTACACTCATAAAGACACCCTTTCGATCGACGGTTCTACCGGCGAAGTGATGGAAGGTAGCATTGCTACGATCGCTCCCGATCTCGGTGGCGACTTCCAAAAAATCATGAAGTGGTCGGACAAGCACCGAACTCTCAAGATTCGAACGAATGCGGAAGCCAAAGAAGACGCAGAAAGAGCTCGAGCGTTTGGTGCTGAAGGAATCGGCCTGTGCCGTACCGAGCACATGTTCTTCGATCCAGATCGTATTCTCATTGTACGTCAGATGATCTTGGCCGAAGGCGAGAAAGATCGCCGCAAGGCTCTCAAGAAGTTGCTTCCTATGCAACGCAAAGACTTTGTTCAGATCTTCACCGCGATGAAAGGGTTGCCGGTTACAGTCCGCTTGCTCGATCCTCCGCTGCACGAGTTCGTTCCACACGACGATAAGTCGGTGAAGGAATTGGCTGACGAGCTAGGAGTTTCGGCTGCCAAGGTCAAATCGCGGGTTTTGGAATTGCATGAGTCCAACCCAATGTTGGGTCATCGCGGTTGCCGATTGAGCGTTACCTATCCAGAAATCCTGGAGATGCAGGTAACGGCCATCGTCGAAGCAACGATTGCTTGCAAAGCGAAGAAGATCAAGGCAATGCCCGAGATCATGATTCCGCTTGTAGGTACCGCTCGCGAATTGGAAGTTCTTCGCATCCTTGCCGAAGAGACCATCGTCGCCGTCAAAGCCAAGAAGGGTTTCAAAGGGAAACTCGATATTAGCATCGGTACGATGATCGAGATTCCTCGCGCTGCTCTAACCGCCGATGAAGTTGCTGAACACGCAGACTTCTTCAGCTTCGGTACTAACGACCTCACCCAAATGACCTTTGGTTATAGCCGTGATGATGTCAGTGCAATCATTGACGAGTACGTCAAGAAGGACATCTTGGAAGTCGATCCATTCGTATCGATCGACGAAACGGGCGTTGGCCAGTTGATTGAAATGGGCGTCGCAAAGGGCCGCAGTGTCAAGAATGACATGAAAATCGGAATCTGTGGCGAGCACGGTGGCGATCCTTCCTCCATTGAGTTCTGCCACAAAGCCGGTTTGAACTACGTCAGCTGCTCACCCTTCCGAGTACCTGTCGCTCGACTCGCAGCCGCTCAAGCCGCGATCAAGAACGGCTAGTCTGTTCGAGACAAACCAAATCTAAGAAAACCGCTTCCTGATAAAGGGAGCGGTTTTTTTATGGACAAGCGAAAGAAGAAAAAGCAAACCGCGAATAAACGCTGATATTCGCTAATAGAAAAAATCAAAAATCAAAAATCAAAAATCAAAAATCAAAAATCAAAAGTGAAGTGAAGTGAAGTGAAGTGAAGTGAAGTGAGGTGAGGTGAGGTGAAGTGAAGTGAGAGATGAAAAGGAGTTGTTGAATATGAAAATAGCGAACGGGCCGGGCCTGTAAGGAAGATTGTGTAACTGCTTAGTCAGGATTTTTCGGGATCAATACGCTATCTCACTGCCTTCCCTCTTCTCTTAATCTGATTTTTTCATTTCTTCCATTAGCGAATATCAGCGGTCATTCGCGGTTTCTCCCCCCGTTTTCTTTTACTGTTTCTTCCCGCGCATTAAAAAAGCGGCGGTAATGACCGCCGCTTCTTCTTATGATTGCTTTTGAATTACTTGGCTTTTTTGCGATCGAAGCCGATGCCCCCAAGGGCTTTGTAGACTTCGTCCAGCGTTTTTTCGCCAAAGTTGGAGATGCTCAGCAAGTCATCGCGAGTGCAATGGAGCAAGTCTTCCACTGTGAAAATGCCTCGTTCCTCTAGGCAGTTCGTCGTGCGAACAGTCAGTCCGATTTCTGCGGTGCTCATGTCCAATCGTTCGCGAAGGCTTCGTGAAGCTTCTTCGGTAGCGCTAAGTGGTATGCGCGTGACAGCCATGTGGGGGTTCCCTCCCTCAGTTAATCCCTTTTGCGTGTCCTGTGAGAATCGTTTTGCAAATGCAGCACTAAATCCACACACTCGATCCCATCGAGTTGGGGCATAATATATCAACTAGATTCAAAATGGCTACTGTTTTCATGAAAAAATATCCAGACTTTTTTTCTGCTGTGCTAGCGTAGAGCCGTTTACGGAGCTCTTTGAACTGCAAACATTACGCTGATGGAAGTTTGTTTTTCGAGTGTTTGATACAGTACTTTGAGTAGAGTTTCATGGTCGATTCCACGTCATTAATGTGCGACGAGATTGCCTTGCCCGGTTCACTTTCACCCGCAAAATGCATATCTTTCTAGTTGATACGCGCAATTGCCACTCAGCACGGAAGTAAAATGTCGAACTCACCCTCCACCCAATCACTGAACCAATCGCAACGACTTGCGGTGGAGCACGTCGATGGACCGTTGTTGATGTTGGCTGGACCCGGTAGTGGAAAAACTCGCGTGATCACCAATCGGGTTGGTCGTTTGTTGAGTTTGGGGATTCCCGCTTCTCAGATTCTTGCCCTCACTTTTACCAACAAAGCTGCAGATGAAATGCAACGTCGGGTCGAAAGTCTGGCAGCGGGGCAGCGAGTTTGGATGGGGACGTTTCACCGCTTTTGTGCTCGGCTGCTTCGCGAGCACGGACCGCTGGTGGGGCTGAAAGAGAATTACTCCATTTACGATATGGACGATAGTCGCAAGCAACTGAAGCAAGTTATTGGCGACGAGGAAGTTGACTTGGGGATGGTGACACCCGAGCGGATTGCCAATGAAATCAGTCGCGCAAAAAACCGTCTTATCTCACCCGATAAGTACGTGCCGGCTGCCGGGAATCCGGTGGGGCAGCTGACGGCGGAGATCTATCCGCTGTACGCTCAGCGGATGTTGCAAGCGAGTGCCTGTGACTTCGACGATTTACTGCTGCATGTGGCGACGATGCTCCGCGAGTACCCCGAGTTGCGGCGGGCGCTGGACGATCGTTTTCGTTACATCATGGTGGACGAATACCAAGATACGAATCTCGCTCAGTATACGATCGTGAGGTCACTCTCGATCGATTGGCCGAATCTCGCAGTCACCGGCGATCCGGATCAGTCGATTTACGGTTGGCGGGGCGCGAACCTCAACAATATCCTCAACTTTGAGAGTGACTATGCGGACGTGCAAGTTATTCGATTGGAGGAGAACTATCGCAGCACCCCCAACATCTTGCGAGTTGCCGATCAGTTGATATCGCACAATACGATGCGGAAAGGCAAAGACTTGTATACGGCCAAGTCGGATGGCAGGCCCGTCATGCTCGTTGGGTACCCGCACAGTCGCGACGAAGCCGATACCATTGCCGCTCGAATTGCGACAGACATTCGCACGGGGCGAAGACGAGCTCGTGACTTTGCTATTTTCTTTCGCGTCAATGCGTTGTCGAGGCAGTTTGAGCGAGCGTTGAGCGATGAGGGCGTGCCGTACAAGATTATCAACGGTGTCGAATTCTATCAGCGGAAAGAGATCAAAGACGTCGTTGCCTACTTGCATTTAATCAACAACCCGGCCAACGACATGGCGTTCATGCGCGTGATCAATACGCCCGCGCGAGGGATCGGTAAGACGACCATCAATCGGATCCGCCAACATGCTCACGAGCAACGTATTCCGCTGTTAGATGCTGCTCGCGAGGCCGGCATGATCGGTTCGTTGAACAAGCGAGCTGCGGTTGCCGTTGCTAAGTTCGTCAGTATCTATGATCGCATCTGTATCGTTCGCGACGCACCCGTCGAAGAGATTCTGGGAAATGTCCTCTACGAATCTGGTTTTCGCGATTCGTTGGCTCAATCGGAAATTGAGCAAGATCACGAACGCTTGGCGAACGTCGATGAATTGTTAAACGACGCGCGCGAATTTGACAACGGCTACGATGCGATCGATCGCGTCGAACGTTTTCTCGAACGAGTCTCGTTGGTCGCGGACACGGACGACTGAGAATCGACATCGGACGTGGTTACTTTGATGACTTTGCATTCGGCAAAGGGGTTGGAGTTTCCCGTCGTGTTCATAATTGCGGTGGAGCAGGGGATGTTGCCGCACGAACGCAGCCTGGATAACGTGTCTCAGCTCGAAGAAGAGCGGCGTTTGTTATTCGTCGGTATCACGCGTGCGGAAGAGGAATTGCAGATCAGCACGGCGAGCTATCGTGACTTCCGCGGAGGCCGTCGCATGGCCGTGCCCAGTGAATTCTTGATGGAGTTACCGCGGGATGAGATGCAGTGCATTTTTCCCGAGTATGGTTATGGATACGGATATGGCTCTCATAACGCCGACGACAACAATCAAGAGAGCTACAGCGATCCGTCTCACGATGAACCTGAGTTTAAAGACGAGGGTGGTGAAGAGAACGATTCATTCAACGTCGCCGATTTTGAAGCTCAAATGGAGTTCGATGGAATCGACGTTCCGCCAGACGACCAAGAGCTGTCGCCCACGTCGGTTGCCGCCAAAGTTACAACCGCCACTGACATGGTCGAAGTCGGTGGCGAAGATGGGGTCGACGAAATTGCCATCGATCCGCTCGTCTTTGAACACGGCATGATCGTCACTCATCCAACCCACGGATCGGGAAAGATCGTGGCGTTGAGTGGCCGCGATCACAAACGCCGAGCGACCGTGCAGTTCTTCGATGGCGGCAGTCAAATCAAGTTCTATTTGGCTTATAGCCCGCTGCGGCCCCTTAAGAAAGAGAAGTAGACGAATTTGTCGTTTGTTTTATCCCCTTAGTTATTTGGCATTTTGAGACGGAGTTGTGAAACTCCCCGCTCGATTTGGTTTAGAGATTCTCACATGACGCCCCGTTATCCCAAAGTTGCCCAACTGAAATCGATCGGTGCTTTTCGAGATCGACTGACTGAGCTTGGACTCGACTTGCCATGTGACGACCACATTCTTACGGCAGCGGCCAAGTCGCCGTTGGGTGAGCCGCTTCAGGTGGGCGATTTTTCCGTCGGCAATCGCTGGTGTATTCATCCAATGGAAGGTTGGGATGCGAATCGAGATGGCTCGCCTTCCGAGTTGACATTGCGGAGGTGGAAGAACTTTGGGCTCAGCGGTGCGAAATTCATTTGGGGAGGCGAGGCGGCCGCAGTTCAGGAGGACGGCCGAGCGAATCCCAACCAAACGCTGGCGATTCCTAGCAACCTTGCCGGACTGCGGGCCTTGATTGATGAGTTGCGCGATGCGCATGCCGAGTCGTTTGGGACAACTGACGACTTGCTGGTGGGTTTGCAGTTAACTCATTCCGGACGTTTCTGTCGTCCAAACTCGAAGCAGCTTGAACCTCGAATTGCCTACCATCATCCCTTACTCGACGAAAAATTCGGTATCGATCCCAACGATCAATCTGTCGTGTGGACCGATGATGACATCGAGCGACTGATCGATAATTACGTCCGGGCGGCGGGCTTGGCCAGTGAAGCTGGTTATCAGTTTGTCGATGTGAAGTCGTGTCACGGTTATTTGCTCCACGAGTTCCTTAGCGCTCGCCAACGCCCCGGTAAATTCGGCGGTGACTTTGAGGGACGAACGAGGTTGTTGACGACTATCATCGGTCGCATTCAAGACGAATATCCAGACCTGATGGTCTTGGTGCGGCTGAGTATTTTCGACATGCCGCCGTATCGAACCAGTCGCGAGATTGGACAGCCGATGGACTTTGAATCGCTACTGCCTTACGAGTTTGGTTTCGGTTGTCAGCGTGACAATCCACTGGAAATGGATTTGACCGAGCCACTCGAATTGTTGCGACACTTGGATCGACTCGGAGTGAAGTCGGTCAATATTTCGGCGGGTAGTCCTTACTACAACCCTCACATGCAACGCCCGGCGATCTTTCCTCCCAGTGACGGATACTTGCCGCCCGAAGATCCGCTCGTTGGCGTCGCTCGACAGATTCATGCAGCGAAACAATGCCAGCTCGCTCTGCCGCATTTGCCGATGGTGGGAACGGGCTACACTTACTTGCAAGACTACTTGCCACATGTAGCTCAAGCCGTGGTTCGGCAGGGCTGGATTGCTTCGGTCGGTTTGGGGCGAATGGTTTTGTCCTACCCCGATTTGCCCGCTGACACGTTGGCCAACGGCGAAACCAGACGCAAAGCAGTGTGTCGAACGTTCAGCGATTGCACGACTGCACCAAGAAACGGCATTGTTTCTGGATGTTTTCCGCTCGATCCGTTCTACAAACAATTGCCTGCTGCAGACGAATTAAAAGCGGCCAAGAAGGGCGAGCAGGAATGATTTTCGAGCGCATGATAATTGGGTGCATGACAAGTGATCGCATGATAAGTGATCGCATGACAAGTGATCGCATGACAATCGGGCGAGGAGTTACCTAATGGGTAGCAATCCGCTCCTTCAAGAGGTGCTCGCCGATCCAGACGATCTCGATGCGCGCGGCGTCTATGCAGATTGGTTGATCGAAAGCGGAAACCCGCGCGGTTCTTTCATTGCAGCGCAAATTCAATTGACCGTGATGACAGGTTTAGAGGACGAGTATTCACCGCTTTACGCCGAAGCCGAACGATTGAAAGCGAGCCACAAAGGTGAGTGGATCGATCAACTGGTGGACGCCGTCTTTGCTGACGACGTGGAGCTTCGCGAGCATCAGCGGTTCTTGTTGAAGGAGCGGGGGGAATTCGAGAATGGGTTCTTGGATCGTTTGTGGCTGACCCCAAATCAAATTGAAAAGTACTGGAATCGAGTTTCTGAGTGCGAGCCGATTTCGGGCATTGAATTGATTGTTGACGAAGACGCGCCGCTGCAACTCGAAGCGGCCAGAAGTTGGCGTAAATTACGTTTGCATCGTCAGGGGTGGTTTGCTGGCCCAGTACTCGCCAGAATTCTCAATTGGCCATTAGACAAGCTTCGGCAACTAGATTGCGGTGAATGCGACCTCGGCAACCTGGGGGCTCGCCTGCTCGCCAAAAAGGAGACCGTGTTACCCAAGAGCGAGTGGCCGCCAATCGACTTGGATCTCGGGCAGCTCACCGGGTTGGGACTGCGCGGTACAAATATCACCGACGATGAAACTCGAATGATTCTCGCGTCTTCGGAGTTTTCGACTCTCGAAATCCTCGACCTGCAAGACTGCCGATTGAGTGAAGACGCGACGTTCCGCGCCTTGCGGTGGCTCGACTCGCTACGAGAATTACGGCTGAGTGTTAATGATTTTCCCGTCGATTTGGTCGGCTGGGATGGTATGAGTCGCCTCACGCATTTGGCCCTTCCTGCCACCATGACGCCCAAATTACTAGCGGATGTATTTCCTACTCCGTCGGAGTCTCTACGCGGTTTAGCGGGCGTTGGTCCGTCGCAAGTTGCGCTGAACCCTCAATCGTTTACGGAGATCTCCATCGGGTTTACCGATATCTGCCTCAGCGTTTCGCCGCTGGGAAATGAGCAATTTGGGGCTGTCGTTGCAGCGAATTCGATGAAAACACTACGGCGGTTGCACGCATTTTCGTGCTCGTTAGACGACGAAGCGATCGAGCGGTTGATCAACAAAGGTCCGCAATCTCTCGTCGAGCTGGATCTCTGTTTTAACGATCTGACGGACAAGACGTTGCACGCATTGGCAAGTTGGGAAGGGGCGCGGCACATCGTTTCTTTGAATCTGGCGGCAAACAATTTCACCCGAGACGGTTACGATGCCTTGATGAATTCGAAGTATCTCGACCCTACAAAGCTCGATTTAGGTCCGATTGCCGACGACAAAGTCGCTGGTGCATTGTCGGAACGTTTTGGCGAGAGTGCGAGATTTACGCTCGGATAGCTCCCGCCCGATTCTTTCGCGCGGCTAAATGTCGCTAAAGCGACTGTCCTGGCGAAATAACCGCTAGCACATTCCGCGGTGGTTATTGTCATGCCATTGGCATACAATTCTCCACTTATTATGAACGACAGTATGAGCGACACAGTAATGGAGACTGCTGCCGCAAATCGACTGCGGCAGTTAGGAAGTCATTTGCATCATTGCAAGGACTTCGCAGAAACGTTACAAGCTTTGCTGGAAGGCCAGCAAGTAACGTTCGACGGAGTCTGGGGCTCGGGGTGCGCGCTTTTGGCCGCCGAGCTTGCTCGAAAGAATTCGGGTACGTTGGTAGTTGTTTGTTCGCAAGTCGATTTGGTCGATGAATTTGTCGACGATCTTTCGGTTTTCACCGATGCCAGTTGCATGTCGTTTCCGGCATGGGAAGCGAACCCTGGCGAGCGAGTTGCCCACGACGAAGTTTACGGCGAACGATTGCGGACATTGAAAGGTTTGCAGTCGGTGCCGGCGCCCAGTGTCGTGGTGACGAACATCCAAAGTCTGTTGCAGCCTTGTCCGACGGTGGAGGGTGTCGCCAACAGTTCCAAGCGAATTCGCACGGGCGACCGAGTCGATGTCGAAGCGTTGTTGCGGTGGTTTGCGGAAAATCATTTTCACGCGACAAGCGCAGTAGAACTGCCAGGCGAGTTTTCGATGCGGGGTGGAATCCTCGACATCTTCGCTGCGGACTGGCAGTATCCAATTCGAGTTGAATTCTTCGACGACGAAATTGAGTCGATGCGAGAATTCGAAATCGCGTCGCAACGAAGCCGACAGAAAGTGGAGGAGATTGAAGTCACGGTTCTCGAGCCTGCCGACGATCACAAAGGGCAATTGGCCGACTTTCTACCAGCGGATTCAACTTTTGTGCTACTCGAACCTGTGTTAATTCAAACGGAGGGGAAACGGTATCTCGAGCGTCTCGACGATCCGGCAAACTTTCATAGTGTTACTGGAGTGATGCAGTCGGCTAACCGTTTTGGAATAGCGAATTTCCTGGCGATCGCGGAGAGCACATATGGCCCTTATTGTCGGATGCCATTGGAGTCGGTCGAGCGGTTTAGCGGCGAGCTGAGCGAGATTCGTTCTGAGCTGGATCGCGTGGCGGAAGGATATTCGGTCGTCATCGTTGCCGACACGACTGCCGAGTCGGAGCGGTTGG
>Ga0115002_10008154_pt1 | contig 11651 bp, 12 predicted proteins | sample ArcticOcean_MG_C_8_FD_89576 | JGI IMG/M metagenome (GOLD analysis project Ga0115002, IMG submission 89576) | Marine microbial communities from western Arctic Ocean - ArcticOcean_MG_CB11_86 | ecosystem: Environmental > Aquatic > Marine > Oceanic | place: Arctic Ocean: Canada Basin | collected...
ACCTGCCCGTTTCATGCCTGGACCTATGATTTGGAGGGGGCGTTGAAGGCGGCCGGCAACGCCGAGAACGTCGCCGACTTCGACCATGCTGACTTCAGCCTGGCGCCGGTTCAGGTTGAGGAATTCCTCAACATGGCGTTCGTCAATCTTGACGAGGACGCACCCTCGCTCGGCAGTCAGGCGAGCGATCTCGCGGCAATGATCCGTTCGGTGTTGCCCAATTTCGATACGTTGCAGCGGGTGCGCCGCGATGTCTACGAGATCAAGGGCAATTGGAAGCTCTATGGCGATCAACTCGAATGCTACCACTGCCCGGTGCTGCACCCGCAGCTCATGGGCGAAGATGATTCCTACCTGAAGATGAGCTGGGAGACCGAAGAGCATGGGATCTGGTCGGTCGACATCATCGAGGGTGAGGACGAACTGCTTGAGCGGATGCGCAAGGTGCTGCCGTTCGACGTCGGCACCGAAACCATGGTCAAAGACGTGCACATCTGGTTCCTGTGGCCCAACCTCCTGCTGATGGCGCACCAAGGACCGGCGAATTTTAAGTTGGCTCAGGTGATGCCGACCAGCGGCGAGAGCATGATCCGATTTATCGATCACTTCGTGCTCAACGATCCGCCGACCGATCAGGAATTGGCGCAGATGGATAACTATGTGAGCACGTCGGTGCCGCAGGACCGCGACGCGATCGAAAAGCAGCAGGCCGGGATGCGGTCGGATGGCTATTCACAGGGCCGGCTAATGGACGATGCCGAACACACCTGGCGCAGCGAACACGGGGTGCATTTCTTCGACGATCTGGTGTGGCGGGCGATCAACGGCGATACTTATGAGGGTGGATAGACCGGTGTTCCTTTGATTGAACTGGAGGCGTAGCGTATGAACCGACATCCCTTGCGTCCGATCACCGATGACGAGTTGAAGACCTTTGCTGAGGACGGCTTCGTCCAGCTACGCGGAATGTTCGATGCTGAATGGATTGAGCGGATGCAACGCGCGACCGACCAGATGCTGGCCAAGCCGGGACCGGCGGGGTCGGATTTCAACGAAGCCGGTGAGGGCGGGCGCATGGCCTTCGACAAGGACATGTGGCTCTACAATGACGACTTCCGCGCTTTCGTTTGCGAGTCGCCAGCGGCTGAACTGGCGGCAACGATCCTGGGGTCGCCCTACGTGAACCTGGTGATCAATGTGCTGCTGTGCAAAGAACCGCACACCCCGACCGTCACCAGCTTTCACCAGGACATTACCGGCAATGCGGTCGAGGGTCCGGTGTGCGGGATGCGGATGTCGCTCGACGCCGAAACCGCTGAAAGCGGGGCGATGGAATGGTTGCGCGGTTCGCATAAATGGAACCGGTGGTTCATTCCCTACGAGGCCGGGGCCGATGAGGAGGTTGTCGGCAAGGCGGCCTTTAAGGGCTATGTCGATCCCGATCACCCGGAGCGCGAAATGGAGCCGATGCCGGATGTCGAGAACCATCGCGGCGACTACGACATCGTCACGACACCGTCTGAGCCCGGCGATTTATTTGTTTCGAGTCTGCTGATGATCCATGGCGCGCCGGGCAATTCCACCAACAATCGCCGCCGCGCCTTTCTAAGCCGGTTTGCCGGTGCGGGCTCGACCTACGCAGTACGTGGCGATGTGCCGTTCAGTATCGGACCGGCGATGGACCCCGGCATTGCGCATGGCGATCCGTTTCCCGACAATCGCGAGCACGCGGTGTTTCCCCGTCTGTGGCCGCGGCCTGATGCGCGTTCGGCAGCGGCGGAGTAGAAACAAACAAAACCACCCTCACCCCACCCTCTCCCCACCGGGGAGAGGGATTTTCTTGATGTGCTTGGGCTTTCGGTGCGCTCCGCTCGGGCTCCCTCTCCCGCCTACGGGAGAGGGAGGGGGTGAGGGTCGTGCCAGGTGCGCTCCCTTTCGCAGAAACGCTGGCGCGTTTTGCCTGTCGGGTGGCCAAACCCCTAGGGGTTTTTGGCCGCCATTATCGCCACGAACAAGGCCGGCTCGGTGCCCGTATTCACCCAGGCGTGATTGGTGCCTTGCTGGACGACGATGTCGAAGGGCTGCAACGGCACCGGATCGCCCTCGTCGACCAGAAGGGAAACCTCGCCGGTTAGAATGATCACGCAGTCGATGGTGGGTGTCACGTGCATAAAGGGATGGCGCGAGGTGTCGACCTGGTCGAAGCCTTTGCCGAGGGCGGCAAACATTTCGCGGGCGATCGCTTCCTTCTCGGTGTGCGTCAAAGAGCCACCGTCGGGCGGGATTTCGACATAGAAGATCTTCACGCCGGTGCGCGGCGGCTCGTGCAAGGCGTCACCTGAGTCCACGTCTTCGGGACGGGCGGCTGCGGCGGGGACGGTGTCGGTGGCCCAGGCAATGATCTGCCCGAGATCCGAGCCCACGGACGAGACCGGGCCATCTGAGATAACAACCGATCGTCCGTCGGTGTTGTGTCCGGTGACGACGCGTCGGGTGAGCTTCATAGAGTCCTCCGTCAGGGCAATGGTGGCAGATCGGCTTCCTACTACCACCCCCGGCGTCAGTGTAGTAGCTCGGCTTGACATCATTGTAAGTCGTGACTTACGGTAAGTAATGGCTTACGCAGAAATATTTACTGCCTTAGCAGATCCAACCCGGCGGCACATATTCGAAGCACTCCGCGAGAGCCCTAAAACTGTCGGTGAATTGGCGCAAAGCCAGCCGGTGAGCAGGCCTGCCGTATCGCAACACCTGAAGGTGCTCGCGGCCGCGCGCTTGGTCAGCATCGAGCCCCAGGGCAATCGCCGCCTGTATTCAGTCAAGCGCGATGGGTTGGACGAACTGCGGCTCTATCTGGAGAGTTTTTGGTCAGATGCTTTGTCGGCTTATGGCGCCGAAATTGCGCGCCGCACAAAAACAAATAGGAGGACATGATGCTCGATCCAATTATCAAAACAATCGAAGTTCCCTGCAGCCAAGAGCAGGCCTTCGCGGTGTTCGTGAACGACATGGGCAGTTGGTGGCCGTTGGACAAACGCTCGATGTCATTGATGCAAGGCGACGGTAAACCGGCCAAGTCATTGCAAGTTGAGGCCAAGCTGGGCGGCAAGATCGTCGAAATCGGCCACGATGATGCCGAGTACCATTGGGGGACGATAAAATCCTACGATCCACATGCTGCGCTCAGCTTGGACTTTCACATGGGACTGCCGCCGGAAAACGCGAGCCTGGTGGAAGTGCGGTTCACCGAGCTCGGCAACGAACGCACGCGGGTCGAACTCACCCACAGCAATTGGGAAGCGTTTGGCGATATGGCCGAGATGATGCGGGGCGGCTACGGCTCGGGCTGGGTGATCGTTTTCGAGCAATCATACAAATCGGCCTGCGGCGGCTGAACGCCGCGGGCTGCACTCTTAGTGCACGGCTTAGTGGATGGCTTAGTTGACGGCTTGGACCGACGCCCAGATGTCGTCATACATCCGGAAAACAACGTCCTTGTAGAGGTCAACGGTTCTAAGAACCAGTTGCCGTTCTTCCTCGCTGGGCGCGAATTGTTCGACCAGCTCGCGGCCGATATCGGAGTGCTCACCGTCGGCAACGTCGTGGACACGCCAGAAAGCAACCTGACTGTCGTTCAAGCTGAACTCTTCCTGAAGACGGTCGGCAATGCGCCCGAACGTTCCGGGAATCATGGCTTCACCGGACAACATATGGGCGGTCGCACCCTTAAGGAACGACTCCTCGCACAGCCGTTCGAACCAGGTCTTCCAGACCTGAGCCATTGGCAAATATTCCGCATTCCATAACTCGTCGGGCGTCCAGTCGAACGCTGTAGAAAAATCAAGATAGAGCTCGCAGTGGGGCTTGCCATCGGAGAATAGCCGTCCGGTTCCTTCCTTATAACAGATTTCCGCGATCCGACTGCGCCACCGGTAGTCGTGGCAGTTGAGGTATAACCGGCCGTGATAGTTGTAGTTAGGAAGCGGGATAATGGAGTAGTGAAAGGCAAACTCCCGCATCTGGTTGCGGCTTAACCCACCATCCACCAACGCCTTCAACAAGGGCTGCGAGTAGAGGGTGCGCGTCTGGTGCATCTCGGCGATGCGATCGAGGACGTTCTGAACCGTGAGCGGCATAGGCTTCTCCCTGTCGGCCTCTCTTCTCCGTTACCCCGCTGATCAGCGGAAGCGTCACGCCGCCGGATCGGCGCGACGCATTAATCCACCTGGTCCGCAGCTTTATACTGCTTAACCTTTGTAGAGACCGATCTCAGCAATTACCTCTTCAACCAGCGAGCGATCGAGAACCTGATCGGCGGTGAGCTTCTGCTTCAGCCCGCCCATCTCCGTCGGCACGTTGACCGTGAACTCGGTGATCTCAGGCTTGACGCCGCCGTTGACGCCCCAGACATGCGTACTGTTGAGGCGTTTGATCACCTCGAGGAGAAGATCCTCCTCAATGTCGGGGAGGATCTTATGCATGACGCCGGCCGCTTGTTCCGGGTGGTTCATAATGAAGCGGCTGCCTTCGATGGTGCCACGCACAAATCCCTTGAGCGCTTTGCGCCGCTGTGGCCGGATATCTCCGGCAATGAGATCAATGGGTTGGATAACGCCGATGCCGCGCGGCCGAGCCCGGTTTTTTGGCGGGCCGACGATTCCACGCCGCACACGGCGGTCATGTTTTACTTCCGTGAACGCGACCAAGACAACGAGCAGATCGCCAAAGCGCGTGAATACCGGCAGCGCACCATGGACCTGCCGGTCAGCGATATCGCGTCGACCCGGCATGAACAATCAGCGGCGGAGTGGACGGCGTGGATCAAAGCGATAGCGCTTGAGGTCGGGGCCGATGATGTCGGGATCTGCGCCTATCGCGACGAATGGTATTACGACGACCGGCCGGTGCCGCAGGGTAAATGGGCAATCGTGATGGCCTTCAAACAATCGTGCGAAAGCATGCTCGCGGCGCCAGCGGTCGAATCCTATGTCGAGGTGATGGGCCAATACGGCCGCGCCGGCGAGACTTCCAAGCGGCTCGCCAATTAAATCAGGGAGCGCGGCCACTACGCGGTTGCGAAGACCGGACCGATGACCGAGGACGTGCTGATGATACCGGCCGCAATCGAGGCCGGTCTGGGTGAGCTCGGCAAACACGGCTCGATGATCCACCGTGAATTCGGCTCCAACTTCCGGTTGTCGATGGTGTTAACGGATTTGCCGCTCGACGCGGACGCTCCCGACATATTCGGCGCGGACCTGTTTTGTACGCACTGCCAGGTGTGCGCCAACGCCTGCCCGCCGGACGCGATTTATCGCGAGAAGCAAATGGTCCGCGGCGAGACCAAGTGGTATGTCGATTTCGACCAGTGCACCCCGTATTTCGTCGACCACCAGACCTGCGGCATCTGCCTTGTAGTCTGCCCGTGGAGCCGACCGGGCGCGGCCGGAAATTTGGTTGCCAAGATGGCACAGCGGTTGGATAGGGCGAAGGTTTCGTGAGCTGATTTGCCCAACGGCAGCGTAAAAAAGCCGCACGATCTTTGTTCCGCCCCGCGACCTAAGCTATGATGAAGACGTAATCAAATCATGAGGGGCGCCTGATGGCAGCACTTGCCGATAAGACTCGTCCGAGCGGCTTTACCAGCCGGTTTCATCCGGTGGCCGAGCACTCCTACACGTTGCCGGCGCACTATTATTACGATCCCGAAGTCGCTGAGCGTGAGCGCGAGGAAATCTGGTTCAAGAGCTGGTTGCTCGCTGGTTTCCTCGAAGATCTGCAAAATCCGGGTGACTACATCACGACGCAGATCCTCGACCAGTTGGTGTTCGTGATCCGCAGCAAGGATCAGGGTCTTCGCGCCTACTACAATGTGTGCATGCATCGCGGCCATGTGCTGCTTGAGGGCAAGGGCAATGTGCGCATGATCCAGTGCCCGTTCCATGCCTGGACCTACGATCACGATGGCAAGCTCAAGGCGGCCGGCAATGCCGAAAACGTTGCCGACTTCGATCATGACGATTTCGGGCTGGCGGCGGTCCAGGTTGAGGAATTCCTCAACATGGCGTTCGTCAATCTCGATCCGGAAGCGGCCTCGCTGGCGAGCCAAGCCGGCGATCTCGCCGATATGGTCAACGAGATCCTGCCCAACTTGAACGATCTCAAGCGGGTGCGGCGCGACAGCTATGAACTAAGGGCCAACTGGAAGCTGATGGGCGATCAGCTCGAGTGCTATCACTGCCCGGTGATCCATCCGCAGGTGATGGGCGGCGAAGACTCCTATCTCGATCTCAGCTTCGATTCGACCGAGCATGGGTTGTGGTCGGTCGACATCAGCTGGGGCACCGACGAGGTGATCGAAAAGATCCGCAAAATCCTACCGTTCGACATCGGCCCGGATTCGATGGTGAAGAATGTCTACATCTGGTTCCTGTGGCCCAACCTGATCGTGATGACCCATCATGGCGCGCCCAATTTCAAGGTCGCGCAAGTGATGCCGAATGCGATCGACGGCATGCTGCGGCATATCGATCATTTCGTGATGAACGACCCGCCGACCGACTATGAAATCGCGCAGATGGACAACCATATGAACACCGCCGTGCCGCAGGATCGCGAGTCTATCGAAAAGCAGATGGTCGGGATCAAGTCGAAGGGCTACACCCAGGGCCGGTTGATGGTCGATGCCGAGCATTCGTGGCGCAGCGAGCATGGCGTCCATTTCTTCGACGACATGGTGTGGCACGCGCTCAACGGCGACGACTACGAGGTCGAGGGCAACGTTTGAGCGGAGTTTTGTTGAAGATGAACCCCTCACCCCACCCCTCTCCCGCAAGGGGAGAGGGGTGGGGTGAGGGGTTGGCTGCATAACTGGAAAATAGCCAATGGTCGATTTAAGTCGTCGTCTTAGCAAACCGTTCAGTGCTTATCGGCGCGCGGTGGTGCCTGAGATTGAACAAGAGCTGGCGCTGGTCGGGCCGCGGACGCCGGGCGGTGAATATTTGCGGCGGTTTTGGCATCCGGTCGTGCACGGCGATCAGCTTGATGATCTGCCGGTGGCGATCCGCATCCTCGGCGAAGATCTGATTGTCTTCCGCGATAAAAGCGGCGCGGTTGGTCTGCTTGAGCGCCATTGCGGCCATCGCGGCACCTCGCTCGAATTCGGCAAGATCGAGGACCACGGGATCCGCTGCTGCTACCACGGCTGGCTGTTCGACGTCGATGGCCGGGTGCTCGAGGCGCCGGCCGAGCCCGACGACAACCCCTATGCCGGCAAGCTCTATCAGGGCGCCTATCCCGTCCACGAATTCAACGGATTGGTATTTGCCTATATGGGACCGCCGGCCGCGCAGCCGCCGTTTCCGATGTTCGATCTGTACGACCAGCCGGGAATTGCGCTGGGCCACGGCGAGGCCGATATGCGCGGCAATACCAAGCCGTGCAACTGGCTGCAGATCATGGACAACGTCGTCGATCAGGTGCACGAGCCGTTCCTGCATGCCCGGCATTCGGGTATCCAGTTTGAAGACAAAAACGGCCGCCCGATCGCTGAAATGCTCGACCTGGGAGAACCCGATTGGTTCGAAACGCCCACCGGGATTTTATGCCATGAGGCGCGCCGCATCGATGACGCAGTTTGGGTGCGCTCGATGGAATACATCTGTCCGAATATCGCCTTGGTGTGCGACTCACCGGAATTCCCGGCGACCTTCCCCGACAGCGAGGGTGAACTATCATCGCTGCCGCTGTTGATCCGCTGGCGAGTACCGGTCGACGACATCCACACCACCGAGTTCGCGTTCATCTTCTATCCGCACGACGGCGCCAACCGGTACGTCTCCGATCCGATCCCGGGCACCCGCTCGAACTATGGCGACCGACCCTATGAAGAGCGCCAGCGCTTTCCCGGCGACTACGATGCGCAAGTGAGTCAGCGGGCGATCGCAGTACACGCCTGTGAGCATTTGGCGTCGACCGATAAGGGCGTGGCGATGATGCGGCGGATGGTACGCCAAGGCATCGAAACCGCAGGCAGCGGTGGCGATCCCAAGGGCGTGGTGCGCGACCAGGCTATTGACGTGCCCACCCATGCCAACGAAACCGTCCGGCGCGTGCCCTATGCGGGCTCGGACGCGGCCGAGAGTGAGCTGTTGCACAGGGTCTCGCGCGAGGTCGGCGAACGGGCGTTCGCGACGCCGCCGACGATCATCAAACGCCAGCGAGCGCTCGCCGCGGAATAGGCATCCGGGGTTCGCCTGCGCGTCACCTCGCCGGCGTTCGTGTTGCCTAATCGTCGTTTATTCCGCCGCCTCTACTCTGCCGCCTCTTGGGCTTCTCGCTCTTCGCGATCCAATCTGGTCCCTTTGTCAGGAAACGGCATCGTGAACACGTTATCGATGATCGAGTAGTCCTGATATCCCAAACGTGCGATCGGCTTAAACTTCGACATGTCGACCATGCCATCGGTCATCACTTCCTCGCGAATATGGATTCCGATCACTTCGCCAATCACCACGAAATTGCGATATTCCGTACGGTTGCTGCGAAGCTCTAAGGTCTGGATGTACTCGCACTCGAGGTGAATCGGCGATGCTTTGACCCGCGGCGGCTTGACGAGTTCCGACGGCTCGGTGTCGAGCCCTGCCATTTCCATCTCATTCACCGAACGGGCAACGTGGAGAGCCGTATCGTTCATCTGCTCGCGCAGTTCCCACGTCACCAGATTGGCAACGAACTGTCCGGTTTCTTCGACGTTGGTGAGGCTATCCTTGAAGCCGCCTTCGACGTGCTCGCCGCCTGGTGCGTACATCACTTGTGGGGGATCTTCGCCGCAGCCATTGAAGAAACTATAGGGCGCCAAATTCACGACGCCGCCGGCGCTTACCGTTGTGATCCATCCAATGGGGCGCGGCACGACGCAACTCTTGAAGGGGTCGTGCGGAAGACCGTGCCCGTCGCTGACTCTGTAGAACATTGGTTTCTCCTCTCCTTTCCTAAAGGCGCTAGCGCCGGCCGGCGTCGACCGGACGCCAGGCGCGGGTGGTCTCGACGAAGAGGTCGTCGGGTTCCCACTTGAACGCGGAGATGCCCTGCTCGAACGACCATCGCGTCATTGCATCGAGCGTGGGACGGTTGGGCTCGACGCCAAACGGCCAATAGTCCTCGCCCATCAGGGCTTTGGTCTGTTCGACCTCAGCTACCAGCCAGGGCAGGGTTACGGTCAGCGCATCGAGTTCGTGCAAGCGCTCAATCGCGTTTCGCTTCGAGATCTCAAACGCGGCCATCAGGTTGAGCGGCAGCCATTCATATTTCTCGAGCACGTCTTCGCGAATACCGAGCACGTGCATGATCGGCCAGACGTGGGTGCGGTCCCAATACTCGCGCTCGACCGAGCGGAAATCGGGAAATAGCCGCTTCACGCCAGGATGGCCGTCGAGAAAGAGCTGCGGATCGCGGGCTGCCGTAATCGCGTCAATCTTGCCATCGAGCAGGAGCTGGCTAAGCGTCTCGCCCGGCGCCGCCGCGGTCGCCTCGACGCCTTCGGGTAGCTCGAATTCCTTCATGTAGGCGTGATCGAAGGCGGTATCGACGCCGCCAAAGCAATACTTCATGTCGGTGTGCTTGACACTGAATTCGTCGGCCAGCGTCCCCTTGACGCATAGGCCACGGGTAAAATGGTAGTTTGGTAAGCCCAGGGTTTTGCCCTTGAGGTCTTCGGGTTTTTCGACACTGCCGTCGGTGCGCACCCAGATCGAGCAATGCGCGAACACGCGCGACACGATCATCGGGATGGCGCGATAAGGCAGGTCGTAGCGCGAACGCGACAGCATGTAGGTCGACAGCGACATTTCGCAGACCTGGAATTCGCGGTTGCGCATCAAGCGCGGGAACGAACTCGATGGCGGCAGATGGAAATAGGTAACGTCGCAGCCCTCAACCGGGACCTCGCCGGTTTTGACGCCTTGAACACGGTCGTAATTGTCGGTGACGATGGTAAGCGGCACGGCGGCCATGGCGTCCTCCTGGTCTGATTTTCTTGTGGGCGGCACAATCGGTGACTTCATTAATACAGGTCAAGGCATGGATTTAACTGGCGCGTCCTCTTGATCCACAGGGGTTGGACGGACACAATCACCGACTTGAGGATGATATGGCCAAGCAACAACGCTTTCTGACCGAAACCTTTGGCGCCTACAGCCAAGCGAACGTGCCGCCGATCGACGACACGCTGGCGCGAGTCGGGCCCGGCACACCGGGTGGCGAATATTTGCGTCGCTTCTGGCACCCCGTTGCACAGTCTGCGATGCTCGGCGAGCTGCCGGTGGCGATCCGTCGGCTCGGTGAAGACCTCGTCATCTATCGCGATAAATCAGGCGCGGTTGGCTTGCTCGAACGCCACTGCAGTCACCGCGGCACGTCACTCGAGTTCGGCAAGGTCGAAGAGTGCGGAATCCGCTGTTGCTACCACGGTTGGCTGTTTGGCAATGACGGCGAGATCCTCGAAGCGCCGGCCGAGCCCGATGACAATCCTTATGTCGGCAAGCTCTATCACGGCGCCTATCCGGTCGAGGAACATAACGGGCTGGTATTTGCCTATATGGGCCCGGCCGAGACCAAGCCGCCGTTCCGGCGTTTTGAAACGTTTGAACAGACCAACCTGGTATTCAGCATGGGCGAGCGCCTGGGTGGCAATGTGAAGCCCTGCAACTGGCTGCAAATCATGGACAACGTCGCCGACCCCGTGCACGAGGCCTATCTGCACGCGTCGATCTTTGGGGTTCAGTTTACCGACGTTGACGGCAGGCCGGTCGAGGAACTTTGCGACCGGGGCGAGGACGACTATTGGCCGACCGAGCATGGCATCACCTGCCACGTTGCACGCCGCGTCAAGGACGCGATCTGGGTGCGTTCGATGGAGTACACGGTTCCCAACGTGATCCAATTGCGCAACATGCCACTGCTGCCGCCGGCCTTTCCCGACGGCGAAGACACGCTGGGTACGGCGCCGCTCGTAACGCGCTGGCGCGTACCGGTCGATGACCACAACACGGTCGAGTACTCATTTGTCTATGGCGAAGGCGAAAGCGCCGATTATCTGGATAAACCCTCCGACGCGCTGGCGACCAATTATGGTGATCGGCCCTATGAAGAGCGCCAGCGCTACCCGGGTGATTGGGATGCTCAGGTCGGTCAGCGCCCGATCGCGGTGCACGCAACCGAGCATTTGGGAACTTCGGATCGTGGCGTGGCGCTGATGCGGCGCATGGTGCGCGAGGGTATCGAGGCGGTCGAACGCGGCGAGGATCCGCTAGGGGTTGATCGGTCGAACGATGCGGTTACACCGATCTATGCCAACGAAATCATCAAGCACGCGCCGCCCGCGGCAACTGCGGACGCGGACAAGACGTTGATCCGAGAGGTATCGCGCGCGGCATTCGATCAGGTCCGAGCTGGTGAGCGTCCGCGCACGATGACATCGGCACCGGTTTAGTTTTGCTCGAATGGCAAAGTGAAAAAAGCACAACCCCCTCACCCTACCCCTCTCCCGCAAGGGGAGAGGGGTAGGGTGAGGGGTAGGGTGAGGGGGTTGTGCTTTTTTCACTTTGCCATTCGAGCAAAACTAAACCGGTGCCGATGTCATCGTGCGCGGA
>Ga0115002_10008156_pt1 | contig 11650 bp, 12 predicted proteins | sample ArcticOcean_MG_C_8_FD_89576 | JGI IMG/M metagenome (GOLD analysis project Ga0115002, IMG submission 89576) | Marine microbial communities from western Arctic Ocean - ArcticOcean_MG_CB11_86 | ecosystem: Environmental > Aquatic > Marine > Oceanic | place: Arctic Ocean: Canada Basin | collected...
GGATGAACTGCAGAGTAAAACACAGGTACCGCTCATCGACTTCGCAAGCTACCGCACCGATGTGGGACGCGAAGTAGAGCTCAAGGGAGTGACTAAGTGCCAGTGTGGCCTGGATGTGGGTGACTTGCCGCACTCGTGTCCTGCATCACCTGGAGACGCTTGACGGCCAGATCTACCACTACCTGCAATTTGCCAGAGGAGAGGATTTCTTTCTCGGCAAGGGGTCACATTTCAAGCCCCTGTCTGTCAAGGCGCGACTGCTGCCCGGACACTATCTAATGGTCACTGCCGCCACGGTAGGAGAATAACTGGGATTCGCCTTCGAGGTGTTCGCTGCATAGAGCTTGCGAGTGGGCAACGTTGGCATTTGAAACAGGACTCAATAGCGTGACAAATGGGTTGGCTCAACTGGTTCAGCAATTGCTGGACAAACTGGTCGAACTGGGCGCAGAAGATGCGATGCAGGTGGCCGTGTATTTCGATGGCGGGCTGCTCGTCGATGCCTGGGCCGGTACGTCTGGGGTCGACGGGGAGGCGGTGGATGGTGACACCCTCTTTACCTCGTGGTCGACGACGAAGGGATTCGCCGCGACCTGCATTCATCTGCTGGCTGAGGGGGGCGCCCTCGACTATGAGACCCGGGTCGCGGCCTGCTGGCCCGAGTTTGGCTCTCATGGCAAGGATCAGATCACCATTCGGCAGGTCCTGACACACACGGCCGGTATTCCGCAAATGCCTGCTGCTGCCACTGCCGAAATGATCACGGACTGGGAGCTGATGTGTACGGCTATTGCGGCGCACGAACCGTTATGGCCGCCTGGCTCAAAGACGGCGTATCACGCACTCACATTTGGTTGGTTGGTTGGAGAAGTCATCCGCCGTATCGACGGACGCACCATCGCCCAGTTTGCCCGTGAAGAGCTGTGTGCGCCCCTGGGCATAGACGATTTCTACCTCGGCATACCCGATGAAGTCGAGAAGCGCATCGCGCCCCTGCGAGACCCGGACGGCGCAACAGGGTCGGCGCCATCAACGTCGATTCGCGAACGCACGGCCCCAGCGCAGCTGATGAGAGCCGATGTTATGAACAGGCCGGATGTGCGTCGCGCCTGCTATCCAGGAGCCGGTGGCATCGTGAGTGCCCGCGCCATCGCCCGCCTCTATGCCATGCTCGGGAACGGCGGTACGCTCGACGGCAAGCGTCTGTTGTCGCCAGCGCGCGTCGAGGAAATTTCCTCCCTGCAAACAGATGCACATGACGAGGTCTTGGGAGGCCGCGTTCGCAAGGGTCTTGGGTTCTTCCTCGGTGGGGCTGCGCAGGAGGGGGGGGACGTGCGCATTGGAAGATCAGCCGCTGCCTTCGGCCATCCCGGTCACGGTGGCTCCATCGGGTTCGCCGACCCAAGCCGCAAGCTGGCACTGGGAATGACCAAGTCGCTGATGCAATCAGAGGCCGACAAGACGCACTCAGCCGCTTTCCTGATTGCCGAAGCGGTTCGAGATTACATCGACAGTTTTTCCATTTGACCAAGCATAGGGACTAACGCCATGGCCAAAATTGTTTTCATAGGTGCTGGCAGTTTCGGGTTCACGCGCAATCTGGTGCGGGATATCCTGACCTTCCCGCTGTTGAAGAATGCAGAGATCGCCCTCGTCGATATCAACAAACAGCGCCTGAGTTTCGCCAAGCGGGCCTGTGAAAAGATTGTAAAGATGGGGAATTACCCCGCCGTGGTGACGGCGACTACGGACCGTCGCCAGGCGCTCAAGGGAGCCGACGCCGTGCTGGTGACGATCCTGTGCGGGTCGACGAGTGTCTGGCAGCACGATCTTCTGATTCCGAAGAAGTACGGTATCGACATCAACGTCGGTGATACCCGCGGCCCCAGTGGCATCTTCAGGGCACTGCGGACCATCCCGACGATGCTGGATATTTGCCGTGACATGGAAGAGTTGTGCCCCCGTGCGGTCATGCTCAACTACACGAATCCGATGGCGATGCTGTGCCATGCGATGCAGCGGCAATCGTTTATTCTGGGCACCGGCTTGTGCCACAGCGTGCAGGGCACGGCGGCGATGCTGGCCACGTGGCTCAATATCCCTCCGGCCAAACTGGATTACGTCTGCGCCGGCATCAATCACATGGCCTGGTACCTCAAGTTGGAGCACCGCGGGCGCGACCAGTACCCACGGCTGAACCGCATCGTTTCGTCCGACAAAAAGGTTTACAATCAGGAGCAGGTGAGGAACGAGATGTTCCTGGCCCTTGGACGCTACGTCACGGAGTCATCAGGGCACAACTCCGAATACAATTGGTGGTTCCGCAAACGTCCGGACCTGATCGCCAAGTATTGTAAGAGCGGCAGCGGATGGAATCCGGGGCATCACGCCTACACCCTCAAGATGTACCGCCAGCGAGACGCCGGGGGATGGCTGGCCGACTCGAGGAAATGGCTGGCCAGTGATGAGCCGATAGACCTGGCGCGGGGACACGAGTACGCTGCCTCCATCCTCAGCGCCTTTCTGGGGGGAGAGCTGTTTCAGTTCAACGGCAATGTCGCCAATGATGGGTTGGTGACGAACCTGCCCGACGGGGCGTGCGTCGAGGTGCCGGTCGTCGCAAGCAAGGGGCGCCTGTCTGCGATTCGAGTGGGGCCGCTGCCTGCTGCTTGTGCCATCCTCACCAATCTGAGTGCGCAGACAGAGATGATGGCCGTTGAGGGAAGTCTGACAGGTGATGCAAACCTCGTGTACCAGGCGATCGCCCACGACCCACTGACGGCGAGCAAACTGTCGCTGGCTGAAATCAGGAAAATGGTCGCGGAGATGTTCCGCAAGAACGCCGCCTACCTACCGCAATTCAAGAAAGTAAATGTGTAAGCCATATGATTGGGACCGTAATGAAACAACCCGAACAGCTGCGGCAGACGATCGCCAAGGTCTTGCAGGCGGCAGGCGCGGCCGCGGACAAAGCCCAGATGGTGGCAGCTCATCTGACCGATGCGGATCAATGTGGCGTCCAGACCCATGGCCTGCTGACGATACCGACCTACATCCGAGAGATTGGCACAGGGAATCTGCTGCCGCATGCAGATTCGGAGATCGTCGCCGACAAGGGTAGCCGGGTCACCGTGCGTGGCAACTGGGGCTTCGGTCAGGTCAGCGCCGACTGTGCCACGCGCATTGCCATAGACCGGGCTCGACAACACGGCATCGCTCTCATTGGACTAGTTCGGTGCAACCACATTGGACGGCTTGGGCACTATGCCGAGATGGCAGCCGCAGCCGGCATGGTCAGCCAGATCTGCGGTAGTGGCTATGCCGTCACCGGAGCGCGGGCAGCCGCCTACGGTGGTCGCGACCGGGTTCTGGATACCAATCCGCTGTGCATCGGCGTGCCGGCCGAGAACCGTCCGCCGTTCATTCTCGACTTTGCAACGACCCACGGATCGGCAGCCAAGGTGGTAAATGCGCATCGGCGCGGTGAGCAGCTGCCCCTGGGTGTTATCGCCGACGAAGAGGGCAAGCCGACGACGAATCCGGCCGACTTCATCGACGGGGGCGGCACTTTATCCTCTTTTGGCGGCCATAAGGGCTCAGGTGTTATGCTGGCCGTCGAGTTGCTTGGTCGTGTGCTCACCGGCTCGGATAGCCACGCTCAAGAGGGTGCCGGTGCTCACCTGATGGGACATCAGGGCGTCAGTTTTATCGTGATGCAGGCCGACGCACTGAGCCCCATGGCCGAGTTCAACAACGGCGTTGAGCAGACCCTCGACCGCGTTACCGGCAGTCGGCCTGTCGTCGGCTTCGATGGGGTGCTGTACCCCGGCCTCAAGGAGGCGATGAGGCGCGAAGAATGGAGTGACGCCATCCCGATCCCAGAAGACTTGTGGGGGCTGTTCGCCGACGCTGCGGCGACGGTTGGTGTCGAGATTTGAGCCCAATCCAGGGCGGGATGCAACAACATGGTAGAAGATGAAAGACCGCAGGCGGAGCTCATTTCGGAGCTCAGCGAACTGCGACAGCGGCTTCAAGGCCTCGAGTGGCTTCAGGAATCTCATCTCGAACTCGAGTAACAATTCGAGGAGGGGCAACGCCGCCAGCAGACTGTTAAGATGGAGGCGTTGGGCCAACTGACGGCCGGCATCGCCCACAACTACAACGATCTTCTGCAAGCCATCGTCGGTAGTCTGGAGGTCGCCCGATCCCAGAATATACAAACGGTCTCCGACGAGGCCATAACGCAAGCACTGTATACGACGCGACGGGCCGGCGAGCTGATTGCTCAACTCATGATTTTCGCCCGCCCCAACTCGCGTCGAACTCACGAAACCTTTACTCCGACCAAGGCCATTGACCTCGCCAAGGTTGTCAGTGACGTCGTCTCGATCTGCAGCAGGACATTCGAGCCTCGGATTGAGATCCTCACCACCATCAAACCCAACCAGTACGCCATTGGCGACTCCATGCAGATGGAACAGGTTGTCCTCAATCTGTGCATCAATGCCCGTGACGCTCTCGCGGAGGTCGAACGCAATGATCCCACGATACGGGTTGATCTCGAAACCGTGGACGTCGATGACCGGTCGACCGCAGGAGACGCCAAGAGTGGCCGCTACGCCTGTCTCAGCGTTTCCGACAACGGTCCGGGAATGGACCAGGAGACACAGGCGAAAATATTTGACCCTTTCTTCACAACAAAAGAAATCCCCGGCGGCACCGGCCTCGGGCTATCTACCGTTTTTGGCATCGTCAGGGATCACCGAGGCTGGATCGATTGTGACAGTGAGCTGGGGGTAGGAACTCGAGTTTCTCTCTATCTACCGACATCAGAGGCGCCTGATGTCCAGTCACCCGTCACCCACGTATCCGCAACGTCCGGGACAGAGACTATCCTGATCATCGAGGATGAGGAGATGATTCGCCATACGGCACAGCAGATGTTTGAAGCCCATGGCTATAGCACGATGACCGCTGCCGACGGCCGTAGCGGCATCGAGTTATTCGATAGGGAGCGGCAATACATTGACGTGGTACTGCTGAATCAGTCACTACCCGGAATGACCGGGCGTCAGGTAATCAAGCAACTGAGGCGCAAACATTCCCTTGCCAAGATCATCATCTTCACCGGAGTCGGCAGTGATCTGGGCGAGTTCATCGGTGCCGACGGGCTTATTCACAAGCCCGTGTCCATGACCACCTTGATGTCGAAGATCCGCTCGGTTTTGGATCGCGATGGTTGATAACCACAGGCTGAGAGTTGCCGTATTTGCGAAAGCACCCTTGGGTGGCCTCAATCGGCGATTCGTGGACAGGCAGGCGCTCTGCGCTCACATTAAAGTCTCCAATGGGGAGGCAACCGAATGTCAGGATCGGGCAACACGCATTCAGATGATCAACGCCGACACACCAAGAATTCAGCAACTAAAAGCAGCATTGGCGTGGCAACCGCGGGTGGCGCTTGCCCATTTGCCCACCCCACTTGAGTAATGCGGCCGCCTCACGGACGAATTGGGTGGACCGCCGATCTGGATCAAACGCGATGATTTGACCGGTCTCGCTCTAGGCGGCAACAAGACCCGGATGTTTGAGTTCCTTCTCGGCGAGGCGATTCAGATGGGTGCTGACACGGTTGTTGCCGGGGCGGCCATTCAATCGAACAACTGCCGACAGCTGGCCGCCGCATGCGCCAAACTTGGTCTCCAATGCCACCTGATTTTGCGCCAGCTGGAGAGTGGCCCATTTGAATCCATACAGGGAACTCTGTTGCTATATCTGATCGTCGGGGCGCAGGTCGAGATCGTGCGCGTCGATGATTGGGCGACACAGGGTGAGCTCATCCGCGACAAGGTACGAGCCCTCGAGGAAGACGGTCGCAAGGTCTATGTCGCCCGGGTCGGCGACGAGTCCCACTTGGGTTTATGGTCTACAGGTTATGCCAACGGCTTTGTCGAGCTCGTCGAGCAGGCTGAGGCTCTCGATCTAAAGCTGGACGAACTATGGGTCTGCTCGTCCGATACGACACTCGCTGGCTTGTTGATGGCGTCGAAGTTTACGCGCTCATCGATACGTCTGGTCGGTGTGTCGGCAATCGGTGAGCCGGTAACCGGTTCCTCGTTCCCTCAACTCATCAGCGACACGGCAATGCAATGCGCACAGATTCTCGGGCTCGAAGTCGAGGTATTACCCGAAGACGTTGCCTGTACCACCGACTACGTAGGGCCAGGGTACTCCGTACCCTCGGACGCGGGCAGGGAAGCGATCAAGTTGTTGGGGCGAACGGAGGGGATTTTGCTCGATCCGAGTTACTCGAGCAAGGCGATGGCAGCCCTGGTGGAGCATGTCCGCAATGGAGGGACGTCGCCGGCGAGTAAGATCTGTTTCCTGCATACAGGGGGTGTTCCGGCCCTCTTTGCGCAGCACCAGCAGTTGGGACTGGAAGGCTTGCTCGATCGCTGAGTCTGCGCGCTACTGCTCAGGTATTGGTTTGGCTTAGCACCTCGTCAATCGTTGCCATGAAACTCTCGACGTCGATCGGCTTCTTGAGCACCGCGTGAACGCAATCGGGCGGATTGGCGCTGATCTCGTCGTCCACCCAACCTGAGAGTATGACGACGGCGATGTCGTTTCCCTGGTCGCGCAGGCGAACAGCAGCAGCGTCAACCCAAGAATCAACAGGGTCGTTGTTGATCGTCTCATATGGCCTTGCCGGATCGGCGGATGGCCGGACTTCTCTTGTTTGCGACTTCCACTTTATATAGGTCGGCAAGGCGGCCGATTTTCTGCAGGGGGAGTTTGTGCGGTACAAGGCCTAGGTAATAGCGCTGTCGGTGATGCGCAGGCCATCACCCTCGATGGCGGCCGCAATGCCCAACGGTACTACCATGCGGCGGGCATGATGCCCGTAAGGAAACTCCAAGGCGACGGTGAGGTCCAGTCCGACGGTCGCATTCAATACCAGCTCTTCGAGATCGGGGTTGGTGTCACCCTCTTCGAAGCAATCCCTGAATTCACCAAGAACGAGTCCATGCAGTCCGCCTAGGATGTCAGCCAGGCGCAGCTGATTTAGCATTCGGTCGAGGCGATAGGGTTGTTCACCGACATCTTCCAGGAGTAGGATAGCGCCTTTCAAATCAGGCATGTACGGCGTGCCGATCAAGCTGCAAAGCACGGCAAGATTGGCCGGAATCAACGGGCCAGCCGCAGCATAACTCCCCTCCTGAACTATTCGCAGTGAGTGCTCAGGGTGTGGTTTCAGGTCACCGAGCGCGTTGTGGTTGGTCAAGGCCAACCACAGCGACTCCTCCACGAGGAGGTCTGGTTGGGGACGGGACAGGTCGATATCGGCGAGGGCGCCTGAAAAGCTGGCCAGTCCGCATTTGTGATAGAGTGCCAGTTGCAGCGCCGTGGTGTCGCTGAAACCAACCAGGATCTTGGGATTCTCAGTGACAAGGTCATAGTCGAGCAATGACAGCAGGCGTCCGCTGCCATACCCGCCGCGGGCGCAGATGATGGCTTCGATTTGCGGGTCCGCGAACGCCACCATCAGATCTTGAGCACGGTCGGTATCGGTGCCGGCGAGATAGTGCTGATGGTGATCGAACAGATGCTCGCCCAGGACAACGGAATATCCCCGTTGCTCCAGGTAAGATCGCGCCACGGGCAATAGTTCGGTAGCTGCCGGACGCGCCGGAGCGACGATGGCGATCAGGGCACCTTCGTTGAGTGCTCGAGGTTTTACGATGGGGGGCCGGCTCATTTGGCGGTTCCCGTGTCAACCCTGTCGTTGAGCAGATCACATACCGTGCGCTGAATGCCGCCAAAGCCACCGTTGCTCATGAAGACGATGACGTCTCCTTTGTGCATGTCATGATCAAGCTGCTGCGCGATCCCCTCGATGTCAGCTACAAACAAGGCCTCCGTCCCAGCGGCCAGCAGCGCTTCAGCCACTCGTTTCGGAGAGAATGGCTCCTCGTCGCCGCTGCGTTCCGGACGGGGAACAGCAGCCAGAATGACTCGATCTGCTCTCCCCAGCGCGGCGACATAGCGCTCCTCGAAAATCCGCTTGGCGTTCGAGGCGCTGGCCGGTTCGAACACCGCCCAGAGGCGCGAATCGGGGTACGCCTGACGCAATCCAGCAAGGGTTTCATCAACAGCGGTTGGGTGGTGGGCGAAATCATCGATCAAGGTGATGCCGGCGGCCTCGGCGATAACCTGTTGACGGCGTTGCACTCCTTTGAAACTGCCTAAAGCGGCGGCGAGCGTCGATGCCTCGAGGCCCGCGTGGGTTGCAATCGCAATGGCACCCAGGGCATTGCGGACGTTGTGTAATCCGGATAGGGGCAACTCGAAACGTTCCAGTTCGCTCCCTTGCCGGCAGACGGTAAAGCTCACCCTGCGCCCCCGGGTTTCGATCTTCGTCGCGTACCAATCGGCTGACGGTGACAGGCCGAATGTCTGAACGGGTGCCAGGCTGCGCGGTAACAGACCACCAACCACCGGATCATCATGGTTGGCGACGATGAGGCCGGCGGCTGGAACAATGTTTATCAGTTGTCGAAAAGAGGTTTTGATGTGCTCCAGGTCAGGGTAAATGTCGGCGTGATCGTATTCGATGTTGTTGATCAGGACCACCTGGGGCAAGTAGGAGAGGAATTTTGCCTGTTTGGCGAAGAAGGCGCTGTCATACTCATCCCCCTCAATGATGAAATGGGGTCCACTGCCGAGATGAAACGGGCGCGGGAAATCGAGCGTGAGCCCGGCGATCAGGAAGGAAGGATCGAGGCCACCCTGACTGAGCAAGTGGGCGATCATGGCGGTCGCCGTCGTCTTTCCGTGAGTACCGGTCACAACGATTGGGTCGGCCTGGCGCAGGTACAGATCCCTGAGCACCTCAGGAAGGGAGGCGAAAGGAAGCCGTTGATCGAGGGTTGCTTCGACTTCGACATTGCCGCGCGAGACGGCGTTGCCGATGACGACAAGGTCTGGTGGCGGGCTCAGCCCGCCCGCATCAAACCCCTCCATGACGTCAATGCCGGCGGCGCGCAAAAAATCACTCATTGGCGGGTACACGCGAGCATCTGATCCCGTGACCCTGTAGCCTGATTCTCGCAACATCCCAGCCAGGGACCCCATTGCGGTCCCGCAGACTGCGATAAGATGGATGTGAGCCCCTGCTGAAATTACTATCATTATGGCATCACCAACGATGACCGATCGAAGCCTGCTATCGGCGTCTTAAGATTGCTAAGGGAAGTCATGTAACTTACATTGCGGCATAAAGATACGTAAATCTAGAGCAACGGGGATTGACTGTTTTGGCCAAGGGACTGAAAGCTTTCATTCCACCCATCGTCGGTGGCGTCGTGATGGTGGCTGGCATCATCGGCGCCGTGGTTAGTTCGGTGCAACCCCCCGCACCGAAACCTATACCACCACCGACGGTAATCGAAATCCTGGAACTCGCGGCCGAGGAGCGAGCGCAACAGCGGCAGGAAAAGCTGCGCTTGGAGGCTGAACAGGCGAAGCTGGACAAGGACGAGATCAGACAGATCATCCTCGACCAGATCCGGGGCACGCCTGAGGATGTCAGCGATGAATGGTTTGACGAGGCGTTCCAGTACGTCAAGTCTGTCGAGGCGTTCTGGGCGTTTCTCGACCTCGCCCTGGTCAAGGGCCGACAGTACGACACGGAGTACTCCGCCGCATACAAGGAAAGAAATCCGCGAAAGGCCCAGACTGGCGGTCCGCCTTATTACATCACCAAGGCGAAAGCGTACATTTCCATTGCCAGCCCCAGGAAGAAGACCTCCTTGGTCCGGCTGTGGGTCTGATGGACATGGCACTCAACCGCGAGTTTCTGGCGCACGAAGAGGGATGGGACGGGGTCTATTACGACTTTCTGATTTCCTATCTCTTAACGAGGCTCAAGCTCTACGAGGAGTTACGCGACATTGAGATTGGTCGTGGTGGCCTGCGCACAGCGTGGTGGGAGGAGATTGCGGCCCTCCACGAGGCCATAGTCATGCACCGACATATTCTCCTGCAACAAAACCGGGGAAAGGCGTTGGACAAGCTCAAAGACACCGGGTCGAGTGGCAGGGGGTCCTCTTTCAAGGCTCAACAGCAGCAAGCGACGATAAATACTCATCTTATCAAGCTGGGCCGATTTTACGTCGATGCCGCGGTCGCAGAGACGACTTATCTGGGCAAGCAGCGACAGTACAACGAGCTTGGCTTTAAGATTCTGGCCATGGTGTACCAGAGAAAGTCCTCCGGTGAAGCCCTGGACACGCTCATCAAGGCCAACTCCATTCAACGCAATCAACTGTGGCAGATGGGCAAGGCGCACTGGCGACAGGCGAGCAACGCCGCCGCCTCAGGTGATTCTACACTCGCTCACGGGCATTATCTGCAGGCCAAACGACGCTACCTGCAGGCGTTGTCGCGCGTTGAAACGGGCAAGAAGCACAAGTTCTTCAATGAGTTTGTTGCTCTTCAAAAGGAAATCACTGCCTGGAAGCAGGTGGCCACTGATGCTGGTGGGCGCGCCATAAGATCGGCGGAAGTCGACTCCTCCACGTCCTCCGGCTGAGCCTTCGCATCCTTCGGTTGAGAGAGATAGGTTTGTCCGCATGGTGCTCCTGACCGGCGCCACCGGTTACACTGGCCAGCGGCTGCTTCTTCGACTTCGTGAAAAGGAAGAATCCGTTCGGGTCTTCGTGCGCCCGACCAGCGATCTGTCGGAGATGGACCTTCGCAACGTCGATGTCTTCGTCGGCGATCTGACAGACCAAGCAGATTGTCTTGCGGCCTTGTCGGGGGTTCAGCGAATTGTGCATTTGGCGCACATTCGCTACACACCCCAATTGCTGGCCGTGGCAACTAGCATGGTCGAACACGTCATCGCTCTCAGTTCGTTGCGGCTGTTCTCGACTGTTCCTTCTGCCTCGGTTGATGAGGTGGCTCAGGCCGAGAAGCAGGTCCACGCATACGCCACACCGTGTACGATCCTGCGTCCGTCGATGATCTTTGGCTGCGATGATCGCAATATCAGCGGCCTGGCGGCGCAGTTGAAGCGGTTTCGCTGGGTGCCCGTGTTCGGCGACGGCCAGGCTCTGTCGCAACCCGTGTACGTCGAGGACGTCGTCGCCGCGACGCTGGCCTGTCTTGGGCGGCCGCACCTCGCCGGCAAGACCTACGCCATTGCGGGACCACGAGCCTTGTCTTTCAACGAGATCGTTGCGGCTTTGGGACGAGCCCTCGACCTGCATCCGAGAACGCTCAACGTCCCTGCGCGGCTAGCGCTGGTTGGCCTGCAATGTCTGGGGTTGGTAGGGGTAAAACTGCCGGTCAGCGCTGAACAGGTTAAACGCTCTCAGGAGGACAAGGTGTTCTCGATCATCGAGGCGCAGAAGGATCTTGGATTTGCGCCGCTCGAGTTCGATGAGGCCTTGTCGCGGATCTATCGACAGCCATGATATGGCCACTCATCACGACCGCGCTCACCTCATGCGCCGTGACCTGGTTGACCCTGCGTGTGGTACGGCGCTGGCAGGTCTACGACGAACCCGTTGGGCGCAGTTCGCACGAACGGCCGACGCCGACGCTGGGCGGACTGGGCATCATCGCCGGCACCTGGGCCGGTTAC
>Ga0115002_10008159_pt1 | contig 11645 bp, 4 predicted proteins | sample ArcticOcean_MG_C_8_FD_89576 | JGI IMG/M metagenome (GOLD analysis project Ga0115002, IMG submission 89576) | Marine microbial communities from western Arctic Ocean - ArcticOcean_MG_CB11_86 | ecosystem: Environmental > Aquatic > Marine > Oceanic | place: Arctic Ocean: Canada Basin | collected...
GGCTATCGAAACGGCTCTGCTCATCACCGCTGAAGGTGAAGCGCCAGTAGGTGTTCGGATCATCATCGACACCGAATCGGGCGCTCAAGTCGATACGGGCTTCGTCATCCTCACGGCCAAACCAGGTGAGATCACCCAGGCTCGAGGGCTCCTGAAGGTCGATGACGTTACTGACGTAGCTCGAGAACGGCACGTAGCCGTCGGCGAAGATCTGCAACTCGGCGAGTTCCCATATCCCTCGGGTGTTCTTAAAACCGTGGAAGAGCAGTTGTGATATCGGTTCCTCCGGCAGAGCCAGCTCAATAGTCGAGTTGGTATTTTCCTGCAGTTCGTGGATCAGGTCGAAATCAAACAGGTCACACGTGACACTGCAGGGGCCAACGGTAAAATCCCGGGTGCCAACTTTGAGTGGATCCTCATCTCTGGTGGCGATGATCAGGTGTTCGATGAAGCGCTCTTCTGCGAACCGGGCGCGCGGAAAGAGGCGAATCCTGTCGACGACGATGCGCGTGCCAAAGTTGAACAGGTAGTTCTTCTGCTCGGGGTCATTGTCTTCGCGACTGATGTTATCATCGCCGAGAAAGACGGTCAGTGAATCTGCGTCATAGGCCCAGCGGTCCTCGGGAGTCGGCGCTGTCCAGCCGGCCCAGGTCTTGACGGTGACTCCACCGCCGAAATCCGCCAGAATCGGTGCCAGGTTCACCTGCGGATCAAACCGCAGCGGGCCGAGTGAATCAGGCGTTATCGTGACAAAATCGGCGACGCCGTGACGATCCGCTTCGATGGCTGCCCATGGCAGCTGGACGAAATCGAACGATACCCCGTCGATCTGCGGTGGTGGCTGATTCTCACCGCCAAGACGGTAGATCGTGAGACCGCTAGCCGGCTGCGATTGGGATAGCGCGACAGCCACAGCTAAGAACGCTACAAAAAACTTGGCGTGACGATTTATAGAAGGCAGCTGCATGACTTTTCGTTTACAACCCGGCAAACACGGTTAGGAAGACCAGTCCGGAACTGCGTCCTTCGCGGCCGCGGGCAGCCACCTCCAGGCTGCGTTTGTCGTAGCGCAGCCCGAGTTGGGTAGTCAGCGCATAGCCCACGTAGTCGCTCCGATTGGTCAACTGCACGGCCATGACCGTGCCGCGAAAATCCCCGCTTAAGGCGCCCGGCGCCAACCCCTTTTCGTCGGTGAACTGATCGTAGAACCAGCGCTGCTCCAGGCCCGCTTGCAGATTGGAGCGACGCAACAGATTGACGTCGACGAGGAGAAACAGGATGGCGTCCCAGCTGCGGCGGGCATCTTCCAGGCGGCTGAACGGAGTCTGTCGCCGCAGCTCGCTCTTGAACTTCGGCGACAACGTCAGGGCCTTCCACGGCAACGCGTACTCCACCTTGTTTATGAGGCCGGTAAATCCGGACACCCTGTTAGTGAGGGGCTCGTCGGTTCCTGAGAGGATCTCATCTTGCCGTTGGGCAACGCGCTCCCATTTGAACCGGTGTCGTGTAGACCAGCGGTCGCTTGGAGCGAACTCCCAATCGGCATATGAAGTGTTTATCCACGTATCCGTCGCCGCCAGCTCATCCTCCACGGTCTGGTGAAATCCGCCCGATGACGCCGGCTGTCCGAATGCCGACTCCTGCATCGTCCATTGAGTCAGCGGATCGGGTATGGTATCAGACGTCCGCTTCAGCATGTCGAACACGCGCACGCGGCCCCAGATTGGAACGCTTCGATCGAGGGCAAAGATTCCGTAACTCGTCCGGTTGTCGCGATTGGCCGCTCTCATCTCCTGTACCAGACGCCCAAAAGTCAATTCGATTTCCGAACTCACACGAACTGCGGTGTAGACGTTGTACCCCCAGTGGTCTCTCTTGTACGGGTAGTCGGGCAGGTCGTCGTTCTCGAAACGGTCGACCCAGCCGTTGTTGTTGAGGTCGGTTCCAAAGAGAAACTCGGGGCGGTCTGAGTGGTATCGCAAGAACGGCTCTTCGTAATCGGGGAAGAAATTTGGCCGATCACCGTTGTTGTTCTGGTTGAAGTCCGATATAAAGTCGCCGTTCTCGTCGTACCCGGGAAACACCTCCGGGTCTGCCCGACCTTGTGGACGGACCGCCCTGTTCTCGTCACCGGGTACGAAAATCAGGCTGCCCTGAAAGAGTCGCTCCTGATCGGGGTGGCGATCGTTGTCGTCATTGTCATCGACGAAATCATAGAGCAGGTTGCTGGCTTCGGGTGAATAGTCCGTCACCCCGCGACCGTCGATTATGCGGATGTCCGTCGTGTAGTCTTGATCCATGCCGAACGCCTCGGCGAACAGGCGCCAGGATCGCCAGCGCCTGGATAGATTGGCCATCCAACCGATCGCCTGCTGATCACCAACCACCCCGGAGAGGGTTTCGTGCGTCGTGTTATCGACACCCGGGTACTTGCGAAACTGGTTGTTGACATTGAACTCGCCGTAAAAATCGAACCCACCCAGATCCCGTACTTCGGCGCTCAAGCCGTACACCTGGTTGGCCGTGGGCAGGCCGAAATCGAAGACGACCTCCCGTTGATTGGCCCGGCTCTTGATGTTGCCCGGCGCCCGGGCCATGGTCAAAAACTGCGGTTGCCCGGCCGCATTGGTCTGCCGATCCGATGCCACGCCCACCCGGTAGTCATTGGCCAGCACGAGATGAAAGCGAATGTTGTCAATCCTGGTGATGGCGTCTTCGGCTTGGGCCAGGGACAGCTGCAGCCGTTGTTGCAGACTCAGACGCAAACTGCCTGACTCGCCCTCGCCGCCATCTTCAGGCGTCAACCGATAGCTGAGGGTGATCTCCTCGGCCCCGTTGGCGGTGAGGAATCCGTCACGTACTCGGCCACCCTCCTGCGTGGGCAGAAAGCCGAGGTCACTTCCCATGAGGACGGTGTCCTGCAGAATGGTGACCGTGCTGTCGGCGCTGACAGCGATGCGCCGCTCAATCTTCGTCGAGATCGCCAGGTCGGCGCCAAAGAGGACGGCTCCGCCTTCCCCGTCTTCGGGGGAATCGTCGGTCAGTCGCACCACCACCAGACTCTGGCGGCGATCCAGTTGACCGGAGGTCAACTGCCCGGTGAACGGGTTACTTTGAAAGCCCTTACCCGAGCCGTTGGCATTGTGGGCATTCACGAAGGTCAGCCCTATAGTGACCTTGTCCGTTACGTCCGCCTCGACTCTCCCGGCAGTCAGGTTGGTCGCATTGGTCAAGCGCTCCGTGGGCAACTCGGGAGCGATGACGATCTTGGGAGCTGATACCCGACTCATGAGTGCGGTCGTGCGTACCCGGCTGGTGGCCGCGCTCAGCACAATGCCATTGAATCCGGCCTTGCGGAAGGTCATCGGCGTCAATGTCGTATTGATCTCGTCACCAATCGTGATCGAATAGCTGTAGTCCCCGCCGACGTCGGAGCTGACGACAAGCCGCTGAAACGCACTCTCGTAACGATCGGTCTTGGTAACCTCGCTGCTCTCGAAGCTCAGGGGCTGGGTCTGGCGCCAGTCGTAGATCAACCAACCGCGGGTGATAAAATCACCGTAGACGTCGTAGTAGTACTGACCTTCTTGAAAAACGCTCAGGTAGCGCTGGTAGCGATCGCGAGAATAGTTGGTGTAGCCGCCATCGATTTGCCTGCCGTATTCGGCGAACAGACCCTGCGGCAGGTTTCGATGTCTCACGGTTGGATCGATGGCCGACATGCCGATGGCTGGCCCGGTGACGCGCTGGAGTTGTCGCTGCCCGACCCGGACCCCGAGCTGGTTTCCGTAGTCCGGTTGCGCCTGGGCGTCAATCACACTCCCGCCCAGAATAGCGCACAGAACAGCGGACCAAGTGCAGCCCAGGGGCGCCAGGCCAGCGCTCGATAGCAAGGCGCGAGCACTCAAACTCATTCTACCCCGGCGTAAACAGTCACGAAGCTGACGGTCTCCGTACCTGTCTCGTTCTCGAGGACGAAGGCACCTGAATCGGCAGGCCCTACCCGCTCGGTGCGTATGCGCGAAAGACGCACGCCGATCTCCGTGGTCAGCACGTAGCCCAGGTAGTCGGAGGTTGTCGACAGTTGCAGCGCGAAGGTCGAGGTCTGCAGATCACCGGTTGCGCCCACTACGCCCGAACGCATCATCTCCTGCTCATCACGGGCCAGGTCCCGTAACCACAGGATCTCCAAACCGCCGCGGATCACGGTGTGTGTCAGCAGCGGTAGCTGCGCCAGCACAAGGGCCGTACCGGTCCAGCTCTCGAGGCGTTCCTCCTGGGCCAGAAAGGGAGTACGGCGGAGGAATTCGCTCTTGAACTTTGGTTGCACGGCGACGCGGCCCATATCGTGGTGGTAATCGGCTTTGTTGATCAGGCCGAAGAAGCTGGCGTTCGAGCTCAGCAGCCTGCCGTCGATATCACGCAGATCGTCTTCCGCCTGGTGAAAAAATTCATACTTCATCTTGTTGCTGACGTTGAGCCCGGGAACGCCGTTGTAGTCGACACCCAACCAGGCGCTGTTGACCCAGGTGTCCGGAAACGACAACAGGTCTTTGACCAGCGGTTGCACCCGGACAGACTCGATGAAAGGAGTGGCGGCACGGCGGTCATCCGGTATGGTGTCCTGCGCCCGCTTCAACATCTCGAAAACGCGCACACGTCCGAAACCAGGGAAATCCTGGTCGAGCGTGAACAGGGCGTAGTCTGTCTTGTTCGCGCGGGCCGTCGACGGCATGCGTTCGTTCGTGCGTCCCAGAAACAGCCGCATGGCCGGCGTGATATGAGCCCCTGCGAAGCTGTTATAACCGCGGCGATCGCGTTTGTACGGATAGTCGGGCTCATCGTCATCCTCGAAACGATCTATCCAGTTGTTGTTGTTGAGATCGATGCCGAAGAGAAACTCCGGGCGGTCCACGGCGTAGCGCAGGAAGGGCTCTTCGTAGTCGGGAACCGTGTTGGAGACCGCCGAGTTGTCGTTCTGATTAAAGTCCGAGATGAAGTCGTTGTTCTCGTCCCAGCCCGGAAATATGAGCCGGTCCTGAACCGAGTTGGCCCGGGTCCAGTCAGGAAAGCGATCCTGGTCATCGTTGTCATCGACGAATTCGTAGAGGTGTCGCTGGGCATCGTCGTACAGAATGTTACCCTTGGGATCAACCAGGAACGCTGATGTGGAGTAGTCGGCATCCAGCGAATAGCCCTCGAGGTAGCCGAACCATGGATAGGCCTGCTTCGACAGATTGAGGTACCAGGCATCGGCCGAGGCAGAGGAGATCTCGTGTCCTTTGCCTTGGGAGAACAGGGCGGCGTTCGGGTATTGGCTGTAACGCTTGTTGTGGTCCCACTCGCCAAAAAAGTCGAACCCCCATAGATCGGACCCCTCGAGAGTGAAGCCACCGACCAGATTGGCCGTTGGCAAGCCGTAGTCGAAGGTCACCCGTTGCAAGTTTGACCCGTCGGTCACGTTGCCCTCTGCTCGCCGAACCGTCAGCAGCGCCGGGTCCTGTTCGACAATCGCCTGCGGAGTCAGCGGAACCGTGGGCAGTGGGTTGCGCCCGGTCTGACGGTCGGACCAGATCTGTATGCGGTAGTCGTTGGCCAGGATGTAATCGAAATCCACACTGATGATCGAGGTCGGATCCGGGCCGATGTAGGCCGCGTCGCGGAAATCATAGTTGAGGACGATGCGTTCTAACCCGTCCGCGGCCAGAAAATCACGCTGGCGAAAACCGCCGAAGACGATCGGCCACTCTGAACCCGGGCGTACCACCTGTGCCAGCGTCTGAACCGTCTCCTTACCGGTCTCGAAGTCACGACTCTTGATCCGTACGTCGTGACTGAAAAGTGCGGCGCCGCCGGTTTCGTCGTTCGGCGAGTCGTCACTGAGAACCACCGCGATCGCGTTCAGTGGAACGCTGCCCTGGCCGGCGGCTAGACTGCCGGCCAGCAGATCACCGCTGAACAGATCAAGGGCGGTGTTGACCGTGCGCGCGTCAACCAGAGTGGCGCCGATTTCGACAAAATCCCCCAGCTGGGCCGTTGCCCGTCCGCCGAACATGCTGGTCGCATTGGAAAGCGTCGAGGGCTCACGTGTCTGCCCGGAGACCGGCTCGTTGATGCGCGAGGTGATGACGGTGGCCGCGTACTTATCGGAGGAAAAATCGATCTGTACGCCGTCGAAAGAGGGCTTCGAAAACGTCAGTGGCGTCAAGGTCGTGCGAATCCGGTCGCCTACGGTGATCGTATAGTGGTACTGCCCTTTCTGGTCGCCGCCGATGGTGACTGAGCTGAACCAGTCTACAAACCGGGAGTCCTGGAAGAGACTGCTCCCGGGCTGCCGTGGTTGGTCCTGCCGCCAGTCGTAGATCAGCCAGCCATGGCCAATGAAGTTGCCGTAAAAGTCGTAGAAATAATCCCCTTGCTGGTTGATGTCGACGTACCGCTGGTACTGCTCGCGCGCGTAGTTCGTCGACTGCCACTGCAGCCAACCGTAACTCGAGAGTAGCTCCTGTTGCACCCTCCACTGCTTGATGGTGGGGTCGAGCGCGCCGAAGAGGACACCTGCGCCCTGGGGCTCGAAAGAGAGCTCACCTCCCCGCCGGATCCCGAGACGGGAGCCGTAGTCCTGACTCAGGGCTGCCGAAGCCAGCACCAGCACCAGGCCGCTGGCTAGTAGAATGTTCGCTTGTGACCGCCTCATTACCATGCCATAACCTCAATAAGCGACGCTGACCGTGCCGCTGGTTGTCACTGAACCAGATAGTGTCCGTAAACGCACGGCAAACAGGTACGTCCCTGGCGGCACCAGGCTGCCACCGTCGTCCTCGCCGTCCCAGCTGCGGTCGAACCGTCCACTCATATCTTTCCCTTCGTAGAGATGGCGCACGGTGCACCCGGACAGATCCAGGATGCGTACGTCGACCGGCGAAGGACTGGTGACGTTGGTGACACTGTAGTGAAAATGGGCCCGGTCGTTGGTGCCGTCGGCGTTCGGCGTAAATACCCGAGGCTGAGCCCGCACCTCGATGAGCTGTTGCCCGGTCAAGGGTACGGTGACGGACAGATTGCCGGGAACAGCGCTGCCAAGCGGTCGCGCGGCGGAATCGTCGAGATCTCCATCAGCCAGATCGGCCGCGTTGCCGGCCACCACCTGCTGCCACAACGGTGTGTCACTGGCACTGTCCTGGACTCGTCCGCTGAAGGTGGTACCGAAGCGCAGGACTGCACAGTCAAATTCGACCGTCAATAGGGCTTCGGCGCCGACGATCGGTGGTATCGACAGCACAAAGCCTGAGTCTTCCACCGCCGTGATCGCAAAATCGCCCTGGCTCCATGGCAGCTCGACAGCGTCAAGATCTACGGTCGAAAAGTCGGCCGTCTGCGTACTCGTTCCCTCTCTTGTGATCGTGACGCGACCGAGCGCGCCGACACGGATCGGGGTGTCGATGGCGACAGAGTCGAAGCCACGGACGCCGCCAGCAGGTGACAGGGCCAGCAGGGCATACGTGTAGCGGCGATCCTCTGCCAGCGTCGAGCTCCGAGGCGCGATCTCGGCAATCAGCTCTTGTGCAAAAGCCGGGGTTATCACATCGAATGCCAGTCCGCCCAATCCCCTGGCCGACTCGAATTCGGCGCTGGCAAAGTCGATGGAAAACTGAAAATAGCGCCTCGGTCTACCGACATCGATGGGCAGCCCGCGACGCGGATCACTCAGACCGTCGACCTCGACGACACCCGCGGCCGCGTAGGCGGCGGACCAACCGCTCCAGTTGCGCAGGTCGTCGCGGATCCCACCTTTCTCGTCCGAGGACAACCCGGCGTACGTCTGGCTGTCGAGCGTGATCAAGGCCTGCTGTTCCAGTGGCAGCGCGTCGAACACCGCGATCGCCTGGCGCAGAGGAACCTCAGGATTATCCAGCTGCTCGATGATCAGTGCGGCCAGTGTCGGATCGTCGACATCCTCGGCACCCATCCAGGGTACCTCGTCACGCGCCGTGCCAGCAACGCCTTCCTCACGACGAAACTTCGTGAACTCCACCGGTTGAGGGTCGTCTCCAGCCCGGGTGCGAATGCGGACACTCGACCGGCCGGCTTCACCGATGATCTCCTGCACCCATCGAAGAGTCCCGAACAGTGCGGGATCGTTGAAATCAAAGATGTCGGACAGATAACGGGCAGCCGGCACGAACCCGGTGCCGAAAACCTGAAACTCAGCGATCTCAAATCCCTGCGAGGTCAGCGACTTGAGTCGAATGTGGCGCACGTATTGCGGTTGGATTCGCTCATCGACGACGGCCTGGTCATTCTGAGTTTCAATGACCACCGTCTCGCGGTCGGGCACCCCATCGATCTGTGTCTCGGGCGACCCGTCATTGATGAAGATCTCGAAACCGCGCATGAGATCATTCTGATGGGGAAAATCAGGGGCGGGATAGCCGGCATCCGCATTGCGTGGAAAGAACTTGATCCGGTCGAGACCGAAAGGCGCCCCGAGGTCGACATCAACGATCATACCCAGGACGTTGGGGCTTTGAACACCGATCGACGAGCGAACGTCCATGGCGGTGAGGCCGTTATCATCGATCAGGTTGCGCAACTGGGAGCGGACAGACGGGTTGTTCGGAGATTTAATACTGCCCCCCCGTTCGGGACTCGCTGCTCCTATCGCCAGATTGACGAGTGGGTCAGCACGCTTGGGGGAAATCCACCCGGTTCGATCAAAGTCAATGACCCCTCCAGGCGTGTTGGAGCGCTCAACCGTGGTCGAACTTCTGATAACGGTCGGCGTGATCCCCTCGCCACCTCGTACCCATAGGCGACCGCTCTGGGCACCCATGGTGATGGTGTCGGCGGCACCCCATCCTGGTAGAAATGCAGCCATTACAGGGATCAGGAAACGAGTGGAGATGGGTGGCATGCTGGCGGCGTTTGTCTTTCTTGCGTTGCAGGACGATTTTTGCTCTATGCAGGAATCTACGCAGGAACGTGCTGAAGATATCCCATTCAATAAGGTGAGCAAGAATAAGATGCGGGAAAACACGAGGGGGGCCTGGGGGCCGTTGATCCTGAGCGTATCAATGATGGCGGCTGCGGGGTGTGCGACGAAGACGGTTGATGATACCGTCCTTGCCGAGGTCGGCGATGAACGCATCGACCTGGCGGAATTCGAAGCCTTCAGCGAGAGCATCCCCGATGGGATGAAGCAGGGGGATACCAGCCTGCAGCGCGCCCGCAGCACCCTCGAGACGCTGATCGATAAAAAGGTGCTACTCAGTCAGGCGCGGGCGCTAGAGCTGGAGAATGAACCCGCTATCAAGAGAAAATTTTCCGAGCAATTGAACAAAGCCCTCGCCGAGAGTTACCAGCGTCACCACGCCATGGCCGGCATCTCGGTCTCGCGCGAAGAGCGGGAAGCGCACTTCCATGCCACCGACCGCGATCGTGCGCTGCGCTTTGGCGGCATCATGCTTGAAGCCCGCGAGCAGGCGCTTGAGGTCATCGAGCAGCTGCGCGACGGTGCCGATTTCGATCAGCTGGCCAGCGAGCGATCCTTTCACCGCGAGACCGGAGAGCGCGGTGGCGACAGCGGTGCCTACATGAGAAAGGACGAACTGCGGCCGGCCATCGCCGAGCGCATCTTCGGCCTCGAAGTCGGCGAACTCTCGGAGCCAGTGGCGATGGCCTTTCAGGGCCGACGGCGCTACGTCGTCTTCAAGATCATCGACGAAATTCCGGTTGTACTGGAGGAAGTCGAGGAGTTGATTCACATGGAGGTACTCGGCGGCAAGGTCGCCGCCCGCCAGCGCTCAAAGCTGGACTCTCTCGTACGGGTGTACTCTCCCCAGATTAATTATGAAAACCTGCCCGTGCTGCGGCAGCGGATCGAGGCGGTGGCTGACGCCGACTGGTCCCAACTGGAAGCCCACGTGGAGCTCGTTCTCGGCACCCATGCGGGCGGCGAATTCACCCTCGGAGACCTGCTTGGCAAACTCGAGGTCATGCACATAAACCACAACGACCTGGCCGACAGTGCGCGGGTCGTTGGAATACTCAATCACCTCGTCATCCCGGCGCAGATCGCCGTCAACGAGGCGCGCAAACTGGGCCTTCAGGGTGATCCCGCGCTGTTGGCTGAAGTGCAGCGCCAGAAGGAGAAATTCCTGCTCAGCCAGTTGCGGGAACGTGAAGTCGATCAGCACATCGACGCTTCCGAAGAAGAAGCGCGCGCCTTTTACGACGCCCATCCCGATAAGTTCACTTCGCCGGAAACGACGACCATAGCCGAAATCCTCGTACACGCCGAGTCGGTCGCCCAGCGGCTGCGGCGGGAGCTCGAAGATGGAGCGAGCCCGGACTCCCTGGTGTTGCTCTACTCGACTCGCACCGAAAACAAGCATCACGGCGGTAAGATCGAGCTCAATCTCTATAGCAAGCCGTTTTTTCCTGAGATGTACAGCGTCGCCGCAACACTGGACGTGGGTGACGTCGGCGGACCGATCGCCCTGGCGAACGGTTATTCGGTATTCAAGATCCTCAGTCGCGAGCAGAAGCTCCTGCCCTACGACGATGACTCACGACGGCGGTCCATCGCCTACGTCAGGATCGACCGGGCGCGCCACGGCTATGTATCCTGGGTCCGCGGGTTGCGGCAGAGCTATCCGGTGAAGATCTACCAAGAGCGGCTCGAGAAAGCAGTGGGGGCAGACCCGCTAAGTGACCGTTAAATGAAAGGTTGCGTCACTCTGGCTCGATGACCGTCAGGACCTGGTTCGCTGCGATCCCGACAAGCTGCTGCATCGTGCCACTGGGCCAACGCAGTGTTACGGTGTCGACGAGTGCGGCCCGACCGAGACCAAAGTGGACCCGCAGCTCGTGGTGGGAGAGGTAGCTGCCGCCGCTGAGCACCTGCGCATGCTGCCGATGACTGCCCGCCTGTATCGTGATACGGGTGCCGATGCCATTGCGGTTGCTGTGCGTGCCTACCGTGCGGATGAACAGGTGGTTGTTGCCGTCCTCGACCGTCTCATTGCGCAGTAGAGTGGGCGGGGCGTTGAGATTCAGCACGAAAAGGTCGAGATCGCCGTCGCCGTCGAAGTCGGCCAGGCTGGCGCCGCGGCTGACCTCCTCGATCGCGAACCCAGAGCCTGACTCTGCTGAGACCTCTGCGAAGCGGCCCTCTCCCAGGTTTTCGAACAAGAGATTCTTCATCCGGTAGCTGGATTCGGCCTCTGGCAGATCGGCCTCCGGGTAGGTGTGACCGTTGGCGACGAAGAGGTCGCGGTCTCCGTCATTGTCGTAGTCGAAGAAGGCGGCCCCCCACGCTACCTCCGTTTGCCCCCTCGAGCCCAGGTGAGATGGAAACGATAGATCGTTAAAGAAGCCCTGACCCTCGTTGCGGTAGAGGGTGTTGAACTCGTCGGCAAAGTTGGCGACGAAGATGTCGAGGAGGCTGTCGTTGTCGTAGTCCCCCAGGGCGACCCCCATGCAGCCCTGTATGACCCCCTCACCGTTATAGGCGACGCCGGCCATCAGTGCCGTTTCCTCGAAGACACCACTGGAGTTGTGATAGAGCAGGTTAGGCGTCGTGTCGTTGGCTACGAACAGGTCAGGCCAGCCGTCGTCGTCAAAGTCAGCGAAGGTCGCGCCCA
>Ga0115002_10008160_pt1 | contig 11645 bp, 10 predicted proteins | sample ArcticOcean_MG_C_8_FD_89576 | JGI IMG/M metagenome (GOLD analysis project Ga0115002, IMG submission 89576) | Marine microbial communities from western Arctic Ocean - ArcticOcean_MG_CB11_86 | ecosystem: Environmental > Aquatic > Marine > Oceanic | place: Arctic Ocean: Canada Basin | collected...
GTAAAAGTAAGATTAATCAATTTGGTAAAAATAAAGAAACATTTAATAAATTTTTAATACTTAAAAATTTTTCAAGACATGCTCTTCATGCTTTTCACTTAGGTTTAAAGCATCCAAAAACAAATAAATATTTAGAATTTAATAATGATTTGTCTCTAGATATGGAGAGTTTACTTGATTTAATGATTAAATATTAATTTTTTTTTAATTATGTTAAGAGCATTATATGAATTTACCAGTTTTATCATCTGAAGGCGGTCTTTCTATATATTTGCAAGAAATTAAAAAATTTCCCATTTTAACTGCCCAAGAGGAATATATGCTGGCTAAAAGATTTAAGGAGGATGGTGATGCTGAAGCTGCTCATAAACTTGTAACTAGTCATCTAAGATTGGTAGCAAAAATTGCAATGGGTTATAGAGGTTATGGACTACCTGTTACAGACCTCATATCTGAAGGGAATGTTGGTATAATGCAAGCAGTAAAAAAATTTGATCCAGAAAAAGGTTTTCGCCTTGCTACATATGCTATGTGGTGGATTAGGGCACAAATACAAGAATATGTCCTTCATAGTTGGTCTTTAGTTAAAATAGGAACAACTGCAGCACAAAAAAAACTTTTTTTTAATTTAAGGAAATTAAAAAATCAATTGCAATCAATAGACGGAGGTACTTTATCTCCAGAAAATATTAGAGAGATTGCTACCAGATTGGATGTAAAAGAGGTTGAAGTTACAAATATGGAGGGTAGACTTTTTTCTGGAGATCAATCCCTAAATATTACACCTGGATATGAAACTGATAAAGAATTACAAGACCTAATTGAAGACGATAGAGATACACAGGATATTATTGTTGAAAATAAGAATGAATTTAATTATAGAAAAAAACTCTTTCTTGAGGCTCTTACAATATTAAACCCCCGTGAAAAAGAAATCATTAAATCACGACGCTTAAGGGATAAGCCTAAAAAACTTGAAGAATTAAGTATTCAATTCAAAATAAGTAGAGAAAGAGTTAGGCAAATTGAAGAAAAAGCCATGGAAAAACTCCAAAAAGAAATATTAAATATTACTCAATAGATCCTTCCTATCAATTGTTTGACTTCTCTCAGGACCAGTTGAAACAATGGAGATTTTTGTATCCATTAATTTTTCTAAAAAAAGGATATATTCTTGAGCTTTAATTGGCAAATTTTCCCACTGGGTTGTTCCAAAAGTAGACTCCTTCCATCCAGAAAGAGTTTTATAGATTGGTTGAACCGATAATTGCTCTAATTCATTAAAAGGGAGATAATCATAAGTTTTATTATTTAAAGTATACCCAATACATACTTTAATAAATTCTAAATCATCTAAAACATCTAGTTTTGTAAGAACAATATCTGTTATTCCGCTTATTTTAACAGACTGTTTAACCAAATTAGTATCAAACCAGCCACATCTTCTTTTTCTTTTTGTTACTGTCCCAAATTCATTACCTTTTTCCCCCAAATATTTTCCAGTCGAATCTGTTAACTCAGTTGGAAAAGGTCCAGCCCCAACTCTAGTAGTGTAAGCCTTTGTAATGCCAAAAACTCTATGATTCTTTTTTATTCCAAATCCAGTTCCTGAAAATATTTGTCCTGAAGAAGTGTTAGAAGAAGTAACATAAGGATAGGTTCCAAAATCTATATCTAATAAAGCTCCTTGAGCACCCTCAAACAATATAAATTTATCTTTTTCACCCAACTCATTCAAAAGCTTCCAAACCGGTGAAGAGAATTTTTTTAAATAGATCGATAGATTTGATAAATCATTTAAAAGTTTCTCAGCGTCAATTTTCTTATTATATTCATTCAAACGAGGTGAATGAAATTTTACTAAATCATTTATTTTTTTGTTTAATAAGTTCTTATCATGCAAATCACACAACCTAATTGATCTGCGACCAACTTTATCCTCATATGCTGGACCAATACCTTTTTTAGTGGTTCCAATTATTTCATTTCCTCTTGATAATTCATTAATTTCATCAACGATTTTATGAATAGGTAAAATTAAACAAACATTTTCAGCAATCAAAAGATTTTGATCATTAATAATCAGTCCTTGCGATTTTAGACTTTCAACTTCATCAATTAATGCCCAAGGATCTAGAACAACACCATTACCTATAATACATTTTTTCCCTCTTATAATTCCAGATGGCAATAGATTTAATTTAAAAACTTTTTCATCAATTACAATTGTATGTCCTGCATTATTGCCACCTTGGAATCTCACAACAACATCAGCTTTAGAAGATAGCCAATCTACAATTTTTCCCTTTCCTTCATCTCCCCATTGAGTGCCTATAACTGTGTAAAACATAAAATATCAGATTCTGTTTATACTATTGTTTGCAAAATAAAATTGACATTTTTGATCTTTAGCTAATTTTTTTGTAATTTTTATATCTGTTGTATTTCTCACTAAAGAGTATCCTTTTTTTATTAAATCTTTAACTTTAATTTTAGAAAAATTAAATGGGACTATTATTTTTTTTTTAGTTAATTTAAGAGATGTGGCTCTTGAAATTGAATCCATATAACAGGTAAATCCCGTGGCAGTATTTTTTTTATTAAAACTATCAATAAAGTATCTTCCGCCTCTAGCTATTTCACCTCTAACATTTTCAGCAAAAATAGTAAATCGCACACCTGAATGGTAATTCTTATCATCAATTTCACATAAATCTAAAAAAATATCTACATGTTTTTTATACGAAAAATTTGAAATAATATTATCTATATTTAAAATTTCAGAAGATGTTGATTTATCTATCCCCAAACTTTTAAAATTATTTTTTTTATCCTTATAAATACCCGTGCACGAAAATAAATTATTAATATAATCATGGTTTTTTTTATCTACAATATCTAATAACCCTTTTAAATCTTTCAGCTTAATTAATCGTTGTATTTCTTTTTTTCTTTTAAGATTTTTAATTTGATTCAAAAATTTATCATAAAAAATTCTTGAGGATATTTCAATTGTTATTTTTTTAATGCCAACTAAATTTAAAGAAGTAAATGCCAGTTCCATCATTTCGACATCTGCTAGAAAATTCTTCTCTCCAATAGTTTCTGCTCCTATTTGAAGAAATTGCCTTTCTGGACGAAGAATTGTTCCTTTTTTTCTAACTACTTCACCATAATAGCATAATTTCAATGGTTTATTTTTCTTTGATAAACGTGTTTGTGAAAGTCTTGCAACCTGCAAAGTGATATCATCACGAATATTTAATTTTTTTTCTTTTTTATTAACTAAAATGTTAAATACATTTTCATCCATACTTATATTGCGATACTCTATTAGGGGGGTTTTAACCAATTCAAACCCACTTGATTGGAAACAATCAATTATAATATTTTTAAACCTATGTTCTGCTGCTACTTGAGATGAGACATCATCCCTAAACCCCTCTGGTATGATATTATTTTTCATTTAATTTATTTTTAATTTCTTTAATTAATCTTATAGAAACATTCTCAACCATATCTTCATCAATGCCTTCAATCAATACTCTTAATAAAGGTTCGGTACCTGACTTTCTTATTAAGAACCTTAAATTTTTATATTTTTTTTTGAAATCTAACTTAATTTTATCAATTTTTTCTTCCATTTTTTTTGTGATTTTTTCTTTGATTTTTATATTGTTTTTTATTTGAGGAAATTTTTTATAAAGATTAAATAATTTACTAGCTTTATATTTTTGATTGCAAAGAATTTCTAAAATTTTTAGGGCTGCCAAAATACCATCACCAGTACTTGTATATTGCCCTATAATAATGTGACCTGATTGTTCTCCACCAAGATTATAATTGTTTTTTTGCATTTCTAAAATTACATTTTTATCTCCTACATCTTTTCTAATTAAAGTAATTCCAAGTTTTTTTTTAAGATATATTTCAAATCCTAAATTTGACATCACAGTTGAAACTATTGTTTTTTTGTTTAATTTTTTAGATTTTATCAAATCTGTAGCGAGTAAAGCAATTAAATTATCTCCATCAATCTCATATCCTTTTTCGTCAACTGCTATAAGTCGATCACCATCTCCATCAAACGCAAAACCTATGTCTGCCTTTTCAGCTAAAACCTTCTTTGAAAGTTTACTTGTATTTACCGCTCCACAGTTAAAGTTAATATTTTTTCCATTAGGGAAGTTATTTATGTTCACAACCTCGCATCCAATTTCCCAAAAAATATTTGGGGCTACGTGATAAGCGGCTCCATTCGCACAATCTAATACAATCTTTAATTTTTTGAAATTTGATTTTTTTTCCAATGTTGATTTAAGATATTCTGAATATCTACCCTGCGCATCTTCAAGTCTTTTTGCTTTTCCCGATTCATAACTTAAATTAATTATTTTTTTATACTTAACTTTATCAAAGACAATGTTTTCTATTTTTTTCTCTAAGGACCGAACTATCTTGAATCCTTGTGAATCAAAAAACTTCAATCCGTTATATTCATACGTATTGTGAGAGGCGGTAATCATGACGCCCATATCGGCACGTAGGGACTTGATAAGCAATGGTAAGGCTGGTGTTGGTAAAGGTCCAACTAAGATTACATCCATGCCCATTGAGATAAATCCGGCAGTAAGCAAAGGTTCAAATAAATATCCTGAAAGTCTAGTATCTTTTGAAATTACTACTCTTTTTTTTTCTTTATTCCTAGTTGACAATAAATAACCAGCTGCTTTAGCTATCTGAAGGCAAATTTCTGCAGTCATAGGCTCTTGATTAACTATACAACGAATTCCATCAGTACCAAAAATTTTTTTCACAAACTCTTTTATTTTATAAAATGAAAATTGGAAATTAAATTTAAATTAATTTGTTTGTGGATGAATTGTATTACTAGTTTTTGGAATTGATGGAGTAATAGTGGGTTCTGGATTGATGTCATTATCATCAAAATCATCTCTATTTGGCTTAATGCCCTTTACAAGATCATCTATTTCATGGCCACTTAAGGTCTCATATTCTAACAAACCCTTGGCTACAATATGAAGCTCATCGATATTATCCTTTAAAATTTTTGTACACATAGTCTCGGCCTCTTCAGCCAAATATCTAATCTCATCATCAATTATTTTTGCAGTAGCATCTGAATTATTTTTAGATTGAGATACAGAATGTCCTAAAAAAACTTCCTCACTATCATTATTGTATCTTAATCTTCCAAGTTTCTCACTCATACCCCATTCAGTTACCATGCGCTTAGCCAAATTTGTTACCATTTGAATATCGCTTGCAGCTCCATTCGTAATTTTATCTTTACCAAAAATAATTTCTTCTGCAATACGACCACCTGTAGCTATAAGTAAATGAGCTTTCATCTGATCTTTTCTCATAGACAACTGATCTCTTTCAGGAAGTCTCATCACCATCCCAAGCGCCCTACCTCTAGGTATAATAGTTGCTTTATGGATTGGGTCAGATGCGGGTGAATGGATGGTTGCAACAGCATGTCCTGCCTCGTGATACGCGGTGAGTTTTTTTTCTTCTTCGGACATAACCATGGATCTTCTTTCAGCACCCATCATTACTTTATCTTTTGCACTTTCAAAATCCTCTAGGGTAACCATTCTTTTATTTTTTCTAGAAGCAAGTAAAGCCGCTTCATTTACTAAATTTGCTAAATCAGCACCTGAGAATCCTGGAGTTCCTCTAGCAATTATTTTACTATTAAATTTTGGAGAAGCTTTTATTTTTTTTAAATGTACCTTTAAAATTTTATCTCTGCCAATGATATCCGGATTAGTTACTGTTATTTGTCTGTCAAATCTTCCAGGTCTAAGCAAAGCAGGATCTAAAACATCTGGCCTATTTGTTGCAGCAACAATGATAACTCCTGCATTGGGTTCAAAACCATCCATTTCAACCAATAATTGATTGAGAGTCTGCTCTCTTTCATCATTTCCGCCTCCAAGTCCAGCGCCTCTATGTCTTCCAACGGCATCAATTTCATCAATAAATATAATACAAGGAGAATTTTTTTTCCCTTGTTCAAACATATCTCTTACTCGACTAGCTCCAACTCCAACAAACATTTCTACAAAATCAGAACCTGAAATAGAAAAAAAAGGGACATTAGCTTCGCCTGCAATAGCTCTTGCAAGAAGTGTTTTTCCTGTACCAGGAGGGCCAACCAATAAAGCTCCAGTTGGAATTTTTCCGCCAAGCCTTGAAAATTTTTTAGGGTCTTTAAGAAACTCTACCACTTCTTCTAACTCTTGTTTTGCTTCATCAATGCCCGCAACATCATCAAAAGTAATTTTTCCAACCGCTTCATTCAAAAGTTTAGCTTTAGATTTTCCAAAACCCATAGCTTTGCCTCCTCCACCTTGCATTTGTCTCATAAAGAAAATCCAAACACCAATTAATAAAAGCATTGGGAACCAGGAAAGCAAAATACTTAGTAGGGGGTGCATTGATTTACCAGCAGGTTCAGCTGATATTTTAACTCCATTTGCATTCAGTAAATCTACTAAGTTTGGGTAATCAGGTGAAAAAGTTGAAAATGGTCTTCCATCATCGAAATAACCTTCTACCTGGTCGCCTCGAATTATAACTTCAGACACATTGCCAGAACTAGCAGAGGCTAAAAAATCTGAGAATGAGATTATGGTTGAAGATCTACTTGTTGTAGTTCCTTGAAATAAGTTAAACAAAGCTACTAGCAACAAACCAATGATAATCCAAAGTATTATATTTTTACTAAAATTTTTCATCACAAATGTCTTATATATAAATAGGAATTAATTTCAAAAACACAATAGCAAAGATAGAAATTGCAACTTTAAGAGAGGAAAGATATTAAAAGAACATCTTTTTTAATGCTCATCCCTCCTAAGTTTGAGCTTAATATTTCTCTACTATTAATTAATTCTATAAAATCAAGTATTTTTCGATAGCGAAGATTAATTTTTTTAGGTTTTAAAAATTTATAAATTATTTCAACAATTTTTATTTGGATCTCAAAATCATATTTAGTTAAAATATTACTATTAATTAAAATCTTATTTTTAGAAATATCTATACTTATCTTGTTAAATATATCGAAAATCATTTTCTTATATTTGGGGAAATAATTTTTTATAACATCAAATTCTTTCTTGATTTGTTGAATGAATTCATTTTTATTCAAGAGAAATTCTCTAACTACAATTCTTGAGTATTTTAAGTTTTTGTTACTCGGATCTTTAACATAAGATATATTATTGCTCTCATTATATAATAAAATATTTTTTTTATTATACGATAAAAGAGGTCTTAAAATTTGAATATTTTCAATTATAAATTTTTGCTGCATACATCTAAGTCCTTCAAAATTACTACCTGCTAATTTACGAAGTAAATAAGTTTCTAAATTATCATCAAAATGATGTCCGACAAAAAGATGAAAAATGCTTTGTCTGTTACAAAAATTAAATAATTGATTAAATCTATTTTTTCTAGCTTCATTCATGTTCTTTTTAATAACATTTTTTTTATTTATCTTGAAAAGCTTAGATTCTATTTTATGCTCAATTAAATATTTTTTTATATTTTTTGCTTCTAAATTAGAATCTTTACGAACTTGATGATCAACAATTAAGGCTAATAAGGAGCCGTTATTTTTGAGAACCCAATTCTTTAATAAAAAAGCTAAAGCCATGCTATCCGGTCCGCCTGATACTGCAACAGCTATTTTTGGAAATTTTTCAAAAAAAAAATTCTTGTTTAAATTTTTATTAAAATCACTTTGTGTTATTAGCATTGAACTTAAACATTAGTTACACTCTAAAGAAATAATTTTATTTTTTACAGTTGGTATAAGATTGTTATCTATAAATTTTTCAGTAAAAGTTTTTAAAGCTCCACAACTAGCCTCAATTTTATCCAAAAATACCAAAGACTCTGATAATTTATATAACATATCTGGAGCTTTTATACTTTTAGGATATTTTTCATATCCTTCACCCCATTCCAAAGCTGCTTTTTGATATTCTTTATTTAATAAATATATTTCACCCAACCAGTAATGAGCAGATCCCGATAATATATTTTCTCGATAATTGTCTTTAAAATCTTGAAATGCTTTAACTGCACCTTCATATTTCTGACCTCTCAATAAAGTAAAGGCTTGTTGAAATGCTTCATCGGGGCTTAAATTTATAATACTTTTCTGAGTAATATTATCTTCTATTAAAATTTCTTTATCCTGACCAGATAAGTTTTCAGCGTTAATTGTAATATTTCCAAGACTATTCTCATCAAGACCTAATAAATCTTTTTTAGTGTCAATAATACTTTCAACGATAATATTTTGATTATTTTTTATATCTTCTTTGTTAATTAATTTGGTAGCAATATTTAAACTTAACTCTTCAAATAAATTTTTCAAATCATCAATTTGAAAAATTAATTCTTCAAAATTTTCATTTAATTTTTGCAAATCTTTTTCTAAATCATAGATACGCAGATCTAAAGCTGTTAAATTTGAGTTGTTTTGAACTGACTGATTCTGTTTAAGCTCCGCACCTTCCACATCTGAATAAATCTCTTTAGAAAGATCGTTTACCTCTCTCTGCAATCTATCTAATAGTTGCTTGACACTTAGTGAGCTTTCATCTGCGTTTAATAAATTAAATGAAAATAAAAATAAAATAAAAATAAAATATTTAAACATATTTTTTAATTACATCCATTTTAGGACAAAAATATGACGCCAACTTATTAAGTTAGCGTCTAAGAAAAAATACAAAAATTTGTATTAATTAACTGTAGTTACTGAGCGTCTATTCTGACTCCAAGCCCCATCGTTCGATCCAACAACAGCTGGTCTTTCCTTACCATAGCTTATTGTCGAAAGTCTAGATGAATCAATCCCAAGTAATACAAGCCAATTTTTAACTGCTTGAGCCCTTTGCTCTCCTAGTGCCAAATTATATTCTCTAGTGCCTCTTTCATCACAATGACCTTCAATTGTTATTAATTTTTCACTGTATTGCTTTAACCAAGCTGCTTGGTCTTGTAGAAGTTGTTGAGCATCAGAATCTAATTCTGAACTATTGTATCCAAAGAAAACCCTATCACCAACATTAACAATCAAATCTTCTTGAGTTCCAGGTACAATTTCTGGTCCACCTAACGTTGTTTTGCTTAAATCGGCCAGTATAGAGGCATCACCACTTCCTGTAGAGGCATCACCACTTCCCGTTGCATCAGAGGTATCTTGTTTAGTAGTCGTACAAGCAGAAATAAAAACTGCTAATATAATTGATAGTAAAATCTTATAAAACATTATTAAACTCCTTAATTCTAGTGTCTCTAATTAATTAATTATATTTTTAATAGCATTTTTTTATTTATTTCGCATAGTTTTTTTATAATAATCAAAAAATAATGAAGAAAACTTAAAACTAGTGCAATAAAGGAGACCATGCTGGATCAGATCCTCCTAAAGGGGTGATAATTGGCCTTTCATTGTCTCCTGTTAAGTCGATAGAAAATAAGCTTGATCCTCCTCCGCTACCATCTTCTGCAGTACGCTCTTCTTTGAAATACATTAAATATCTACCATTAGGAGACCATGTAGGCCCCTCTACGTGAAAGGCTTTAGATATCATTCTTTCATTAGATCCATCAGTTTCCATTACTCCAATATAAAATTGACCTTCCTGCTGTTTAGTAAAAGCAATAAAGTCTCCTCTTGGGGACCATACGGGAGTATAATAACTTCCCTGTTCTCTACTAATACGTTTAGTGTTTTTACCATCTAAGTTTGTTATATACAAATGCCTTCTCCCACTTCTATCTGAATTAAATACAATGTTAGAGCCATCAGGAGAAAAACTTGCAGAAACATCTATTGCCGAATTATTTGTAATTCTTTTTGATATTCTTGTTGATAATTCCATCACATATATTTCTGAATTTCCAATTTCTGGATCAGCATAAGACATAACGATTTTTTTACCATCAGGAGAGAAGCGTGGAGCAAAAGTCATTCCTGGAAATTCGCCAACAATTTCTTGCTGACCCGTCTCTAGATCAAAGATAAAAACTCTTGGGTTATTTCTATCTATATAGGACATATAAGTAATTTTTTGAGAATTAGGCGAGAATCTAGGGGTTAAAACCAAATAAGAACCATCAGTTAAAAATTTATGATTAGCTTGATCTTGGTCCATAATGGCTAATCTCTTTTGCTTGTTTTTTTTAGAACCAGTTTCAGAGACATAAACAATTCTAGAATCAAAATAACCACTTTCTCCAGTAATGTTTTCAAAAATAATATCTGAAAGATAATGAGCAATTCTTCTCCATGATTTTTCATTAGCTGGACTAAAACACCTTTCTTTATTACCCATTAGTTTCTGAGAAAAAATATCGAACAGCTTGTAACAAACTATAATTTGGTCGTTAGAGTTTTTTTGTATGCCTCCAGATATGAGATATTGAGATTTAATTATTTTCCAATCTTCAAATCTTATTTGTTTGGATAAATCTTCATTGCTTTGAATAAATGCATCTCTGTCTACAGGTAAAAAAAGTCCAGATCGTTCCAAATTATCTGAAATTACCTTGGATATATTCTTGCCAATTTTATATAATTCATTATTTTTAGAATAAAAATCTGTAATAGCTATTGGGGTAGGCTTAACTGTTCCTTGAGTTATTGTTAGATCCAATCCCATCGCTCTTAGATTGAATAATGTAAAAAATATTAAAAAAAATAAAAACAACTTCATAAGTTTAATTTCCTTTCATTATACTATAATCAAAAGTAAGGGTTATATTTTTCCACAAATCATACTTTTCCTCAGGAAGCTTTAAAGGGATGCAATCAGGGTTTAAAAAGGTATTCACTGAGCTTCTCGTAATTGGACCATAGAAGGGGTTACTTATATCTATATTTGTGTCAACAATACGAATAGAATTTTGAATAACCCTTCTATTTTGAAGTATTTTTGCAGAAATTTTAACAAATGTCATTTTTTCTATTTCCGAACCAAGTGGAGCTATGAAACATCTTGATAATTGCTGAAGAACTAAATCAATCTCACTTATTGAAAGGCTTGTACTCTCTTCACTAACCTTGTCTTTCGACGTGTTAGTTTTTTTTACTTTTTCTTCCTCAGCCTCCTTCTGCATATCAGTTTTAGGATTAATCTGATCATTACGAATATCTTTCAATAAAGATGCTATATTAAATTCAATTTCTGATTCTTGTTTTTTCTTCACTTCAAGAGCAATTTCTTTATTATTTACTAAGGATTTTGGTTTTTGCTTCACTTCAAGAGCAATTTCTTTATTATTTACTAAGAATTTTGGTTTTTGCTTCACTTCAAGAGCAATTTCTTTATTATTTACTAATGATTTTGGTTTTTGCTTCACTTCAAGAGCAATTTCTTTATTCAATTCTAGAGTATCCGATAAAGGTTTTGATACTGGTTTTGGTTTAATTTTTTTAGCTTTCAAACTTTCAATTTTTTTTTCATTAACAACTATTTTTTTTTTCTCTAATTTTGTAGGTTTAATTTTTTTTTTTTTTACAATGAATTTTTTTTTTTAAATAAAATTTTTTTTAAATTCTTTTTTTTTAAGTTCTGGTTTTTTTTTGA
>Ga0115002_10008163_pt1 | contig 11641 bp, 9 predicted proteins | sample ArcticOcean_MG_C_8_FD_89576 | JGI IMG/M metagenome (GOLD analysis project Ga0115002, IMG submission 89576) | Marine microbial communities from western Arctic Ocean - ArcticOcean_MG_CB11_86 | ecosystem: Environmental > Aquatic > Marine > Oceanic | place: Arctic Ocean: Canada Basin | collected...
ACAAGACCAGAAAATATCATCAGCATCACTGTTGAGAATCTCAATCGTAACGTTTGAACCATCCTGAACAAATACGTAGTAGTCTGCAGCCCACTTGAACTCGCCTTCAAAAGTAGTTGGAGTGGAGTCTTCAAACATCAATGTACCACTCCAATCCTCACTCGAGGGAGGAGTATCCACATCCATCGGATCCATCAAGATGATCGCCCAACCGATAACAAAGAGAATTCCACCAAGGCCAAGAACCAGCTTTGGTACCTTGTGCATGTGCATTGGTTAGTCCTGATAGTAATGAAGGTTCACCCGACACCATTGGTGGGGCCCCCCTCTGAAATGATGGGTTTCGCAAGGGTAGCCTCTGAAAGGGCGGACTGCAAACCCATTAATTCAGTAATTGCTAACTCATGGGCCTATGCAGAAACCCATTGATTAGACTGTTAATCGATTATACTATGCTCTGATTATCTAATTTATCGCTACGCTATTTGATGCCATTAATTTGACTATAATTATATTATACACGGACTAAATAATCAATTATTATCAAATGCCGTAAAAAGTATTATCAATAGTTGAAAATTACTAATATTTGTGGAATCATCATCAGAGAGTATTCAATGCGTGAATGGCTGTGGTAACCTAACTCATGATTCCCATAATAAATTAACTGTTAATCAGAGAATTGCTCTTGTAGGAGGGGGCATAATATCAATTCTACTGTGGGTGCAAAGCCTTCCTTTTTCCGACAGCGAGCTTGCATTTTACTGGTTTGTTGGTAGTATTGGATTAATTGTCGTGGGTATTTTTACTAACAAGGCAAGTGATGTCCCATATTTTATTTGTAAAGTCTGTAAAGGAGGTATGCTTGACTCTAAGTCATTAATTGAAAAATTTGGCAAGGATAATGCAGGACTCATAGAGTATTCTTTGAAGAAGGCTGATTTCGGAGAAAAGAAATGTCCTATTTGTGAAGAAAAAATGAAGATTATACCTCTGGAATACTCGACCATTGATTTTTTTCTACACCCAATTCCTATACCTATACCATCTGGTAATAAGAAGATAGAACTAGACGGATGCCATGATTGTAGTATGATTTGGTTTGACTCAGCAGAAATGGATTATGTTGCTTCTTCAACAAAATTAAAGAGAGATAGAATGACTGAAAAAACCATCAGATCGTCTAATCTCTTTGAATGTTCTGAATTAGATTGTAAAAACGAGTCAATGCAAAAAAGTAAATATTGTCAAAAACATCGAGACTTGTCAAAAAAATTCTGCTTGGGTTTAGATTCAAGAGGTAAGCGCTGTAAAAGACCACCAAAAGAAGAAGAAGATTACTGTTACTATCACCTTCATAATCAAAATTAGAGGTCGCCCCAGAGTATGTATGAGGCATATCCAGTAACTGGCATCAGGAAGGGTAGCGTCTAGTTCGGCCCACTGAAAGCCTCTGCCACTCGTGCGACAGACGCCCGACCCCCGACCCCCTCTTGAAGAATCTTCTCAGTGATGATGAGCGTCAGCACCTAACCCCCACCTGAGAACGGTAGGAGGGGCAAGTATTCTGTAATATGTTCAAAAAGTAGTTTCTCTAGGGCGTAGTGTGGAAGATAAGTGGTGGGAAAAGGACAAGCCCCAGTGGCATGAGGAAAATCAGCAGGACCCACCGTCCGAAGCCAACCTAGCGGAGCAACAACGCATCGTACAGGAGCGTTATCGTGAAGAACCCTCATCAAGCAATGCAACAGACAATGCAACAAACGACATGTTTCCAAAATCTATTGTTATTGTTGCTGTTGTTGTCGTATTGGTAATAGGCGTCTTACTCATCGGTTTTGCGGCTTCATCTGTAGGTGATCTGGGGTCTGATGAAGAATGGTTACCCGTGGACTCAAAAATTGATGCAAAATACCCTGGATTCGACTGGATTGAGCGCGAAAAATGCTACACTGACGATTGGGGTGATGAATACTGCGAATATTGGGACGAATTGGAGTGCTGGGTTGATTTGGACGTATCCTACATAGTGGAAAATACCACTTATCATTCCCAATTCGAACAATATCATATCAGAAACTACGAGGAAGCCGAGGAAGCCGAGGAGGAGTGCTTAGAATATGGCCAGAATGGAACTATGATGGTGGGCACCAACTTAGAGATTTTTTACAACTCCAACGACCCAAGCGATGCACGCCTTGAACCTCCCCTGGGCGCTGCTGGTATTTTGTTGATATTTTGTGGGATTGGAGTTCTTTTTGGGATTCTAGCTTTGGTAGGCGCGATGCGTGGGGGTTGGGGAACGAGTGATTTTAGAAGGGCAAGTCCAGGAATTACCTTCAACATAGGAGGCCGTGGTTCTTTCATAGGAAGAGGAAGAAGACATCGGAAGAGAAGTCGTAAGTCACGAAGTGGTTCTAGAGGTAGGTCTGGCGGTGGCAGATCTGGCGGCGGCGGTCGTTGATTTCTCAGCCCTGGGATAGACAATATATCCATGATTCCGATAAACATCAATAGCTTCAATCAGCCTGTTTCCATCTACGTCTTCCCCCCTAGCACCACCATGAACAATGTTTGAACCATCAAGAACAACGGAATTTCTGAGGCTATCGCGCACTGCCATTGGGATTCCACGAGCGGATATTCTATTGAAGATTGGCGCTCAAGTTTTCCAAATAATGCATGATACTGAGATGGTGGTTTCGCGTCTGTTTCATCGGCGCTGTGCTTATCTTCATCGTATCTTATATCATCAAGAAGTTATTTTTTGGTGAGGAAGTGATTTGATCCTTCAATTTCTCATGCGTAACCTAGGGTACCCTCTAATCCAGCAGTATAGGGAAATAGTAAACCATGTAACCCGCCCAGCATGAAACTAGTATGAGCGATGGCTTCGGCAAGATTGGCTTCTCGGGAACACTCAGGCCGTCTCAGGTGGCTTCTTCCAGCATAATCAGAAAGGAGTTGGAATCAGGATCCAGAGAACTGCTAATCGTGGCTCCTCCTGGCTCCGGGAAGACCGTACTTGGACTGTATGTCTGGTCAGACCTAGTCAGACTGCCCACGTTGGTGCTTAGCCCGAACTCGGCCATACAGGCCCAATGGATCGAGAGGGCCAAGGAACTATTCCACTTGGATGACAGGGAGTCAGAAATAGGCACTGACCCCGAAAAACCGGGTATACTGACCTCGCTGACCTACCAGTCGGTGACTCTCCCAAAGAGAGGAGGAGGAGAGCTAGACGAGTCTGCGATGGAGATGTGGCTCTCCAGTCTGATGACTCCTGACTTGAACGACGGTTCGGTCGAGGCGGACGACCGGGAAAGCGCGTTGGCCTGGATAGCCGACCTGCGGGAGAAGAACTTCGAATACTACTCTGACAGAATGGGGCACTACAGGAAGAAAGTCAGGGATTCGCTATCCGAGCATGGGAATGCCCTATGGATCCTCCACGAGTCCGCGAAGGCCAATCTGAAGAGACTCTCGGAAGCAGGAGTCGGCCTAGTCATCCTCGACGAGTGCCATCACCTGATGGATCACTGGGGCAGGGTTCTCATCGAGGCCATGGAATTCCTCGGGAATCCAGTTGTTCTCGGTCTCACTGCCACTCCTCCGGAGGGAGCCAGCAACTCCTCGGCCGATCAATACTTCGACCTGTTCGGAGAGGTTGATTACGAGGTCCCCGTTCCTGCCCTAGTCAGGGACGGCAATCTCTCTCCCTACCAAGACCTCGCATACTTCGTACGCCCCTCTCCGGGAGAACTGAGATACATCGCTAATGTAGATGAGGACTTCAAGAGCCTACTAGGTGAACTGAGGAGGGGGGCGGAGAACGTCAAGGGTCGCACACCAAGACTCGAGGTCTGGATCGCCAAAGTGCTCGATGGACTGATTCTGCCGGCTGGCAGAGCGAAGGACTGGAACTCTTTCCAGAGAAGAGACCCGAGGCTCGCGGACGCTGCTAGAGCCTACCTCGCAGCAGCCGGACTCAACCTGCCCGAAGGTGTACCGCAGCCGTCGGCCGAACTCGTGGCCGGAGGCAATAGTATGGATGTGCTGATCACGATACTCGATCGCTACATCAGGAATGGTCTAATGAGGTCGGAAAGCGAGGAGGACCATGCCCTTGCTGAGGATGCAAAGAGCAAACTGAGGATGCTTGGCGTCCAGATTACTGAGGGTGGCCCCAGACTATGTGCTTCACCTGTCGGCAGGGTGATGGCTTACGCCTCCGCCAAGTATGATGCTCTGCGAGACATACTGAGGGTGGAGATGGAGGCCCTCGGACCGGAAATTCGGGCAGTGATCGTGACCGACTTCGAGAAGACCTCGGCTACTGCCTTGGTAGAAGGCGTCCTCGATGATGACGCCGGTGGAGCAGTAGCAGCATACAGAGCGGTGCTCGGATGTGAGTCGACTGACAGGCTGGATCCGGTGCTGATGACGGGCACGACCGTATTGGTGGACGACGACCTCCTAGAGCGGATATTTCCTCGTTTTGAGCAGTGGGTCTCCAAGAGGAATCTGAATATCAAGTTCGATTATATCGAGAGAGGCGGTTACTTCGAAATCAGAGGTAAGGGAAAGGACTGGCTGCCACGCCACTATACGATGATGATTACCGAGATGTTCCAAGATGGAGTGACGAAGTGCCTAGTGGGAACAAGGGGGCTACTCGGCGAGGGCTGGGACGCGAGCAGAATCAACGTCCTAGTGGATCTGACCACAGTGACCACCAGCATGAGTATAAATCAACTGAGAGGAAGGTCGTTCAGGCTGGACAAGCACTGGCCTGAGAAGGTAGCTAACAATTGGGACATAGTCTGCCTGGCTGACGAGTTCACCAAAGGATTCGATGACTATCTCCGATTCAAGAGGAAGCATAAGCAGTTGTACGGAGTCTGTGACGACGGCGCCATTGAGAAGGGGGTGGGACACGTTCACGCTGCTTTCACTGAAGCCGAGCCGGAAGGCGTCTCGGAAACGATGGAGATATTCAACGAAGAGATGTTGATGAGAGCAAGGAACAGAGGAAGGGCAAGAGAACTGTGGGGGATTGGACAACCCTTCAACTCAGTGCCAAGAGAAGCAATCGAGATCAAAGGATCATTCGGAGAAGGATTCCCTCCGGCTAACAGGATCGGTCTTGTCGCTTGGTCAGACGAATCCCTGATTCAAGCAATCGGGGAGGCTGTCGCTTGCTCCCTACAGGCTTTGGGCTTAATCCAGTTCGATGCCAAGGTTGGAGGAGGGAGCAGAGGAGGGGGTTGGATGAGGGCTTACCTAGAGGATGCTTCAGAGGAGGATTCAGAGATTTTCGCCGAGGCGATGCAGGAGATTCTAGGACCTCTGGACAACCCCCGATATGTTATACCGAGGGAGGTCAAGGTGGTCAGCGAGACCTGGCTCAGCGAGATGCTCCCAGAAGTCATCGCCAAGTACTTCCGAAGAAGCGAGAACATCCTGTCGATGTACCATGTAGTGCCTAGGAAGCTTTGTCAGAACCTAGAGGATGCCAAGGTATTCGAGCAGCAGTGGAACTGGAAGGTAAGTCCCGGTGAGGTGATGTATGGCCACAGCAAGAAAGGGAAGGAGTGGGTCAGCGAGATTAAGATGGCTGGAATGTATCCTAAATCTTCCTTCCATCGCAAGAGCGTGTTCACCTAACCCTGAATGACGCTGTTCAGGATTGCGAAATAGTGTGCGATTGAGCCCGCAAGAACGAATAGGTGCCATATTGCATGATTGAAAGGAAAATTATCAGCGCGATAGAATAGCACGCCGATTGACTGAGGGGTGACTCATTCGCTCGCCCTAATTATTACTACAATATTCTAGACTCTTTCACAGATTCGCCATTCAATCTCAATCGGAGTTGGAGCAGTATGGCTAGGACGAATATGATTCCTGCTACTCTGAAGCTAGTGTGATAGGTCCATAGGCCAGTTCCTTGGACCGTAAGAGACCACAAGTAGGCGGCAAACAGCGGGCCGATGATGCGCGCTAGGGCACCAAAGCCTTCCTGCGCCCCCATGACCATGCCAAGTTCGTAACCCAGTGACTTGGCCTCAAAAGTTAGCACCGAGGACTGGATTGGCGAGAATAGTCCGTTACCTATCGCTAGACCTGCGGATGATGCGAAAATTAGCCAACTTACATCATGCTGAACATACGGAATACTGGCTATCCCAACACCGCACAAGAGTGTTCCTACAATCATCAGACGGGACATGGAGAATCTGTCAGACAGCGGACCGACGAGCCCTCCTTGGATGATTACACCCAGTAGTCCAATGAAGGCGAATATCCAGCCGTTGTCAAGCTCGCTCCAACCAAGACCGCCGTCAGCGGGGGCCATCGATGTAAACAGGATGAATGTCCCGTGCATCATGCTGAACCCCACCATGAATAGGAAATTGATCGAAATTAATGTAGATACTGTTGGTAACTTCATGACCTTGACGAGGTTAGTCATCATCCCTCCCATTCCGCTGAACAAAGAGCCATCTGAGGAGCTTCGTGACTCGGGTGTCAGAGTTTCAGGGAGTCGGGTAACAGCGAGAGCTAGTGAAACCAGAGAAAGAGTGCTGGAAAACAAGCACGGGAGTAGATATGGGTTGTCTATCCAGAGTTGTCCATCGAACGGCGCGCCGATGCTGTTGGCCGGGTCGGAAAGGAGCCCTCCGATGAACGGGCCAATCATGAAACCTAATCCAAAGGCGGCTCCTATCATACCCATCCTGCGGGCTATCATCTCAGGCTCGCTGATGTCTCCAATGTAGGCTCGGGCAACGGCGATGTTACCGTTACCGGCGCCGGCTAGAAAGCGTGCTACGAGTGCCATGGACAAATTTTGAGAGAGGCCGAAAACAGTGAAGAAGACAGTGTTAGAGAAAAGTCCGAACATCAGGATAGGCCTTCGCCCAATCCTGTCGCTGAGAGAGCCAAGCACAGGGGTGAAAATGAACTGGGCTAGAGAGTAGGTAGCGATGACGATGCCTACCCAAATATCGCGTTTTCCAACATCCATGATACCTTCCGCGGCAGCAAGATCCTGGACGAAGTAGGTCAGGAATGGGATTACTATTGTGAAGCCGATCATGTCGACCAGAACAACGAGGAACAATATTCCCATCGGGGATTTCTGCTGTTCGGTCAAGGACATCCCAGTAATGCGGGGATGATACGGAACTTGAAACATTATGATGAGTAGGTTGCTTGCTTATTCTTCAATATTCAAACAGATTAGGTAATCTGAGTCTAGTATAACCGATTAACAGTTGAATCAAAGGGGATTGGTCAGGTCACCATAGATTTGAGTCTCGACTAGATTCTGAATACCAGTTCCGTTGTCAGTGTCCATCATCGATACGAATTGGTAATGGTTGTATATCAGTTCATCTGAACAGGGCGGTTTCATTGACGTAATTTACTTCCAGTCACTTCCGCCAACCTTCTCATTGCAACCTTGTAATCTTCAACGGCATCTAAGTTGTCTTTGAGCAACAGATCTTCTCCTGCATCCCACAACGCTTGTAAGGCAGGAACCCAATCACTTCCCTTATCTCGACTTGAGGAGTCGAATCTCCAAGAATCGGATTCTGTTCGGTCCTGCACTACTAACCAAGCCCACCCCATTGCCGAATCTAATCCCTTTCCTTTGCGAGCGATTGCGACAGTTGCAGCTATTCCATCATCTGCTGCCTTTCTCACTAATTTATCTGCGATAATAAGCGGCGAAGGCAACACATTGTTCTTCCAGGGCAGCCGGTCTAGTCTTTGATTGATGGAAAGTGTAGCTCCTAATTCTTTGAAAAACGCACCAAAACCTTGTTTTCTTTTCATTTGTTTTTGATGAATAACTTCAGCCTCATCCCCTGTTAATTTGAATGTTTCTTCAAGAACTAACTCTCCATATTCAGGCCAAAGTGAAGTTAAAATTGGATGGCATGCAGAATCTTCGAATCGGATCACATCACTTTCTAAATTGAAAGTTTGTCCATCGGCTCGGACGTGAATGCCGCTGTCTAGTGAATCTAAAATCACTTCAATGGCCTGCTTCTCATTCGCAGTACCACTCAAATGCTCAAGAAAATCTTTTTGACAATCTTGAGCGAACCAACTAGTACCTGCGACAAACCCATCATCTATTGAATTCAAGATACTCACTCTACATGCACGCGCGAGTGCCGTATCCTCTAATGCCATAGACATCCAAGCTAGCAGAATCCCATCCAATTGTTCTCGGCCTTCTGGGGGGAGTTCACGATCCTCCGGCCAACCATCAGGTCGCCACATCCACTCTGCTTCAGCAATCTCAGAAAGTTTAGGGGGTATCATATTCAGAGCAATAGATGGTACGAAAGCTTCGCTTGATTTAGCCAAAGAAGATTGAGAAAGACCGATAGTAGTGCCGTTTTGAAAGTTTAATTTCAACCATCCAGCATCGGTCCGTTCATCGTTTTCAACAGTTTTTTCATCCAATCCCCTCGTCCACCGGGTCTCGGTACCATTCAATTGGATGCTGGAAGAATCCAGAGTGGAGTGAACCCATTCATCAGGAACTTTCGGTACATTTCCTGTATAAACAAATCCACCATTCCAAGAGAAAAACCAAAGACCGTGCTTCGCATGTTCATCAAAAACTAATAATCGCAATTTAGGATTTTTGTAATTCTGAATACCGGCCATGTGGGACTGCTTTCCAGTCCCTCTCCGAATAAAACTAGAAGAACCATAAATTGGATTTTTGAAAACCGAAACCGTAGTATGATCTTCTTCTAATGCTGCCAGTAAACATCCTGCGAGAGCCCGACAGACGATATCACCACGACGCTTAACCATCCTCTTTGAGAGCCATCGTCGGTCATAGCGCTTCGCTGTTAATTGACCTATTTCTTTGATAGTGGCTGCCATCGGATCCCGGCGAGGTTTTCCTAATTCTGTGTTTATTGTTGGGATAAAAACACTCGGGTCCTCAAGCAATGATTCTAGATTTCTTTCTAGCCGTTGTTGAATTTGCTTTGAAGCTTGTTTGATGCCACGCACACGGATCTTTTTCCGGCGGTTTTTATCGCCCGGGAAACTTACTTCTGCTGGTCCGGCCATAATTTACAACATTCCCATACTATAGTGTGACTTGAGCCTCTCGCCACATTGTTTACTTTCGCCCTCTCCTTATAAATGCCTTTTTTTCTTCATCTGTCATCTTTGCCGGAAGGACGAATGAATGGATCCCCCCTCCTTGATAATTGGATAATTTTCCTAGATTTCCCGCTTCAATTCGTTGTTGATTTGTACTAATATCGCTGAGCAATATTCCGTCCCAATCATTAATTGGGATTTGTAAAATCGGCCCGAGACTTCCTTCTCTTTCTTCACCAATTTTTCCAATCATTTTTCCAAGTAATTCTACAGCGACTTTCGGAGTCATTGGGTTTGGCTTTTCGATACCCATGCCTGTTGGATCCAGGTCGAGCAGCATTAAGGTGTGGAGGTTATTATTGTAATTTTTTTCTATTAATTCTAGGGGGGAAGTTGGCAAATAATCACCATATGAATAAGTCAGCGTAACCTGGCGTCCAAATCTGTATGATTGTAAACCAGAAAGTGAAATTGCAAGTGAAGTTGCTGATAATCCGGGGATTATCTTGAACGGTATGTTAAGTTCAGCACATCGATCTTCTAAATCTATGTGGGTTGTAGCCTGCATCGGGTCGCCAACAACCAAGAGTGCTACCGATGAATGTTGAGCCAAACTAAGAATTTTTTCAGGTTTCTCCACTTCATCTCTCATCAAGCGACTCCACGGCCCAACAAGGCCTTCCAAAGCACCTTCTTCTTCGATTGGTAACACGGCAGTATAACCCTCTAAGAATCGGTGTTTACATGCTTGTGAGAGGGCTAAGGCACGGCGCGTCATCTGGTTAAGATCTCCTGGCCCTAGGCCGATTAACCAGAGTCCAGCCCCCAAGTCTTCCTCCGTCATGGTGAAGCGATGGGCACGCGTGCCCGTCATGAACGTGATGCGACATCTAGTGGTCCCCAATCGGCAAGTTGAATCCGCGATTAGCTTTCTTCGCGAAAGGAAACTACTGGTCGACGGATATCGTATCACGCAATCGAATGATGGCACTGCGAGGCTTATCCCCGTTTTATTTACAAAAAAAGAAATTTTTTCCCCATTCTTTGACGATTATGAATTAGTCGAGCGTGAAGGCAAATTAGATAATCGGTTCGATTCAGATTGGTGGAGTCACTTAGCAGACCTAGTTGGTCAAGAAAAAATAGACGAATTTGGTGACGCGTGGCCAAACTCTCACGAATTTATTAGTGATATGATGATTCTTCGAATCGAAGATGCGATTAAAGATTACAAAGAGCAAATAGCAATAGCAAAACTTTCTGCCCACCCCCATATTCGTTTAGTTTTGGAAGATGAAGGTGTTTTTGGCGAATTTAGAATTAGGAAATTAACGCCGATTGCTGCGAGGGATAATGATAAGATATTGACATCGAAGATTCCGGCTGAATTATCTCACACTCGGGTTGTGGTTAAAGAGTCCGGCCGGCACATTATTTGTGACCCCTCTCGTGCTTATTTTTCAACTAAATTACAGACAGAACGCCTTGAAACTTTAGCTTACGCAAAGGAATTACGAGAAGAAATTGGCGAACCATTGAGGGTATGCGATCCATTTTGTGGCGTCGGCCCTGCTCTGGCTTACCTAATTGATGAAGACGGATTAATCGGGGATATCTTAGCTGCGGATCTCAACCCCGATGCAGTAGAAATTTTGATTGAAAATTTTTCTAAATGGGATCGAACTGAATATGAATTTTCAGGCGAGTTAAAACGCTATTCAGAAAAACGCCTCCTAGGTGTTGCGGATGCGACGACATTATTAGAAAATGAAAATTTAATCGGCAATTGGAATTTAATTTTAATGAATTTACCTCATCACACTATCGAATTTTTACCAAGTATCGTGCCTTTACTCGACCGTTCGAAAGCATCGATGATACGCGGGCGTGTTGTGGTGCAAGAATCAGAAATCGCCGAAGCGAATGCTTCGATAGTTGCTGCATTACCCATTCTCCTTGAAGATAAACCATTACCAGAACTTAGAATCAAACGTGATTATAGCGCTTCATTGAGACTTTGCTCATTCGAGGCTTGGATCGCTCCAAGGGATTAATTCGCCGGCCGATTATAAGCCGGTTAAGTAAATCAGCGTTTCAGACGGTAGGCTATTGAGCCGCCAGTATAGGGGCACTCACAATGAGTTGCCTCGCTGACCTTCCTACTAGCTTTGAACCCACATATACCTGTGCGACTGAGATACTTACTACTGCTCCAGTTTCTGCACTGATCATATTCGTAATCGGCATTCCTCTAATTAGTATCGTCAAGCGATATCTGCGCCGATTATTTGACAAAACCGAGTTCGACGAAGCCCTTGAAAATTTCATTTTTAGAATCGCAGTTCTGCTGATGTGGGCCCTAGTAATACTCACCGCAGCAAATGAATTGGGCATCAATGTGACCGGCATCGTCGCTGCATTGGGAATTCTCGGACTGGCTGTCGCTTTTGCCGCTCAGGATACCATGGAGAATGTCATTGCAGGAATATTCATCATC
>Ga0115002_10008165_pt1 | contig 11639 bp, 8 predicted proteins | sample ArcticOcean_MG_C_8_FD_89576 | JGI IMG/M metagenome (GOLD analysis project Ga0115002, IMG submission 89576) | Marine microbial communities from western Arctic Ocean - ArcticOcean_MG_CB11_86 | ecosystem: Environmental > Aquatic > Marine > Oceanic | place: Arctic Ocean: Canada Basin | collected...
ACTTGCCGGGGTTGATACCATCACCAGCCCCTAGGTCGAGTTCCCGCAAGATCTGGACGACCCTGTGCTCATGTGGCGGGATCTCGGGAGAGCGGAGCGCCGGGTATTCAGGAGCGGGTCAAAGCTGTGATGAATCTTGTGTTGTACAAGCCCGAACCGGGCGATGACGGGTAATCATGGTCGAAATTGAACGGTCTATGCCGAAATGCTGGATCCGCTCATAATTCCCACTCGCAAATGGAGCAGCAGGCCGGGTAGCCTTAGATTCGAACCGTTAACTAACGTTAATTAACGGTTCAGATTCCTTGGCGCTAACCGCCCGCGAAAAAGAAGTGCTTCGCAGGTCGCCACGGCCGATCTTCCCAGTGGACATTCCACATGGGATCGCGAGTGCGCGCCATTTCTTCCAGCAACGCATCATGCATCCGGTCGCGCGCCTCAGCGGTTTCTGGGCTGTCGATCAGATTGGTCAACTCGTATGGGTCGGCTTCCAGGTCGTAAAACTCGTCGCGATCGAACAGATTGACAGCCAGCTTGTAACGCTCGTTGCTGACACATCGGATGGGGTACAATCCGCCTCGTTCCTGCTCGCCGGGTTCATTGAGGTTGTAGCTTACGAACACGTGCTCGCGCACCGCGGCTGTCGGATCAGCCAGCACCGGCGCCTGGCTGACGCCGTGCAGCGATTCCGGGATTTCCTCGCCCGCCAGGTCCAGCATGGTCGGCAGGATGTCGAGGTGTGACAACAGCGCCTGACTCACCGCCCCGCCGGGTACGCCGGGACCGCGCACGATAAACGGGATGTTGGTGGATTCCTCGTACATCTGCGGCCCCTTGTCGTGCAGCCCGTGGGAGCCGAGTTGATCGCCGTGGTCCGAAGTGTAAATGATCATTGTGTCGTCGCCATGCAGCGCGTCCACGGCTGCTGTCACACGCCCGATCTCGCTGTCGATATAGCTGTTGCAGCCGAAGAACTTCAGACGTTTCGCCACCAGTTGCTCCCAGGTAGGGTTGTCGTGGTAGGCGGCTGTCTCCTGGGCCTGCATCTGCTGCAGATCAGATTTGCCGTCCATCGGCGGGCAGTAGTTGGGACGTCCCGGGATATCTCCGGGTTGGAACTTCTCCCAGTACTCGACCGGTGCCATCCACGGATCGTGTGGTTCATCGTACGACACCACCAGCACAAACGGGTTTGAAGGCTCGCAGGGTGAAGGCTCGCCAGTAGCCTGTCCTGAGCCTGCCTGCCCTGAGCTTGCCGAAGTGGTCGAAGCGGCCGACCGTTTACCCGACGGGTCGTCGTCTACACGTCCCAGGAAGTCGAGCGCGCGATCGGTCACTCGGTGGCCGTAGACGTGCTCGATGCCAAAGCCGGCTTGCCGCAGATCGGCGGGCGTTGTTTGCTGGTTGTACAGGGCGCGGATGTCGTCGGGCAGCTCGGCCAGACAGTTTGCCTGCTCGTACCACCAGTCCGGCTCGAACCCGCCACCGGGTACACCGGAGCCGGCGTCGTCAGTGCCGTCCAGATGCCATTTACCAGTAAGCGCCGCCCGATAACCCAGCTTCCGGAAAATATCGCCCATGAGTGGTACGCGCCGATGCGGGGCCATGTGGTTGGCCCAGGCGCCGTTGCACTGCGGGTACTGGCCGCTGAACAGCGCGCCGCGAGCCGGGCCGCAGATCGGTGAGGCCGTGTACGCACGTTCGAAGCGGACGCCCTCCCCCGCCAGCCGATCGAGGTTCGGCGTGTCACACACCGGCTGGCCGTAAGCGCCCACCATCCACTTGCACTGCGTGTCCGTTAAGATGATGACAAAGTTCATGCTGCTCGTCCGTGCGGGGGGTGTAGGGAAGGTTTCAGGTTTCAGGTCCTAACGAAAAGTTGACACTTTTTTGTTCTCTTTTCTAATAAAGCGGCAGAGCCGCAACACAGTAGAACGGACCTCTGTGTCCGTTCGATTGAACGCACGGACGCGGAGATCCGTGCTACTTTGGGCGCGCCTCGAGATTACTGACACCTGACACCTGACACCTGCAATCTACCCTCTTTCACACTGGTCCCCGGCGGGTTGTGCCCTCGGCGGACGCGCGACGCACGGAGAAGCCGCCGTCGAAAACGGTGACGAGTTTGAACGCGGTCTCCTCGGGGTAATGGTGCCAGTTGGATGTTCCGATGCTGGTGATCAGGCGCACGCCTTCCCAGACGATATCGATGTCCTGATGGATGTGGCCGGAGAAGACGCAGGTGATCTTGCTATCCGTAAAGAACTGCGCCAGTTCATGCCGGTTCGGCATGTTGTACATACTGTCTTCCTCGTCGGGATGCAGGATGAACAACGGCCAGTGCATGATCACGAAGCGATGGGTCGCATCGGCGGGCGCAGTACCGATCGCGTCACGCAGATACGCCCATTCCGCCGCCTGCGACTCCGGGCCGAAATTGCCGCGCAGCGCACAGGCGTTGAAGCCGACGAAGAAACAGCCCTTGTGGTTTAATACAAATCTGTTCGGCGTCGCCTCGTGCGTCGCGTAGACCGGGTCCTGGTCGTGATTCCCCCGGACGCCGTACCACGGGACATTCAAGCGCCCGGCACCAGCCAGAAAGAGATCGCGCTGTTCCTCAGAATCGACCTCATCTATGTGGTCGCCCCCAAAAACGACAAGGTCGACATCGGCGGAATTTATAAAATCGACTGATCTGTCCAGGCGCACGCGATCGGAGTCGTCGGCATGCAGTCCATGCGGGCTCTTCATGCCGATCTGGGGGTCGGTGATGAATGCAAAGGTGAACATGAATGAATGCACTCCTGGCCATGTCTCAATCCGGGATCTGAAGGAAGCGCGAGAATAACACCAAGCGGGTCAGGTTGCAAGGATTGGCGCAAAGATTATGGCCTCCATAAACTCTGGGAGCAATGGGAGGTATAAGATCCGGTGCGGGCCGTCGAAGAAACATGAAGATCTCCTGGCTCAGAGCAGTACGGGCGACGGTGATGGTGATGGCCTCGATAACGCCGCCGAGTTTCTGTCCGGCACCGACCCGACGCTTGCCGACAGCGACGGAGACAACATCCCCGATGGCTGGGAAGTATTGCACGGGCTTGACCCGCTCGACCCGAGTGATGGCGTTGCTGATGCTGACAACGATGGAATGCTGAACATTGAGGAGTTCCGCAGCAACAGCGATCCGGAACGGTACGTCATCCATCTTGACGCCGGGTGGAATCTCGTATCACTTGGAACGCAGCCGCAGGAGCATAGCGTCACAGGTATATTCGGCGATGCACATAGCGGCGCGGTGTGGACGTGGCGCGACGGACGGTTTCAAACAACCACCGAGATGCACCCGCACAAGGGGTATTGGGTCTACGCTACAGAGCAAGCGGAGATTGAAGTCCAGTTGCCCTGAAGTATCGGCCGCAGCGCGTTAGGCGCCGCTGGGCAAAAAAATACACTGCGGTTACACTTTGCCAGTGTGAATCCCTCCCGCAGTATCCACGATGCTAACCTGCACGCCCTCTGTTTCTATCTTGATTTGTTCATCATTGAACCAGCTCCGCAGACTCTCTATCGTATGGGTTCGCTTGGCAGGCCGATTTGTCATCACGATGAATTGCTCCAAGTGCGGAAGTTGTCCAGTTGCAACTCGTACGTACTCCCCGAGAATCTTTAGCTTGTAGGTGTCTTTTCGGGCAGTCCCTCGAGACAGTGTAGTGAACGCTGTCAGGTACTTGAATTCGTAGAGATGCGTAACATTGAACTGGTCAATAAAATGGTCGATCCCTATAGTTGATTTTCTGCACACCCCATTTAGCGGTGCGGTGATGATTAGATCCGGATAAAAGTCCTTCGTCTTAGGCAGGCGTGTTTGGCGTAAATGGTCAGTTTCTGAATCCTTTATCTTAGACAGAAGCGGATCGAGACCGAGTCCCGTCGAATATAGCAATCGTTCCTGTAATACCGGCCAAAGCTTGGCAAAGAGTGTTACTGTGAAATGATCTTCACGATGGGTTTCGTACGCGGTAGATGCGACGAGTCTACCGATTTCATCTCTTACTACTCTTGCTATGTCCATTTTTTTCCTGCTGTGGAACCGAATTTTCTTGAGGTTCTGTCACACTGTGGTCACACGCGGGTCTGTCGGTTTTATAAGCCACTGCGTTTTAGATAATTACATAAATTGGTGGAGGCGGGGGGAGTCGAACCCCCGTCCTAACCAAGCACTACGAGAGCATCTACACGTTTAGTCTGCCTTCAGTGTTTATCGTCCTTCCACCTGCCAGCGGACGGGGCCAGCTTCCGGACTAGTTGTCGGTATGAGTCTCGCGACGGTCCCCGTCAACACGGATCGACGCCAGCCTGATTTAGTCGTCTTCATCCCTCATCAGGCGTCAGGGTGAAGACGTGCTGCTCTAATTAGGCAGCAAGTTCTAACTGCGTGTTGGCAATTATGTTTTTTGATCGATATTTAACGAGGCCAACGATCATCCTCGACGTGCAACCAACGCGTTACCTGACCAGTCGAAACCAGTTTCGCCCCCGGTAAGAATCGCGTAAGCCAATACTATAGGTTATAACGTGGCAACTGGCAAGGAATAAGTCGTAGGAGCGCCTCGACCCGGCGTTCGGTTCCATCGAAGAAAATACATCTGTAGAACTGTTTCGAACGCTGGAAAAGTCGCGGATTTCTCAATATGTTGCGTGATCCCTGAGGCAAGTGTGGATGGCAACTAAGCACATTGTGCAACAATACAATGAAGACGGTTTCGTAATCGTTCGGCAACTCATTTCGACTGACGAAATCGCGGCCCTCGACCAGCATGTGGATGACTTCATCCGCGATGTTGTACCCACACTCGAGCCTGGTGACGTCTATTTCGAAGACACTCCGAGCCGGCCGGTCAAGAGTATTTTTCGAATGAACCGGCACGCCCCGTACTTTCAGCAGCTCGCCGATGACTTGCGACTCCGGGACCTCGCCACCGCTCTCCTCGCCGATACCAACATCACCTGCTCGAATGTCGCTTTTTTCGGCAAGCCCGCGGGCGACGGGTCGGTGGTGCCGGCCCATCAGGACAATGCCTTTCAGTACTGGACGCCCCCCGACGTGTTGACCGTAACCATTGCGATCGACGAATCGACGGTCGATAATGGCGCGTTGATCTGCCAGCAAGGCTCGCATCGTCTCGGTGTGCTGCCGCATCAGCCGTCCGGTGTGATGGGGTTCAGCATGGCATTGGTCGAACCGCCGGACCTGGCGTCCCACCCCGAGGCCGCGCTTTGTCTGCAACCCGGCGATGTTGCAGTACATCATGTCGCCACGGTCCACCGCAGCGACGCAAATCTCACGACGCGCTGCCGCCGCCAACTGTCGATCGGTTATTGCTCATCCCGGGCGCAACCGGACGAAGCGGCGCGTGCCGAACACCGGAAGCGTTTGGCAACGCTTCATGCAGGGGCTAAGCCGTTGCAGAGCTGAATCGCCCCGTCCCGCACCCGTCGTGTGAGATTCAGCCCAAGGTGTCGCGAACGCAGCCCCGGCGTGAACGGGGAACCGGCCCGGCCTGAACGGCCCCGGACAGCCTACCGCGAAACTTCTTCGCAATAATAGTACAGAATTCCGGGATCCGCGTCGGGCCCGGCAATAATACGATGTAGACGCAATCCTGCCCGCCCGCGAAACTTTTTTCAGGAAAAATGCGCATTTTTCCGGGAATCTGCGTCGGGCCTGTCGATGATATGGTGTGAGACGCAATCCTGCCCGTCCGCGAAACTTTTTTCAGGAAAGGGCGCATTTTTCCGGGAATCCGCCGAGCAAGCGCAATGAATTGGTAGAAGAAACAATTCAAAATCATGACGAAGGAGGCGTGCCGGGCAAATGCAGTGAGACAGTTCTTCGAATTTTTAACTCAAAAAAACAGGCAAAGGAGAAATCCAAGATGAAAGCAACAAAGACAAGCGACCGTCGTTCCGAGTGGCTCGCAGAAGCGAAAAAACTGACGCTGGCTGCCGTTGATCGGCAGGGTGCCCTGGACGACACCTGCTCCCGTTACGGGCGCGACGACGGCCGGGAGGAAGCGCTGCAGCGCGTCGCAAAAGACACGGAGAAAATCCGTCAATCCTGCCGGCACCTCCATGAAATCGAGACGCGTGAGGATCCGCCCATGGGCGCCGCGGCCATCGGCATTCCGGGAGCGGAACCGCTGCAGGTGGCATTCACCCTGCTGGTGATGTCGCGGCTCAACGAAAATCTGGCGTGCGAGACCTCGAATGTGGCGCGACTGATCGAGATTGCAGCCGGAAGAGACCCCGCCGAGGGGCTGACGGTGCGCAGCGCTTTTCGTCGCGACTCAGGGGTTCTCCGGCCACTCGTTGAGTGTGAGGTCGGCAGAACCCTGGACGAACTCGATGAGGTGGCGCTGAAAGAATCGATCTTCAACCAGGCGCTGGAATTGCCGGACGACGCGGAAGCCGACACGGTCTCCGACGCCAGGTCGATGCGCCTGAAGCGGCGCCTGGTAGTGTAACTGCCAGGATTGCGAACACCCCAAAACCGGAGAACACAGATGTTCAAGCGGCTTATACGAATGCTACCCTGGAACCGGCCGCGCCTGGCGGATTTGCCGGAAGAACAACGGCTGAAGGCGAAGGCATTGATGCTCGGGGCCGTTGCCGGCCATTCGGGACATGCAGGAAGACTCGAGATCCTGCGGGACGACGACGACGAGGGCAAGGACGACGACGACGAGGGCAAGCACGACGACGACGAGGGCAAGGACGACGTGCCCTGAGCGTGCACGCTTTGACCAGCCCTTGTGGAAGGGACAATGTGAACCGGAAAAAGGATGGGGAATGAAAATGCTACTGTACCTATGGTTGTTGCTGGTCATTTGCTTTCTATATGTTTACGGACTGCTTGTTTATACGTTCCTGACCAGTCAAAAAAAGTAGGAAATTGACCGATTGCGTGATCATTAAATGTGCCGGTAACTCGTCCAGAACTTGACGACACGCTGCTGGTGTGGCACCTTCTGAAAACGGCCGGAGGGCATGCGTGTTTGAAGATTGTGAGATGCGGCAGGCCTCGCCCAACCGTGGCCCGGAGACAGACGTGATATCATGAGCTTCCATTTATACACCGGTAATCGCCTGGAGAAACTCTCCGAGGCCCTGGCGCAGCAGTTGTCGGTGCGGCCGGTCGACGGCCCGGCACCGTTGCAGCCGGACATCGTTGTCGCCGGCAGCCTGGGAATGGGCGCGTGGCTGCAGCAGCAGCTGACGGCGCACATGCCGATAGTCGCCAACCTGCGCTTTCCTTTCATTAATGCGTTGCTCGATTTCGTCCTGCTGCACACCGACGGCCGGCCGCCCCGCTGGCAGGAGCTCGATGAAGCGGAGACCGATCAATTTTCTCGGGAGCTGCTGCACTGGCGAATTTTCGATCTCCTGGGATCCATCGACTCGGCCGGTGCCGACGAAGAGTTCAAGCCGCTGCTAAACTATTTTTCCCCGGACGACGGGCTCGGCGAGCTCAAGCGATACCAGCTGGCCGAGCAGCTGGCGAACCTTTATGACCGCTACCAGTTGTACCGTCCGAGCTGGCTGGCGGCGTGGGACGGCAGATGCCCGGGGCTGTGCCTGCCGGGCGGGCCGCCGCCGGAGCTGGGTGATGAGCAGCAGTGGCAGGCGGCGCTGTGGCAACGCGTCCGCGATGGAGCAGGCGAGGCCCGGCCGCGGCACGAGCAGCTCGCGTCGTTCACGGCGAATTCTGCCAACCTCCGTGACAGAGGCATCCATCGGCTGTTTCTTTTCTGCGTGGGCGCCTTGCCGCCGCTGCAGCTGCAGTTCATCGAGGCGTTGTCACGTGCTGTGCCCGTCCATCTCTTCGTGCTGGCGCCGTGCTCGACCTACTGGTTCGAAGACCGCCGCCCGCGTCAGGCCGAGCGCGAGGCGCAGGACCTTCGCGACAAGGGCATTGCCGACCCGTCACCGTTCATCGAGACGGGCAACCCCTTGCTGACCTCACTCGGTGTAGTGGGCCAGGAATTCCTCCGCCGGATCAACGACGAAGTGGGCGGTGCGGGACACGTCAATCTCGACGACCAGACGTGGATGACGCCACCGGCCGGGCCGGGGCTGCTCATGGCGATACAGCGCGACATCTATTACCGTCGCGCCGCCGACCAGCCGCCGGACTCCGAGGAAGCGCCGCCGCTGACAGAGGACTGGAGCCGGATTGCCGATGACGACGACAGCATCGTAATCAATTCCTGTCACAGTGAACAGCGCGAGGTGGAGGTGCTGCGCGACTGGCTGCTGCGCTTTTTTGACGCGGCTCATGAAACCGCCGCGGATGCCGACGGCCAACCGCGCGAGGTCAGCCGCCTCAAGCCGCGCCAGGTGCTGGTCATGGCACCCGATATCAGCCGGTACCTGCCGTATATCGAGTCGGTCTTCGACCGCAAGGCAAAGGGTGCGGATTCGTACATCCCCTATTCGATCGCCGACCGTACCGCGACCGGGGAGAGCCTGGTGGTGAACGCCTTCCTGCAACTGTTGCGTCTGCCGCAGGCGCGTTTCGATGCTCCGGCGATCATGGATCTGCTGGCGGTCGCACCGATCGCCCGGGCCTTCGACATCGATACCGGCTCCATCGAGAAGCTGCGCTCCTGGGTCGACGAATCCGGCATTCGCTGGGGACTCTCGGCAGGCCACCGGGAAAGCGTTCTGGCCCCGGCCGAACCCAGCGAAGGGGAGGGTACACCACTGCCGGACGGCCATGTCGGGACCTGGGAGTTCGGGCTCGACCGCATGCTGCTGGGCTATGCCATGGACGATGATCAAGGCGACTTGTTCGCCGACACCATCGCACCGTTCGGTGAAGTAGAAGGCGGTGCCGCCAGCCATGTCGGCCGATTGGCGCACCTGATCGGGAGCCTGGCAAATCTGCGTGAAACCCTCGGCGGCACCTGCACCGCCGAGGCGTGGTCGGTGAAGCTGGCGGCGGTGCTGGACGAATTCTTCGCCGGCGACAACGAGAGCTATCTCGAAATCTACCTGATTCGGCGGGGCCTGGAAAAACTGGCCGCCACCGCGGCGGCGGTCGATGCCACCAGCACCTTTGGCATCCGTGTCGCGTTGCAATATGTCCGCACCGCGCTGGAGGGCGAGTTCGTCGGCGGCGGCTTCTGCCGCGGCAAGGTTACCTTTTGCTCGATGCTGCCGATGCGCAGTGTGCCCGCCGACGTCGTGTGCCTGCTCGGCATGAGCGACGGCGAGTTCCCGCGATCGGACCGCGCCGCCGGTTTCGATCTCACGTCCGGCCCGGGCCAGCGCCGGCAGGGCGACCGCTCCCGCCGCTTCGACGACCGCTACATGTTCCTCGAGGCACTGCTGGCGGCGCGACAGAAGCTGTATATCAGCTATTTGGGACGTGACATCCAGGAGAATACGCAGCTGCCGCCGTCGGTCCTGGTGAGTGAGCTGCGGGACTATGTCGGCGACCACCTCAACGCCGCCGGTGCCACCGCTCTCGCGGAGTCGCTGCCGCAGACTACCGACCAGCGTTTGCAGGGGTTCAACTCGGCTTACTTCGAAACCCCTTCCAACGATGCTGAATCACCACCACCGGGCAGGTTGTTCTCGTATTCCACGGGCACCTGTACTGCCGCCCTGGCGCTGCAGCAGGCACGCCGCACCGAGCCGCGTCGCTATGCCCTCTTTGCGCAGGTGCACGCCGCCAGCGAGGTCGAACTGCTGCCGGAACTCGAAGAGGACAGCCCGCTGCGGACTGTTTCGATCGAGGCGTTGATCCGGTTCTACCGCAACCCCGTCGAATATCTGCTGCGCAACCGCCTCAATATTTACCTGCGCGAGGACACGGCACAGCTGCGGGGCAGCGAGTCGTTCGATCCTCCCGTCCTCGAGAAATACCAGATCAACCAGGCGATCCTGGGCAAGCAGCTCGGAATGCCGCCGCCCACCACCGAGGACGTTCACAAGCAGCTCATGGCGCAGGGCCTGTTGCCGCATGGTGTGAGCGGCCGGAATTGGTTCAAAAAGCAGTGGCAGGATGTCGGCAGCTACCTCGACCGCGAGGTGACGGCCTCGGGTCGGACAGTGCGCGATTTCCTGGAGACACCGCCGACCGAACGCCGCCGCCTCAGCTCATCGTTGCCCGACAACAGCTGCACCCTGACCGGGGGCCTGGAACTGCATGACGACATACACTTCCGCGGCCGCTTCGGATCGCTCCGCGCCACGGACCGGTTCGACGCCTGGGTCCGCCATCTTCTGCTGTGCGCCAAAGGCAACAACTGCCGGACCGTTTTCCTTGGCAAGGGAAAGAAGAAGTCGAAGACAACTAATCTGTACGAGCCGGCATCTCTGTCTCCGGATATCGCACAGACACGTCTCAACACGCTGCTGACGCTGTACCTGCGTGGATTGCGGCAGCCCCTGATGCTGGTGCCATCCGCATCATGGGCCTATGTCAAGGCGAATGGGGCTGGTGATGGTCTCGAAAAGGCCAACGCCGCCTGGCTGGGGTCTTTTAATTCCGTGGCCTACGACGGTGTCCTCGATACCGCCTTCCGCTTCTGCTGGGGTACCGGCCCACTCGACGGCTGGGTTACCGAACGCTTCGCCGCCATGGCCGCAGCCGATGAGGCCGATAACACCGATGAGGCCATCGCGGCCTTTGACGTCAACCTCGCCGCTGATGAGGTCAACTTGGCCGCTTTCGACGAGGTCGCCTGGCTCGTCTTCGACCCCCTCAGGAAGGATGGCCAGCGATGACTGCACCTGACAATACAACGCATGCTTCTGCGGCAGCCCACCGCCCCTTCAACGAGGCAGTCATCGACTGCCCGCTCACCGGGGTCAGGCTGGTCGAAGCCAGTGCCGGGACCGGCAAGACGTTTCAGATCCAGACGCTGTTCCTGCGCCTGGTCGTCCTCGAGGGCATCACTGTCGACCGCATTCTCGTCGTCACCTTTACCGAGGCGGCGACCAAGGAGCTGCGCGACCGCTTGCGGAGTATCCTGGTGAAAGCCCGCGGCCACCTCGATGGCGTGCCGCTGGAGGCAGCGGACAACGATTTTCCACGGGTCACCGACATTCTCGCCGGCGCCGGCGACGAGGCGGAGCAACTGCAGCGCCTGCGTGCCGCGGTGCGTGACTTCGACCAGGCCGCCATCTTCACGCTCCATGGCTTCTGCGCGCGCGTCCTTGGCGAGGCCGCCTTCGAATGCGGACTGCCGTTTGATACGGAGCTGGCGACAAACTCCGAAGGACTGATGACACAGGTTGTCGAGGACGAGTTCCGCACCCAAGTCTATACCATGCCACGACTGCTGGCGGCGGCCGAGGTTTCCAAGGACGTGAATTTCGACACGATCGGTTCCCTGGTGAAGGGGGCGGTGGGCAAGCCGGACCAGAAGATCGAGCCAACCGCGGCCCAAGCCCCGTGTGATCTGATCGGGGCGCTCGAAACACTGCAGAACGAGCTGGACGCTAAAGGCGATGCCATTGCCGAGACGATCACCGCTGCCCTCGAGACCGAGTTCAGCGGAGCCCAGACAGCCGGGGAATTCGCCGCTGATTGGGGGCGCTTCAACACGGAATTGGCAGCCGGCACCGAT
>Ga0115002_10008167_pt1 | contig 11637 bp, 12 predicted proteins | sample ArcticOcean_MG_C_8_FD_89576 | JGI IMG/M metagenome (GOLD analysis project Ga0115002, IMG submission 89576) | Marine microbial communities from western Arctic Ocean - ArcticOcean_MG_CB11_86 | ecosystem: Environmental > Aquatic > Marine > Oceanic | place: Arctic Ocean: Canada Basin | collected...
AAGGCGCGATGCCGATAGCGAGACCCTATGAATCCTAGCTTGGCCCGCCCGCTCGTCCGCACCACGCTTTGCCTGGCCCTGTTCGTCTTCGCCGCCGTGACGCCGGCGGTCGCCCAGCAGGAAGAGAGCGCCGAGCCTACAGGTCCCTTGCCGCACGTACGCGTGGTGGCAACCGGAGGCACGATCGCGGGCAGGGCGCAGTCGGCCGAGGCCGGAGCCGGCTACCAGTCCGGGTCATTGCCCATCGAGGAGCTTCTGGTCGATTTGCCGGGGCTCGACCGGATGGCGGACGTCACCGCGGAGCAGTTCATCAACGTGGCCTCGACGGGCGTGACGCCGGAACATTGGCTAGGGCTGGCGCAGCGCATCAACGTGATTCTCGACGAAGGCGTAGATGGCCGCGATGTTGACGGTGTGGTGGTGACGCATGGCACCGACGCGCTCGAGGAGACTGCGTACTTCCTCGACCTCACCGTCAGCAGCGACAAGCCGGTGGTCGTGGTGGGTGCGATGCGGCCGCCGGGAACGGTCTCGGCCGATGGCCCGATCAACCTCATCCATGCCATTCAAACGGCGGGTGCCGAGGCGTCGCGGGGGCGCGGCACGCTGGTGGTTCTGAACGAGGAAATTCACGACGCGCGTGACGCCACCAAGACCAACACACGCTCGGTGCAGACGTTCCAGTCCCGCGCCTGGGGCCCACTCGGCAATGTCCGCCGCGGCGGGGTGAACTACTACAGGATATCGACCAAGCGGCAGGGCGCTGAGATGGAATTCGATGTCAGCGATATGACGCCGGGCGATCTGCCACGCGTCGATATTGTGTACAGCTACAACGGTGCCGACGGCGCGGGGGCGCAGGGATTTGCCGACGCGGGCGCGGACGCGATCGTGATCGCGGGATCTGGCGGCGGCGGAACATCGCGGGAACTCGGTGAGACCCTGCGCGAACTGGGCGAGGGTGGCCTGTGGCTCGTTCGCACGAGCCGCGTCGGTTCGGGCTCCGTGGGCAGTTGGGGGCGTGGGACCTTCGTGGGCGCCGACGACCTGATTCCCCAGAAGGCTCGCATTCTGATGATGGTGGCGCTGATGCACACCGAAGAATCGACAGAGCTGCAGCGCATTTTCGGCGAATACTAGTGACCGCCGCCTAGTCGCGCGGAACCAGCGCGACGACGCGTGCCGGTGCGCCGCTGCCGCCCTCGATCTTGGCCGGCAAGGCGACGAGGTACGCGCCGGCAGCCGGAAGCTGGTCGAGGTTCATCAGGTTCTCGAGATTGAAGACCTGGGCCTCGGCCAGAACGCGATGGGCGTCAAAAGCGGTGTCGTTGCCCGCGTCGATACTTGCGGTATCAACCCCAACGCCGACTGCGCCCGCCTCGATTCGCGGGAGGCACCCTCCGCGGATACCCCGGGAAAATTCAGCGTCGTGGTGTCGAACGGGTCGTCGCTGCCGTAGTAGGCGTTCCAGTCAGGCCACTTCGTGGACCAGCCGGTGCGGACCAGGATGATGGCACTGTCCGGGATCGCACCATGTCCGGCGACCCATTCGTCGATATCAGATGCCCGCAGGGTGGCGTTCGGGTCGGACGTCGCGCGCTCGCTGATGTCGACTACGACGGCTGGCGCGAAGAATCGATCCACGGGGATCTCGGTGTTCGCCCAACCGCCCTCGGCGAAGTGAATCGGCGCATCGAGATGGGTCCCGAGATGTTCGGGCGTGGCGAAGTAGCCCATCGCGTACCACTTGCCGTCGTCGCCAGTGCCCCAGACCTGGCGCTCATACTCGAACGCCGAGCCGTTTGGCCAGTAGAGACTGTCGGGACTCAGCGGGTGGCTGAGATCGACCAAGTCGTAGCCGTCGAACGGTTCCGTCCAGACCTTGTCCGTGCTGTCTCCCGCAGGGGAGTTCAGCTCGACCGTTAGCGAACACCCGCTGACAGCCACTGCCAGGCTCAAGAGGACCGTGGAGATCGGCGTGCTATTGCCACGGGGGGCGCAGGTCGGGATCGCGGAGTGACGCATCGATAAAGCCTCAGGTTAGCGAAGGGACCGGTTCGCGGGCGGCAGGTGACCGCGTCGCGAGATAATGCACCGATGGACCTGATCTTCGAAACCATGCCGGGCCTGGAAGACGTCGCTGCTGCCGAGGTGGAGGACCTGATCGGTGCGCTGCCGCGGCGGATTGCCCCGGGCCGACTGGCGGTTACCGTGCCCGCGGCGGCGCCAGTGCTCGATGCGTTGCGTGCCGGCGTCCGATGCAGCGACCGGGTGGGAATCCTTCTGGCGGACACCACGGCGCGGTCACTGGACGAGGCCAAGCAGGTCGCGGCGGCGGTGCGGATCGAGCGCTTTCTGAATCTCGACCAGACGTTCGGAGTGCGGTACACCCGGCAGGGCCGGCACGACTTCAATCGGCAGGATCTCGGGTCCGCCGTCGGGGCCGGCATCATCGCGCGATTCCGCGAACGCGAGGATGCGCGCCCTGCGGTAGATCTTGATCAGCCCGACGTCATCGTTCGGGCCGATCTGTTCGACGATCAACTCCTGCTCTGGATCGATACCGTCGGCGATCGGGACCTATCCTGGCGCGAGTACCGCGGCTACGCGCACATGGCGTCGATGCGCCCGATGTTTGCCAACCTGCTTCTGCGTCTGGCGGGGTGGACGGTCGACGCCGACCTGGGCGCGTTCCAGCTCGTCGACCCTTTCTGCGGCAGCGCCACGATCCTTATTGAGGCGTCGCTGATCGCGCAGCGTGCGGACCCCGAACGGGTCGGGGCCGTTCACGGCGTCGAGCGTTTCCCGGGCCACGTTCTCGGCGCCACAGGCAATATCAAGGCTGCCGGACTCACTGAGCATGTGGTTATCCACGCCGGCCTGGCCGAGGAAACGGATCTCTTGCTGCCGCGCCGCCGCGAGGACGATGTGCGCCAGCGACTGGTGGTGACCAATCCGCCTTTTGGGAGGCGCGTCGCCAATCCTCGACAGGTGGACGCGATCTATCGTGCGGTTACGCTGAGCTGGGCACGCGCGGACGTCAGACGCGTAGTAACGCTGGCGGAGCGGGCAGCATCGATGGCCGATTCGCTGACCGCCGCTGGCTACACGATCGAGCGTCGCAGTCGGGCCGTCTACGGGGCAACTCCCGTGACGGTCTTCGTGGCCGTTAGCTAGTCTCGTCGACGATCTCGATGGCGTCCGGAAGGTTGGGCACCATGCAGAGGAACTCGAACGGCGCCCCGACGACGTCGTAGGAGTGCGCTACGCCGGCGGGGATGTACACGGCATCGTTTGCTTTGACGTCGTGAACCTCGTCGCCAATCCGAACTCGGGCGCTCCCACGCAGCACGTACTGCTCGTGCTCCACAGCGTTCGTGTGGTACGGCATCCCGCCACCCTCGCCCATGACGAAGCGGCGCATGGCGAAGTTGGGCATCCCGTCGCCCTCGCCCAACAGAACCTGTGACTGCGCGGCGGTGCCGGCGCCTACTTCGTGGAGCTCGAGTTCGGCGACGGGCTTCACGATCCCACTGGACTCAGTCATCACGGGTCTCCTGGGTCATGCCTGGGGCGGGGCGCGGCTCGTCCGGCGCCTGACGGATATAGAGGTCACGTTTTGGATACGGAATCTCGATCCCGGCCGCGTCGAAGAGCGTCTTCACGCGCTCGGTGATCCAGTCGTCGGCATCACGGCGGCACCGAGCGTCGCGCAGCCAGATGCGCAATTCGAGGTCAACCGACGAGGCTCCGAAGGCTCGCAGAATGCAGGCGGCTTCTGGCTCTTGCTCGACGTGCTCGCACTCGTCAGCCGCCTGAAGGCAGAGCTTCTTGGCCTTTTCCAAGTCGGCGTCGTAGGCGATTCCGATCGGGATGCGCAAACGGATCGTCGAACCTGACGCTGTGTAGTTGACGATGTCGCGACGCATGATCTCGTTGTTCGGAATGATGATCATGATGTTGTCGGTCGTCCGGATCTTGGTCGCACGAATACCGATCTCCGTAACATCGCCCCAGTTCGCCTGACCACGCGGTGCTCCCCAGATCTCGATCCGATCGCCGACCTCGAAGGGGCGATCGACGATGAGCAGGACCCCGGCGATGAGGTTCGAGAGGGTGTCCTTGGCCGCAAACGAGATCGCCACGCCCATCACGCTTGCGCCTGCCAGCAAGGGCGTGATGGAAATCTCGAGCCGGTGTAGCGCTGTAACCGCTCCGAGTCCGACGACTCCCCATGAGACGATGCGATTGATCCAGGGGAGGGCCGTGTCGTCGAGCTTGGTCTCGGTGTGCGAGACCACCATGCCCTCGACCACACGCAGTAGCAGACGGGCAGCCCGACTGGCCGGGATCGAGACTCCTACGATCCAGATGGCGGAGATGATCTCCGCCAGTCGCGGTAACTCCCACAGGAGCGAGAGCCGCCAGCCGAGCCAGAACACGACGGATAGCTGGACGATCTGGCGCAACATCTCGACGATGATGTCGTCGACCTTGGTCTCGGTGCTCTGGATCCAGCGACGTTCGACCCAGCGAAGGACCCAGTGCGAAACGATAAAGAAAATTCCGGCGGCCAGTAGCTGGAGCGCGCTCTGGATCAGTCGCGGGAGCGCGAATTCGCGCGTCGCCACCAGCCATGCCTGAAAGTCGATGCTGGCGAGGTCCAAGCCGAGAAAATCTTGCATTGCCCGAAGCTAGCACAGCCGAAGGCGGCCGCTGACAGCACGCGCCCGCTTGGCGGTTGGATACCCTTGGTGGATGAGTACTGCCGCAGTTCGCCCCACGCTCCCCGAGGATCTACGCCGCGCCGAGCGTAGCCTCGCGCGGCGCGACCCCGTCATGCGTAGCGTCATTCGCGAAGTCGGCCCTGCGACGATCGACGAGTACTGGCGGCGCGACGCCTTCGCCGCGCTGCTCCAGACGATCGTGAGTCAGCAGATCTCGATTCATGCGGCGGCCGCGATTCACAAGCGGTTCAAAGGGCTCTACGGCGGCCGCAGTCCTTCCGCGCGGCGGTTGATCGAAACCTCCGACGAGGATCTCCGCGGTGCCGGTCTCTCGCGGCCGAAGGTTGCGTACATGCGCGATCTGGCGGCGCGGGCGAGCTCCCGACGGCTCCAGGTCTCACGGCTCGAATCGATGCCGGACGATGCGGCCATCGCGGCACTCACGGAGGTGAAGGGAATCGGGATCTGGACGGCCGAGGTGTTCCTCATCTTCCGACTCGGCCGACTCGACGTGATCCCGGCAGACGACCTGGGTCTCCTCGAAGGAGCACGGCAGCTATACGACATGGAGGCGCGACCGACGGCCGATGAGCTGCGCGAATTTGCCGAACGTTGGAGGCCGTATCGTTCGGTTGCCAGCTGGTTCCTCTGGCAAGGTCGGCGGCTGGCGATGGGAGCCAAACCACGATGAGCTCCAACCGCCGATTGGCGATCTTCGCCGTTGCCCTCCTCGCGCTCGCTGCCACGCCGGACCCGGCCGATGCTCAGTTGCCGATCCGGAACTGGGGCTATCAGCTGCAGGGTTTCGATCTGGCCGCTCTGCGCGACTCGATGTTCGACGTTCTGGTGATCGACTACTCGACGACCGGCGGCGCCGGTGGCGAGCTGACCGCTGCGCAGGTGCGCGATCTTCGTGAGAACGGCCCGTGTGGCGAGCGGATAGTTCTTGCGTACTTCAGCGTTGGCGAAGCCGAGAATTACAGGTACTACTTCGATGCCGACTGGCTCGGCCCCAACGACCAGCTCACTCCGGGCGCGCCGGCGTGGCTTGGGCCGGCGAACCCCGACTGGGAGGGCAACTACAAGGTCCGCTACTGGCACCGTGCCTGGCAGCGGCAGCTCTGGGGCACCCGAGGCGGTGACGCCAAGAGCTACCTCGATCGGATCATCGATGCCGGTTTCGATGGCGTGTACCTCGATATCGTCGATGCCTTCGAATACTGGGGGCCCCGCGAGAACGGTGGCACCGACGAGAATCGCAAAGCTGCGCCGGCGATGATCAAGTTCGTCCAACGGCTGGCCAAGTACGCTCGCCGGAAACGCAGCGCCGCAGGTTTTTTTGTTGTTCCGCAGAACGGCGCCGGACTCATCGCAGAGTGGAGCTATCCGGATTCGCCCCAGCCCGAGAAGGCAGCGATGAAGCAGCGGCGCCGCTACTTCAAGGTGATCAGCGCCATCGGTACCGAGGACACTTTCTTTGTCGGCAACCGCAACGAGGACAATCCGTATCGCCCGCAAGAGGGCCTCCTACCACTCCTGCAGCAGTTCGTCGCGGCGGGCAAATCAGTACTCGCGGTCGAGTACCTGACGAAGGCCCCCGCGATCGATCGCTTCTGGGACGAGGCTGTGACTGCGGGATTCGTTCCCTACGTGGCACGACGCGATCTTGATCGTCTGACCATTCCGGCCGGACACCCGCCGGAGTGTCGCGTCGACGGTGGAATGCCATGAGCCGCGGACCCGCGTGGGACGCGCTGAATCGCGAGATCACGACCTGCACCCTGTGCCCACGACTCGTCGAGCATCGTGAGGCCATGGCCACGGTCAAGCGCGCGTCGTTTCGCGATCAGGAGTACTGGGGACGGCCGGTGCCCGGGTTCGGCGATCGGAGCGCACGCATCGTGATTTGCGGGCTCGCCCCGGCCGCACATGGCGCCAACCGCACGGGCCGGATGTTTACCGGCGACCGATCCGGCGATTGGCTGTTCCGCGCTTTGCACGAAACGGGATTCGCCAACCAGTCCGAGGCCGTCTGCCTTGATGATGGCCTGGCTCTCACCGACGTGTTCATCACCGCGGCCAACCGGTGCGCGCCCCCAGCCAACAAGCCGACGACCGCCGAGCGTGACCTGTGTCGCCCCTTCATGGATCGTGAACTCGATCTGGTGGACACAGAGGGCGGGGGTGTCCGCGTGCTCATCGCTCTGGGGTCGTTCGGCTGGGACCAGACGCTCCGCGCGCTGCGCGAACGGGGCTGCGCGGTGCCCCGTCCCAAGCCGAAGTTCGGTCACCTGGCAGAGGCCAGGATCGGCGTTCCCGCCGACCGGAATGTGGCGTCTGCCGGCTTCCCGCGCAACGACCTGACGCTCCTGGGCTCGTTCCACCCGAGTCAGCAAAACACCTTTACCGGCAAACTGACGCAGCCGATGCTACGGGCTGTCTTCATCCGGGCTGCGGGACTTCTTGACGGCTAGTTGGGCCCGGCGGTCGCCACGCGGGCAGCGCGTTCGATACCGATGACGGCTTCTTCCGGTGGGCCCGGCCTTAGGGTGCGCACTCCGGCGAATACTCCCGGCGGAACCTTGCCCAGCGCGGCCTTCCAGAGCCGTGAAGATCAGCGCCGGTGCCAATGCCACGGCGAGCAGTGCAACCGCTCCCAGTGCGACCCATTCGCGCGATGAGATCGCGCGCAGGTTGGCGGCGGTCCACTCCTTCCGGTGGGTGGCGAAGCGCACCGCGAAGGCCACGAGGTTGCCGGCAAACAGAACGTTGCAAAACTGAATCGGGTTCGGGCTGGTACCGCTGGCGATAGCGCCGAGTTCGCCGATCTTGCGAACGACGGTGCTGGAGCTCGCCAGGACGATGATCGCGAGCCAAAGACTCCAGCGGTTCTTCACCGGGGGTGGTCTCCAGATCGGGCTCAGTCTTCTTGATCGGTGCGCAGAACCGCGAGAAAGGCATCTTGGGGGATCTCGACATTGCCGAAGGTGCGCATGCGTTCTTTGCCCTTCTTTTGCTTCTCGAGCAGCTTGCGTTTCCGGGTAATGTCGCCGCCGTAGCACTTCGCCGTGACGTCCTTGCGGACGGCATTGATCGTCTTGCGGGCGATGATGTCACGGCCGACCGAACCCTGGATCGGGATCTTGAACTGCTGGCGTGGAATTGTCTTCTCGAGTTGCTCACACGCGTGCATCGCTCGGCCGCGTGCCTTGTCGCGATGAACGAGCATCGCCAGCGCGTCGACGCGCTCGGCGTTGACGAGGATGTCGACCTTTACCAGATCGGTGCGGCGGTAGTCGAGCATCTCGTAGTCAAACGAACCGTAGCCTTGCGTCATCGACTTCAGACGGTCGTAGAAATCGAACAGAACCTCGGCCAGCGGCAACTCGGTCTTCATCTCGACCCGGCCGACGGCGAGGTAATGGAAATTGATGTCGGCGGCACGCTTGTCGCGCAGGAGCTCCATCACGGTGCCCAGGTAGCGGTCGGGCATGAGAATCGACGCCTTGATGAAGGGCTCCTCGACACGCTCGATCGAGCCCGAGTCGGGGTACTCCGAAGGGTTCTCGACCGTTGTCGTTTCCCCGTTCGTTGTCGTCACGTTGTACTGCACTGAAGGGGCGGTGAGCAGCAGCGATAGATCGTACTCACGCGCCAGCCGTTCCTGCACGATGTCGAGGTGAAGCAGGCCCAGGAAACCGCACCGGTAGCCGAAGCCGAGCGCTGACGAACTGTCCTTGGTGAAGGTCAGCGAAGCGTCGTTGAGTTTCAGCTTGTCGAGTCCCTTGCCGAGGTCAACGTACTGGTCCGATTGCATCGGGAAGATCGACGAGAACACGACCGGCTTGGCAGGGACATAGCCGGGGAGTGGCTCCGAGGAGCCCTCATCGGCGATCGTGATGGTGTCGCCGATCTCGATGTCGCTGACGGATTTGATGCCTGCGACCACGTATCCAACCTCGCCAGCACTCAGAGATTTTCCCTTCTCGCGCTTCAGGCGGACAATACCGAGCTCTTCGACGTTGTACTCGGCATCGGTATGCATGAGACGGATTCGCTGGCCGGATTCCAACGTGCCGTTGACCACTCGTACCAGCATGACCGCGCCGCGATAGGGGTCGTACTCCGCGTCGAAGATCAGTGCCTGGAGCGGGGCGTCGGCATCGCCTTCCGGTGCGGGCAGCTTCTCGACGATTGACTCGAGGAGTTCGGGAACACCTGTACCGTTCTTGGCCGACGTCAGCACCGCCTCAAACGGGTCGAGTCCGAGATCCGCGTCGATCTGTTCCCGCACGCGCTCCGGATCGGCAGCGGGCAGGTCGATCTTGTTGATAGCCGGGAGTATCTCGAGGTCGTTCTCGAGCGCCAGGTAGAGGTTCGCGACCGTCTGCGCCTCGACGCCCTGCGCCGCATCGATCAGCAACAGCGCGCCCTCGCACGACATGAGCGAACGCCGCACCTCGTGCGAAAAGTCGACGTGTCCGGGCGTATCGATCAAATTGAGCCGATAGGCCTTGCCATCTTTCGCGTTGAAGTCGAGCGTGATGGTGTTGCTCTTGATTGTGATGCCGCGTTCCTGTTCCAGTTCCATGGAATCGAGCAGCTGGTCGTGGAACTCGCGGTCGGTCACCGCGCCGCACTCCTGGATCAACCGATCGGCAAGTGTCGACTTGCCATGATCGATATGCGCAATGATGCAGAAGTTGCGGATATGGGAAAGATCGGTCATCAGTCTCGGCGCGCACCGGGCGCGTTGTTGGCAAACTAGCGGATGCAGAGATTCTAGTCGGGCGCCCGCTCCGCTGCGTGCGCGGCTACTGGTCGCGTACCCGCTGGAACGTGCGACCGAAGGCCCGGATGGTGGGCGTGCCGCCCAGGTCGAACGCGAACGCGACCGCCGTGGGAGCGAGCCACGGCCGTTCCCACGCGACCACGAAGGCGTCGTAGTGCCAGTGTTCCATTGCCGCCGATCTCCCCGCGGCCTCGAACACGAGGCTGTCGCCGTCCACGCCGATCTCGATCTGTCCGAATAGCGGATCTGAATACACTCCGGCGAAGTCGATCAGCTGGCGACTTGGAGCAGTGTCTTCGATCCGCGAGGCGCGGAATGCGGCGAAGGCGGCGCGCTGCTGCTCGGTAGCCTCGGCGTACATCTCGCGCAGGTCGGTGCTCCAGTCGCGCCCGTCGGGCTCGCCGCCCCAGAGATCGAAAGCCTTGTACATGAGGGCGTGCCGGATCTCCACATGGTCGAGGTTGCCGAGTACGTAGACGCCGAGGTCCTCGTCGGGAATCAGCCCGTTGATGGCCACCATGCCGTCGATGCTGCCGGTGTGAAACGACACGAAGCGGCCGTCGTAGTCGTGCTGAAACCACCCCAATGCGTAGGTCGTCCAGTGCGGCTGGGTGAGCTGCGTCGTGGGGTAGAACGCCCCGGGAGGAATCACGATTTGCGGCCGGAGTAGCTCAGCGTGGGTGGCCGGTTCCAGCAGGCGAATACCGTCCAGTTCCCCTCCGCCCAACATGAGACGCATCCAGCGGGACATGTCGGTAACCGACGACCAGATTGAGCCGGCCGCCGCCACGTTGTCGACCGACGCGTTGTCGGCACGGATCAACTCGCCGTCTATGCGGTAGTGCGGGGCGGCCACGTTGTCGCGACCGTCCGTGTCGGTGAACAGCGGAACCGTGCCCGTCATCCCCATCGGCGTCAGGATGCGTTCCTGCACGAACGTCGCCCACGACTGGCCGCTGACGGCTTCGACAACTGCCCCGGCAGTCGCATACATGATGTTCTGATAGGTGTAGCCAGCGCGGAACGAATACGCCGGCTCGATGAAACGGGCCCGGGCCACGACGTCGGCAGCGCTGATGTCCGTCCGGTACCAGAGCGAGTCCGCGTTGCCCAACCCGGCGCGATGGGTGAGCAGGTCGCGGATCGTCAACTCGCGGGTGACGTAGGGATCGAACAGCTCGAAGTCCGGCAGGTGCGTGGTAACCTTGTCGTCCCAGTCGAGCTTGCCTTCGTCCCGCAGGATGCCGATGGCGGCCGCTGTAATTGCCTTCGTCGTGGAGCCGATCGCGAACAGGGTATGCGCGTCAACGGCGCCCGCGGCCTCGATATCGCGGATGCCGTAGCCCTTGGCGAAGACGAGTTCGCCATCCTTTACCACCGCCACGGCGAGGCCGACAGCCTCCCAGTCCTCGACGGCCTGCGTCACGTAGTCGTCGAAGACGGTCGCCAGATCCGGTCCATTCGCCGCGGGGGCGACCAGCAGGGAGACCGCCGCTGCGATTCCCGCCAGGGACAGGCCGCGCGTGCCTCGCACTAGTAACCCGGGCCGAGGAAGACGGCGTTCATGAACAGCCCATTGAGGCCATCGAAGTACGCGCGGAAGTTCGGGTCTTCGGCGAACGCCACGATGTGACCGCCGCCGAGGCGCTGGTACATCAGGTACGGGGTGCCTGCGATGACCGCCAGTTCGTCGGGCCAGGCAACGCCTGTTACCAGTACCTCATCGAGCGGCAGGTAGGTGGCGACGTTGAGCCCGTTGTCGATGGTGATGGGCTCGTAGATGTTGCGCGACTGGGCGATCAGGTTGATGTGGTCGCCGTAGCCGAACGCCAGCCAGTGCTCGGGGTCGAGCCGGGCGCGCAGGATCGGGCCAGGCAGGCCGCGGGGCTGCTCCTCCTCGGGCAGAACGCCCTCGGGCAACCCGGTCGTGATGCCATCGCTGGTCTCGGTCGCCTCGGTGCCCTCTTCGATCTCCTTCACCTTGCGAGTGGTGGCGAGCAGGCCGACGTTCTCCTCGGTCAGCCAGCGCGTGCCGCCACCCAGCGCTACCAGGGTGCCGCCGCCGCGGACCCAGGCCTGGATGCCGCCGATAGCGCGTTCGTCGAGGACGCCGCTGTA
>Ga0115002_10008169_pt1 | contig 11635 bp, 11 predicted proteins | sample ArcticOcean_MG_C_8_FD_89576 | JGI IMG/M metagenome (GOLD analysis project Ga0115002, IMG submission 89576) | Marine microbial communities from western Arctic Ocean - ArcticOcean_MG_CB11_86 | ecosystem: Environmental > Aquatic > Marine > Oceanic | place: Arctic Ocean: Canada Basin | collected...
CGGAGAAGAGGACGGCGCTGCGGGCAGCGAAGACACGCCCGAGGATGAGCTCTATACGACGCCCGAGGACATGGTGACGGTCTATGAGGCGCTGAGCGGCATCGGACCGTTCACCTTCGCGGCGACATTCGGCAACGTGCACGGTCACTACAAGCCCGGCGCAGTCAAGCTACGGCCAGGAATCCTGAAAGAGGGCCAAGCCGCGGTCATGGATAAACATGGCGCCGACGCTGAAATGGATCTCGTATTCCACGGTGGAAGCGGCTCCCTACTCTCGGAGATCCGCGAAACGCTCGACTACGGCGTCGTGAAGATGAACGTCGATACCGATACGCAGTACGCCTTCACCCGCCCCATCGCGGATCATATGCTGTCGAATTATGACGCAGTGCTGAAGGTCGACGGCGAGATCGGCAACAAGAAGGTGTACGACCCTCGCTCCTACTTGAAAAAAGGCGAGCAGGGGATGTCGGACCGCGTGTGCGTGGCGTGCAGTGATCTGCTCAGCGAGGGCAAGACGCTCTTCGGACAGATCTGAGGCTTGGGCGGGTCCCTCGCCGGCGCGACAACCGCGCACGGACGCGATCGCATCACAGGTTCGGACCATGACTACCCACAGCCACGAATAGACGTCCGCACCCTTCACTGAGCGTGACTCCGCAGGCTAGCGATCGTCGAGAACGTCTCAGGTACGGCGTCCCCGGTCCCCTCTGCCAACGGCTCCATTGATGCGTGATGTGTGATGCGCGATGTTCAATACATGCGAACGACGCTGAACCTAGATGACGACGTGCTGCGCGCCGTAAAGGAGATCGCGCAGCTCCGTGATAGCACGGCAGGCGAAGTGCTCTCGGAGCTGGCTCGCTCTGCGCTGGCTTCGGTATCTACGCAGGGTACCGTACGGAACGGGGTGTCCATCCTCGCGCCCACGGCCGAAGAGGGCATCGTCACGTCAGATGTTGTCGATCGCCTGCAGGACGACGGCTGAGCTGGCCTTGACCGCGACCCACTTGCTCGACGTCAATGTACTCGTCGCACTCTTCGACCCTGCGCACATCCACCACGAAGCCGCACACGGGTGGTTCGGCACCTTTGGCTCAGCCGGTTGGGCGACGTGTCCGCTCACCGAGAACGGCCTGGTGCGCGTCATCTCCAACCCAGCGTACCCCGGGCGGCGCACGACAGTCGCGGACGCCATCGACCGACTTCGAAGCTTCACCGAGAGTGAGGCCCATGCCTTCTGGCCGGACGACGTCTCTCTACTCCAGCCCCGCTGTGTGGACGGCAGCTACCTCGCGGGGCATCAGGAGATCACAGACGTTTACCTGCTGACCCTCGCCGTGCACCATTCGGGGGCACTCGCCACCTTCGACCGGAAGGTGCGCAGCCAAGCGGTGCTCGGGGCCGGGGATGAGCACTTGCTCGTGATCAACCCCGGCACCTGAGGCGAAAACCTAGCTGCTCAACTCGTACTCCGTAGTGATGTCGATCGAGCCGCAGATGGAGCGGTAGACCGGGCATTTGTCGGCGTGGAAGTCGTGCACTCGTTCAATCGTATCTCGGTGCACCTCTTCCGCCTTCAACAGATACGTCACATGGATGCGGCAAACCACGATTACGCCGTCTTCTTCCTTCTCGACCTCACCCCGCACTTCGGCCGTCAGGGCTCCGTCAGCTGCATTGATTCCGCGCGCCTCCAGCGCGCCTCCGAAGGTCCCCGTTAGTCAACCACCGGCGGCGGCCATCATGTAGTCTAGGGTGGTGGTGATCTCGCGTTCCGGCTCGACCCCGTAGTGGGCCGCGATCGCGCTGTGCACGCCGAACTCGACGGGGCCGTCGTGCGCCGGAAGCCACGCGTGGCGATGGGGGCCCTTGAGGCGCTTGATCTTGATATCGGCAGTGTAGACGACGTCGGACATGGTGCTCCGCTCTGTCAGGGGTGAGGGGCGATCGTATGAAGGAGGGGCGCGCGCGGCAAGGTCGCTCGAGCTGCCCCCTAGCTTGACCCGCCTCGCACCGGACGCATAGCTTCCCAGCACAATTGAATTGCGGGCGGAGCATCTCGGAAGCCGGTGAAATCCCGGCACGGCCCCGCCACTGTGATGGGCTCGGCAGCTTGATCAGCCGAAACCGCGACCTCGAGTAACCCACTGGGGCATTTGCCCTGGGAAGGCGAGGATTCGCCGCCCTAAGTCAGGAGACCTGATCTCGCCCGCGCCACCTTGCACTCTTCGAGGGGAAGCGTGCCGGCTTTTTTTTGGCTATTGGGCGTTCTGGCGCTCGTTGCGACGCCCTCTGGGCTCGTGGCGCAGTGGCCTGGTGAGATTCGCGGTCGTGTTACCGACGCGGTCTCCGGCCGTGCTATCCCGGCTGCCGATGTGCAGCTGCTTCCGGAAGGGATCCAGACGGTCTCCGCCGCCGATGGCTCGTTCCACTTTCGCGGCCTCGAGCCGGGCCGCCACGACCTTCGCATAACAGCGTTCGCTTATGCGACGAGCACACTCGATCTCGAGGTCCGAAACGGCATCGTACAAGACCTTCGCATCGAGCTGGGTCCGGTCGCACTGGTCATCGATGGTGTCAGCGCGTCGGTGTCGGCATCAACTGCCCGTGCGATCACGCTCGGGGCGGACCGGATTCGATCGACACCCGGCAATACCGTGGCCGACATACTTCGGACGGTCCCGGGCCTACTCATCGTGGCTACGAGCCCGGGCGGCCCACAGACGCCAACCATGCGCGGAAGCGGTGCAGACGCCGTGCTTGTGCTCGTCGATGGCGTGCCGCTCAACGACCCGCTCACCGGCGAGGCTGATCTGTCCGCGCTGTCTACATCGGGCGTCGAGTCGATCACGGTACTACCGGGCGGCCAGTCCGCGCGGTACGGCGCTCGGGCCGCGGCAGGAGTGATCCTGGTTCGAACCGGGTCTCCCGAACGAGGGGTCACCCTGGCCGGAGGAGCGGGGTCACTCGGCGAAAGGAACGCCGAAGTAGCCAACGCGTGGGCGAGTTTCGGTGGGCGCCTGGACGCAGCAGGCACCTATCGGCGGCGCGACGGCGGTTTCGGTTTCGACATGCCCGGAGAATTCGGTGGAGGGACTAGCCGTCTAGCAAACGCCGATTCCCGGGCGTGGAGCGGTCGCCTCGCTTGGACGCAGAATGCCCCAGACGGTCCTGCAACCGCGGGCTTTTCTGGGGAGCACGTCAGCCGAGGACTCCCCGGGCGCAGCTTTGCTCCCTCTCCGCAGGCCCGACAGGACCTCACGCAGGCTCGGGTGTTCGCGTCTGGGGCAAGCAACATGTCCGCGAGCAGCTCGGGACGCGCGTCTGGATACGTACAGTACTACCAGTCGAACTTCGTCGACCCAGCTCCACCATTCGGTGATGCGTTCGATGACCGCACGACGCTGATCGGTGGTGGAGGCGAAAGCAGCCTGTCGCGCACCGTGGGACAAGGAACGCTCGAAGTCGGCGCAGCCGCGAAGCATCTCCGGGTGGAGAGCACGGCCCTCTCGACGGTGGTGGCCCCCGCACGCACCGACGTCGGCGCTTGGCTGTCCGCCGCTTTAGCAAACGGGCCCCTTGGTACGTCCTGGACCGGGGCGTTCCGCCTCGATCGCAGTGGACTGCCTGCTCAGTGGTTCGGGAGTCACGACATCCGCGTGCAAACGACCGTCCGCACGCTGGCATTCCATGCGGCGCACAGGAGCTCGTTCAGCCCACCCACCTTGGGCGATCAGTTTTTCCGTGAGGGAGTCGGTGTCGAGCCCAACCCTGACCTGAGGGCAGAACGAGTGCCATCCGAGTGGGGCGGGGGCGTTGGACTCCGAGCGGACACACGCGGAGTGGTGCTCAGCCTGGACGCAGAAGCCTACGCCGGTGCCACGACGGACATGATCGTCTGGTTACCCGACTTTCGCTTCGTCTGGAGCCCTCGAAATCTGGACGTCAACCGGCGAGGACTCGACCTGGACGGACGGATCCAAGTTCCGGCGTCCGGCTTCGAGGCCTGGGCGGGCTGGTCATACAACCGAGCGACCTACGACCGCCCCCAATCCGAGGATGTCCAGGTGGTCTACCGGCCGAGGTATCAAAGCGGCTTCGGCGCATCATTTAGTCGGTCCGGCGGGTCGATTCTGGTTTCCAGCCGATACACCGGCGCACGCTTCCCCGTCCCCAACGACGTGAACGAGCTCGGGGGGTTCTGGGCCGTCGACGTTTCCGCACGGCGCGCCTGGACGCTGGGCGCAACCGCTCTCGATCTACAGATGGACATTGAGCGCCTCTTCGACCAACGAGACGCGCTGATCTTCGCTTATCCGCATCCGGGACGAACGCTTCGCGTCACGCTACGACTTGGCCGCACATCAGAATCATGAGCTCAAGCCAACACTCCTGGAGAAAGCACCACATGTCGTTGCCCACCACTTTCGCGCACCGCCTACGAAGCTTTGCGCTCGGCCTCACCCTCGTCTGCGCCACGGCCCTCACCGGATGCGATAGCGATCCCATCGAACCAGATCTCGTCGTCCGAGAGCTGGGCGTCGTGGTTGCGAGCACCGATGTGGCGCTCACGATCTTCGACGTGGACGACCCGGCGACGACGAGGACCGTCGGGCTCGGCCCGGATGGCAGTCCGGTGACTCTAGCCACCCGCGGAGAGTTCGCCGCTGTCCCGCTCGGCATCTTATCGGCTGTGGCCGTTGTCGATCTGGTGAAGGCTTCGTTGCTACACACCGTCGCGCTTCCGGCGGGCTCGGGAGCCACTGGCGTCGCTTTCGTGAACGACTCGATCGCGATCGTGGCGCACTCCGGCCTGGGCACGGTGAGCCCGGTGAACGTGCTGAGCGGGCGGGCTCTGGATGAGATCGAGGTAGGAGCATTTCCGCAGGGCGTGATCGCGGTCGACGGGCTGGCCTACGTGATCAACGCCAACCTCGTCAACTTCGCGCCCGCGGGCCCGTCATCGCTCACGGTCATCGACGGCGCGACCCTGCAAGTCATCGACGAGATCGCACTGAGTGGAGAAAACGCGGCCAGCGCGGCGCTGGGGGCCAATGGCCGCCTCTACGTGCTCCAGTCGGGGAACTGGGGGATGAACGACGGCTCAGTGTCGGTCGTGAACCTTTCGACGCGAACGGAGACCGATCATGTAACTGGCTTCGGGAATTTCCCGGGTTCGATCGCGGTCGACGGTCAGTCGCATGTGTACGTCGGCGTGTTCGGCGTGGGCATGATGGTTTGGGATGCTTTGACAGAGGCGTTCGTGCGCGGCCCGGACGATGCGGTGGAACCCGGCGGTGTGCCGAGCACGTCGGGCATTGCACACGACTCGGAAGGAAGGACCTACGCACTCACGCCGGACTGCCAAAACCCCGCGGCCACGCACCGCCTTGCGGCCGACTACAGACTGGAAGTGTCCATTCCCGTCGGCATTTGCCCATTCGCCATCAGCTTCACGGAGGTTGAGGAGAGTTCATGACGCGGTGAGCTAGGAGAGAATTCGTACACCTTGGCAGATGCGACTTCCGCAGTCATGGTCTCTCCCTTGGCACAATCCAAAAATGCCCTCCACGTCATCAATAGGGGACAGATGACGTGCGATTTCCTGGTCACTGACTGCGCGCCCTCGCTCCCACCACCACTTCTCGCATGACACTAGACATCGAACTGGTCCGCAGTCGCTTCCCGTCGCTGGACACCGATTGGGTCTTCTTCGACAACGGAGGCGGTTCGCAGATCGCTCAGCCGGTACTGGACCGTATAGAGCGGTATCTGCTCACGTCGAACGTGCAACACGGAGCATCCTACGCGATATCGCGTCTCGCCAGCGACAGGCTCTCGGAGGCCCAAACGGCGATGGCGACGCTCATCAACGCTCGTGACGCGCGGGAAGTCGTCATGGGCGGGTCGACGACGCTACTGCTTCAGACGCTCGCGACCTATTTCGCGCAGAAACTGGAGCCCGGAGACGATGTGATCGTTTCCAGCGGCGATCACGAAGCGAACATCGCCCCGTGGCTGGAGCTGGAACGTGTCGGTGTGCACGTGAAATTCTGGCACGTGGACCCCGAGTCGTTCCAACTACGAATCGAGGATCTCGAGTCACTCATGGGTCCGCGTACCAGGCTAGTCACGGTGACGCACACGTCGAACATCCTGGGCACGATCAACCCGGTCCGTGAAATCGCTGATGCCGTGCACGCGCACGGCGCCCTCCTGTGCGTGGACGGTGTGGCGTACGCTCCGCACCGGGCGATCGACGTTCAGGCGCTGGACGTCGACTTCTACGCCTTCTCCTTCTACAAGACGTACGGGCCGCACCACGCACTCCTGTACGGGAGACGTGATCTACTCATCGATCTTCCGAGTCGCAGCTTTGACTTCATCGCCGAAGACGACGTGCCCTACAAGTTCCAACCTGGGAACGTGAACTACGAGCTCAGCTACGGCATGCTCGGCATGATGGACTACCTAGACGAGCTGGCTGGCGCTGAGAACGGCACGGGGACCAGCGCTTCTCGTCACGGCCGCGAAGCGGTCGAGGCTTCTTTTGCGATGATCGCGGAGCACGAGCAGGCGTTGAGTACGCGGCTGCTCGATTTCCTGAAGGACCTCCCCGGCGTGCGTGTCATCGGGGAGGAGACTGCAGACAAAACAGTGCGCGTGCCGATCATCTCGTTCGTCGTCGAGGGCATGGAGAGTTCCGATGTCGTCATCCGCACGGATGCACACCAAGTGGCGATTCGTTTCGGGCACTTCTACTCGGCACGTCTGATCGAACATCTTGGCCTAGACGTGAACGAGGGAGTCGTCCGGGTCAGCATGGTCCACTACAACACGCTGGAGGAGGTGGACCGCCTCACGGCCGCGTTGCAGGAGATTCTGCCGGGCGTGCGCTAGCCGGTATCCACCAAGGAGTGCTGGCCAGATCGCACAAAGAGTGCTGATCTGTCGCATGTCTCAACGAAAATCTTGATGTGATGTAATGCTGTGCTTACACTTCAGTATGGTACGTACTCAGATTCAGCTGACCGACGCCCAAGCCCGCCGTGTCCGCCGCCTTGCCAAAGAGCGAGGTGTATCGATGGCCGAGGTCATTCGCACGTGTCTAGACCAGGTCTTGGAGTCGAGCGAACCCGACCGATCGGCACTGTACGAACGGGCCGAGGCCATTGTCGGACAGTTCGAGGATCAGTGCGACACGCGTGATCTGGCCAGGAGACACGACGACTATCTGGCGACGTCCTTCGAGTGAGCCGCGTCTTTGTAGATACGTCCGCCCTGCTCGCGCTCGTCGTCGGCTCCGACGAGGCTCACGAAGAGGCCCGGGAAGGTTTCGGGAGGCTTCGAGCGGAGCGGGCATCGCTCGTCACGAGTTCCTACGTGCTCGTGGAGACCTACGCACTCCTCCAGAGCCGTATCGGACTCGGAGCAGTGCGCGTCTTTCGTGAAGCGTTCGCGCCGCTTCTCGACGTGCTTTGGGTGGACGAAGTCGTGCACGAACAGGCCCTCGACGCCCTGTTACTCCGGGACGCCAGGAGGCTGAGTCTCGTGGACGCTACCTCCTTCGCTCTCATGCAGGCCGGTCGCATCGACCGAGCCTTCGCATTCGATACTCACTTTCGGGAGCAGGGCTACACGCTGTAGCGGTCGCGCCGCCAGCCCCACTTTTCATTGCACACCCTCTACTTTCGGCCTATCTTCGGTTTCTATGAAAATGCCCTACGTCGAACTGCACTGCCATTCGGGTTTCTCCTTCCTGGATGGCGCATCGCATCCCAAAGAGCTGGTGATGCGCGCGGCGGAACTCGGCTACCCGGCACTCGCGCTCACGGACCACAACGGGCTCTACGGCTCAATGGAGTTCGCCCATGCGGCGAAGCGAGTCAATCTCCAGCCGATCACGGGCGCTGAGGTCACCCTGAGGGAATGCTTTCCGGGCTTCGAGGAGCCGGATAGCGGTCACCACGTCACGCTTTTGGCGGAAACACCCCAGGGATACGCGAACTTGTGCCGTTTGCTCACCCAGTCCCACATGGATTCGGAGCGAGGCAATGCTCGGCTGCCCCTACCCTCTCTACTCGAGCTCTCGGAAGGACTGATCCTGCTGACCGGGTGCAAAAAAAGCCCCGTTGCGGCAGCACTCAGCTCGTCCGTTGCCGAAGCCGAGCAGATGACCCGGCAGCTCGTGAATGCGTTCGAGCCCGGCAGCGTGTTCGTGGAGCTGCAAGACAATGCTGTGAAAGGAGATACGGCACGTAACAAGGCACTCGCTCGACTCGCTGGGCGTTTGGGACTCGGTGTCGTAGCAACTGGGAATGTGCACTACCATCACCCCGAACGGCATCGGCTCCAGGACGTGCTCGTCTCGATCAAGAACCGCGAGACGCTCGATGGCGCGCACGGCGCACGGCGGGCCAATCGACTCTTCCACCTGGCCGAGCCGTGGGAGATGCATCATCGCTTCCAGAGTCGCCCCGAAGCGATCACGAACACGCTGCTCATCGCCGAACGGTGCGCGGCCTTCGATCTGACGGAAGATCTCGGCTACGAATTCCCGAATTTCGAGGGATCTGTACGCGGTGAAGCACTCGAAACGCTCGCCGCGATCTGTCGGGCCAAGATCTCCACGCTTTACGAACCCGGCAGTTCGCGGGAACGGGACGCCGAGGAACGCCTGCACACGGAGCTCAGGCTCGTGGACCTGCACGGGCTCGCGGGATTTTTTCTCGTTTACCGCAATATCATGGACCTAGCGGTCCAGGTCGCTCGGGACGTTCGCGGAGAGGCCCCGCGGGCCCATTCGGGCCTCCCCCCGGGCCGAGGACGTGGTTCTTCGGTATCGTCGATCATCTGCTATTTGATTGGGCTTTCGCATATCGATCCGGTGAAGAACAACCTCTTCCTAGGCCGATTCCTCAACGAAGCCCTGCGTAGCGTACCGGACATCGACCTCGACTTCCCGAGGGACATCCGGGAGCAACTCATCCTGCGCGTCTACGAGAAATACGGCTACGAGCACACCGGGCTTGTTTGCACATTCCCGACGTATCGGCTGAAATCGGCGGTTCGGGAGATCGGAAAGGTGCTGGATCTGCCGATGGGAGAGCTGGAAAAGCTTTCGAAGCTCTCCGAACACCGCTCCGCGGCGGGCCTCGCGGACGAAATCGCCGCGCTGCCTGAGTTCAAAGACCGTGCAGATGCCCAATTGTGGCGGTTGTTGGGGTCTCTGGCCGAAGACGTGGCAGGCCTGCCCCGCCATATCTCCCAGCACGTGGGCGGCATGATCATCTCGAGCCGCCCGCTCCTGGAAATCGTCCCGCTCGAGCCCGCCGCCTGGGAAGGCCGAGTGCTCTGTCAGTGGGACAAGGATTCCTGCGACGACGCGGGGTTCATCAAGATCGACTTCCTCGCGCTCGGTATGCTCTCGCTGGTCGAAGAGAGCATCGACTTGATCTCTGAACGGCATGGCGAAGCGCCGGACCTGTCCCGCATCGACTTCGAGGACGAGATCCTGTACGACCGTGTGTGTTCTGGGGATACCGTTGGGCTGTTCCAGATCGAGAGCAGAGCCCAGATCCAGATGCTTCGACGCACGAGGCCGCGAAACCTGGACGATCTTGCGGTTCAGGTCGCGATCGTGCGCCCCGGCCCCATCGTCGGAGGGGCAGTGAACCCGTATGTGCGGCGCCGCGAAATGCTTCGTGAGAACCCCGACTACGAGGTCCCCTACCCACATCCACTCCTGAAAGAGGCGCTCGGGGAGACGCTTGGCGTGATCATCTTTCAGGATCAGGTGCTCAAGGTCTGCCAAGCGCTCGCGTCCTTCACGGACGGCCAAGCGGAAGAACTGCGTCGCGCGATGAGCCGAAAGCGCTCAAAAGAGGCCCTCGTAGCACACTGGGACGACTTTCTGGAAGGTGCGACCGCCAACGGCGTCGACGAGACCACCGCGCGCGAGATTTTCACTCAGGTCACCGCATTCAGCGAATTCGGGTTCCCGAAGTCCCACGCGGCCGCATTCGGCTTGCTGGCTTACCAATCCGCTTGGCTACGCCACTACTACCCGATCGAATTCTACGTTGGGCTCTTCAACAACCAGCCCATGGGCTTCTATTCGCTCGATGCGCTGGGGCGAGACGCCCGCAGGAACGGTATCCGCACGCTCCTGCCCAGTGTGAACAGAAGCCAGGTCGTCTGCACCGCTGAGGAAGCTGCGGAGGGTGCTGCGGACGAGGCCAAAGGGGCTACGGAAGAGGCTAAAAGTGGCGATCTACGAATCGGGCTTGGCTTCGTACGCGGTTGGGGTACCGAAATCGCGGAGCGAATCGTCGCAGAACGGGAAAAAAATGGCCCGTACGCCTCGCTCGCGAACTTTTTGCGTCGCACGCCAGCCTCATTGAAGCGGCCCGCCATCGAAAATCTCATCTGGGTGGGTGGATTCAGCGACTTCGGCCTCACCCGGAGGGAACTGCTGTGGCAAGCGGGTCTCTGGCTCGGCCCCGAGACCGACAACGAGCGCACCGGCGGCCGGGAAGACCATGCGCAAACCGAATTGGAACTCACGGATCCGTACGCGAACCTCTCGTTCCCGGACCTCGGCCCCACAGATCGCATGGTCGCAGAATACCGTATGCTCCGCTTCTCCGCGGAGCTCCACCCACTCACGCTCCTGAAGGGTGTCCTGCCCGAGGGAACCGTCTCATCGGAGCATCTTCCAGACCTGCGTCAGCACAGTACGGTACGTGTGGCAGGCCTCGTGACCACGCGCCAAAGACCTGGAACTGTAAAAGGCTATGTCTTTGTCCTAATGGAAGATGAGTACGGTCCTATAAACGTGATTGTGAAGCCTGACATTTACAAACGAGACCGCAATGCTGTGCGCATGGAGCCCTTCCTCACGGTGCGCGGTCGTCTGCAAAAGGACGGCGAGACGCTCAACGTGATCGCCTTCGAAGTAGAGGCTTTGAGGGTACCCGGAACGCCCATACGACGGAGAGGGATGTCCAAGACGTACGTGGCCAAGAACAGCAACGCGGGGCCCCAAGAGGACGTCGACGACCTGCACACTTCCCTGCCGAGCACACTCGAGTCCTGGGCTGACCCGGATCAGAAGGGACCGAGCCCGTTCCGCTATCTGACGGCGCTGCGTCAGAACGCGCCAGGCATCAAAAGCTGGGGGTAGGCCGCATGTTGCCGGCCTAGCAGCCCTCCGACCTGGGCGCCTCCGAGGCCCACTCAGGACTCGGCGAGGAGTTGACGACGGACACGATGACGCTCTTCATCGAGATCGAAGATCTGGACTCCGTGATCGAGTCGCTCGTGGAGCCCGAGGTCGTGGTGCCACGCCGCCAAACGTTCTACGGCATGGATGAGCTATTCGTGCGCGCGCCGTGCGGCACACTGGTCGGATTCGCAGCGAAGATCGCGGGCGCCGAGGACGAGCGATTCGAGTGGATGAGCCCTGTCAGCCGCGCGGCCAGAAATTGTTCGAGCGGTCCACGTCTGGCACGTAACCGGACGGATCGACCTCAACTCGAGTGACCGACCCCACACCCGCAGGGACTTCGATCTCGAAGCTCTTGTTGCCGTCGAGCCAGTGATCCACCGGAACCGTTTCCTCGATCTGCTC
>Ga0115002_10008170_pt1 | contig 11635 bp, 12 predicted proteins | sample ArcticOcean_MG_C_8_FD_89576 | JGI IMG/M metagenome (GOLD analysis project Ga0115002, IMG submission 89576) | Marine microbial communities from western Arctic Ocean - ArcticOcean_MG_CB11_86 | ecosystem: Environmental > Aquatic > Marine > Oceanic | place: Arctic Ocean: Canada Basin | collected...
CCGGCCGGGTTGGGAACAACGAGATTTGGCAGCGCGATACGGCCGGTGTTCTGGAAATATGATGCAACCAATTGGAAGACGCCGAACCCCAGAACATAGACTCTGTCAGCACGGTGAATCGCGTCCGCGGTCCGCGCCAGTACCGCCACATCGATATCGGTGAGGAACCGTTCGATGTTTTCGATCGCCGCGGAAGATATCTGCGCGGCAATTGCGGCAGTGCCGCCACGCTCCTGGTTCTCCTGGAGCAGTTCGGCGCGTATTTTGAAGCATCCCCCGACATAGGCGTTCTGGAATACGGCGCGAAAGGCGTCGTAGCTGTCATATCCAAGTGTGCGCGCTAGCCTAAGCATCGTCGGCGAAGCCACGCCGACGCGGGTTGCGATCATGCGCATCGAGGAAATCGCCACCTCTTCCGGTCGATCAAGCACGTAGCGCGCCGCGAGCGCTAGCTTGGGCGAAAGCTCGGGTAGGGCGGCGATGATCTTGGTGGCAAGGCGCTGCAAGGGCTTTCCTTCGTCATCCGTTGCACTCCTATTGTAAGCTTGGCGCGTAGCGATTGCTACATTCATTGACGTATCGGAATGCCGTCAGCGAGTCACTGTATCAAATGAAAAATTTATTGTCAAAAAGTAGCAATCGCTATATTATGAAGAATTGCCGGCCAAGCAGTTCTGCAGGCCGTACGAAAAGAGGATGACATGGGCCGGTATTCAGCATGGTCACTGCTTTCCAACGCGATGACGAGGCAGCGCAAATGGCCGCGCGTGTGGCGCAACCCTGCTCCTGCGCCACGCTATGAGGCGATTGTTGTGGGCGGGGGTGGGCATGGTCTGGCAACTGCCTACTACCTCGCCAAGGAACACGGAATCCGCAATGTCGCGGTCATTGAAAAGGGCTGGCTGGGCGGCGGAAACACCGGCCGCAATACGACCATCGTGCGATCCAACTATATGATGCCAGGCAACACGCTGTTCTACGAACGGTCCGTGCGCTTATGGGAAGATCTCAGCCGCGAACTCAACTACAATGTTATGTTTTCCCAGCGCGGTCAGTACAATCTGTGTCATTCGCCCGTGCAATTGGATGCCGCACGGCGGCGCGGTAACATCATGCGCGCCAACGGCATCGATGCAGAACTTTTCGATCGCGATACCATCAGGCGACGCTTGCCCTATCTCGACTATTCACCGACCGCGCGCTTTCCAATTCAAGGCGCGATCTATCAAGGCCGGGCCGGCACCGCGCGTCACGACGCGGTCGCATGGGGCTATGCGCGCGCGGCCGATTCACTTGGCGTGGACATCATCCAGCAGTGCGAGGTCACGGGGTTCATCCGCGATGGTAATGCCGTCGTCGGCGTCGAAACTACCAGGGGCCCGATTCGGGCCGCGAAGGTCGGCCTGGCGGTTGCCGGACATACCGGACAGTTGGCCGCCAGGGCCGGGCTGCGGCTGCCCATCGAAACGCACGCGCTCCAAGCCTTCGTCAGCGAACCGCTGAAGCCGATGATCAACACGGTCATTTCATACGGCGCAGCACATTTTTACATCAGCCAGTCTGACAAGGGCGGTCTTGTCATGGGCGGCGACCTTGACGGCTACAATTCCTACGCCCAGCGAGGCGGCCTGCCGATGGTTGAACACAGCCTCGCCAGCGCCAAGGCCTTGGTGCCCGGCCTCTCTCGGCTCAGGCTTCTGCGGCACTGGGCTGGCGTGATGGACATGTCCATGGATGGCTCACCCTTTATCTGCAAGACGCCGGCAAACGGCCTCTACCTCAATGGTGGCTGGTGCTATGGTGGTTTTAAGGCAACGCCCGCGTCGGGATGGTGCTTCGCTTGGATGCTCGCCCGGGACGAACCACATGCCGATAGCGCAAACTTCACGCTCGATCGCTTTCGGGAGGGCTACCAGATCGACGAGAAGGGTGTCGGCCCGATGCCCAATGCGCATTGAGGAAGCGGAGCGATGCTGAGAATTGATTGTCCCGTCTGCGGTCTTCGTGACGAAACCGAATTCACCTACGGCGGTGATGCGACCGTCGTGCGGCCGAACATGTCCGAGGCAGACCTGGAGCCTTGGCTGAGCTACGTATTCCTGAGGAACAACCCACGTGGCGCGCACAAGGAATATTGGCACCACGTCCAGGGGTGCAGGCAATGGCTGATCGTCCAGCGCGATACATTGACACACGTGATCGGCGACTGCGTCTTGTCTGGCGATGCGCCTCGCAATGGACCGGCACACGAGACATGACAGACCAGGCACGACGTCTCCGCGTTGGTGGCCGTATCGACCGCACCAAACCCCTGAAAATGCGTTTTGACCGGCGCACTCTCCATGCATGGCAAGGTGATACGCTGGCTTCCGCAATGCTCGCCAATGGCGAGACGGTGGTCGGGCGCAGCTTCAAATATCACCGTCCACGCGGGATCTTCGGCATTGGTGTCGAAGAGCCCAACGCGCTGGTCTGTTTACGTTCGGGGGCACGCAGCGAACCGAATTCCCGGGCTACCGTCGTGGAAGCCTATGAGGGCCTAGAAGCAGTCGGGCAGAACGGTTTTCCGAGCGTGCGGTTCGATCTCGGCGCCGTCAATCAGCTCTTGTCACCCTTTCTTTTAGCGGGTTTTTACTACAAGACTTTCATTGGCCCCTTCAGAGGCACCAGGTTCTGGATGTTCTTCGAACATTTCATCCGTAATGCGGCTGGAATGGGCCGGGCGGTTAAGCTTGCCGATCCCGACACATATGAAAAGGTCAATGCGCATTGCGATGTGCTCGTCGTCGGAGGAGGTCCGGCAGGACTGGCGGCGACGCTGGCGGCGGTCCGTACGGGCGCCAACGTCATGCTTGTCGAGCAGGATTTTGTGCTTGGCGGCTCGCTGCTATTGAATCCTGCGGGGGGACCGGCCGACGACTGGGTCGACGCCGTGAAGGATGAGCTTGACCGCAACGGCAATGTGACGGTTCTGACGCGGACGACAGCGTTCGGTGTCTACGAGCAGAATGTCCTTGGACTAGTCGAACGAGTATGGGATCATGTCGCGGTCCCGCCCGAAGCGCAGCCACGACAGCGCTATTGGCTGGTTCGCGCGAAACAAGTCATCATAGCGACGGGCACAATCGAGCAGCCTCTGGTTTTCGCTGGCAATGATCGCCCTGGCGTTATGCTTGCGTCCGCAGTGCGCGGTTACCTGAATCGATACGCTGTCCTCGCCGGCAAGTCCGTGGTTGTCGCGACAAACAATGACAGCGCCTGGGCAACCGCCTGCGATCTCGCCTCTGCAGGCGCGCGGGTAACGCTGGTTGATGCCCGTTCGCGCGTCGCCGAAGATTTGATCGTACCTGCCAAGGCTCGGTCGATCGAGATCATTCTGGATGCGCGCGTCATACACGCTAGCGGATCGAGCAAGGTCAGATCGGTGGAGATTGCTTCGCTCGACAAGGTTGGGCAAATCCGCCCCGGTGGAAAACGAACGCTGCAGTGCGATCTCCTTGCCGTTTCGAGTGGATGGTCGTCTGTGTTGCATCTCTGGAGCCAGCGGTTCGGGAAACCCGTATTTGACCCGGTAACGCAAAGCTTTGTTCCGGGGACCAGCAATGGGGCGATGGTCAGATGCGTCGGCTCCGTCATGGGTTGCGGTTCTCTCGACACAGTGATCTCTCAAGGTTTCAAAGAAGGTGTGGCGGCGGCGCGGGCAGGCGGTAAAAGTGCACCGGCCGGACAGCCCCCGCACATCGGCTTCGCTCCCTTCGCCGACAACTGGAGTCGCAACCCCCATGCCGTCCAGTCCTCCGGAATGAAAAAAATGCCCGGCAAGGCGTTCGTTGACCTCCAGCATGACGTGACTGTCGATGACATCGACCTGGCGTACCGCGAAGGTTATGACTCTATCGAGCATCTGAAGCGCTACACGACTACTGGGATGGCTACCGACCAGGGCAAGACGTCGAATCTCAATGCGCTGGCACGCATGGCCGACTTGAAGAATACGGAGATTCCGGAGGTCGGTACCACCACGTTTCGCCCTCCCTTCACTCCCATCTCGATCGGCGCACTGGTTGGACGCGAATGTGACCTCCATCTCCGCCCGATACGCCGGTCAGTCCTCCATCAGCATCATCTGGCAGCCGGGGCCCGCATGACGGAGGCTGGCCTTTGGATGCGGCCATGGTTCTATCCGGAGCATGCTGAAGAACTGCGACAGGCCTGTGCCCGCGAGTCCCAACATGTTCGAAATCATGTTGGAATCATCGATGTCTCGACGCTTGGCAAGATCGCAATCCAGGGACCGGACTCGACTGAATTTCTCAACCGTATCTACGTCAATAACTGGACCAAGCTCGCGATCGGCCGGCTGCGCTATGGTGTCATGCTTCGCGAAGATGGGTTCGTGATGGATGACGGTACAACGGCGCGTATTGGCGAGCACGAATACTTCATGACGACCACCACCGCCAACGCGGCATCGGTTCTGGCGTTCATGGAGCATCTTCTCCAATGCGCATGGGGGGACATGCGCGTGCATTTGACCTCGGTGACAGATCAGTGGGCGACCATCGCGGTCGCTGGGCCGAATGCGCGTCAACTGCTGCAATCCGTCGTATCGGTGGATCTTTCGTCGCAGGCGTTGCCCAGCACTCATTTTGTTTACGCGCAACTTTCCGGGACGAAGATCCGAATTCATCGGATGAGCTACTCGGGCGAGCTTGCCTACGAAGTGTATATTCCCTCCTGTTATGCTCCAGCGGCCTGGGAAATACTTCTGGAAGCTGGAAGGCCTCTGGACCTCAAGCCATACGGCACTGAGGCGATGGGTGCCTTGCGCATCGAGAAGGGCCACGTCGCCGGCTCGGAAATCGACGGCCGCACGACGCTGAAAGATCTCGCACTGGAGGGATTTGCCAGCGCTAGGAAACCGTTTGTTGGCTCCGTGCTTCGTAACAGGAGCCTGCTTGACGATCCTGCCAGACCCAGCATCGTCGGACTTGAGATCGAAGGTGATGTTGGCACTAGCGCCGGCGCGCTTCTGTACCCCGTGCAAGGACCGACCAAGGGACGTGACGACGGTCACGTCACATCAACGACATGGTCCCCGGCCCTCCGCAAGCACGTTGCGCTAGCGCTCCTGTCACGCGGGAACGAGCGGTTGGGCGAATCCGTTCGTTGCGTCGATTTCGTCGGGAAGATGACATTGTCGGCAACGGTCGTATCGCATCATTTTTTCGACCCGGAGGGAGTTCGCCAGAATGCTTGAACGCCGTTCGCCTCTGACGGGATACGCCTTGCCAGTCAGCTCCGGACCGACTGGTGAAGCGCCGGGCATCCGGCTCAGCGAGCAACCACTCGGCGGTCTGGTACAGGTCTCCGGCTGGTCCGATAGTTTCGAAGTGGCGGTCATGCCGGCACTCGACAGGCTCGGCTTTTCGGGCGCGGGTGACTTCCGCAACATGCAGACTGCGAACGAAGCTCAGGTGATGCGCGTTGCCCCCAACCGCCTACTCCTGCGTCATGCCAACCCGCTGGCGCTTGCCGATGTCGTATCGTGTCTGGATGTTTCCAGGGCGCTCACACTCGATCTCTCCAGCGCGCGAAACGTCATTCGGATCGAGGGTCTTCACGCGGTGCAGGTGATGGTGCGTCTTTCGTCCGTCGATTTTGGTTTCGAAGCGTTTCCGGTGACGGGCTTCGCGCAGACCGGGATCCATCACGTCGGAGTCCTGATCCAGCGAATTGGCCGCACTCGTTTCGATATTCTGGTGCCGACGACCTGGGCCCTTTCGGTCTGGGAGATGGCAAGGGAGACCGCAACGCCCTTCTGCCATGATGTCGTTTGAGCAGCACTTCAGCGCGCCAGCCCAAAGATGTGATCGGGCGGCATCTCACCATTTGAGGCGTCTCGTTTCCGACGGCGCCTTGATCTGGCCAACAGCAGGGCATGTCCGTCATCAAAGCATTTGGGACGCCTGAGGCTGTTTTGTAATGGGGGATCTGGCTCTCCGTGGTTTGATGTGACGCGGCTTGTTGTTGATGGAGCAAGCAGGGGTTTCGGATAGTGGGTGTTTTGATTTTCGCCCTCTCTTCGATGATGGCCCTGTCCTGGCCGAATTAAACGTCGGCGGGGATGAGATTGCCGAGGCTTTCATGGTATCGGCGGTTGTCGGGTGTTTCGACGTTGCGCTCGGACATCCCCGTCTGCAAATCGATTGCGCATCGGACATCTTCGACAATACTGGGGAACTCTATTAGGAAGCCGTCACCGGTCGTTTTCACCATGCGGCCCTGGTAGTTAGAGATCTTGGGATCAAACAACTCGCCGCGATGAGCCCTGAGCGCCGCGAGCGTACCGGGCTCATCCGCCTCCATCCATTTAGCTAAAGCCTACTACATCGGTGCTGAGAATCGCTGCGAACTTGCGTGAGACGCTGTTATCGGGCATTTCGGATCTCGGGAGTTGCGCGAACCGCACCTGTCCTAATTGTTCAACCCCCTCTACTGTTGAGCACGGTTTTGACGACATCTAAATTTGCGCAGCACCATATACGAGTTTGTGATGACGGGCGAGCTTGTACTGGTCAAAGACAAACTGCAGAGTTTTAGATAATGCTTCTTCTACAGCGTCTTCTCTCTCTCGTTTTTTTCTCTGTTCTTTGACAACTACGACCGGGTCTTCACCCTGTGACATGGTCAGAAGGTTTTTACGGGCTATCTCCCGCGCTTCTTCCAATTTGATGGCCGGGTAGGGGCCAATTGTAACGCGTTTGGTATTAGCTCCCTTGATACGTACTTCTGAAAAGAATACTCGTTTGCCTTTCAGGGTTATCTTTATACCAAAGCCACGCAACGTTGAATCTCTGATGAATGTAGGGGCGTCGTTCGGTATGTCGAGGTTGTCTATGCCCTTCTTAGTTAGCTTCCGTGGTGATGCCATGTTGGTGCTATATCCTTAAAGCCACATAGCCTATTAGTAGACATATAGTAGACAATATTAGTACTATATGTAGTTATTTTCAACATTACAGCAACAAGGAAATCTCTATTAACGAGAATTATCGTTGCTAATTAGTAAGTTAACAGGCGTATCTAAGTTTAGGGTAATATACACCTTCTGACTTCTAATCAGTAGGTCGCAGGTTCGAGTCCTGCCGGGGGCGCCATTTTCCTGACGATTGCCGTGCTTCTTGGAAATACGACTTAGATTTAATTTTAACTAACCGGGAGAACGTTAAATGGGAAAACTATCGAAATCAGGAGTAATTGGAGGTGCTTTACTAGGTTTTCTTTGCCTCTTCAATTCTGAAAAATCCTATGCCGCATCTGTCACCTGTCAGTTCATGAGTGGGACTACCTATTCTACCTCTGGTGAATGGGTAAACAACGACTCCGACATTATTGCAATAATGACGATGTTTGGTCAGGGGGGGATAAAATTACCTCTAAAAACTTCTGTTCTTGGAAATTTGAACGCAAAAAAATATTCCTCGCCGGTGAGACTAAACACGGAAAGATTTATCTTCTTGGTGGTGACGCAGGCGTTTCAGGAAAATCGATAAAGGTCGAGGGTAATCTAATAACCATATATGATGGAATGTGCACAATTGGGTTTGGTGGTTGACACAACCAGAACCCGAATAAGACCTCACGTCATATGTTTCTCTGAGGTCACACTCGGAAATCCCTCGGATAACACACCGGAACAAGACCTCTCAGACACCATGCTGAGGGGTCTTTTGCGTTGAGGTCAGGGAAGGTTCCGAAAAAGGTGCTGAGGTTGTTCATCGAGTGGGTCTAAATCTGCGTGGTATGGGGATTAGAACCTGACCCATCACAGTTCCATAAGGGAACCTCCACCCAAATTTCCCATTCCCCACATTCCGTTCTAAACTTCCCCTATGAAACGACTGCTCATCCTTCCTGTCCTGCTCCTCACCCTTCTGGTGGAAACCCCTCCTGCGTTTTCTGCTGATTTCCAAAAGGGTCTAACCGCTGCCCAAAGTGGGGACTTCGCAACTGCTCTACGTGAATGGACGCCCCTTGCGGAACAGGGGAATGCCTACGCCCAGTTCAATCTGGGTATTATGTATGAAAACGGGAAAGGTGTTCCAAAGGACAATAAGACTGCGGTGAAGTGGTACACCCTTGCTGCAGAACAGGGTGATACAGATGCCCAGTTCAATCTGGGTGGGATGTACAAAGACGGACTAGGTGTTCCACAGGACTATAAGACTGCGGTGAAGTGGTACAGACTTTCTGCTGAACAGGGACTTGCCGGTGCCCAGTCCAATCTGGGTTTGATGTACGACAACGGACTAGGTGTTCCACAGGACTATAAGACTGCGGTGAAGTGGTACACGCTTGCTGCCGAACAGGGGAATGCCGTTGCCCAGTCCAATCTGGGTACGATGTACGACAACGGAACAGGTGTTCTACAGGACTATGTCCGTGCCCATATGTGGTTCAACATCGCCGCAATATCTGGGGAAAGTGAGAACGCATCTAATAACAGAGACATTGTTGCGACACGGATGAACTCAAACCAGATTGAAACCGCACAGAAACTCGCCCGTGAATGCGTCCGTAAAAAATACAAAGAGTGTTGAGTAGAACCTAACCAAGTGCCCGATAAACACTCCCCGAATATTGATAAAATTTTTACAACAGGAAATTCCTATGTCGCAAAATGATAAAAGCAAAGGAATTTTTAGAAATTTTTGGATTGAAATAATTGATTTAGAAACCGCCCGAGAAGCAGCACGTTATGGAGGATTCGTTTCTGGGTATTTATGTCTCAGTTACCTAATACAATCATTATTTATATATTTTACTGGTAATTTACTTTTTTCGAATACCCCGCCAGTAGATGGAATTGAATTTTATATAACATTAGTTGTCACCTTGGCAGCTTCACTGTTATTTTCCTATGTTTGCTTTGATATCTTCAAACGAAAAAAATATGGATTTGTTCCTTATATTTCTATCTGGTTAATTATAGAAATAGTTTACAAATTTTTTCTTGTATCAAGTAAAGGTATATTTATTTCTATAATCATATTTTTTCTTTCTCTAAACGCATATAGAGGTTGGTTAGGAATAAGAAAATTTAATAAAACTGAAGAAGTTGAAATAAAAAAGAAACGTGGATGGATTAAATTTATTGGAATTCCAATAAGTTTAATTTTACTTTCTTTAATATTTTTTGGTGTTCTAACAGAAACATCTATGTTGCCCAGCACATATGTACAAACGGGCAGTGAATTATCACAAAAAGAGAAAAATAAACTAATAAATCACAAGATAATTGATAAAAATGACAACATTTTGTTCTTCTATTCAGAAGGCATTTTTTCCATAATTTATGGAGGTCAATTAATTACAAATGATAAAATAATTTCCTACATTATGAATGAAGAAAAGTTGTTAGAAATATATGAAATGCCTTTAAATAATGTGCAAGAAATTGTTCTTGAGACAAAGGGGTCATTTATAGAAGATAGTGTTTATAAAATCATAGGAGATGAAAATGCCGACTATGAGTACATTGTCATTGTTTTATCAACAGAGAAAAATAGAAATATAGATTTTATCAATGCCATTAAAAAAAGAATGAATTAAATTAACAAGATTCAAAAGAGTGACAAGGGTAGATTTCACTTTAAATCGCAAAAGCACAGACCCTCGCACTGTGTGTGTCTGAGAATTACAAAGGGTGTTGAGTAAACCTCCATTCAGACTCCCCATCCCCCGCATTTTCTGTCAGACTTCCTGTATGAGAATCCTGACCGCTACCATCTGCGTCACCCTTGTCGTGATTATCATGGTTTCAACACCGGTTATCGCTGCTGACCTGTACAAGGTACAGACACCACCGGCGCAGCAGAAATATCCAGAGGATATAATTGAGGATGGGTTGAAGATGATATTGAATGCTCTTCAATTACTTCTCAAATCTCTCCCCCAGTATAAGGTACCGGAAGTGTTGGAGAACGGAGACATCATCATTCGTCGGATTCAACCGGGTGCGAACCCACCAAAGGTGGAACAGGAAACACAAAAAGCGATCTGAATCCATCCCCTCCTCATACTTCGCTTTCTCCGTCAGACTTCCCCTATGAGAAACCTGACCGCCACACTCTGTCTGACGCTTGCCGTGCTTTTTGGAAGTGCGGGGTTGGTTAGTCAGAAATTAAACTTAGAGGATCTTAAATTATGCCAAAACACATAAAGTACTTTGAATGGACTTGGTTAGGTTCGTTAGCATTAGGAATTATAGTTTCTGGACTTTCTTATTCTGCAATGGTTCCTGCAGGGATGGAGTTTTTTGTTGGTTTTATACAATTTTTTGTTTTTGGCGTAATGCTATTATTAATCCTTTTAATCTCAAGGAAACGCAGCAAAATTGCAAAATGGATTTTGGTCGTTTTCTTCGGTTTGGGAATTGTGTTTTATATTCCACAACTCGCCAATTTATTTAATCTGGGATTTGCTGGAGTGTTGTCGTCGCTTCAGTTAATCGCACAATGTGTCGGATTATACTTCTTATTTACCCAAGAATCCCGTGACTGGTTAAGGGTTGTAAAAACAAATTAAACCGAACTACCTTCTTAACGGGGAAAGACATTGAACTCGCCCGTGAATGCGTCCGTAAGAACTACAAAGGGTGTTGAGTAGAACCCTTCAACCCTTACCTCATTTAGCCTCGACAATAGGCGTCAGTGGCGGCTCTCCAAACGCCCAGATATGAACCTCTACGGCGATAGCGTCGAACGTCTCTCTCTGCCGTTCTACCCGCAACTGAATATACCGACTCGTTATATCTTGAGACTTATGGTTCAACGCCCGTTTAATCGATTGGAAATCAATACCATGCGATTCAGCTAGCGTAGCAAAAGTTCGTCGTAGGTCATGGCACGAAAACCTAAACCCTATTATTTCACCTGCGATTTTAATTTGCTTTTTGGGTTCGATGAGATGTCCGTCTCCTCGATTGGCTGGAAATACCCACTTTTCATGGCTTGTTTCGGATGAATGTCTTTTTCTTAGCATCGACTCGACCGGTGTCGACATTGGGACGTAATGCGTGTCGCCGTTTTTTGTGTCCTCTACGTAAAAATATCGGTCCGAAAAATTAACATGGTCCCATTCAAGTGATGCTGCCTCGTTCCGTCTTAAGCCTGTGAATATTAGGAGCCACAGAAAGTCTACAACTGTCTTGTTCGTGAGGCGTTTTGCCTGTTCGAGATAGTTTGGATGATGGAAGTGGTTTAGTTCCTGGAGAAGCTTACCTAGTTCGATTTTGTCCAGATAGCGCTCTCTCGGTTTGATGCGCCGGTCGACCTTTTTATCTTTAAGTACCTCGCATGGGTTTTCGACGAGTAGTCGTTCACCCTCTATTTCTTCAGCCTTCGCGTGGTTCAGCACGGCGCTGAGATAGCGCATCGCCTTAGCTGCCTGTGCTTTTCCGCGTGTGTCTCGAATATCATAAAACCTTTGCTCTACCATTTGCCTTGTTAGCTTCCTGATAGGCTGATCTAGCCAATCATTGAAGCAAACCCTAATCGTGCTGTGGTAGTCTTTTTGGGTCTTTGGTTTGTGATGACGGGCGAGCTTATACTGGTCAAAGACAAACTGCAGA
>Ga0115002_10008173_pt1 | contig 11632 bp, 9 predicted proteins | sample ArcticOcean_MG_C_8_FD_89576 | JGI IMG/M metagenome (GOLD analysis project Ga0115002, IMG submission 89576) | Marine microbial communities from western Arctic Ocean - ArcticOcean_MG_CB11_86 | ecosystem: Environmental > Aquatic > Marine > Oceanic | place: Arctic Ocean: Canada Basin | collected...
ACGTCAATTAGCGGACGCGTGCCGGTCGTGCCTTTCAGGCAACCACGTACTGCGCGGCGGATCGCCTCCTCCAATTTTTCATCATCGCGGCGCGTTAGCGTTGGCAGTTTCTCAATCGCGGATGTGACAGTGGCGGCGAGGGTTCGACCAATTTCGCGTTCGGTTTCAATTCCGGAATCAGTTACGCCGTAAGAAACAATTCGAGGCAGCACTGCTAAACGACCGCTCGATTTCATCACAACAATTACAGCGACGGATCCGGCACGGGCAAGCTTGCGCCGGTCGCGAACGATTTCGCTATCGGGACGGATGAGGCGATCACCATCACGATAAAGCCTGCCCGCCTCGTCATAGTCAACGATCGCGGGCTTTCCCGGCGCCAACCGGATCGCCGCGCCATTTTCGAGCACGAACGCATCGGGAACTTGGAGACTCCTGGCAAAGCTCGCATGTTCAGCAAGGTGTCGGGCTTCGCCGTGGACCGGAATCGAAATCTTGGGCCGAACCCAGCCATACATCTGTGCGAGTTCATCGCGTGCGGGGTGACCGGAAACATGGACAAACTCGTCTTGCTCGGTGATCACCTCAACGCCGCTGTGGACCAATCGATTTTGAACAGCAGCGATCCCCGACTCGTTGCCCGGGATTATCTTTGACGAAAAGATGACCATGTCGCCCTCATCCAGTGCGACGTGTTTGTGGGAGCGAAAGGCTATCTTGGAAAGAGCCGCGCGCGGCTCCCCTTGGCAGCCCGTACATATAACCAAGCATTTGTCGGCAGGGATAAGACCCGCTTCGCGTTCGGGAACAAACACGATACCGTCATCTAGGTAGCCCACGTTGCGCGCGGCAGTGGTTGCGCGCAGCAGCGAACGGCCGACCAAAACAACATTTCTATCATGCGCAGCGGCAACGTCGATCAGAGTTTTTAGACGTGCAACGTGCGACGCGAATGTTGTGATCGCGACCCGTTGCTTGGCACGCCCGACGATCTCGATCAGACTATCGCGCACTTCGGATTCTGAGCCTGACGTTCCTTCAAGGAAAACGTTGGTTGAATCGCAGACCATCGCGAGCACGCCCTCCCGCCCGAAATCCGTGAAGGGCTGAGGATTGGTAGCCTCACCGAGGCCGGGCTCGGGGTCAAGTTTCCAATCACCTGTATGGAGAATATTGCCGAGCGGCGTGCGGATCGCGAGCGCATGGCTTTCGGGTATTGAATGCGTGATCGAGTGATAGGTGACGTTGAAAGGACCGATATCAAGCGTATCGCCATCGCACACAATATGAACCGGCACGATATCGGCGAGACCGACCTCCTCGAGTTTTAGCTGAAGGTATTCCGCCGCAAAAGCCGTGACATAGACCGGACACCGAAGCTGGCGCCACAGATAAGGAACCGCGCCGAGATGATCTTCATGTGCGTGCGTCACGACCAATGCCAATAGGTCATCGCGGCGCTCGACGATAAATGCAGGATCCGGCATGGCGACATCGATTCCTGGCATCGAATCGTCCCCAAACGTAACGCCCAGATCGACCATCAGCCACTTGCCACCTAATCCATAGAGATTGAGGTTCATGCCGATCTCGCCGCATCCGCCCAGTGGAACAAACAGCAATTCATTTGGATCGAGGTTGAAATCGCTCATGGATTTGGTTGGTTGCGACGCCAGATTTCAACGATCCCAAGCAACGTTAAGTCCGGATCGGTATGCTCGATGACGTCGGTTCCCCCAGCAAAAAGCGGCGCCAAACCTCCCGTAGCAATAACCTTCATTTTTGCCCCAAACTCTTCGCTGATCCGACGCACCAGCCCCTCGATCAAGCTCACATAGCCCCAATAGATTCCAGATTGCATGGCCGAGACTGTGCCACCACCGATCACGTGCTTGGGGCGGGCCACCTCGATTCGCGGTAGCTGAGCCGACACGAGGTGCAGCGCGTCGAGGCTGAGATTGATCCCCGGCGCAATAACGCCGCCACGATAAGAGCCGTTCTCATCAATGACATCAAACGTCGTCCCGGTACCAAAATCGATGACGATCGCGGGCCCGCCGTAATTTACGTGCACGCCGACCGCATTGGCGATCCGATCGGCACCCGCACTCGCCGGTTCATCGATGTCGATCTTGATACCGAGCTCGACATTTTTGTCCACGATCAGCGGTTCGGCATCGAAATACTCGCGACACAACCGACGAAGATCGTACAACGCCTGCGGCACGACCGAACAAATGACGGCATCTGTGACATCAGCCGAGACCAGTTCGCGCATCTGCATCAGGCTCGTCAACCAAACTGCATAATCATCGGCGGTACGTGGTTGATCGGTTGACGCTCGCCACAGGCCCCGCCGCGCCTCACCGTCGTAGACGGCGAATACGACATTGGTATTGCCAGCGTCGATCGCGAGCAGCATCACCCACTCGTCTTCATTGCGGGTTGGTTGAGGAACACATCCCCCGCCGTGACGATGTGCATTTCGCCCCCCGGTAGATGCAGTTCTAGAGCACCACGTTCGTCAATGGATTCGAACTTTCCAACCAAGGTTTGATCCGGCAAACGCACGCTAATGTCTTCGCCCAAGCCGGCTGCGTGTTCGAGCCAGGTTCTGCGTATTGCTCCAAAACCTTCGGTTAACCAAACCTCCCGCCAACGAAGAAGTGAGCCGGCAAGGCGTTCCAGCACTCGGGCCGGATCAGCGGTTGCGGCACCCTGGCTACGCAAATCCGTCGCCGGATAGCTGGTTTCTAATGGATGGTTAACAAGGTTGACGCCGATCCCGACGATAACGCGAGTGCCACGCTCCTGCACGGTTGCCTCAAGCAGAATGCCGGCTATTTTCGACTGGCCGACCAAAATATCGTTGGGCCACTTACAGCGAACGGTTTGTTCCTTCGAAAACAGACTCGCGACGCAGTCCCTCACGGCCACACCGGCGACAAATCCCAGTTCGGCTGCCTTGGCAGTTTCGACTTCAGGCCTCAATAACAGCGAACAATATAGATTTCCCGAGGGCGACTCCCAGTGCCGCCCTTGCCGACCACGCCCTTTGGTTTGTTGCCGGGCCCAGACCAGAAGTCCTTCGGACGCACCCGCTTGGGCGCGTACCTCAACCTCATTGCTCGTGCTCTCGGTGCTCTCAAGCGCGACGAGCTGAAAGAAAGGAGGCAGATCTGGATGGTTTGTCGCTTGCCGGGCGGCAGCTTCGTTCATGGAAACAGAGCTTGCGCGGCAGTTTGGGCAATTGCGATCAGTGGTAAGGGATAGGCAAAGAAAAACAGTGTGGCGAACCCCGACACGGTCAAGATCGCTGCCATTTCACCGCCGATTGGTTGTTCGAAGGGTTCGACGGGCGCATCGAAGTACATAACTTTGACGATTCGTAGGTAGTAGAACGCGCCCACGACGCTCGTCAACATGCCAATAATCGCCAACGCGTAGAGGCCAGCATCAACGGCCGCCAGAAACACGTAGAGCTTACCGAAGAAACCCGCGAGCGGCGGGATCCCTGCTAACGAGAACATGAAAATCCCCAACGCCAGTGCCAGCATCGGTTGGTTGCGTGACAATCCGGCGAGGTCGTCGATTTCCTCGACCATGCCGTCTTTCGTACGCATGCAAAGGATACAGGCAAAGGCACCAACGTTCATGACTAAGTAGATTGCGAGGTAAACCAAAACGCCCCGGACACCTTCCACGGTCCCTGACGCCAATCCCACCAATGCGTACCCCATGTGGCCGATCGAGCTATAGGCCATCAGACGTTTGATGTTGGTTTGATTAATAGCTGCGAAAGCGCCAAGCAGCATGGAGGCGATCGATATGAAAACGATGATCTGCTGCCATGACGAGACAATTTCAGGAAATGGCATGATGATAACGCGAAGAAAAAGCGCCATCGCAGCGATCTTGGGGGCGATCGCGAAGAAAGCCGTAACCGGAGTCGGCGCGCCCTCGTAAACATCGGGCGTCCACATGTGGAACGGTACCGCGGATACCTTGAACGCGAGGCCGGAGATCAGGAAGACGAGCCCCACAATAAAGCCAATCGGGGGATGGCCCGCTGTGTCGCCGGTAAGAAGCTGGGCCAAGCCGACGAAACTCGTCGTTCCTGTAAAACCATAGATCAGCGAGCAGCCATAGAGCAGCATTCCCGAGGACAAGGCCCCGAGCACAAAATATTTGAGGCCGGCTTCGGTCGAACGCAGCGAATCGCGGCGGATCGCGGCAATCACGTAGAGCGCAAGGCTCTGCAATTCGAGGCCGATATAGAGCGACATCAAATTGCTCGCCGAGACCATCATCATCATACCGAGCGTCGCCAGCAAAATGAGAATGGGATATTCGAAGCGGGCCATCCCTTCTCGGTGGATGTAGCCAATCGACATGATGATGGTGAGCGCTGAGCCAATCAGGACCAGGCATTTGACGAAAACCGAAAACGGATCGGAGATGAACATACCCGCGAGCGTAGGCTCACCATTGCTTGGCGCGTTTAGCACCAGCACGAATGTTACCGCGAGCGCCAACACCGTCAGCCAGGCGACCGACCGGGTTGAATCCTCACCGCGGAATACGCCAAACATCAGCAACGCCATCGCGGCAAGCGCGATGAAAATCTCAGGGATGACGGGCGCAAGCTGTGCATTCGACATTGCCGTGCCCCGTTATTTCGCTGCCAACATGGCGGCCGCCTTCGTCGCCTCAAGCGCTGCTTGGTGCTGTTCCAACATATTGGCGACCGATGCATGTAAGACATTGAGCAAGGGATCGGGGTAGAACCCGAAGAACAGCACGGCTGCGACAAGGGGCGCGAAAATCGCCACTTCACGCGGGTTTAGATCGACAATGTTCTTGAGTTCAGCCTTGGTCAATTCTCCAAAGATGACGCGTCGATAGAGCCACAACGTGTAAGCCGCGCCTATGATGATCCCAGTGGTCGCTAACAACGCGACCCACGTATTCACCTTGTAAGCCCCAATCAGGGTTAGGAATTCACCGGGGAAACCACTGGTGCCAGGAAGGCCCACATTGGCTAGCGCGAACACCATGAAAACAAAGGCGTATATCGGCATACGGTGAACCAGGCCACCATAACGATCTATCTCGCGCGTGTGGACGCGGTCGTAAACCACGCCAACGACGAGGAATAGGGCGCCCGAAACCAACCCGTGGCTGAGCATCACGAAGATGCCGCCCTCGATTCCTTGAACCGTGAAGGTGAAGATCCCCATGGTTACAAAGCCCATATGAGCGACCGATGAGTAGGCGACAAGTTTCTTCATATCGCCCTGCATCAAGGCGACCAGCGATGCGTAGATGATCGCGACGATGCTAAGGGTAAATATGAAGGGCGTGAAATACTCGCTCGCGTCCGGCAGCATTGGGATCGAGAAGCGCAGGAACCCATAGCCGCCCATTTTCAAAAGCACGCCGGCGAGGATAACCGATCCGGCGGTCGGCGCTTCCACATGGGCATCGGGCAGCCAGGTATGGACCGGCCACATCGGCACCTTGACCGCAAATGAGGCGAGCAAGCCGAGCCACAACCACTTCTGCACCTCCGGTGCGAAACCCGCCTGCATTAACTGCGGAATATCGGTCGTGCCAGCTTCGACGTACATGTAGATGATCGCGACCAGCAGCAATACCGAGCCAAGCAACGTGTAGAGGAAGAACTTGAAGGTCGAGTAGATGCGGCGGTCACCGCCCCAGATGCCGATGATCAGGAACATCGGAATCAGGCCACCTTCGAAGAACAAATAGAACATGACAAAATCGAGCGCACAGAAAACCCCGACCATCATCGTTTCCAAGACTAGGAACGCGATCATGTATTCGCGTACACGGGTCTTGATGGCATCCCAACTCGCGAGGATGCAGATCGGCATCAGAAATGTCGTGAGAATGATGAACAGCATCGAGATACCGTCGATGCCCATGTGATACCCGACGCCCTCAGCCAGCCAATCCGCGCGTTCGACAAATTGAAAATCTGCCGTCGAGGTATCGAAATTAATCCAAATGAGCAGCGATAAGACGAAGGTAATCAGGGTCGTCCATAGCGCGACCCACCGCGCATTCCGGTCGGCTATTTCCTTGTTGCCCGGAATCAACAATAGGAAAACGACCCCTACCAACGGCAGGAAGGTAACCAGTGAGAGGAGAGGCCAGTCGCTCACGCCCTAGCCTCCGGCCGAGAAAAACCAGGTCACCATCGCCGCGACGCCAATCAACATGGCAAACGCGTAGTGGTAGACATAACCCGATTGGAGCTGACCCGCGCGCCTCGCCAATCTGACAACGGTCGCCGCAACACCGTCTGGGCCGAAGCCATCAATGATGCGGCCGTCACCGATAAGCCATAGCGTACGGCCGATCCACTTTGAGGGATTGACGAACAGGAGATCGAAGAGCTCGTCGAAGTACCATTTATTGAGCAGGAACTTGTGAAGCTCAGGATTGATTTCTGCGAGACGCTTAGGCGTTTCCGGGCTGCGAATATAGAACTGCCAGGCCAAGGCTATCCCGCCGAGGGTTACTACGAGTGGCAGCAGTTTGACCCAGAGCGGCACGTGGTGGGCTGCCTTGATGACACTGTGTTCACCAAGCATCACAATCGATGTGCCCCAGAACTTATCGAGGTGTTCCCCAGTGAAGAGCTCGACCCCGGCAATTCCGGCAAACAACGCACCGATCGCCAACAGCACCAGCGGCACTGTCATGATGGGCGGAGATTCCTGGATGTGTGACTTTATTTCGTCACTGGCGCGGCACTCACCATGGAAGGTCATAAAGAGCAAACGCCACGAATAGAACGCCGTGAACGACGCAGCGACGATACCGAGATAGAACGCGAACAGCCCGACATCGGTACCTGCGGCAAACGCCGTTTCGATGATTAGGTCCTTCGAGTAATAACCCGCAAAAAATGGCATTCCCGCGAGCGCGAGCGAGCCGATCCACATCACCACATAGGTGAGCGGCATTTTGCGCCACGCGCCTCCCATCTTGCGCATGTCCTGCTCGTCAGAGAATCCATGGATCACCGAACCCGACCCAAGGAACAGCAACGCCTTGAAGAACGCATGGGTGAACAAGTGGAAGATCGCGACCGGATAAGCGCCGACGCCGGCGGCAAAGAACATGTAACCCAGCTGGCTGCAGGTGGAATAAGCGATAACGCGTTTGATATCGGTCTGCACCAAACCGACGCTAGCTGCAAAAATCGCAGTGAATGCGCCGATCGCGGTTACTACTGCCAGGGTTATCGGGGCCTGTTCAAACAGCGGAGAACAGCGCGCCACCATGAAGACACCGGCCGTTACCATCGTCGCCGCATGAATAAGGGCCGAAACCGGGGTCGGCCCCTCCATGGCGTCCGGCAGCCAGGTATGCAGCGGCACCTGGGCCGATTTGCCCATCGCACCCAGGAACAACAGCAGTGTTGTGACGGTCAGGATGTCCCACTCACCGCCGAGGAAGTGGAAGGTCGTGCCGGCGACGCTTGGAGCCGCAGCAAAAACCGTATCGAATTCGATTGAGCTGAAGACGAAGAAAACGGCCATGATGCCCAGCGCAAACCCGAAATCACCAATTCGGTTGACGACGAACGCCTTGATCGCAGCCGCATTGGCCGCAGGACGGTCGTACCAAAATCCAATCAGCAGATACGAGCACAATCCGACCCCTTCCCAACCGAAGTAGAGCTGCAGGAAGTTGTCGGCCGTCACCAACATCAGCATGGCAAACGTAAATAACGATAGGTATGCGAAAAACCGCGGGATATGCGGGTCGTGCGACATGTAGCCGATCGAATACCAGTGAATGATCGCCGAGATCACCGACACCACAACCAGCATCACCGCGGTTAGGGTATCGATACGCAATGCCCACTGAACCTGGAAATCACCCGAGGCAACCCAGGTAAAGAGGTCTACTCGGACGGTATTTCCCATCAACGCGACGTCGTAAAACGTGACGATTGAGAGCAGGCCCGAAACAGTGAGAGCGATACAGGTGACGAGCTGCGACGCGCGGTCGCCGATTGCGCGTCCAAAGAAGCCGGCGATAATTGCGCCCAGCAGCGGCAGAAATACGATCGCGGCGTACAACACCCTCGACTACCCTTTCATCAGGTCGATGTCCTCAACCGCGATACTGCCACGGTTGCGGAAATAGACGACGAGGATGGCAAGACCGATGGCCGCTTCGGCCGCGGCCACCGTCAATACGAACATCGCGAAAACCTGTCCCATCAGATCGTTGAGATGGGTCGAGAAAGCAACGAAGTTGATGTTGACGGCCAATAACATCAGCTCGATCGACATCAGGATTACGATCACGTTCTTACGGTTGAGAAAAATCCCGAGCACGCCGATCGTGAACAGGATCGCGGCAACCGTGAGGTAGTGCCCAAGACCGACTTCCATAGTCAGATCCCCTGCCCCGTCTGAACTTTCTTAAGCTCGACAGCGTCCTCTCGGCGGCGACCAACCTGGTCGGCAATCTTCTGTTTGCGGACGCCGTCGCGCGTACGCAGCGTCAAAACGATCGCGCCGATCATGGCAACCAGAAGAATCATTCCCGCGCCTTGAAACAGATAGACAAAATCGGTATAGAGGATGTTGCCGAGCGCGTGGGTATTGGTGATCTGAGAGGCCGCCGGAGTTGGCGCGGCCGCGAACAACTTGGCGTCCGGCACGATGACCCATGATCCCAGGACAAGTAGCAATTCAAAGAGCAGGACGAATCCGATCACCGCGCCGATCGGCAGGTATTGAGCGAAACCCTGGCGCAATTCGACGAAGTTGATATCGAGCATCATCACCACGAACAGGAACAACACAGCGACCGCGCCGACGTAGACGATCACGAGGATCATCGCCAGGAACTCAGCCCCAACGAGAACGAACAGCGCCGCTGAGTTGAAGAACGCAAGGATCAGAAAGAGCACGGAGTGAACGGGATTGCGCGCTACCACCACCATAAGTGCGGCAACGATGGTGATCGTCGCAAACAAGTAAAATGCCAAGGCCGCAACGACCATGGTTTAGACCCCCCTCACCCGCGCCTACCGATACGGCGCATCCGCGGCGAGATTCGCCGCAATCTCACGTTCCCAACGGTCGCCGTTCTCGAGGAGCTTGTCCTTGTTGTACAAGAGCTCTTCGCGTGTTTCGGTAGCGAACTCGAAATTGGGACCTTCGACAATCGCGTCCACCGGACAGGCTTCCTGACAGAAGCCACAGTAGATGCACTTCACCATATCGATATCGTAACGCGTCGTGCGGCGGCTGCCGTCAGCGCGCGGCTCGGCTTCAATGGTAATCGCCTGAGCCGGACAAATTGCTTCGCAGAGTTTGCAAGCGATGCACCGTTCCTCACCATTCGGATACCGCCGAAGGGCGTGCTCACCACGAAAGCGCGGGCTCAGGGGCCCTTTTTCAAACGGGTAATTCACGGTGACCTTGCGTCGAAACATGTAGCGAAACGTTAGCGCCATGCCGGAGAGAAGTTCTAACAGCAGCAAAGAGCGCAAAGTACGACCGAGGAACCCCATTATCTAACCCCCGGCCGGCGTAGGCAGCCAGTCAAACGCGACCAGGACGCCAGCGGTGACAACGACCCACAACAGCGAGAGCGGCAGGAACACCTTCCAGCCGAGACGCATAAGCTGGTCGTAGCGGTATCGCGGAAAGGTCCCGCGAACCCAGATGAAAACAAACAAAAGGAACACCACCTTCATGGCGAACCACACGAAATCCGGAATCCAAATGAAGGGCTCAACCCCGAACGGTGGCAACCACCCGCCGAGAAACAGGATCGTCGTAAAGCCCGCCATGAGAATCATGTTGGCGTATTCACCGAGGAAAAAGAGCGCGTAGATGAATGATGAATACTCAACCTGATAGCCTGCGACGAGTTCGGATTCAGCTTCGGGAAGATCGAACGGATGTCGGTTGGTCTCCGCCAAGGTCGAAATGAAGAAGATCACAAACATCGGCAGTAATGGAACTGCGAACCAAATCGTGTTCTGAGCTTCTACAATCGCGGTCATGTTGAGCGAGCCGACGCACAGCAATACGGTAACAATGATGAACCCCATCGAGATCTCGTAGGACACCATCTGGGCCGCCGAACGCAGGGCACCGAGGAATGCATAGCGCGAGTTAGACGCCCACCCCGCCATCACCACGCCGTAAACCCCGAGCGAAGAAACCGCAAACAGGTACAGCACACCGACGTTTATGTCGGACAGAACAACGCCTGCGCTGACCGGAATGACCGCCCAGGCGATCATCGCCAAAATGAAGGTGAGCATGGGCGCTATGATGAACACGACCTTATTAGCGCCAGCCGGCAGGATCAGTTCTTTGAACAGCAGCTTGGCGCCGTCCGCGAACGGTTGCAGTAATCCGAAAGCGCCCACCACATTAGGACCGCGGCGGATTTGCATTGCCGCCAAAACTTTACGCTCGAACAGAGTCAGATAGGCGACAAGGATCAGGAGCGGCAGGATGATCGCAAGCACCTGCGCGACGATGACCACCGTCGGCCACCCATATCCGCTCCAGAATTCAGCCATCTGTGCCGGTAGCTCCGCGCGCAGTGTCGCCGAACGCCGCGCTACACGCGGCCATGGTTTCCGAAGCTCTGCAGATCGGATTCGTCATGAAGAAGTCGCCCACCGGCAGCTCAAACGCCAAAGTGTCAAGCGGTGCCGCCACCCCAAACTCGGTCCACGCGGCGGCTGTCGCCTGATCGATATGGCCAAGCGTCGGCGCGACATCGATCATGTGCCGGCGCAGCACGGCCAGCGTGTCGTAGGGCAGTGGTTTGCCAAGTTTTTCCGACAGGGCACGCAGGATCGCCCAGTCTTCGCGTGCGTTGCCGGGCGGGAACACGGCCCGCTTGGCCTGCTGCGCGCGTCCTTCGGTATTCACATAGGTGCCGTCTTTCTCGGTGTAGGCCGCCCCTGGCAGCACAACGTCGGCGCGATGCGCACCGGCATCGCCATGATGGCCCTGGTAAATGACGAAAGCTTCGCCGAGCCCCTTCGTATCGATCTCGTCAGCGCCCAGAAGGAACACTACCTCGATGTCACCAGCGGCAGCGCCGGAAATTATCCCGGCAACGTCGCGCCCACCACTTCCTGGCACGAGCCCGAGGTCGAGCCCACCCACGCGCGCTGCCGCAGTATGCAGCACGTTGAAGCCGCACCATTCGTCGCCGACCATTCCCGTGGCTTCGGCGAGGCGCCGGGCGGTGGCGACGATCGCCGCGCCATCGTTTCGCGCGATCGCCCCCTGGCCAAGAATTAACATCGGACGTTGCGCCTCGCTCAGGGTTGTGGCGAACGAGTGATTCCCATCAGCGAGTTCGGCAAGTGTTTGCGGACCTGCGCCAAGATTTTCATGACGATAAGTCAAATCCATATCGGGGCCGATCGCCGCCAAGTGAAAGCCCCCGCGTAAATAGCGTTTGCGCAGCCTGGCATTGATAAGCGAGGCCTCGTAGCGCGGGTTTGACCCGATCAGCAGGCACGCATCTGCATCGTCAATGCCCGCGATCGTCGTATTGAATAGATAGCCCGCCCGGGCCGTCGCATCGAGCTTGGCGCCAT
>Ga0115002_10008174_pt1 | contig 11632 bp, 6 predicted proteins | sample ArcticOcean_MG_C_8_FD_89576 | JGI IMG/M metagenome (GOLD analysis project Ga0115002, IMG submission 89576) | Marine microbial communities from western Arctic Ocean - ArcticOcean_MG_CB11_86 | ecosystem: Environmental > Aquatic > Marine > Oceanic | place: Arctic Ocean: Canada Basin | collected...
AAAACGCTTGAACGGAATCCTTTCGGCGCTGAGTGACGGGCAAACACTACCATCTCATCGGTGCATTCTTTACGATCCGGTGGAAAACTGGCCGAGTTCGTGGCGCCAAGTACTCGAGCAACTCCAACTGGAGTCGCCCGAGAAAATGCAGCCGGCAGCCGCCGCTGGCTCGTCTCTTCACAGCGCCCAGATGATCATTGGCGGTGGTGATGCTGTGGAGCTGGAGCAGAACGAAAGCTTGCGATATGTTCATACGCGCAGCGATACCGCTGCCGTTGAATTGGTCGTCTCGACACTGGCAGCCGATCCTTCGTCGGTCTCGAAAACCGTGATTTATTGCGAAGATGAATTCCTTGCCGCAAGAATCGACGCCGCATTGAATCGAGTTGGCTTGCCTACCTGCGGCGTTGCCAGCCGGTCTTGTGCTCATCCGGTTCTACAAATACTGCCTCTCAGCCTCTCTCTTTGTTGGGACCCCGTAGATCCACAATTATTGCTTGATTTCCTGACACTTCCCGTATCCCCGCTGCCCCGCCGTGCGAACTCGAAACTCGCCGCCGCCCTCGCGGAACAACCGGGTCTCGGTAGCGAAAGCTGGGAGCTCGCATTGCACGATGTTTGCGAAGCGGGCGACGAAGACACCAAAGAGATGTTACGAGAACGAATCGACGCCTGGCTTTCGTGCGAAAGAACGCCACGAGGTAAGGAGATCAGCACGAAGCTGATCCGAAACCGATGCAACCTCGTGGCTCAATGGTCATCCGCACGGGCAAGCGTACTCGATGAGACGGATTCTGATCTCACTCAAGCCTTGCGTACCGCGGCCGGCCAGGCTGCTCTACTTGGCGACCTAGCGCAAAGTCAAGGTTCGAGTCTTTCCGAACCTCAGCTGGCTAGAATTATTGAAGAAGCGATCGGAAGCGGAATCCAGACAACGGCGTTTTACGAAGCTGAAGGTGGCCCGACTCTGGTACACTCACTCGCTGAAATTCACTATCCGTGCAAGCAGTTAATCTGGCTGGGATTGGGATCAGAAGATGTCGGCGGCGGTAGATGGTCTGCCAACCAACTTCGACAACTTCGAGAAGCGGGTATCGACCTCGATGACGGTACTCACCGTCTAACGTCTCTACGGTCCGCCGAAGCACGTGGTTTCTCCTACGTGGAGGAAGCCATACTGGCAATCCTCATCCCGCAAGACCACGCGAAACACTGGCACCCGTTATGGCTGGCCATTCGAGAGCAGTTACCCAAGAATGAAGTCGAAAATCCTCTTGTAATCGAAGACCTTGTAGCCGCAGGCGAAGGGGAAGCACTAGCGCCGTTCAACTTTACTTGGAACGAGAGTTCCGTTGAGCCGTCACAACCTCGACGCCCCTTATGGACAATCCCTCCAGGACTGATCAAGGACCGCGATCGAGTCTCCGCCAGTGAACTTCAGGATCGACTAGCGTGCCCGTTGAAATGGACTTTGAATTACCAGGCAAAACTCCACGCCAGCACGATCACCGAACTACCAAGCGACTTTCTCTTGAAAGGGAATTTCTGCCACAGCGTGCTGGAACGAGTTTTTGGCGAAGGAGGAGACTTGCCTACAGTCAGCGAGGCCGTAGCCGCAGTGGGCAAAGAGTTTGATGAGCGACTACCCTTAGACGCCGCTCCATTGGCGCAGCCGATTCAACACCTGGAAAAACAAAGTTTGCGAAGCGAACTGGTGAGCGCCACTCGTACCTTGATCGAGACCCTAGCGGACGGCGGCTATCATATCGTTGGCTTGGAAATGGACTTGACCGGCGAGGCCTTCGGGAAAACGCTTATCGGATCCGTCGATTGCGTCGCCGTCCGTGAAAATGGCGATGAAGCGATCGTCGATTTTAAATACGCCGGTCGAAATAAATACCGCGATCTTATCGAGGAAGGCAAGGCCGTTCAACTGGCTACCTATGCGTATGGTCGTTCCCTTGACGGCGGAAAGTTTCCCGCCGTCGCCTATCTGGTTCTTTGCGATTCACGCGTCTTTACTCCATCGGGAAGCTCAATCGTAGATCGCAACAGTTCCGCAGTCATTCCTGCCTCCTCCATTCGATCGGTTTGGGAGACCTTTGTCCAAGCCGTTGAGAACGCGGATGGCTGGTTAACGAATGATGAGCCGATACCCGCACGCCCTTTGCAACTTCCCAACGAGTGGCCCCCCGGCGCGGAAATCGTACTAAAGGACAAACTTGCTGCGAACACAACTCAAGACGTTTGCAAGTATTGCGACTACCAAACTCTATGTGGCCTACAGGAGCTGTCATGAACAGAATACTCGAGTTAGTACGAGCTGGCGCCGGATCGGGCAAGACGACCAATCTTTGCAGCACGGTTGCCGAGGCCGTTGCCGGCGGTGTAGATCCCGCGCGAGTTCTGGCGACCACGTTCACTAAGAAAGCAGCCGCCGAGTTAAAGGGCAGGATTCAAGCTCAACTGTTGTCCGACACGACAGACAAGGTACTGGCGCATCAGCTAGCCGATAGACTCGAACTAGCGGCGATAGGAACGGTCCATAGCGTCGCGCATCAGTTACTAAGAAGATACGCCGTCGAACTGGGCCTTTCTCCGCGTCTGGAGGTGCTTACCGAAGTAACCAGTCAACTCGCTCTGCGGAATCTCTTGGCAACAATGCCAGTTTCAGAATGGAAAGATCTTGCGGACGCCGCTGAGAAAATCGCCGTTGACGAACTACACGAGCGGATCCTGAAGTTACTGTCCTGCAAAAGAGGAAACTCAATTGAAGAGCACGCCTTTCGATCGCAACTCAAGGCGAGTGCTGATCGCCTTTGTCAATTACTCGCCAACGACGGGCCAGCTGAGTCTGCTCCGCCAGTAGACCAGTTACGAAACCTGGCGAGAAACGCGATTAGGGACATTGAGGCCCTGGATGACACAACGCAAGTAACTCAAAAGGCACTCGAAAAGCTGCGGCAAATCGAAAACGGAAATCAGCCCTTTTGGGGCAGTCACGTCGACGCCCAAAAAATCAAGGCCGGCATTACCTCCGGCGCCAATGCCGTGCTCGACGACATTCGTACCTTCGCGGCGCAGGTGCGTCAAAACCCGAATCTACACGCGGACATTCAGAATTTTGTTTCGCTGCTCACCGACGAAACTTTGAGACTGGAAGCAGCGTATGTGAATTTCAAGGCCGAACGGGGGCTCGTTGACTTCGATGACCTGGAAACGCTCTTACTTGATTTCTTGGAAAACGAACGCATGGTCGAACAACTCGCCGAGGACTTCGACCTGATCCTGGTAGACGAGTTTCAGGATACGAACCCACTACAATTGGCGATTTTCCAACGCCTACGCCCGCTGGCCCCACGAAGTCGCTGGGTCGGAGATCCTAAACAGGCCATTTACGGATTCCGCGACACGGATCCTGAATTGGTAAACGACGTTTGGGAAAACGCACTGCAAGCCGAAAGAACTGAACTGCCACACAACTACCGCAGCCGCAAGGGACTAGTGCAGTTGGTAGGTGAATTATTCACGCCCATCTTCGGAGCCGAGGCTCGGCAAGTCCCCAAAAATGAGTCTTCGCCGCGAGGTGTAGAACGGTGGCTTCTTACTTCGAAAAGCCACAATCAAGACTCCACGTCGATAGCCTGTGGAATCGCTAAGCTCGGCAAAAAGGAAGTACGATACGGTGACATTGTTATTCTGGAACGCACCCACGTGTTGCTTCAAACGATTTCCGAAGCACTAGACGAGTTGGGAATTCCTTACCTAATGTCGAGCCCGGGATTGTTCTCGACTCGAGAGGGCGCGCTACTGCTAGCCGGGCTACGGCTGACGGCAGATCGACGAGATTCGTTGGCCGCCGCGACAATCGTTCATCTAACCAGCGATCCGAATGAAGAAACGCCGGAGTGGCTATCGACGAGATTGCAAGCGCTCCAGGATGCTGATGAGGACGCCCCTAGACCTTTGCCTTGGGAGGGCGACGCGCGCTTCGCTCCGCTTGAGCAGATCCGCCGAATGGCGATGTCGCCTGTACTAGTCACTCAACAAGTTATTGAATCTCTGAGCCTGCCGTCGCTCGTACAAAAATGGGGAGATCCCGCTCAACGTTCTTCGAACCTGGATTCCACGTTAAAACTTGCCGGCGATTACGAGGAAACGACATTGGCCAGTGGGCAGGCTGCGACTCTTTCAGGTTTGATTCTTTATCTGGAGCAACTTGCGAGTAACGGAACCGATATGCGCACTCCGCCGCAGGGGCACGACGCCGTGACTTTGATGACCTATCACGCGGCTAAGGGGCTGGAGTGGCCCGTAGTCGTTCTGGGCTTGCTAAGCAACGAACGAAGTGCCGACATGTGGTCACCTGTCGTTACGGGAGGTGGTAAAGGAGACGACAACCCCTTGGCTGGACGTGAGCTACGATACTGGAGTTGGCCATTCGGTAACTCGGGTGGGCAGTTTGGCGGACGGCGTTCCGGAAGCGGGCTAGAAGACGACGCATTGGCATCTCCCGAAGGGCAAGAAAAGTCTCAACGAGAGGAACTAGAAAACCTGAGACTCCTTTATGTGGGATGCACTCGCGCTAAACAGAAGCTGGTATTCGCTCATCGCGCAACAAAATACGATTGGCTAAACAAGCTTCCCACAGTTGATGATTTACTCGATCCAACTTTAGATGACGGTGAATATGAAATAGATGGAATCGATACGACCTTAGTCATTCGCCGGCTCGAAGCCGGCATGGCGGAGAGCTGTCGTGTCGATCGTGGGACGAACGAGCGCTGGATAACCCAAGAAACAGTGACTGTACCGGAGGCCTACGCAAACCGGTATTACTCGCCCAGCCAGCCTCAGCAGTCGGATCGCAAAGTCGGTTTCGACAAGCTAATTCTGCCGGGCCCGTCGATTTTTCCCAATGGAGCCAAGGAGGAGCACTATGCGGACATCGGCGAAAGCGTTCATAGTTTCCTGGCGGCCTTACCATCGCTCGAAAGTGCTTCAGGAGCGGCGCAGGCACAGGTCGCCGAACGATGTTTGGTTTCGTATGGCTTGACCGGTATGCTTTCTGCCGAAGAACTCGTCGTCGCCGGTAACCGCTTTAGAGATTGGGTTATCGCCACCTATCCGGACGCTCGCTGGCACACGGAAATCGAGGTCAGTGGCCCCAAATCCTCCGGAGGGCATTGGCACGGCATCGTGGATTTGTTGCTTGAACTACCGGACGGCAGCGTCGTTATCATCGATCACAAAAGCGCTCCCATTCGGCGAGAGTATTGCGAAGCCAAAGCCGCGACGTTTATATCTCAACTGGATGCGTATCGTGAGATATTGGAAGGGACGGGACGTACTGTGGCCGCCACTTGCGTTCATTTTCCACTGGGCGGTGTCGTCGTCAATTGCAAATGACGGCAACGAACGATCTTGGGTAACTAAAAAGAAAAGGGCTGAGATGGAAACCGGGCGTAATCATGATATCGGCAGATTCGACGCTATCGCCGAGAAAGATCTCGACTTGATGTTGCTTGAGGAGTTCTGCTCCAGCAAGCACTGGTGTCAGTGGTTTTACGACCGCCTCAGAGCCGCCAAACCGGAACTACCTGAACTTGCCCAATTGGAAGTTAACGCCGCCCGTAGTGTCAGCGGTATGGGCAGTGACGGAAGGGCAGGGGAGACGGATATTCTAGTCGTGCTGGAAGGGAGCACAGCACATGATCGAGAGTGTGTCATCGTTCTTGTTGAAGACAAGATCTCTGCTTCTTTTACGCCCGACCAGCCTCAGCGATACGCCGACGCGAAAGTCATTGGCGCAAGCACGTCTCCATTTTGGCGAGATCGCCCCCGGTGTAACTCGTATCGTGAGCTGTGCTTCGATAAGCATCATCTCATTCCGTTCCCCCGCGGGATCTCACTCGATACATGTAATCGCCAATTCGTCCGTCCAGCGTTATGGCACCGCTGCTCCATCGTTGAGAGTGGTGACGAAAACGTCTTCGCTAGAAAGACCACCCTTGGCCATCTCGGCGAGATGTTGGTGATGAGTAAAAAACACGACCTGAGTGCGATGCGATAACGCAGCGAGCACTTCAAGACTCGCAATCGCACGATCATCGTCGAAGTTCAGCAAAACATCGTCCACGATAAATGGAATTGACTCGTGCCGATCGAGCCATGTTTCCAAACTGGCCAGCCGTAAAGCGAGGTAAAGCTGATCACATGTGCCGTCGCTCATTCCCGATACGGGAACCGCCTCACCACTCGAGCCGCGAACGCCCGTCAGTACTGGCTCACCTCGCTCGTTGAAATCAGCACGAAGCTCTTTGAAGCCCCCAAGTGTGATATGGCTGAATATTTGGCTGGCGCGACCAAGAACCGGCCCTTGGTTCTTTTTCCGATGTTCCTCGATTGCCGCATTCAACAATGCACCGCACATCCGCAGCTTGGCAAGATCCCGCACTTGATCCTCCAGGCGGGATGCAATGCTCTCACACAATGCTGCGTTTTCTGACGCCAGAGAGCCTCCATCGATTTTTCTTAGCTCAATACTTTCGGTTTTGATCTGGCCAATCACGTCGTCTCGCTCAGCCCCTAAGCGTTCTATGCTCTCGCCGAGTTTGTCGATTTCAGGTTGAAGCGAGTCGACATCGACGGCCTCGGCTTCCGCTATAAATTTTTCGAAATCAGTACCACCGCTTTGGCTACTGATCAATTCTTCAAGCTCATCTATAGAACGCTCAAGCTCTCGTCGCCGTCGCGATTTATTGGCGGCGTCAGAGAGGTGTTCGTAGGCATCACACGCGGCTTGCCGACACATTTCGTCCAATGATGCTTTAAATTTGGATATTCGCTCCGCTGCTTTCTGGAGATTCCTTTTCTGCTCGTCACGTTGTTGTACCAACGATGCACGCTCCTGTTCTGCGGAACGGGCGGCCTTCAATTCGACTGACAACAACCCGACTGCGTCTTCAACGGGTTTTGCCGCAAGTTCAGGTAGGGTGCGTCCAATAAGGTCGCGAACATCTGCATCAAAGTCTCGGGCATCACGATCAATGCCCTCCAGTCGCACACGATATTGATCAGATTCCTGGAATTTCTGGAACAGGCGGTTTACGTTTGAGAGCACGCTGTTCGCTTGGGATGGTATCGCGTCATCCTGAAGCCCCAGAGCTGCCATCTCGGCTGCCCACTTGGCTTGCCATTTGGCCAAGTTGTTTTCTGAACCTGAAAAGCGTGACTCAGCGTCGACTAGACCGTTGCGGTTGGACTCCAAATCGCCTGATAGCTGCTCCAGAAGATTCTCGGCTTTCTGGATTTCGTTGCACTTGCCTGACGCTACGCGCAGTAGCTCCCGCAGTGAACTGTTATCTGCAGAGTACGCTGGATCAACGGTCTTCAGTACCGCCGTTGTTTCACCGATCATTGCGTCGATGCGGGTCCTAAGCTGATTCTCCTTAGTTTGTTTTGATCGAAGTTCCGCCGCAGCCTGCGATAGCTCCTGCTGTTTGCGAAGCCAGTCTCGCATCTCCAGAGGTGAAAGAGGTGTGATGGAGAGCGGTGCCCAGGTTTCCTTCCATCGAGCTTCCACACTTAGAGCATCGGCCTCAGCAACTTTGAGGTCTCCCTCAAGTCTGTTTGCTTCCGCAAGTCGTTGTTCTATGTCGGCCTGGATCTTTGCCTTGGTGGCGACGCGATCAGCGTCAGACCGCAGTTGGTCGGCAATTTGATCTGCCTCTTCCACGCTGCGTCGGTAGGCGTCCGCAAGACTCGTTAGAGGACTGAATTCCTGGAGGAATGCCTGGACACTAGCTTCGTTTTCTTGATTTTTATTCCATGCGTTCAGGACCAACTGCCAACCTTGTTCACGACGTTGTCGCGAGTTCTCAAGTTCCTCATCTGTGGGAACTCGTTGGCCAAGCTCAAGCTGTTTGAGTTGAGCTTCAAGTTGTTCTTTCTCACCCGCTTTGTCTTCCATGCGATCACGGAGCGACTTGATAAGACCGTTCTTATCCTTGAGCTCCTCAGAGTATTGCTCGATAGTTGCCAATGTAGGAACGGCGAGTTTCTCCACCTCTTCGAGGCTTCCGGACCACAACCCCAGCTGGCTTAATGCAACAGCCGCACTTTCCCGAAGCTCAATGACCTCATTGATCGCTGATTCGAGGTGTGATTCCAGGTCACCTTCATTTTGAATCTCGCTAACGGTGCTCTGTAAACTCTCAGCCGCCTTTGGAATCTGAATTTCCGCAAGCTTGCCTTCAACACGAGCAATCTCGCTACGAATTGTCTCACATTCCCGTCTCGTGGACTGCACACGTTCGACAAGGCCTTCCTGCTGGTTTCCAAGGTTTTGGATGCGAACCGTTTTGTCTGTCGGGAGACGGAGATCTTCAATTGTCGACAAATCTGGAGTCCGTCCGAGTTCACGCAATATTTCTTTTGCCTCGCTTTCCGCCAGTTCTCGTGACGTCTCCAATTTCGGTCGATCCGACATGGCCTTTCGATAGCCGCCAAGGCGGTCGCGCAGCGATTCAGTCGCATCGGATTCCTGAAGTAATTGCTCAGCGACAACCAACCCGGCCAAATCATTGTCGAGTTCTTCGATACTCGCTTCCGCGATTGTTTTTTGTTGTTCAGCTGTTCGCAAAACAATCAGGGTCTCGTTGCTTGTCTTGTCGAAGTCATCTGCCAGGAGTGGTGCGTCACTGATTTGCGCCAGATCTTCTTTCGCTTTCTTCCACTTTCCAATTGAAGAAATCGCATCGCGGATTCTCGTTAGCCGGTTCTGCTCACTGCGATCCTTCCCGATGCTTTCATCGAGCTTGTCTTTGCCTGCGTTCGCAGTTCGAAGGTCATCGTCGTGACGTTTCCACGTCTCAACAGAAACCTGTGCCTGCTTGACGGCACTGCGTCCATCCTGGAACTCCTTGATGCCAGTTGCTATGGTTCCACTGCGACCGGACGCTTTCAGCAAAACGTCCATTTCCTTGTGCAGTCTCGTCTGGACGGCTTGTAAGTCTGCCAGGCCAGCGCCCGCTGCGAACAACAACTCCCCAATTCGACCATCACCCTGAACGATCTCTTCACCACCGCGCCGGAGACGCTCGTGGTCGATCCCAATCATCGTGTGAAAGAGCTCACGATCGACATCTCCCATAAACCGTGTCAGCTCGGCTTCGTCCAGCGGCGTGGAGTCGTCTCCATTGAAAAGTGAGTTTTTGTTGGCCTTTCGCCGCACAATTTCCAGAACAGTTCCGTCACTGTGCTGCAACTGGGCACCGATCCGTAACCGTGGGTAGGGATGAATGAAATTATCCGGTGTCCGTGAATGAATTCCATAAAGAAGATCAGTCATTGCTCGCAGCGAGGAACTCTTGCCTGCTTCATTTGGCCCATAAATGACATGCAGGCCCTGGCTGCCTCCAGAGAGGTCAAGTTCGGCATTTGAAAATGGGCCAAAGGCTGTCAGGTTAAGCTTGAGAATCTTCATTCTTCGCCCTCCGATCCCGCGAGTCGGCTAAGTAGCAGGGGTTCGGCCTCGGCCAGTATCTCCCTGAGCCATTCGGGATCATCGGGTCTGGCAAGCGTCTTGAGTTCCGCGGGCAACTTCTTCACCACATCAGCAAAATTGAAATCCAGTTCCGCGAGTTGACTCGTATCCTCCCGAGCCCGCTCAAATAGAGACGCGAGTTCACCAATCGCATCATCCGGAATGTTGCTGGGAGTCGATTTCGATGTGGGAGAGGATGTTCGCAACTTAACCTTTTCGATCCAAACATCCCCTTTTCCAACATCAATCGCGAGTGAGCGGATTTCGTTCGTCCAATGATCTTTTCGAGCATGCAGGTCGCGATGAGCGGTGGTCTCCCCTGTCAGTTCAATTCTGAGGGCCAAAAGACGGCCTGCTGCGTTGCCATGACAAGACTCGATCTCCGTCGCGACGAGATCTAAGACGTCGTCAACACCCTGGCTTTCGCTGACGTCTATGCTTGCGACGTCCCAACGTAAGACGTCTAGAGCCTGAAAGTCAGCTTGCATCGACTGGTCGTCGTTAACCGTGACAAGCAGGCAGCCCTTGGCGCCCGTCTCCTTTATGTGACGCCCTTGGATGTTTCCCGAAAAGGCGATGATGGGCTGCTCAGAAAGGATTTCTCGGATATGAATATGGCCGAGTGCCCAGTAGTCGTACCCCTTGGCTTTCAAGCCTTCGATTGAACAGGGAGCGTACCGGTCATGGCCTTCACGCCCAGATGCACACGTGTGAAGCACGCCAATATTAAAACAACCGGACTCTGCAATCGGATAACCTTCGGAAAGGTCTTCGTAGACAGCAGCCGTGGCGAAACTTTGCCCGTGAATCGCAACGTCCAACTCGGGAATCAAAGCCGTTTCTGGTGTGTCCGCCGAAAAGAATGTAACGTTTTCCGGCATCCGCAGCGTTCGGGTCATCCGATTCGCAGCATCGTGATTGCCGGAGATTAGATACAGCGGGATATCAGCCTCCCGGAGACGTCGAACCTGATCGACGAAATACAAGCCGGTGTTGTAGTCCCGCCAATCGCCGTCGTAGATGTCGCCGGCAATCAAGACAAATGCAACTTGCTGATTGATTGCCAGATCCACGAGATTGGCCAATGCACGCCGGGCAGCATCACGAATCTCCTGGACAGGAGCACCGTCATATTGTTCCAGCCCACTTAACGGACTATCCAGGTGGATGTCTGCCGCATGGATGAATTTGAACATTCGTTCCCCCTCGTTTGTTTACAAAACATTTCCTACCGCCAGCGCAGATGGCCTATGTAGTTGTGCTACTTCACCAGCTCCATCAACTTGCTGTAACTATCGACGACGTCGTATTTGACCTGGCCCGACGCGACCTTCGTGAAGAACTTGCGGGCACAGTCGATCTTGCGGGCACAGTCGATCTTGCATTCTTCGATCTTCCCCAACTCCATCGTTGACATGGAGCCTTTGTCTCGGCGATAAAGTAGACGTATTTAACTTTACCTTCTTCAAAGGCAATCGCCCAGACAGGGTTGTAGTTTCCGACGGGAGTGGGAATGAAGAAACTTCTCGGAAGCTTCGCGTAAACGACGACTTCCGTGCTGCTGTCCAACTCTTTGACGAAGGTCCGTGCGGTCTTGCTGTCGGTGAAAGTGTCGTCGTAGATGTGTCGCTCGGTCTTTATCGCCTTGGTGAAGTCTTTCTTGGGCTTCTGCGGTGTGAAGAACTTTCAGAAGAAAAAGTTTCAGGAGCTTTGGAACCGAATTAATCGCAAAACGGCCTACACGGTCCATTTTGAGACAGCAGAGCTGATTACCAGGCCTATGGTGGGATTCTGGTTAGCAAGGAATTCGAGATTCTCTTGCGAAAGCCGGCGAACAATTTCGAAGGCTACGCTTGGACTTTTCCCAAGGGCAGGCAAGATCCTGGCGAGAAGCCAGACGTAACCGCGTTGCGAGAGGTCAAAGAGGAAACGGGATACTCGGCGGTGATACTTTGTAAAACCCCCGGTTCATTTGAGGGCGACACGACCGTCACTGAGTATTTCCTTTTGCATCCCGCATGGTCAAAAAACTCGAACGAGGCTTTAACCGCTGTAATTACGCGGTTTACGAATGAAGGTTTTCCC
>Ga0115002_10008176_pt1 | contig 11631 bp, 15 predicted proteins | sample ArcticOcean_MG_C_8_FD_89576 | JGI IMG/M metagenome (GOLD analysis project Ga0115002, IMG submission 89576) | Marine microbial communities from western Arctic Ocean - ArcticOcean_MG_CB11_86 | ecosystem: Environmental > Aquatic > Marine > Oceanic | place: Arctic Ocean: Canada Basin | collected...
ACCAGCGGCTCGCCACCCGTGATCCGCACCCGGCTAAGACCCAGGGGTGCCATCGTGGCGATGATCTCGACGATCTCCTCATAACTGAGCAGCTGCTCCTTGTGCAGCCAGGGGAGCCCCTCCTCCGGCATGCAGTAGACACAGCGAAGGTTGCACTTGTCCGTAACCGAGACCCTGAGGTACTCGACCCGGCGACCGAAGCCGTCGATCATCGTGCGCCTTCGGTAGGCTCGAGCGCCTGCCCCTGCACCCAGACTGCTTCGCCGTCCTCATACCGCTCGTGTTTCCACACCGGCAGACGCTTCTTGATCTCCTCGATGATGAAGCGTGAGGCCTGGTAGGCTTCCGCTCTATGGGGACTGGACACAGCGATGGCCACGCTCACCTCACCCACCGAGACGTCTCCGACACGGTGTACGACTGCGACTCGGTCGGTCCCGAGCCGCCGCACGGCCTCTTCTGTGATGCGGTTCAACTCGTCTTCCGCCATCTCCTGATACGCCTCGTACCGAAGCCCGCCGACATGTCTCCCGTCCGCGTTATCCCGGACCGTACCAAGGAAGAGGAGTACCGCGCCGTCAGCAGGATCACCGACTAGGGCGAGCACCGCCGCCGGGTCGATGGGCGCCTGGGCGATCGAGGTCCGGTACCCGGAGGCACCGTGATCGCTCACAGGGCGACTCATCCGCCAGCTACCGGGGGGAGGAAGGCGATCTCATCTCCGTGGGCAAGGGGCGCATCACCCCGCACCATAGAGCGATTTATCGCCACCGCTGGGACTTCAGGAAGGCGATCGAAGGGCGTGCCGCGTGAACGAAGACGCCTCACCAGCTCCCCCACGGTGGCACCTTCTGGGAGGTCCACGTCGAGGGTGCCGGTACCCAGCGCGTCACGGTAGGTAGCAAAAAAAAGGGTGCAAACCTGCATCGTCTACGTAGACTCCTGACAGAGGCACCTGGGGGACGCTACCCGGACTCGGTGGTTGTCGTCAACCTTCCGTCCGGAGACTCACAACGAATCCCCCTACCGTCCCCGAGCTCCCCCTCGGGGGCCAGCAGGCCCGAGCCACCTGGGGCCATCCTGTCGGAGGCGCTGAAAGCGTTCCATCAGGTCCGCGCGGACCTGGTAAAAGAGGAGCACCTGGGCCGGCATGAGGGTCTTCTGCAGGCCTTCCATCTCGCTCCGTAAGAGCCGCGCCTCCTCTTCGCGCACAGCCGTCATCTCGAGCAGGATCTCCCGGGCCTCCTGGTCACTCCGACCCACCGAATTGTCCGGACGCATCCGCCTCCGCCACGCCACTTCTCTTCGCGCGAGCATCTGGCGCTGACCTTTGAACGTGGCTGCCACCGCAACGACCTCCTGGAGCTGTTCCGCAGTGAGCCCCAGCTCCGTTCGGACGATCTCCGCGATACGCTTGTCCAACCGCTCCTCTAGGGCGACTCGGTTGGTGGCCTCTCGACCAGGACGCCCCTGGGCGCTAGCGCCGTCAGAAATCAGGACCAAGGCGGTCAACGCCGCCCCCACCCACGCATTTCTCTTCATACTCCCAACTCCTTGAGTAGGGCCGCCAGAGCCTCGTCGGAAAGATCGTCCAGCACCGGAGCTCCCGCCACCGCTCCGTCATCCACAATCCATACCTGCGACTCATCAAACGATATGCCTTCGAGGACGCTGTCCACTTCGATCCCCTGGGGATCCCTAAGCAGGAGGGTCGCGCCCACCGCGAGCACCAAGACCGCGGCTGCAGACAACGCCCACGCCGGCCGGCGCCAGGTGCGCTTGGCTACTCCTTCGGGCACCGCTTCGGCCTGGACGGAAGCGGCACGGGCTATGCGCTCCGCCAACCCCGCGGGTGCCTCGGGTCGCGCGTGGAACAGCGCGTGCAGCACGTCCGCCTCGGCAGAGCACTCGTCACACACCGCGACGTGTGCAGCAACCAGCGCGCCTTCGTCGTCGTTAAGCCGGCCAGTGGCCCAGTCGGGCAGCCGGTCCACCAGCTCCTGGCAAGTCATCGATTTCATTCCTTCAGCCACTCCTTCAGACGGCGGATGCCGTGATGATAGTTCACCCGCGCCGACCCCTCTGACGAACCGATCACGTCCCCGACCTCGCAGAAGCTCAGCCCGTCATCGATCCGCAGTTGTACCGCCAACCTCTGCTTTTCCGGGAGATGTGCCAACAGGGCACGCACACGGGCGACCTCACTCTGGAGCACAACCCCATCGCCGAAGGGTGAGTTGCCTGCCGAATCATCATCCAGAGGCACCTCACGCCGGCGAGAGGTCCGCCGGAGAATGTCGCGCGCCACATTGGCGACGATCGCCAACAGCCAGGTGCGGAAGGAGGAGTCCCCCCGGAACCCGGCCAATCCTTTGAGCGCCCTGACCATCCCCTCCTGCGTGGCGTCTTGGGCATCCGCATCGTCACCAAGAATCCCCAAGGACACCCGGAATGCGCTGCTTTGGTGGAGCGCCACCAGAGCTTCCAGAGCTTCCGGATTACCTTTCCGTGCTCCGCGGAGGATATCTGATTCGGAGGATGCGGCATCCCCAGTGTCTCTTCGTTTCACTGTGAGTGAGGACGCCCTACGGTTTCCAAACGTTAAATGGTGGAATACTGAGAGGGGCAACCGAATTGCTGCATGACGCGCAGACGTGGGACTAACAGGGTCGGCAGGACCCGTCACTCCACACGCGTTGCCTCCATACGTGCCACTTTGTTGCAAAGGTGTTTGGACGGCTTGAAGACGGGGACGGCACGGGAGGGCACTTCGACCGGATCACCTGTCCGCGGGTTCCGTGCCATACGCGTCTTGCGTCTACGCACCTTGAAGGTTCCAAAGCCTCGGATCTCGATGTTATCACCTGTGGCCAGCGCCCTCTTGACGGCGTTTAGGAAACCGTCAACCACCATGGCGCAGTCCTTCTTCGTGATACCGGGCCCGATCGCCTCGGCTACCTGCTCGACGAGATCGGCTTTGGTCATACAACCCTCCCGTGGGAAGAACCTCAGGAACGGACGCCAGGGTACGCTCACATCCCCGGAAGGTCAAGCCTCAATTGAACCTACGGGATTCATGATGATACAGGATTCAGGTCCTGCGCGCCTCCATGAGGTCGGTGAACCGGTCGAATAGATAAAGGCTATCATGCGGCCCCGGGGCGGCCTCGGGATGATATTGTACAGAGAACACAGGACGGCTCGTATGCTCAAGACCTTCCACGGTGTGATCGTAAAGGTTCACGTGCGTCACGCGAAGATTGGGGGCCCCCGGGACGCTCCAGTCCTCTCCGCCGCGCACTGCAAAGCCATGATTTTGGGAGGTGATCTCCACGGTGCCGTGGCCGATGCGCTCCACTGGGTGGTTACCGCCGTGATGGCCGAAAGGAAGCTTGTACGTGGAGCCACCGAAGGCTCGGCCGATGAGCTGGTGGCCAAGACAGATTCCGAACACAGGAACCCCTGCCTTAGAGAGGTTCAGTATCGCCTCTTCCGCTTCCCGCACGGCGGCAGGGTCCCCGGGACCGTTTGAGATGAACAACCCGTCCGGGGCCTCGCCAAAAATTTCCTCCGCAGGAGTGTCGAACGGGATGACCGTGACCCTGCAGCCGCGCTCGGCAAGAAGGCGGGGCAAGTGGGATTTGACGCCGAAGTCGTATGCCATCACCCGGAATTTCTCGTCGCCGTCGGCCTCCACCTCGTAAGCTTTGTCGGTGGAAACACCGCCCGCTAGATCCAGGCCTTCCATGCGCGGGTGCGCCAGCACGCTCTCGCGCAACTCCTGAAGATCTACCACCGCGGGCGCGATGGCGCCACGCATCGCCCCCTCCGCACGAATGTGGCGGGTTAGAGCCCGGGTATCCACACCGCTGATGCCCACGATGCCGTGGCGCATAAGGTAGTCCGGCAAATCACCGATGGCACGCCAGGAGCTGACTACTCGGGACACCTCGCGGACCACGAACCCTGACACCTGCGGGCGACTCGACTCCTCGTCTTCGGGGTTCACTCCGTAGTTCCCGATGAGCGGATATGTCATGGTGACAAGCTGTCCGGAGTAGGAGGGATCCGTCAGGATCTCCTGATAGCCCGTCATGGACGTGTTGAACACCACCTCCCCGAAAGCGGTCTCGGGCACGCCGAGGCTCACGCCCCTGAAGAAGCGGCCGTCCTCAAGGAGTAGGATCGTGGGCGCGGTCAGGGATGACCTCCATGTAGAAGCGGACTTGGGCGAGCAGAAAGTAGCAGCTCTCCCAGGCGGGTCCAATGCCACTCAGGCGCAGCGCGCAGGTGGTCACCACCTTCCTCCCTCCCTGTGGCGCGCGCCCCTGCTTTCTCTATTTTGTCCCTTCGCGACCACACTATCGTTTCCCACGCCGCCGGTCCATGCCTCAACAACCCGTTGTCCACGTCCACGCAGATGAGTCCTGCCTCGGCAACCAATTCCAGGACCGCGACAACCCTGGGGGGGCTGGGGGCCTGGTCGAGCATTGGAAGGATGGCCACTGGGAGCGCCGGGACTACTGGATCTCGGAACCGGCCACGACGAACAACCGCATGGCGCTCCGTAGCGCCATCGAGGCGTTCGGACATCTGACGCGCCCCTGCCGCGTGCTCTTCGTCTCCGACAGTCAGTACCTCGTGAAGGGCATGTCAGAATGGGTGCGGACTTGGAAGGCCCGCGGCTGGACCCGCAAAGGAGGACCGATCCAGAACCTGGAGATGTGGCAGGCATTGGCAGTAATCGTGGCGGAACATCAAGTGGAGTGGCAGTGGGTGCGAGGCCACGCCGGCCACCCCAAGAACGAATACGTAGACCATCTGGCTACTGAGGCTGCAAGGCGCCAATACCGGTCGCACGGACTGCTCCCCTCGGGGTTCGAGCAGTGGCTCGAAGACGAGGGGAAAAAGGGACGGCACCTCGACTACCGGATCGAAACAGGGCCGCCGCTCTAAAACTCCCTAACGAGGTGACTCCACATCTCCCGCCACGGGCTCGAGCCGCACGACCCGTGTCAACTGCCCCCTTCTGTCGTCGATCGCAAGGTACAAGAATCCGTCCGGCCCCTGACGAACGTCTCGGATCCGTCCCAACACGTCGGCCAGCAGGGTCTCGGCGCTCACGACCCGCTCGCCCTCTAGGGTCAGGCGTATCAGCCGTTCACCGACCAGGCCTCCGACGAAGATGCTGCCCTGCCACCATGGAAACTCGTCGCCGGTGTAGAATGCCATCCCCGATGTTGCGATCGATGGCACCCAAGTCCAGAGCGGCGACATCATTCCCTGACGATGCGCCTCCAGACTGTAGAGCGATCCGTCGTAGTTGATGCCGGAGGACACAACGGGCCATCCGTAGTTTGAGCCCTTCCGAATCAGGTTGACCTCGTCTCCACCTCGGGGTCCATGCTCATCCTCCCAGACGTCACCGGTCTGTGGATGGACAGCCAGTCCTTGGGGATTGCGGTGACCGTAGCTCCAAACCTCTGGCATCGCTCCGGTCTTTTCTATAAACGGGTTATCCGCAGGCACCTGCCCGTCGTCTCGGAGCCTGACGATGGTGCCTTGGTGCTGGGCAAGGCTCTGGGCTGGGTGTTCAGCCATGAGGTTCGGCGCCTCGCCACGGTCGCCAACGGCGAGGTAGAGGTAGCCCTCGCGATCAAAAACCATCCGACCGGCAAAGTGGACATTGCCGCTAGCCCACGCTTTCGCCTCGAAGATCTCAAGCACATCCACTAGCCGGTCTCCATCCAAGCGCCCACGTACGACCGCGGTGGTGGCGAGAGACTCGTCATCGTTCGGCTTTGCGAAGCTCAGGTAGAGAAATCTATTGGTGGCGAAGTCCGGATGGGGCAGCACCTCCAGAAGACCACCCTGTCCGCGCGCTCGAACGCGAGGCACTCCCGCAACGGGCTTAGCGAGGAGCTTGCCGTCACGGACTATTCTGAGCCGTCCTGCGCGTTCGGTGACGAGCATGTCACCGTTCGGAAGCCAGGCGATCGACCACGGATGGTCAAACCCTTCCGCAACGGTCATCACCCGGAAGTCATGACGGGCCGACGCATGAACGGTGCTGGTGTTAGTGGCCGCCACGCCCGATCCGCTTGCCTGACCACAGAGCGGCGTGGCAACGACAAGCGCCGTCGTCAGGAGTGTCAGGGGGGATACCGCGGGATAAAGACGTTCGAGTTCCATGGTACCTCCAGGGCGATAGCTAAGATGATCCCGGTCGCAACGATATAACGCTCAGGACAGGTCTTCCCAAGGTGCGGCCTGATGCAGGATACGAACAGATCTCCGCGTCACGACTCGGGGGTTCTGTTTCGATGGCAGAATATGGCTCGTTTCTTGGAGCCATCCACGTGTGGATGGATGAGCCGATTCTTCACCCTTTCGCCGCGGCGGTCCGCGGACTCAGGTGCCCCCGAGCTCCGGAGGCTTCTTCGGAGTCCAGCGACCGCCCCGAAGGCCAGCACTGGGATCCGAGTCCCTGCCGGCGATCAATCGAACACCGTCGCGTCCGTCGACCGCTGGCGTTTGGGATCGCTGAAGGGATGACCTACACCATAGATTTTATGAACCACCTACGAAACGCATAGAACATATGCCATCGAGTGCCTACGGGATGCAAGATCCCTAATCGGTACTGTCCATCACCCTTGGAGCACTCCCTAAGACATTGTTGCCGTAGAAGTTAGCTGCCATATAGCCAAGTGCTCTGTGAGGTCATGACACCAAGGCAACCAAGCGGCCTACAGCCCTCTGTGCCGCATCCGGGGCGGGCTTGCTAACAACCTATTTCTGGAAGTCGGTGAGGCAGCGACACACGCCACCTACCTCTACATTGTTGCGCGTTCGATCGCTCGGGAAAGAAAGGGGCCAGGTCCGACTCCGCTCGTTGTTCACGCAGCAAGACTTCGCCCAAGACGCCTAGCCAATGCCCCTGCCATCGCGTCCTCGACGTCGGTCATAGCGACGGTGTGCCCGAGTTCGAGCGCAAGCGAGGTGATAGCCCGCCCCTCGATACCACAGGGCACTATCGTCGTGAAGTAGCTCAAATCCGTCGCCACGTTCAGGGCGAACCCGTGGGAGGTGATCCACCCCGACGATACCCGCACGCCGATCGCCGCGATCTTACCACGCGCGGTCCACACACCGGTGAGTCCATCCATGCGACGACCCATCACGCCGAGTTCTGCCAACCCATCTATCAGGGCACCCTCCAGGTCGCGCAAATACCGATGCAGGTCGCGTCGTCCTTCCTCTAGAGCCACTATAGGGTACCCGATGAGTTGACCGGGTCCGTGATAGGTCACACTTCCACCCCGCCCCGCTTCGAAAACCTCGATTTCCAGGCGAGCGAGCACGTCCGCGCTAGCCAGGACGTGCGCGGGATCGGATCTCGATCCTAACGTGATGACATGAGGGTGTTGGAGTAACAGCAGGGTGTCTGGGATACACTCGTCGCGACGATACTGGACTAGCTCCTCCTGGAGAGCGAGGGCGTCCCTATACGCTACCGTACCTATACGGCGCACGGCTAGCGGGACCTGGCTGGCGACAATTCCAGCCCGGTTCATGAGTCTTCGGGAAAATCCTCCAAGACCCCCTTGAGCCGCCCGAGAAAGCGAGCCGAGTCCGCGCCGTCCACCAATCGATGATCGTAGCCCAGAGAAAAGATGCTGCGCTTCCGGATCGCCATAGCGTCGGTCCCGCTGACTGGATCCTCTATCACCACGACTCGCTTTTCGATCGCGCCAGTACCGAGGATCGCTGCGGTGCCCTTTGGGATGATCGGTAACCCGACCAAGATTCCTAACACCCCAGGGTTGGTAATGGAGAACGTCGACCCCTGGATCTCATCGGGCAAGAGATTGCGGCTTCGTGCCCGCCCGGCAAGGTCGATGATCTTCGATCCGATTCCGACCAGGCTCAAATGATCGGCGTCCCGGATCACGGGAACGATCAGTCCGGGGTCCAGATCGACCGCGATCCCGATGTTTACGCTCCCCCGGTAAATGATGCTGTTGCCCGCGACGGTACCGTTGATCTGAGGGAATTCCCGCAGAAGCCGGGAGACCGCCCACACCACGAACGCGGTATAGCTGACCTTCGCGCCTTGCGTCTCCCATAGCCCCTGGCTGTCCCTGCGGATCCTGTCGATGGCCGTGAAGTCGATCTCGATGAACGAATGCACGTGCGGGGCCACACGCTTCGCCAACACCATATGTTCGGCCGTGAGCCGACGAATCTTGTCCATCGGCTCCACCCGATCTCCTTCACGTACTGGAAATTCGGGGTGTTGCACCTGTCCGTAGAAGGTCTTCCACAGATCAGACGGCTCGCTGTGCGCCGCGGTGGACCGAGCATTTCCAGGCGAAGTCGGAAGCACGGGAGGGGCAGGAACGACGGACGGCGCTGTCTCACTCGACACGGGGGCCGAAGCCACACCTACTCCCTTGCCTTCCCCTATGTGGGAGAGGATGTCCTGCTTGGTCACCCGCCCGGCGTGGCCGGTACCCACCAGGCCAGCTATGTCGATTCCATGCGCCTCCGCGATCTTGCGTACCACCGGAGTCGATCGCGTGCGCACGAAGTCCTCCGCGCGGGCTGACCCTTGGTCCTCCGTTTCGACCGCGCTGTCCACAGCCTCACCAGAAGGAGGCGCTGTCGGGGACGCAGATGCCTCGCTCACATGCGTGGAACCGGAAGGGACCTCCGCTTCCGGTGCATCCAGGTCGCCCGCGAACTCACCTCCGCTGTCGATATAAGCAACGATCGTGCCTACCTCCACCGTATCCCCATCCTGCACCTCTATCGAGACAACGGTGCCGGCAGCGGGAGCGGGAATTTCGGCGTCCACCTTATCGGTGGAAATCTCCACGATAGGCTCGTCGCGTTCCACCGACTCACCGACCGCCTTGAGCCACTTAGAAACCGTACCCTCGGTGATGGATTCACCCATCTGGGGCATCGTTACTTCGATCCTGGCCACGCAGTTACCTCAGCTCAGGGGCTCGCGGGGGTAGGGGGCTCGGTCTCTACCGGAGCCGGTGTCGTCGCTCCTGGGCCTCCCAACTGCCCAGGGAGGATGGGCTCGGCTACTGCTGCCGGAAGCTGCTGCTGACGGAAATCCTCCTCAAGCATCGACGCAGGTTGCTGGGACCGAGACGACAAGATGGAAAGGACCAGGGCGAGGAACATGAACGAGAACCCGAGAATCCAGCTCGTCCGCGTGAGCACTGAGGTGGCTTGGCGACCCGCGAGGATGCCATCGGTAGCACCTGTGCCCCCACCCATGGCAGCCAGCCCTCCCCCCTTTCCTGATTGGAGGAGGACGACCACGCCCAAGACGAAGCCGTCCAGGACTAACAGAGCGACTAGAAATGTATACATCGGATGCACGGGGGTTCTGGTGACCCATGAAAGAGGCTCAAACGTCGCCGGCCAGAGCCAACGATGTCAACGGTTGGGGGCAGCGTCCACAATCCTAACAAAGGAGACCGGATCGATACTTGCTCCTCCCACCAACACCCCGTCAACATCATCGGCTGCCATCAGATGGGCTGCATTGTCTGGCTTGACGCTGCCTCCATACAGGATGGAGACCTGGTCAGCCATGCTTCCGATCCGCTCCCGCATTCGGCGTCGGAGGATGCCGTGGGCTTCTGCCGCATCCAACGGGGTGGCGGTTTCCCCCGTGCCAATGGCCCACACGGGCTCGTACGCGAGCAGAAACTGAGCCCTCTCTTCAGTCAGCCCTTCCAGGGCTGCGTCCAGCTGCCTGAGGATGACCTCGCTCAGACGACCAGCGCTGCGCTCGGCCAGGGTCTCGCCGACGCATACTGTCGGCACCAACCCGTGGCGGACGGCCGCGGCGGCCTTACGCGCAACATCGTAATCGGTCTCTCCAAAAATATGGCGCCGTTCCGAATGGCCTACCAGCGAGTGGGTGGCACCAGCCGCTAGCGCGAGAGAAGCTGACACCTCTCCCGTGAAGGCCCCCTTGTCCTCCCAGTAGATGTTCTGGACGCCGAGGGCAAGCCAAGAAGGTGCCGACGCTACCGCAGCAGCGAGAGACACCGCCGGAGGGAATATGATTACCTGGGGGCGACCGGGGCCCCTGCCCGGGGCGAACACATCCAGGAAAGCTCGGGCCTCGTCTGGACTTACGTGCATCTTCCAGTTGCCTGCGACCACAACGGTGGGCACGGAACTGGGCACGAGTGGATCCTCTCTCAACGGTCGCTGAGGGCCGCAACCCCGGGGAGTTGTGCGCCTGCGAGGAACTCGAGCGCAGCGCCACCGCCAGTAGAGACGTGTGCAACCTTGCCTGCGACACCCGCCACGCTTAGCGCGGCGGCCGAGTCCCCCCCGCCCACAACGGTGAGCGCACCCCGGTCGGTCGCGATCGCCACCGACCGGGCTACCGCGACAGTTCCTTCCCGGAAGGCGGCCATCTCGAACACTCCCATCGGTCCGTTCCAGAACACGGTGCGGGCATCGTCCAGCAGTCCTCCGAACAGCTCCCGGCTCGCTCGGCCGATGTCTCCGATGCGGTCCCCTGGTTGCACCGAGTCACGCGGAATGACCCGTACAGCCGCGCCGTCCTCTATGTGTTTCGCGACCACGCAATCCACAGGCAGCACAATGCGATCACCGGCATCACGCAGGATCTCGTGGGCCAGTTCGACCTTGTCCTCTTCCACGAGCGACTCGCCCAACTCCAACCCAAGCGCACAGAGGAATGTGTTTGCCATAGCACCTCCGACCAGCAGGCAATCTACCTGCGGCAACAGCGCGCGGATGACCTCCACCTTACCCGCTACCTTGGCACCTCCGAGGACGGCGACGAACGGCCGCTCTGGCTCGCGCAGCAAGCTTCCCAGGACCTTGATCTCCCTGTCCAGAAGCAATCCGGCCACTGCCTTCCCACCCCGCATCCGCACCTCGTCGGCGACACCGGTGGTCGACGCGTGAGCCCGATGTGCTGCTCCAAAGGCGTCGTTGACGAAGATTTCTGCGAGGTCCGCCAGAGCCCCTGCGAGCTCCGGTGCGTTCTTGGTTTCTCCAGCATGGAAGCGAGTGTTCTCCAGGACCAACACGGAGCCATCTTCGAGGGAGTCCACAGCCGAGCGCGCCTCCGGCCCGACCAATCCCGGGTGGAAGCGAACCGTGCCTCCGATCGATTCGCGCAGAAGGTCTGAGACCCCCCTGAGAGAAAATGCCGGGTCCGGACCCTTGGGGCGGCCAAGATGTGAGATGATCACGGTGCGGGCACCCCCGTCCCTGAGGAGGCGAAGCGTAGGAAGGGTCTCTCGAACACGCGTGTCGTCGGTGATCCGACCAGCTTCCATAGGCACGTTGAGATCGGCTCGCACCAATAGCGGCCGGCCGACCAAATCTGTGCGCGGAATATCGCGGAGAGAAGCCTTAATCATCGGGAGTAAGGGTGAGGAAGGTCTTCTTGCGAGGACCTTGGGTCAGGCCCGCTCTTTGGCTCGTCGGGCGGGCGCTACGACCTTGTCGTCTGCGGTCAGACCTGCCCCCCTTGCACTGACCTCTAGGGGGGGCATTGCAGTAGCGGCACTGAATGAGCGCCGCATCGGTACCGGTGATAAGCGCATCATCGGT
>Ga0115002_10008182_pt1 | contig 11625 bp, 9 predicted proteins | sample ArcticOcean_MG_C_8_FD_89576 | JGI IMG/M metagenome (GOLD analysis project Ga0115002, IMG submission 89576) | Marine microbial communities from western Arctic Ocean - ArcticOcean_MG_CB11_86 | ecosystem: Environmental > Aquatic > Marine > Oceanic | place: Arctic Ocean: Canada Basin | collected...
GCCAGCTGGCGTGTAGAACGTGCAATGCCAGGCGGTGCCACGGAGGTAGCCTTTCACAAGGCCCTCGATGTCGATTGCGGCGGCTTCTTTCATGGGTTCTCCTGTTAGTCCGTTGATCTCCTACCATGAAAATACTGCCCCAAGTGCTGACACAAAATGGTTTCTGTGTCAGGTTTGTGTCACCTGATGTGCAAAACATGTCAGGAAGCTTGGAGCAGATTGGAGCACACTGGAACATCTCAACTAACAGTGTGGCAGAGACTTACGAAGTTTTTTCAGCCGATTTCAAAGTGTCGGGCCTATAGCTCAGTTGGTTAGAGCGCCGGACTCATAATCCGTTGGTCCCAGGTTCGAGCCCTGGTGGGCCCACCATTTCCGTTGGGGGCGATTAGCTCAGTTGGTTAGAGCGCCGGTTTCACATACCGGAGGTCACTGGTTCAAATCCAGTATCGCCCACCACCGCTTCTTCGTCGAAGCTAGCCCCGACGATCTTCGTGATCGTCGGGCCTTCTCGTTAGCTCCCGAACTTTTTCGCCAGATAGAAGAAGGCAGAGAAGATCGTCTGCGTTGACCTTGAGCGGATCTCCTGATAGTTGTGATCCGTAAGTCCCCAGGCTTTATCCACAGCTGCCTTGTAGTCGCCATATCGAAGCGCCTGCAGGTGGCTCTCTGCTTCCAGCAGAAGCAAGCGCAGCTGTTCATGCGCCGCCAAGAATGCCTCGCTCTGAATGTCATACTCCGCAAGTAGTCGGATCCGTACCTCGTCCGAGACCCAGATATCGCGAACCGCCTCCAAGTCGGCGGCGCGAACCGTGCCTCGCGAGGCAGAAAAACCGGCACTCTCAATCGTCTTCAGGAGTGAATCGCTGACCACGTCTGCCGGTGGTGGCTCCTGGAGCCAGCCCTCCGGACCGCCGCGGAGCTGATAGGGTTCATTCGCCGAACCGGACCGCATCGACAGTCGCAACCTGCTTCGGCGTGGACCATAGGCGACGGCCGCCACACTGAGCCCACCTGACCCGACGCTGTTCTCCTCGATTGTATCCATCCCCCATGGGAGGGCACCTTCGTCATCGTTGAGAACCTGCACGTGATCGACAACAGAAAGACGATGACCAGCACCGATGAACTGCAAAACCTGACTGTCGAACACTACCTGGTTCATCTCGTTCTCTCGACGTCCCCAGGGCTGTTCCATCGAGAACCTCCCACCCCCCTGAGTGCCGCGGTCCGGCGCCATGGCAATGGCGCCGGTTTCGGGATTCAGCTTGTACGCCTTGATTGTATTGGTACGTCGGTTGCGCATGATGTCGAAACGGAATCGTCCATCCCCGTCCGTGCGCTCGACGATCATGCGGCGAACACCAAATGCAGATTCGGAACCTGGTTGCACATAGGTAACCAGGGCATCCTGCACCGGGGTGGCGGCTTCGTCATCGCCAAGTGAGTTCACGGTGCCCACCAGACTGTGACCATAGTCCTCAAGCTCTGGTCCCGTCGGTCGCAGCAGATCTGGATCTTTAGCTGCCCAGATGACTATGCCCGTCAGCGTCTGAATCTGTTTGGCGAGGCTCTCATAGTCGACACGATCTGCTGTATCCAGGGGAGTATCCACGAGGGATCTCTCGTCACCGACCGTCACCATGGCCAGGGCTTTATGCCCAACAAAACTGGCGGCTTCACTGGCCATGGGCATTAGTACGGACTCGGCCACTACATGGCGCAGTGTATCACCGAAGATCTGTTGAGCTACCCTGCTGAGCCGCCCCGAGATGGGCAATAAGCTGGTGACAGCAGCATCCTCGAGCCCCATTCCATAGAAGGTTCCGCCTGGGACCAGTGTCGTACTCGTGCCGTGACTGGAAAGATCCAGCGACAGCATCAGATCAAATTCAATCCGTTCACCCTCAGTCATCAGGTCGAGGAAGTGCTCGCTTCCTCGATTGTGGCGAAAGAGAAAGTCATCGATTCCCTCCATGCCTGAAAAGTGAGCCGAAGTCGCCAGAAATATTACCGTGCAGTCAGGGCGAAACCGGGCCAGTACTTCCGCCACCTGCAACAGCGCTGTAATTCCTGCGGCGTTCTCGGCACCTGGAGCAAGCGCCGGAACGACAGACATTGCATCGTAATAAGCATGTACGATGAGCGTCTGATCCTTCCACTTCTGCGGGTCTTTCCTTGATCCTGCTGGCATGGATTCGTCCAGACCTGGAAGCCAGCCAAATACGTTGTACGCCGGCACTGTCTTCCAATCCATGCGCGCCTCAACCCGACAATTCGGTCGACTTCCCTTCGCCTCCTCTTCCGCGATCCGTTGCAGCATCAAATCAGCTGCTTCTTCTGCGATCCAAAAACGTGGAACATCGAGGGGGATACTGAGGAATTTTTGTTCCGCCTCTGCCCGACTGACATTGCCGTTGTTGAAGAACAGAATCGCCTTGGCATTGAGACTTGCAGCGTTTACCCAGTTCTGCCCACTGCCGAAATCGAGTAGAACAATGCTGTCCGCGACAGGCTTCTGGTCCAGCTCCGCCCATGTGCCGCCACCTCCGTAAATCAACGATCCAACCAGTCCACCAGGTGGCGTAGTCGGGGTACGCACGCCATTGGGCCAGAGACACCATGCATGCAGGCGCCGACCTGTTGTTCCGGAGACAACTACGTCGCTCATCCCCGCATCCACGGGAACCTCTACGGAGAACGTATCCGTGCGCACATCGTGCAATTCGAGCCTGCGAAAGCGGTTCAGAACGTGCTGATAGGCTTGTTCGGCGCCGGGGTATCCTGGAATACGCGAACCCATGGCTGCAAAGTATTCGATCTCACGTTGGACTTGCGCCGGCGTTGTTGCTGATGCCAGAAACCGAATCTGCTTTGCTGCTAACTCAGGCACGAGTCGGAGTTCACTGACTTCGCCGTAGGCCCGGGCGCCGAAAGCGACAGCCATCATCGATACGATGGCAGAGAGGGAGAACCTGCCAATCCAGTAGCTGCCAAAAGTGTGATTCATGCTAACCTTTGAAAAACGGGATTGTGGTGAATTACATGGCGGGTCTTCAGTATTCAGAGGAAAAATCCTGGACTAAGCCGACTCCCGTCAAGCCCTCTTGCGCCTGGAACTCGTTGCGGGCAACTTCGTCGTCCCAGACCTGGTGATTCACATTTCGAGAGGCAGGTATCCCTGAAGACAGTGCCAGAACTCGTCGTCATCTCGGCGCTTTGTTCAATGTGGGCTTGCGGAGAAACATCGGAGACCCCCGCCACTGATCCATTATCGACTCAGTCTATCGCAGCAGTCGTTGCCTCGCCCACCTTGGAAGACCCCGTTGCGGAGTGGGAACTGCAGTACCTGCCGGCTATCGAGACACATATGCGCGAGGGCCGCCTGGATTCGGTGATCATCGTCTGCCAGCTTGGATTGCAGGAGGACTCCACTCGGATCGTATTGTACAACCTGATGGCCTCCGCTTACGCTACACAGCAGCGTTTTGACCCGGCGGTGGCGGCTCTGCAGAAAGCTGTACGCCTGGCGCCGGAATTCACCGAAGGTTGGGTAAATCTCGGCGGCATTCACACCCGCCTCGGAAAATTCGCCGAGGCGATCCCCTACCTCGAACAGGCAGCCTCCCTCAACCCGAATCAGTCGGCAGCACATCGACGTCTGGGTGAAGTCTATCTGAACACGGATGCCTACGAGGAGGCGGCCAGCGCCATTCGCTCCGCCATGGGTTCTCTCCCCGATGACGCCACGCTCACACTCCTTCTGGGCAGAACGCAAGAGAAGCTCGGCAAAGAACGAAACGCCCTCGCTTCGTATCTGCTCTCGGGAGAACTCGACCCTGGCTATCTCGACGCTCACGCTCGGGCGGCAGAGTTGGCTCGATCTCTGGGCGAGGCGCATGTTGCCGACTCATTGGCTGCTGTGCAGGCTCGCCTGCTGAAGCTTACAGAAGCAGATGAGGAGGCTCTCAACGTCAGCGAACGACTGCGAAGTTCATTAATCAACGCGCCGGAGGATGCGATCACCCATGCCCGCATGGGTGGATTCTTTCTTTATCACGACTACCTGCCGGAAGCGCTCGCTCTTTTCGAGCGGGCAGCCCGCCTTGAACCAGACAACATCTGGTTGATGAACGAGTTTGGGGGGCTACTCAGTCGCCGCGGCAACGGCGAACAGGCCCTGGATTTCTACGAACGTTCCTTGCGTGTGGATGCAGAGTACGGCCCTGCACTGATCAACGCAGGTGGCATTCTCAATGCTCTCGGTAGAAACAAGCAGGCACTTGCCTACTTCCAAAGGGCTCTTCTGCTGTCCCCCGGGGATCCCGGGGTTCGCTTCTTTATCGGCGTTACCTACATCAGCGTTGGGGACTACGATGAGGCCCGTAAAGCCCTCGAACAGGCCCTGAGTGAAGTTGGTGACACGAGCGAAACCGTACGGCAGCAGATCCAGGCGGCTCTTGATTCTCTTCCAGATTAACACACCCGCCACTGGCCTGTCTTGACGAGGATCTGGCGGAGACGTTCAATAACAACACCCATGAGAAAACACCACAGATTGTCAAAAGCAACACTCGCCGTACTGCTGGCAGTGGTTGTCGGGGTCGTGGCCTGCGGTGGCGCTGCAGAGGACGTGCCCGAGCCATGGGAGACGGCGGGACGGGCGGCTGAGCAGTCCTATCGCGCAGAACTAATGGCACAGGCGGAATCCGGCTTTCGCGAAGCTCTGCGACTTGCAACACTGGCTGATTCCGACGTCGGTCGAATGAATTCCCTCGAGGGCCTGGCTGCGTCAAACGCAGCCTCCGGAAAATTGGACGAAGCGGACAGTCTGTACTCGGTCCTGCTGGACCTGCAACGACAGCGACTTGCCGCCGACAGCCTATCCGGTATGGCTATGGTACGTACCCTGGGATCTCTCGGCCAAATCAACCTCAGCCGTGGCGAGATTTCCCGCTCTGACAGCTTCTTCACACGCATCATGGATCTTCACAGCAAGGGCGAGGTTGATCTTCGAGCCGAAGAGCCGGCTCTGGCCTATGCACTGCGAGGTCTGGGAGAAGTCCTGGCAGCCAGAGGCCAGACAGCAGCGGCCGATTCGCTCAGAGCCCGTGCGCTTGGGCTCAGACTCTATGGCCAGGGATTTTCGCTTTTTGTAGGTGATGACATGGTCCGTGCGGAGGAAATTTGGCGCCGGGCATTGGCCCACCAGGATAGCGTTCTTGGCACCCATCATACAGATGTTGCACAGACGGCCCATGCCCTCGGTCAGTTGCTGGAGTTGGTCGGCCGACAGGACGAGGCAATCTCCGAGTATGAGCGAGCCACACAGATCTATTCCGCGTTGGGGACAACTCCTATCCGGCAGGCGCGAACCCTTGACCACCTCGGAGGCGTGCTGCAATCTAGCAACCCGGCAGCCGCAGACAGTCTGCATCGACGGGCAAACGAGATTCGCAACAGGATGACCCCGTGAATCGTCCCCCGGAAAAATTCCAGCGCGTCGATCCAGAGCAGTTGCAGTCTTTTGCTTCGGCCTGCTTCCAGGCCGCGGGACTGTGCTCCGATCATGCTGTGCTCATCTCTCAATTGCTGACGAATTCGGATCGACGTGGCGTGCGCTCCCATGGCAATCGCGCCATGCCGCGTTATTGCCGGGCCTTGCAGGAAGGCAAGGTGAATGCCGGCGCGGTGCCTCGAGTTCTCAAGGAAACCGACTCGTCCATCCTCGTCAGCGGTGACGGCGGCCTCGGTTACGCGCCCATGATGCAAGCTACCGAGGCAGTCATCGAAAAGGCCCAGGCTCGAGGCGTCGCGGTTGGTGCAACCTGTCATCATGGACACTATGGGTCGGCTGGACACTATGTGCGTCGGGCCATGGAAGCCGGATGTACCGCCTTCTCTGTTCAGGGCGCACATCCGGGCAAGTTCGGAGAAGGCGGGCGCAATCCAGGTAAGCAGGCCGCGTATTGGGGAAACCCGCCAATCTGCTTCGGACTACCTGCCGATACAGAGCCGCCGCTGATCCTGGATGCGGCAACCTGCATTCTTGCCGACTATCAGCGTGGACCCGAATTCGACGCCCTGCAGAGCCTTATTCCGGCAGCGTTCTTCAAATCCATGGGATACACAGGTATTGCCACAGCATTGGGGGGCTGCTTCGTCGGCCAGAACAACGCCGAAGCTCGTTGTGTCACTGAGCGCTGGCCAAGTGCCAACGCTGGTGGGCTGATCATTGTCATGAACCTTGGCCTATTCGCCGATCCAGCAGAAGTCCTCTCAGGAATCGATGATCTCGTCGAAGGCGTTCGACGTGAGATGGACCCTCTGCCGGGATATGACGAAGCGACAACCCCTGGCACGGCCGAATTTCGCAACGAACAGACCTATAACCACGAAGGGGTACCGGTATCAGCCGAGGACCTGCAGCAGCTGGAAGAAGCTGGTGACAGCCTTGGCGTGGCTGTTCCGTGGCGCAAAGAAACTGAAGGAGAACACCAACGATGAGTGTCGACAATGAGTCCTGAAAGCACGATTTCCGACGAACGCCTGAAGCAATTGCGCCGAACAGCGATCCAACTCCGCCGCCACGTGGTGGAGTCGGTACATCATGCAGGTGCCGGCCATCTCGGCGGCCCCATGTCGGCTGCGGAAATTCTGACTGCCTTGTATTTCGAAGTTATGAACGTCGATCCAACGCAGCCAGAAGATCCCGAGCGCGACCGTTTCATTCTGTCCAAGGGCCATTGTTCGATTGGCCTGTACGCGGCCCTGGCCCTGCGTGGATACTTCCCGGAAGAGGAACTTAAGACCTTCGACGCCATCGACTCACGGCTACAGGGCCATCCGGATATGGCGGTGCTTCCCGGTCTGGACATGTCTACCGGGTCTCTGGGCCAGGGCTTGTCGCCTGGAATCGGCATGGCTCTGGCGGCACGCCTGCAGGGCAAAGCCTATCACACTTGGGTGGTAGTCGGCGATGGCGACTCTCAGGAAGGACAGATCTGGGAGGCTGCTTTCGTAGCAGCTCGCTATGGGCTCCGTAACCTCACCTGTATTCTCGACTGGAACGGTCTGCAGCAATACGGCTGGCCCACGGAAGCCGGCTACGACAGCTCCAGTCGACTCCCCCCACAGGAGAACCCAGCCGCTCGTTGGCAGTCCTTCGGCTGGCATACGATAGAAATCGATGGTCACGATCTTGCGCAGATCATCGCAGCCTGTGAGCAGTCACGAACTTCGGATGGCGGACCGACGATCATCATTGCGAAGACGATCAAAGGCAAGGGCATTTCATATATGGAGGGCGACTACAGCTGGCATTCTCGACCGGTCACGGATGAGGATCTGTCCGTCGCTCGTCAGGAACTGGCAGCACAGGAGGAGGCACTCTGATGGCAAACCTGAGTATCACAGAAGAACTCGTCGCGCAGCGCGATGTCTTCGGCAATACGCTCGTGGAACTGATCGATCAGAACCCTCGCACCTTCGTACTCGATGCCGATCTGGCGAACTCGACAAAAGCAGACATCGTCTCCAGAGAGCGTCCCGAGCATTTCCTGGAAATGGGAATAGCTGAGCAGAACATGATGGGCGTCGCTGCGGGAATGGCCTCCTGCGGGCTGATACCCTGGCTGTCGAGTTTCGCCGTCTTTCTTGTGAACCGTGACCTTGACCAGCTGCGCGTGGTGGTGGCTCAGCCCAACCTCAACGTCAAGATTGGCGCCGCTTATACGGGACTGCTGACAGGAAAAACGGGTAAGACCCATCAAGAGGTCTCTGACATCGCCATCATGCGTGCCATGCCCAATCTTACCGTCCTGGCACCCGCCGATGGTGTGGAAACTCGCAAGGCCATGCTTGCAGCCAATGACTGGGAAGGTCCTGTTTACATCCGACTCACTCGCGATCCACATCCGACCATCTTCGGTGCAGAACATGACTTCAAGATCGGTTCGGCCTATGTCGTGCGTGAGGGCAACGATGTCACCATCATGAGTACGGGCGTACAGACGGTCCGTGCCCTGCAGGCGGCAGACCTGTTGGCAAGCGAAGGTGTGTCAGCGCATGTATTGCATGTACCCTCTATCAAACCCATCGATGAGAGCGCGATCATTGCTGCCGCTCAGAAAACGGGACGCGTCGTAGCGACGGAAGACCACACAATCATAGGGGGGCTGGGCGGTGCCGTCGCCGAAATCCTTGGCGAAAATGCTCCCACACTAATGGCTCGCGTCGGCATTCAGGATACCTATGGCGAGTCTGCTCCCAATGACGAGTTACTTGAGAAATACGGTCTTACGCCCGGTCATGTAGCTGCCGCTGCGCGTCGGTTACTCGCCTGAGCCACATAGGGTTGCCCGTATGTGGGCTGGGCCCTACTTTATATGACATGGTGATGGGCTGTCACAACACTGCCCGCACGAGAAAAGTGGGCCGTCTGCGGTGCACTTTTCTTTTTTGAAGGCCCCTTTCGAATCCCCAGCGACGGAGAAAAGACCTCGGTGTCCCTCAAGGAAGGTCTGCAGCAGTTGCTCAAGGTTCAATACGTTGATCTTGAGCTGAAATCCCTCGAAGAGGCCAAGAGCAAATACCCTGAAGAGATCGCACGCCGACAGGCTGACATCTCTAAATCTGAGGGTGGCCTGAAAAAACTCACCGACCGACTGGAAGAACTCGATCGCCGTCACCGTCACCTTGAGCGTGAGCTTGAAGGTGCCCGTGCGCAGTTGAAGAAGCAGGAGACGCGGTTCTCGGAAGTCACCACCAACAAAGAGTATGATGCGCTGCAGTTGGAGGTTGAAGCCTCCAAGAGCAAGATGTCCGAATACGAAGGTGAGATTCTCGAGATTATCGAATCTAGTGATGGTATTCGCGAGAAAGTCGAACTGGAGAAGCAGGACTTCAATGAACTGCAGCAGGAACAGCAGACGCGGATCGACGAACTGCAGGCCAAGCTCGACTCTCTCCAAGGAGAGGTCGATGGGGTGCAGTCGCGACGCCAGACTGCGGTTAATGGCATCGACCCGATCCTTCTGCGCAACTACGAAAACACAAAGGGCGGTCGGAGTCTGACGGTGGCACCGGTTCGCAAGGGATCTTGCGGCGCCTGCTACCGACAGCTGCCCGCACAGATGAAGACGGTTGTCCGCAGGTCAGAGGAAATCATGATCTGCGAGAGCTGTGGCGCCATTATGGCCTGGGATGAGGAGTCTTCCTGACCTCTTCCAGGTTCGCTTGTAGTAACTGAGGACCGGAGTGGTTCGGGTGAGCGCGGGACGGATAGACAGCTATAGGCTGGGCTGTCCGCTCGAGGAAAGTCCGAGCTCCACAGGGCAGGATGCTGGGTAACTCCCAGGGGGGGTGACCCCACAGCCAGTGCCACAGAAAACAAACCGCCCACCAGAAGGTGTATTCCCGAAGGGTGGGTAAGGGTGAAACGGTGAGGTAAGAGCTCACCGCGTCTTCGGTGACGAAGATGGCATGGTAAACCTCATCCGGAGCAAGGCCAAATAGGGGAGGAGAGGTGGCTCGCCTCGTTATAACTCCCGGGTAGGCCGCAACGAGGCGGCGGGTAACCGTCGCCCCAGATGAATGCTCACCGAGCAATTGCCGGCTTCGGCCAGCAGTTGCTCACAGAACTCGGCTTACAGAACCACTCCGGGCCACTATCTAGTCAGCTCTCGAGAAGCCATCGACCAATCGTGCGCACCCTCACTCTAACTCTCCTTCTGCATGCCGCCGTCGCCGCCGCGCAAAGTCCGGTCGTTGAGCCGCTTGCTGTACCCTTGCCAACGGGTACGATCGTGGAGGGCATGCTCGATTGGACGGCAGGTACTGTTACAGTAACAGGCGAGGGCTTCGTTGATGACAGCATCACCCATCCCGTGCGACGCCGTCTGCTCGGCTTCCGTGCCGCCAAGGTGGACGCCTATCGGAAACTTCTTGAAGTGGTGGGTGGCGTCCGCGTTGATGCTCGTACAACGGTGAGCATGGCCATGGTCGCAAGTGACACAACGCGAGCTGAGGTAGAAGGACTCGTCGTTGGTGCGCTCGTAGTCCCGGGCAGCAGAGTCGAAGAAGACGGCTACTACAAGCTGGGACTCCGTCTTGAACTGCGTGGAGCCCTGTCCGAGGCCATCCTCCCCGACACCATCAGAGGGGAGGAGACTGTGTCACCGGATCTGCCGGAACGGGACTCCGTGGTTGTCTTTGTTCCCGCCAAGCCTCATACCGGGCTTGTCGTAGATGCTCGTGGAACATCGCTTCGCCCAAGCCTGTCTCCGCGGATTTTGGATGACAGTGGTCGTGTCATCTACGCAGCCAGCCACGTCAGCCGTACATACGCCGTTGAAACGGGCGTCGTCGCCTACACGAGCGATATCCAGGAGGCTGTCGCCAACGAGCGCGTTGGTGGAGAGAACTCCCATGCTTTCCTGGTGCGCGCGGTCAATGTTTCAGGGCTCTACAACAGTGACGTCATCGTCACACGCGACATGGGGACGCGAATACGAATGGCCGACATGGAGGCTGACTTCCTCGCCGAGTGCCGCGTCGTGTTTGTTGTTGGTCCCAAGCCCCCGGCACCCGTGACGCCTGCAACCGTATTCAGTGAGGGTGATTCTGCCGACTCGCCGCAGTCGGCGCTGTCCACACGAGCACCTGCGGGAAACTTTCTCGACTCGATCCTTGAGGCACGGGCAGAATACGACAGCCTTCCGGTTATCGATGCAGATAATCAACCTAATGGTACTGTGGACCGATGACGACGTTTCAAGAAAAACTCGCCAATTCAGTTTCCCAGAACGACTCGTTGGTTTGCGTCGGCCTGGATCCAATAGCGGAGCGTTTGCCCACGGGAATCTCGCGCGATGCAAACGGCATTTTTGAATTTAATCAGGCTATTATCGAGGCGACCGCCGATCTGGCCTGCTGTTACAAGCCCAATTTCCCCTTCTATGGGGCTCTCGGTGCCAAGGGCTTCGACGCGCTGCAGAGAACCATCGCTGCCGTGCCTGATCGAGTTCCTGTTATACTCGATTGCAAAGTGGGAGACATCGAAAGCACAGCAGAACGCTGGGCCCACATGGCATTCGATGAGTTGGGCGCCGATGCTATTGTCGTCAACCCTTATATGGGCACCGATGCCATCGCGCCCTTTCTCACGTACGGTGACCGTGGTATCTTCGTAATCTGCCATACATCGAATCCGAGTGCGGCTGATTTTCAGCGGCTATCGGTCGAAGGCGAACCACTGTACGAACACGTAGTACGTAAGACGCTCGAATGGAACGGGGACCACGACAACTGTGGAATCGTAGTCGGTGCTACCCAGGTAGGAAGCATGGCCCGATTGCGAGAACTGGCTCCTGATCTACCTTTTCTCGTACCAGGAATTGGTAGCCAGGGCGGCGATCTGCAAAGCGCCGTTGGCGACGGTCTTCGGACAGATGGCGCGGGTCTCCTGGTCAACGCATCCCGGTCGATAAGTTTCGCCTCCAGCGAAGTTGATTTTGCCCAAGCTGCCCGCCGGGCAACGATAGAATTGCGGGGACAAATTAACGCTGTACGTAGGACATCCGTCGGGGTGTAGCGCAGCCCGGTTAGCGCACCTGCTTTGGGAGC
>Ga0115002_10008183_pt1 | contig 11624 bp, 10 predicted proteins | sample ArcticOcean_MG_C_8_FD_89576 | JGI IMG/M metagenome (GOLD analysis project Ga0115002, IMG submission 89576) | Marine microbial communities from western Arctic Ocean - ArcticOcean_MG_CB11_86 | ecosystem: Environmental > Aquatic > Marine > Oceanic | place: Arctic Ocean: Canada Basin | collected...
CGGCCGGCGTTTCGCCGTCCTCGATGATTCCGGCAACCACTTCGGTCAGCCAGGTGGGTTCCCTGGCCGCGTAAGCGCCGATGCGGAACTGTTCGATCAGTACGACCTTGTCGCGCAGGGGGTCGTAGGGCAGCAGGGCGGCGGCATGGCCACGCTCGAAGACCTCGCGCACCACACACACACCCTCGCCCGACCAGCTGCCGGCGAAGAGGCGGTGGCGCAGGCGATAGCGGCCGATGTGGAAATAACTCTCGAAGGCAGGATCGCGCGCCAGGAGTTCGACATCGTCACGGTTTCGTGTTGGCACGTCATGCTGCTCCCGTTTGTCTCGCGCGAACGGCATCATTAGATGTCGAACGGGGTGATGCCATGGATGCAATGCGGGAGAACGGCGATGTGCAGCGAGAAAATCACCTTCGAAGGGGCCCAGGGCCATGACCTGGCGGGGGCGTCTCGATCTGCCCGACGGCCCGCCTCAGGCCTATGCCCTGTTCGCCCATTGCTTCACCTGCGGCAAGGACATCTATTCGGCCTCGCGCATCGCGCGCGGTCTGACCGATCACGGCATCGCCGTTTTGCGCTTCGACTTCACGGGGCTGGGCAGTTCGGAGGGCGAATGTGCCAATACGGACTTCAGTTCCAATGTCGAGGACCTGCTGCTGGCCGCGCGCTATCTCCGCGAGCGCGACGAGGGCCCGAAGATCCTGATCGGCCATAGCCTGGGCGGTGCGGCCGTGTTGGCCGTGGCGGGGGAGGTCGAGGAAGCCGTCGCGGTGGCGACCATCGTCGCGCCTTCCGATCCCAGCCATGTCGCCCATCTTTTCGCGGAATCGCGGGCGGAGATCGAGGAAAAAGGCGAGACGGCGGTGGCGATAGCCGGGCGGACCTTCCGGGTGCGACGGAAGTTCCTTGAGGATATCGAAGCCCAGCCCAAGAAGGCGCGCATCGCCGGGCTCAGGAAGGCCCTGATGATCTTCCATGCGCCCCTCGACCAGATCGTCGGCATCGACAATGCGAGCGAGGTCTTCATCGCCGCCAAGCATCCCAAAAACTTCATTTCCCTGGACAAGACCGATCACGTGCTGTCGGACAAGAGCGATGCCGATTACGTGGCGGATGCCTTGGCGGCCTAGTAGGCGCGCTATCTGGGCCGTTGCCGTCGCAACCGCCGCCGCAGACAGTGGCAAGGCGGACGAAGAAGCCGTGACGGTGGCCGAGACCGGCACCGGCAAGTTCGCTCAAACGATCGCGGCTGGACATTATCGCCTGGCCGCCGACGAGCCGGAACCGGTGGGCGGCACGGATAGCGGTCCCCGTCGCCCTACCAGCTGCTTTCCGCCGCGCTCGGCGCCTGCACTTCGATCACTCTGCGCATGTATGCCGATCGCAAGAAATGGCCCCTCGAAAAGGTGTCCGTTCGGTTCTTGCAGGGCAAGATCCACGTGGAGGATTGCGCGGAATGCGAAGCGCGGGAGGGCAAGGTCGACAGGATAGAGCGGGAGATTTTGCTCACCGGGCCGCTGGACAAAGAACAAAGTCACTGGCTTTTGGAGATCGCGGACAAATGCCCGGTGCACCAGACCTTGGAGGCGGCGAAACGAGGTCCTGACCCGTCTCATGGACTGATATTATTGGTGGTGTTTCGAAGGGGCTAGAGCCCCACATTTGATTTTACCCCCTGCGATGAGGGAGGTTCCGGCAGTCGCCCGGACAACGGCAATACAGTAAAAGCTGAGGACGAGCGAAGGTGTATGATTACGCGGATGTCGCGGATTTCGCATTTTTGTCGCTTCAGGAATTGTAGCGTTGTCGTAACCGCCTGAGAATGGTGGTGGGTCTGGGTTTGTATTGCATATCAATTGGTTAACAGGGGACGGCACGATGAAAACCTTTAAAGGGAGGCGCATGCATTGGCTCATCCCAGAGATGGGAGAGCAACTGCGCAACGGCCAAATAAGCCGCCGCGAGTTCGTTCAGACAGCGGCGCTCCTGGGTGTTTCCGCCGGAGCGGCCTATGCAATGGCCGGCAATATCACCGGCACCGGCATGATCGGCACGGCCCAGGCCCAGGGTAAGTCGGGTGGCACCCTGCGCTGCGCCATGCAGGTCCAGGAGATGACGGACCCGGCGACCTTCGATTGGGTAGAGAAATCCAACGTCGCCCGCCATATGGGCGAATACCTAACCATCACCGGCGCGGACAATGTGACCCGGCCTTATCTGGCCGAGTCCTGGGAGCCGTCGGACAATCTCAAGACCTGGACGTTCAATCTGCGCAAGGGCGTGCTCTTCGGCAATGGCCAGGAGATGACCGCCGACGACGTGGTCTACAATGTCCAGCGCTGGCTCGCCCCCGAGACGGGTTCGTCGATCCAGGGCCTGCTTAACTCCATGATCAGCGAAAGCGAGGGCAAGGACAAAGACGGCAAGCCGATCACCCTCAAGAAGATGACCGAGGGCGCGATCGAGAAGGTGGACGACCATACGGTCCGTTTCCATCTCAACTCGCCCGATCTGGCCATGCCGGAGAAAATGTATCACTACCCCTCGCTCATCGTGCATCGCAGCTTCGACGAGGCGGGCGGCAATATTTCCGAGACGCCGGAACTGCTCACCGGGCCTTACACGTTGTCCGAGTTTGCGGTCGGCGGAAAGGCGGTGCTGACGCGCCGTCCAGGCATCAAGTATTGGGGCGAGGCTCCGTTGCTTGACGAGATCGTCTATATCGACACGGGCGAGGATGGTTCGGCTGCATTGGCTGCGCTGGCCTCGGATCAGGTCGATGCGATCTATGTGCTGGACCTGGCCACGCTTGAAGCGGCCGAGGCGATTCCGGGGGTCAGGGTCTCCGCAGCCAATACCGCGCAGACCGGCGTTATCCGCATGCAGGTCGATGCTAAGCCGTTCGATGATATCCGGATCCGTCAGGCGATCCTGCATGCCTCGAACAACCAGGCGAACTTCGATGCGGCGCATCGCGGTCTCGGCTCGGTGGGCGAGAATCACCATGTCTGCGATTGCCAGCCGGATTACAGCCCGATGGCGAAGCCGAAGCAGGATCTGGAAAAAGCCAAGGCGCTGCTGCAGGCGGCGGGGGCAACCGACCTCAACATCACCTGCAATGTGGGCAACACGCAGGGCACCTGGGAGCAGGACTCCGTGGTCGCGCTCAAGCAGGACCTGGCTAAGGCCGGCATCAACCTCGAGATCAATGTCATGCCCTCGGCCCAGTATTGGGAAGTCTGGGACAAGGCGGATTTCAGCCTGACCTCCTGGACCCATCGACCGCTGGCCACGATGCTGCTCGGATTGGCCTATCGGACGGGTGTGCCGTGGAACGAGTCCCATTACTCGAACCCGGATTTCGACAAGACCCTGACGGATGCCGAAGCAACCTTTGACCTGAACGAGCGCCGCAAGATCATGGCGAAATGCCAGACGACGCTTCAGGACGATGCGATCATGGTTCAGCCCTTCTTCCGGGCGGTCATGTCGGCGCATTCGGACAAGGTCAAGGGCTACCAGACCCATCCGACCCTGTACCATCAGTGGAACAAGGTTTCGATCGAGTCTTAGGCGAATAACGGTGTGATCTCGCGGGCGGACTCCGGTCCGTCTGCGAAGACCGTTAAAAAAACAAGACGCAAAAAATAAGACAAAAATAATTGTTCGGACGCACAGCGGGGAGGCCGCCTCTGCCGCCGTTTGGGCCGCATTCAGGGAAGGCGCGCGGGCATGCTGATTATGATCGCGAAGCGAATGGCCTACATGGTTCTGACCATGCTGGTCGTTTCGCTTCTGCTGTTTCTATTGTTGGAGGCGTCGCCGGGCAGCGTGGCGACCAAGGTTCTCGGACCCTATTCCTCCGACGAGCAACGCATGATCTGGCTCGAGAATCACGGTTATTTCGAGCCGATCTATGCCCGCTATTTCTCCTGGCTGGGCAATTTCGCCGCTGGCGATTTCGGCGAATCGATTCGCTTCAAGGTGCCGGTCGCGGAGATCCTCTGGCCGCGCCTCTGGAGCACGGCGATCCTCGGTTTCTGGGCGATGGCCTTGATCATCCCGATCGCTCTGGTCCTGGGCGTTCTGTCCGGCATGAAGGAAGGCTCGATCCAGGACCGCGTGGTCTCGATCGCCAGCGTCATCACGACCTCGGTGCCCGAATTCGCCAGCGCCGTCTTCTTTATCACGATCTTCGTCTTCGGACTGAAATGGCTGCCGGGCACCTCGACGATGGCCAACGGCTTCGATCCCTTGCAACTTGTCCTGCCTGTCATGGTCCTGGTGATTTACGATTTCGGCTATGTCGCGCGCATGACTCGGGCCTCGATGGCCGAAGTCATGACCACCCATTACATCCGCACGGCGGTCCTCAAGGGCCTGCCTTATCGGCGGGTCATCATGAATCACGCGCTGCGCAATGCCCTGATCGCGCCCTTCACGGTGATCATGTTGCAGATCAATTGGCTCCTGTCGGGCGTGATCGTGGTGGAGGTCGCCTTCGCCTATAAGGGCTTTGGCGCACTCTTGCTCGAAGCTTCGCTCAATCAGGACATCTACGTGATCGAGGCCTGCGCCATGGTGGCGGTTTTCGTCGCCGTCGGCACGCAGACCCTGGCGGATATTGGATACACCTTCCTCAATCCGCGCATCCGGTTCTCCTAGGAGTCGGCGTTGACGCAATCCACACCCAGCATATCGGACCAACCGGCAGCCAGGATCGGAGACGCCTTCATGCGTGCCCTCAAGTCGTTCGCCCTGCTGCGGGAGAGTTGGGTGGGAATGGCCGGCGCCTTCATCGTCGCTTTCTGGATAGTCATGGCGATCTTCGCGCCGTGGATCGCGCCCTACGATCCGTTGGAACTCATGCAGCCTTTCGCGGAGCCCGGGGCGGAATGGAAGGGCGGTGGGACATTCTGGCTCGGCACGGACAGCCTCGGGCGCGATATCCTGTCGCGCATCATCTGGGGCTCGCGCACCGTGCTGATCTACGCCCCTCTGGCGACGATCTGCGCCTATACAGTCGGCATCGTGATGGGCCTTCTGGCCGGTTATCGCCTCGGCTGGTGGGATATGATCCTGTCGCGCATCGCCGATATCGTGCTCTCTTTTCCGGTTCTCGTGCTCTACGTCATCGTCATCGCGACGATCGGCGCGTCCGGCATCAACATCGTCATCGCCATCACTTTCGCCAGCGCACCGGGCATCATGCGCATCGTGCGCGGCCTGACCTTGGATCTGCGCAACAGGGACTATGTCGCCGCGGCGCAGACCCGGGGCGAGAGCGACTGGTTCATCATGCTGGCCGAAATCCTGCCTAATGCGCGGGGTCCGCTGATCGTCGATGCCTGTCTGCGACTGGGCTATGTCGTCATCACGATCGGCATTCTCGGATTTCTCGGTCTCGGCCTGCCGCCACCAGATCCCGATTGGGGTGGCATGGTGAGCGAATCGCGTAGCCTCGCCATGGCATTTCCGTATATGGCGGTGTTCCCCTGCATCGCTATCTCCAGCCTGATCCTCGGCTTCAACCTGTTGGCCGACGGATTGCGCGAAATTTCGCTGCGAGACTGAGGAGGCTTCGATGACTGAGGCGCTAAGCCCGGATGTCCCGCTACTAGAGTGCAAGGATCTCTCGATCTCCTATTTCACCCGGGCGGGTGAGATTCCGGCGGTGATCGATTTCAACCTGACGGTTCATCCCGGCGAGGCGGTCGGCCTGGTCGGCGAATCCGGCTGCGGCAAGACGACCGTAGCGATGGCGATCGTGCGCTATCTCGGCGGCAACGGCAGGATCGTCAGCGGCGGCATCACCTATCGCGGTCGCGATCTGTTGAGCCTCGGCGCCGAGGAACTGCGCCGGTTGCGGGGCAACGAGATCGCGACGATCTATCAGGAGCCGATGGCCTCGCTGAACCCGTCGATGACCATCGGCCGGCAGTTGATGGAGGTGCCGCTCTATCACGACAATGCCTCGAAGCGACAGGCGAGGGACAAGGCGATCGAGATCCTCGATGCCGTCCATCTGCCCGACCCGGCGCGCATCATGGCGGCCTATCCGCATCAGATTTCGGGCGGCCAGCAGCAGCGCGTGATCATCGCCATGGCGCTCCTGGCTAATCCGCAACTGTTGTTGCTGGACGAACCGACCACCGCGCTCGACGTCACGGTCGAGGCCGGCATCATCGAACTGGTCGCCGAGATCGGCGAGAAGTTTGGCACCGGGATGCTCTACATCTCGCATAATCTCGGCCTGATCCGGGAGACCTGCGACCGCATCGTGGTGATGTATTCGGGCGAAGCGGTGGAATCGGGGACGATCGATCAGGTCTTCGACGAACCGCGTCATCCCTATACCCACGGGCTGTTCAACTGCATCGCCTTGCCGACGACCGACAAGAACGCGCGGCCGTTGGTGCCGATCCGCGGTCAGCTTCCCTTGCCCCATGAACGGCCCAAGGGTTGCAATTTCGGACCGCGTTGCGATTTCTTCCAGGCGGGGCGCTGCGATGAGGGTTTCATCCATATGCGCGAGACAGATGTGCCGGGCCAGACCGCGCGCTGCCTGCGCTGGAACGAGATCGACTGGGCCGAACACGAGCCCGAGCGTGTGCAGAATATTCCGACGGAGGTCGGGGAAGAAGTCCTGCGCATCGATTCTCTGAGAAAATACTACGAAGTGCACGATCGCTCGCTATCCGCCCTGATCTCCGGCAAGGCGGTCCGGCATGTGAAGGCCAACGAGGATCTGAGCTTCGTCGCCCATGAAGGCGAGACGATCGCCATCGTTGGCGAATCGGGCTGCGGAAAATCGACCTTCGCCAAAGTGTTGATGGGGCTGGAGACGGCGACATCCGGCACCCTGGATTTCGAGGGCGACGATATCAGCAAGACGGAAGTCGGCGACCGCTCGGCCAAGCAGATCGGCGCCCTGCAGATGGTTTTCCAGAACCCCTTCGACACCCTGAACCCGAGCCAGACCATCGGGTCCCAGATCGTCCGGGTGCTGCGCCGCTTCGGCCAGGCCGATTCGAAGGGCGAGGCCCAGAGCATGATGTTGAAGCTCCTGGACACGGTGAAGCTGCCGCGCGATTTCGCCCGGCGGCGGCCGCGCCAGCTCTCCGGCGGGCAGAAGCAGCGCGTCGGCATCGCCCGCGCCTTCGCTGGCGAACCGGCAACGGTAATCGCGGACGAGCCGGTCTCGGCGCTCGACGTATCCGTGGCGGCGGCGGTGACGGAACTGTTGCTCGACATTCAGCGGCGCAACAATTCGACCCTGCTTTTCATCAGTCACGACCTCTCGATCGTGCGCTATCTCGCCGACCGGGTCATCGTCATGTATCTGGGCCAGATCATAGAGCAAGGGACGACGGACGAGATTTTCAATCCGCCCTACAATCCCTATACTGAGGCCCTGTTGAGCGCTGTGCCGGTCGCCGATACCAATGTCGAGAAGCGGCGGATCATCCTTGAGGGCAATGTGCCCAGCCCGCTCGACCCGCCGGCCGGCTGCCCGTTTTCGACCCGATGCCAGCACCGTCTGGGCGAGATCTGCGGCACGATTCCGCCGCCGCGCCAGGAAACCGAAAGCGGCCATTCGATCCTCTGCCATATCCCGCTGGATGAGCTGGCGAAGGCCGAGCCCGTGTTCAGCTTCAAGGACACGCCCCAGGCGGCCGAATAGGGCGGGGAGGGTTCCTTCGCTTTCATCCGTCATGCCCTGGCGAAGTCCGGGGGATCCAAGCATCGGCTGGACCGCCCGGACGGAGCTGGGCGGTGACGGCGGTAGGCGGGCCGCGAAAGCTCCCGTCCGCTACATCGTCAGATAGCCGCCATCGACCGGCAGGATCGCGCCGGTAACGTAGCTCGACATTTCCGATGCCAAAAAGACCACCGGGCCGACCAATTCCTCGGGCTCGCCCGGCCGGTTCATCGGCACATGTTTGAGATAATTCGCCAGACGGGCCGGATCGGCGCGGGTCACGGCGCTCATCGCCGTTGCGATCATGCCGGGGGCCAGGGCGTTGACCCTGACCCCATCCTCGGCCAGTTCCAGGGCCAGGGCCTTGGTCAGCAGACCAACTCCCGCCTTGGAGACGGAATAGGCCATCGAATTGCGCGGCGCGTGAACATAGACCTGCACGCTGGCGATATTGACGATGCGGCCCTTGGTCTTCTTGAGCTGATTGAGGCAGGCCTTGGTGACGGCGTAGACCCCGTCCAGATTGACGTCCATGGTGCGGCGCCAGGCCTCGTCGGCGTTGTCGTCCGTGATCAAGCCGCGGACAAGGATGCCGGCGTTGTTGATCAGAATCGAAACGGGACCATGGGCCTTCTCCGTCTCTGCGGTCAGGGCCCGGCAGGCGGCCGAATCGGTTACGTCCAGGGGATAGGCATGGGCCTCGCCGCCCGAGGCGCGGATGGCGACCGCCGTGTCCTCGGCACTGGCCGCGTCCATATCGGTCGCGATCACCGTCGCGCCGTGGCGGGCCAGGCCGATGGCGATGGCCTGGCCGTTGCCTTGGCCGGCCCCGGTGACAAAAGCGAGATCGCCGGCGAGAAGGGTGGGGGCGTTGCTCATCGGTTTCTCCTGGCGATTGTTGGACAGTTAGCAAGCGGCTGTCGGGGCGAGCATCAATACTCGTAGCGCATGCGCGCTTCGTAATGGGGGCCGACCTCAACCGGGGCGTAACGGGCCTTGGCCTCGGCACCAGTCAGGGCGGGCAGGGGGGCGACCCGGGCATGGCGCGAGGGATTGAAGAAGAAGGGGCAGGAATAGCGTTCACGGCCCGAATCGTTGATCACCCGGTGGGTCGTGGCGCGTAAGGTCCCGCCGGTCGCATTCTCGAGCAGCTCACCAATATTGCAGACGAAACTGCCCTCCAGCGGCGTCGCCTCGATCCATTGTCGGTCCGCCCCCAGGACCTGCAGCCCGCCGACTGCGTCCTGCAGCACGAAGGTCAGGAAGCCGTAGTCGGTATGGGCACCCACGCCCAAGCGCTTCTTGGTGATATGCCCGGCCTGGGGAGGGTAGTGGCGCGGGCTCAACAGCAGGATGGGCTTGTCGAGGAAAGGGGCGAAGGCCGCCGGCCCCAGGCCCAGCCCCTCGGCCAGGCCGCGCAGCACGGCCTCGCCCAGGGGCCGCATCTCGGCCATATAGCGCAGCATGGCCTTGCGGAAGCTGGCCGGCTCGGCGGGCCAGGGGGTGGGGCCGTAGAAAGGGAAATCGGCATCTGGGTCGTCGGCAGCGAGGTCCAGGCCGATTTCGTAGCCTTCGACCAGATCGCCCTCGGCATCGTCATCCGTGCGCTGCTGGCCGAAGGCCATATAGCCCATGCGCTTGCCCTCACGGCCGAACGCGGTGCGCCGCTTCTCCTCGTCGGGCAGGGCGAAGAAAGCGCGCATGGCGTCGAAGAAGCCGTCGATGCGGGTTTGGGGCACACCGTGGTTGGCGATGTAGAAGAAGCCGATCTGCCGCGCGGCGCGGGTCAGGGCCGCCACGGCCGTATCCCGTGCGATGCCGGGCGGGCCGCGCAAGGCGCCAGCATCGATCACAGGCAATGCCTGGAAAGGCACAAGGGCGGCCTTGAGGTCGGGATCGCGTTCCGTTGTGCCAGCCGCCATGGTCCATTCCCTGTTCCCGATGGAATAGTCCAGGTCTTCGGGGGGGCCGGTCAAGAGGCCTTTCACTACCTTGCCGCGGGCTTCCGAATTTGGTGTGTTACGAGAGGGTTGCGGCGCGGGATCGGTCCGTGGCCGGGCAGGCGTCTTGAGGGGGAATGCGCGATGAAGACGATTATCATGGGCGGTGGGGTCGTGGGCATGACCATGGCCTATTTCCTGGCCAAGGACGGCCACGAGGTCACGGTCATCGAGCGCAACGAGGCGGCTGGGCGCGAAACCAGCTTTCAGAACGCAGGACTGATTGCGACCGCGCATTCCAATGCTTGGGCCAGCCCGCGCTCTCCAGGCATCCTGTTCCGTTCTCTGTTCGATAAGAACGCCGCGCTCGTCATGAAGCCGCGCCTCGACTTCCAGATGATGGGTTGGGGCCTCAAGTTTCTGCGCGAATGCACGGCAGAGCGGTTCCGCGTGAACACCCTCAGGAAGCTTCGCATCTGTAAGTACTCCGAGCAGTTCATGCCGGAGGTCGCGGCCGAGACGGGGATCGAGTTCCATCACCTGACCAAGGGACTGTTCTACTGCTTCCGCGACCAGGCCCATTTCGACGAGGTCTCCAAGGGTCCGAACCTGCTGGCCGAGAACGGGGTCGAAATCCAGGTCCTGACACCGGACGAGATGATCGCCCTGGACCCGGCTTTCGCGCCCTATAAGGGCACGGTCGTCGGCGCGCTCTACTGCCCCACCGATGGCAGCGGCGATGCCCGTATCTTCACCGAGAAGATGGCTGAGCATGCCCAGGCGAAGGGCGCCAGGATGGAATACAACACCGCGATCAAGGCCCTGCGCGCCAATGCCGGCGAGATCGAGGCGGTGGTCACCGACAAGGGCGAGTTCACGGCCGACAATTACGTGCTGTCCTGCGGCGCCTACAGCCCCCTGATTTCCAAGACCGTCGGCGTGCCCCTGCCGATCTATCCGGTCAAGGGCTACACAGCCGAGTTCCCCTGCGGCGATGGCCACGAGACTCCCGAGATCGGCGGCGTCGACGAGGATGTGTTGGTCGCCTGGGGCAAGTTCGGCGACCGCTTCCGGGTCGGCGGCAAGGCCGTCTTCACGGGCTATGACACCAGCTACAAGCCGTCGGATTTCACGGCTATTTTGAACACGGCCAAGGCGATTTTTCCCAATAGTTGCGACTGGACGAAGCCGAACTATTGGGCCTGCGTGCGGCCGATGACGCCGGACGGCCCGCCCATCTTCGGCACGGCCAAGTACAAGAACTTCTGGCTCAACACCGGGCACGGCCATATCGGTTGGACCATGGCCTGCGGGTCCGCACGTATTGTCGCCGATATGATGCAGGGCAAGCAGCCGGCCATCGATATCGAGGGCCTGACCCTGGCCGACAATCGCTATGCTGGGGCCTATCCGGCGGCTTAACCTGCCGGTGCCGCCGGTCAGTCTAGGCTGTCACGCAGCGCGGTCATTTCCTTGAGTGTCTCTTCGGCGGCTGGATGCAAACCGGGGATGGCAGGCGCAATGGCGTTGTTGTCGGCCTCGCGCGTGGCCATCTCGAGAGACAGGGCGCTGTCGTTGAGGCTGCGCGCGCCGATCGTGGCCGACATGCCTTTCAGGCTATGGGCTTCGCGCGCCAGGCTGGCGTGGTCCGAGGTGTCGCGGGCCAGGGCGATACCCCTGAGCCGCTCGCTCAATTCGACGATGAACATCTCCAGGATATCCGGGAAGGCTTCCGGATCCATATCGGCCCGAAGCGCGGCGATCACCTGCTGATCCAGGACCATCGCACAATTGCCGGGATTCACGCGCGCGGCCCCTGATCTGCCCAATGGGCAAGCTTCCGCATCAATTCCTCGCGGTCGATGGGCTTGGTCAGGTAGTCGTCCATTCCGGCCGCCATACAGGTTTCGCGATCGCCATCCATGGCATAGGCGGTCAGGGCGATGACGCGCGTGGCGGCATTCGGTCCCGCAGGTTCC
>Ga0115002_10008185_pt1 | contig 11624 bp, 10 predicted proteins | sample ArcticOcean_MG_C_8_FD_89576 | JGI IMG/M metagenome (GOLD analysis project Ga0115002, IMG submission 89576) | Marine microbial communities from western Arctic Ocean - ArcticOcean_MG_CB11_86 | ecosystem: Environmental > Aquatic > Marine > Oceanic | place: Arctic Ocean: Canada Basin | collected...
CGGGACGGAAGACTCGGCCTGTTCCATCTCGGCAAGATAAGCCAATAAGCGGTCCCGCTCGTTGGTCCAATGGCGAACCCTCAGCATTGAATTAACCACGCGGGGCAAATCGTTGCTGAGGGTTCGCCATTTGACCAACGAGCGGGACCGCTTATTGGCTTATCTTGCCGAGATGGAACAGGCCGAGTCTTCCGTCCCGAGCGAGTAATCGCGGCTGCAAATTAATACTGACAGGGCAGGGGGCTGCCTTTCTTTGTGAGAATTGCCTGACCATTTGCATTCAAGCAGTGTCGATGCTAGGTTCTCTCAACTCATAACTACCGAAAGTTCGACCAATGACTGCGCTGACAATACCTCAAGTGATCCTCAAACCCCGAAAGGCGCTGCCTTTCTTTTCAAAGCACCCCTGGGTGTTTGCTGGTGCAATCAGCAAAGTTGTCGGCGACCCCGAACCGGGGGCGGAAGTTGATTTACTGACGCACAAAGGAGAGTTTGTCGCCCGTGGTCTGTTCAATCCAAACAGCAATATCCGCGTTCGGCTTTACACTTGGGATGCAACGGTTTCGATAGATGAGGAACTTTGGTCGAAAAAGATCGACCGGGCTTTGGAATTACGGCAGACTCTGACGGGAACTAAGCAGCATCTTTCAGCCGTGCGATTGGTTTACAGTGAAGCCGATGGCCTTTCGGGTTTAATTGTTGACCGTTACGGCGATTTCCTGCTATTGCAATTCACCAGCCTAGCATTGTCTCTTCGCCAAGAATGTCTGGTCAAACTGCTGATTGAAAAACTGCAGCCGAAAGGAATTTGGTTACGGACAGAAAAAGGGATTCGGGAGGCAGAGGGATTAGAAATCGATGACGGCCTGCTGTTTGGAGAACAGCCACCGAAGCCATTGTTTGTCGAAGAGAACGGAATTCAATTTGGTCTCGATTTGGTGGAAGGCCAAAAGACGGGTTTTTATTGCGATCAACGCGAAAATCGCCTTGCTGCCGCACGGTATATGTCAGGGCATCGAGTGCTCGACTTATTTTGCTACACGGGCGGCTTTGCATTGGCTGCGGTTGTTTTGGGTGGTGCGCGTGAAGTCATTGGCATTGATTCGTCCGACTCGGCCATTCGGTTTGCGACCTCGAATGCCGAACTGAATTCGGTCACAAACAGTGTTCAGTTTGAAAAGTCAAAAGTGCTCGATGCATTGGCCCGGCTTTCCGAGCAGTCAGAAGAATTTGACTCCGTAATTCTCGACCCGCCCAAGATGGCTAGACATCGATCCGGGCTTCGTCAGGCGATGCGAGGATATCAACGCCTGAACGAGCAGGCGATTTCCATCTTGAAGCCGGGAGGAATTCTGGTGACCTGCAGTTGTTCAGGGCATGTCACCCGCGAGCATTTTGAAGAAATGCTTGCCCAGACAGCATTGAACGCGGGTCGTGAAATCCAAATTCTAGAAGCACGGGGGCAAGCCGCCGATCATCCTGTTTCCATTCATTGTCTCGAAAACAATTATTTAAAATGTTACATTTGCCGCGTTCTGTAATACTGCGTTAGAAAGTTCTGCCAGAAATGTCTCGTCGATCAAAAGCTCTGAAACAAGAGTTGCACAAGAAAACTGTCGAAATCTCAGTGGCGGAAAAACTGCTGCTCGATTCGGTGGATGAGATACACGGCGAGAATCTTCTGTGTACAACGACCGGGCAGGCTGAATTTGCGAAAGCGTTTTCTGCCGCAAATCCAAAGTCGAAAGTTAATTGCTTCTTCTTGGACGTTGCCAAAAAAAAAGAAGCAACGTTGAAATATCCATCAGTACCCGATAATTGTCTACTGACTGCCCGAACTGATTTCCCTGATCAAGAATTCGACGCTGTGGTTATCCCCGTGCAAAGTGGTAGCGACACCGAACTTGCCCGCGAACAACTTCAAGATGGTTTTCAGAAATTGTCTGTCGGCGGGAAGCTGTTCGTGGCAGCCAAAAAACGGAGTGACATTTGGATTCATACCGAGATGCAACGCATGTTTCCGAAGGTGACCCGCATACATAAAGAGCAGGGCATTGTCTACTACGCGGTTAAAAAAGATTCTCTTAAGAAAGTGAAAGACTATTCTTGCGAACTTGCTTTTAGTTTTGCTGACCGAAAGGCTCCGATTTTCACGAGGCCGGGGGTTTATAATCATCGTCGAGTTTCATCCGCTGCAAAATCGATACTCGAAATTATGGAAGTCGCTGGTCAAGGCAACGTACTGATTCTGGGGGCAGGGTCCGGGGCCATTGCAGTCACTGCAGCGTTGCGAGCAGCCGAAGGGCACGTGCATGCGATCGATTCAAATTGTCGCGCTGTGGAATGCCTACAGCGGTCTATCGAGATCAATGAATTATCGAATCTGACAGTCGAGCTGAATTCGGTAAATCAACTCGAAGCAATTGGTCCTTATGACTGGGTGATTTCGAACCCTCCACTTTCGACTGATAACCTTGTCGGAAACATGTTTCTTGAGACGGCGGCGAGAGTGTTGAAGCCGGGTGGGTTGGTTCAAATTGTGACCAAACACCATCGGGTTTACGGGCAAAAGATGGTTGAATTATTTGCCGATGTCTGCCTTGATGAAATTCGCAACTATTTCATCTTGACCGCCAGTAAACCGGGCGGGGATAATGACGCCGAGCAGGCGGGCCTGATTCGAGAAGTTTGAAATAAATTTAATATTTCTGGTTTGGCGACGAATTCACGTTTGAATACCTTTTTAGTTGATTTTTCTGAAATCCAGAATAATCTAAAATTTGAATGATCCATTTTCAAATTCGAACGTTTTATCTTTTCGGTGGGTTTTTCATTTCGCGTTCAAGGAGCACCAGTTATGTCTCTTGTAATTGCAGTGACAACTTTCGTGGCTAATGCAACTCCTGAAGCTGCCGGTCCGCTACAACAGGCCTTGCTGCAGCTAAATCGAGAAGTACAAACGGGAACTTTGTTATTGAGTGAAGGGGATTGCCTTGCGGTTAAAATCTTCTCAAAAAGCGAATTCACCCATGTGGGCGTTGTGGTTGTCAGAAATGGCACGCCCTTTGTTTATGACAGTACGAACGGTTTCGGCGTGCGGTGCCAGACTTTATCGCACTACCTGAAATCACAACAGCCCGATGTTCTGCACGCGTTTCATCCCAGGCAGAAGTTGAATGTGAAACGTGCAGGGGCTTTAGCTCAATATCTGGATAGCCAGTTGGGACGCCCCTATTCGATCAAACATTTTATGACTGGAAAACGAGCTGACGGCGTGCATTGTTCAGAGTATGCGACCGATGCATTGATGGCGTGCAATCTCATCCGGGCTCAGCGGCCGGCGAAAGTTTCGCCAGCAAGTTTGCTGCAAGGGGTGTTGAAAGCCGACCTTTACAAAAAGGGCAATCCCGTTCGTTTGAAAGCGGTTGCAGTTGCAGAACCTGTTGGTGACAGTTGGTGTGAGCAGGCGTGGCTCGACACCAAACGCTGTACGATAGGTTGTTGCTCGAAAATGAAAAGCTGGATTCTTTGCAATTAGGAAATCGTTGCTTAGAACTGATTGCTTTATTATTTTCGCCGGTTCTTGATCTCAGCAACGATGACTGTTTCAAGTTCACGTAGGCCTTCGTCGGGATTGATTTTGTAAAACCCGACGTGGTAATGGACGATCTTTCCTTCGCCATCAATGACTACCCATAACGGAAGCTTTGCACCCATTTTCGTCGGGTCGCCAAATTTACGTAGCAGGGAACCATCATCGAGGGCAATGTCGTAGCTTAAATTCATAAAGCTTTTGAGTTTGCGAACCGACCGAAGCACGCCGGAAACCTGTGTGCGGTCGGCAAGGTTAGGGTTCACAGCGACGCCGATAAATTTGACTTCATGTTTCTTCAACCGGCTGTTCAGGAAATCGAGATAACCAACTTGGCCGTAAGGCTCATCCAACGGTTCACCTCGATAATCCCAGAAATGCAGCACTTGGATCTTTCCTGCCAAGTCGCTCGATTCAATTTTAGAGTTGTTGAGTAGTTTGAGTTCGAATTTTTGTGCTGGTTTTCCGAGATATTTTTTGGCTAAAGTGGCGACATCGCCGGTGCGTTGTAGCTGAGATTTGACGTCTCGATTAATGACCGAGGCCAGTCGGCTAAACGGTGTTGAATCGGCTTCTTTTTCTAGTTGGACGAGAACTTTCTTTGCTTCGGCGAGTTGCTTCGCATTGAGATCGTGTTTCTTTTCGTTTTCTTTACGGCCTAAGTCGATTTGTAATTGTCTGAGTGTTTTTAGTGGGGGCAGTAATTCTTCTAAACGTTCTTGGTCGACAGCACGGAACGCATTCAGTTCCATTTTGAGTGAGAACTGGTCGCCTTGCCCCATGAAGACTCGCTGCTCGGCCGCGATAATTAGTCCACTTTTTTGATCGACTGAGAGGGTTTGTCTTCTGCCAAAATTCGTGGCAATCTCGACTTGCAAGCAATCGAAGTCTTTAATTTTCTTTTTGCCGGTCACTTGATATTCGAACTGACCGTCTTTGAATTTTTTGGTGGTTTTGATTTTGTCGAAATGTTCGAAGACCGGTTGTTGCAGCGCCAAGGGATAATGGTTTTCTAAATGTTCGTGCAACAATTGAATCCGGGCTTTGTTTGAAGGCTGGTTTTTTTCGTTCAAGGTGATGAAACCAAATCGTTCCGGCCAGTGCCAGCCCGCTCCGCCTCGTTCATCGACCAGGAATGATAATTCCCTTTGGCCGTCTTGGTTATCGGTCAGTAGGCAATACATGCTGAACCGCTTTGCGGCTTTGCCGGTTCCTTCTCGTGAAACTTGGCTCAAACTGCCCGTGTAACGGATTTCGTACGAGCCTGTATCCAACGGAGTTGCTAACAGGGTTGCCATTGAGAGGCCAAGTAATGTAGCTGTCACGAAAAAGTCTCCTGTAAAAGAGAGATCACTGTTTGCTCTTCAGTTTAAGAACTGCTTGTTTTTTCTGCTTGATTCGGAAATGACTTTGGAAATTCAAAACCGATTAAAATTGGAGTACCATTTTATGGTGGGACATCCTTGTTTGGCTCGGTAGGTCATTCGACTAAACTCCATTTAGTCTTGAAGCCCCATTATAATCTCAGATGCCTGAGCCTGCGACAAGGTAGAACTAAGTTTTTCTCGATAGAAATGTCTTCTTATTCTGCTGAAAACGCTGTACTGCGGAATTTCCTGTAAGAACCTGTTTTCTTGGGGGATGATTCCGAGTAAGCTTTACTGAAGGTAAGTGCTGATCTCTTCTTTTGAGCCACTAGGGACTCAAAAAAGGGTGAGTGTTTTTTTTGCACATCAAATCAAAGCGTTTCATTTCCTGCGAGGATGAACATCGTGGCCGACGAAGAATTTGTCATCGACGAATTTCAGCTGATCAATAGCATTGCGACGGGCACTCACACACATGTGTGGGACGTGACAGAGCAGGGGGGCTCGGAACATTTTGCCATGAAGCTTCTTCTCCCCGAAGCCTTCGAAAATCCCGTGCAACTTGCCAACATTAAATCTGAAGCGAAAGTTTCTGGAAGTTTCGAACATCCAAATGTGATTAAGTTTCACAAATTCGTCAAAAATAAAAAACACGCCTATATGATACTCGAATATTTTCGCGCACCCAATTTGCGTCAGCAGCTTTCAGGCGATTTGTTCGGCGTGCAGTCGCGTGTCAAAAAACTTGTCGAAACGACTTGCCAAGCCTTAGGGCATTTGCACGAAAAAGGGTGGGTCCACAAAGATGTGAAACCAGAAAATATTTTGTTTAACAAAAGTTCTGAGATGCGACTGGTTGATTTTGGTTTGTCGGCACGAGCTGCTTCGGGCCTGTCGAAAATATTTTCGACAAAAAAAGCTGCCATTCAAGGGACAATGTCTTACATCGCACCCGAAACCGTTCGGAAACAGCCGATCACAGCTCAAACAGATATCTACAGTTTAGGGGTTGTGTTTTTTGAAGTGTTGACGGGGAAAACACCATTTCAAGGAACCACTCCGAAAGATTTACTTATTAAGCACGTTCGCGAACCGGCTCCAAGCCCCTCAATGGCGAATCCCAACATCACTCCCGAAGCCGATCGCTTCATTTTGAAAATGTTAGCCAAGAAACCGGCAGATCGTCATGCCTCGGTGCAGGAAGTGAATTCAGAATTTCGTAACTTAAAAGTCTTTAAAGAAGATGTTGAGGAGATTAGGAAGAGACGCGATGAAGCAGAGAAGAGCGACGGCATGGAAAGTCTGAAGAAGGAATTGGACAGCAGGGCGGATGCTGAGCGGCAACGCTTGATTCGTGAAAATCCTGAAATGGCGAAAGAGCTAGTTGTTGAACGAAGAAAGAAATCGAATCCTCCGGTGGTTGTTACTTCCACAAGTCAATCTGAGCCACAGCCTCCTCAGCAGCCACAAGTTCCACAACAGCCGATGCCGGGAACTTACGCACCTCAACCGGGAATTCCGGTTGCCGGTCAGCAGCCACCGATGGGTTATCCCCAGCAAGTTCCGATGATGCCGCAGCCTCAATATCCCCAGGTGCCTCCTCAGCCTTACTATCCGCCCGCTGGTCAGCAGTACGTGCCTCAGGTTTTTATTGATCCACAAACGGGACAACCTATTCCGCAAGGGCAGATGATGCCCCAAATGCCTCCTCAACAAATTCCGCCGCCGCCAGCTGTTTCTCCGCCAGGGCACCAGCAACCACCAAGCCCACCGCCTGCAGCGAAACAACCGGGAGAACCTCATAAGCAGGTCGTCGATTCCAACGATGTGAATGATGATGATGATCTTCCCCTGATGGAAGAGCTTCCCGATGTGCTTTGAAATTTGAATGGTTGTCTCACGTCTCCTTTGCATTGCAAGCAACAGAGGTGATGCTTTATAGTTCCCGTTGTCAATTTCTAATTCTGACCCGCCTGGTATTTTTTTATGCACCCCGATGATTATCTTCCTTTTGAACGAGATATATGCAATTTAGAGAACCAGCTCAACGAGTTGGTCTCGAAGGGCGACCCAACGCCTGAAACAAAAAACTCTGTACGACAGATGCAGTTGGAAATTACTCGCCTGAAACGAGAGGTTTTTGACAACCTCGACGCTTGGCAAACCGTTAAAGTTGCCCGTCATCAAAAACGACCGCAGACATTAGATTACTTAGAATTGGTTTTCGACGAGTTTGTCGAGCTACACGGCGACAAGGCATTTGGTGATGACAGGGCAATCATCACCGGCTTCGCCAAACTGGACGATCAGAAGGTGATGTTTGTCGGACACCATAAGGGACGAAATATCCAAGAGCGGACCGAACATAATTACGGCATGGCCAACCCGGAAGGCTATCAAAAAGCACTCTCCAAAATGCAGCTTGCCGCGAAGTTTAATTTGCCGATCATTTGTCTGATCGATACCGGTGGCGCTTTTCCCGGCGTCGATGCCGAAGAACGCGGGCAGGCCTACCATATCGCGCTCAATTTACGTGAGATGTCGCTTCTGAAAACCCCCATTATTTGCGTCGTGATTGGTGAAGGGGGCTCAGGTGGGGCATTGGGAATTGGGATTGGCGATCATATCGGGATTCTGCAGTTTGCCTACTATTCAGTAATTAGTCCCGAAGGCTGTGCAGGCATTCTCTGGAAAAGCCGTGAATATGCGGACCAGGCCGCCAGCGCTTTAAAATTTACCAGTAAAGATTTACTGAAGTTGGGGGTGGTCGATGAAATCATTCCCGAGCCTCTTGGCGGTGCTCATCGCAACCATCGGCAGATGGCGAGCTCTCTCAAAGGGTCACTCATTCATAATCTGAGGGAGCTTTCGAAAATACCGCAAGACGAATTGCTTGATCACCGTTATGAGAAGTTCAGAAAGATCGGCGTGTTCCTGGAAGAGGAAACGGGCACCATTGCTGAGTGAATCGAGTGGGGGCTAAGCCTTGTTTTCTAGGATACCCAACGTCCGATAATGTATGTTATGTTAACTTCCCAGCACAGAAAGCCCCTTGTTTTTAGGGGCGAAATGGCACCCTGCTTTTTCGTAAACTTGGTGGAAAGCATCTCGCAGAAGCTGCGTTTACTCCCGAAATAAATCGGTTGGAAGATTCGCCAAAATCAGTTGTCTTAAAATTCGTCGGTCGAGCGGCGTGTTTTCATTCGTCTCTGGGTCGGGATCAGGCTGGCTCAATTTGAGGTCGGCGTGCCAGTCTTCGACGACTCCTAATGCCAGCCCTTGTGGCACACGTTTCAGGATGGCCTGGATTTCATTTGAAAATGTTTTTTGGGCCTCAGGAGCTTCGAAATAGATCGCCACGATTTCTTCAAGATTTCGTTGAAGTTTTTCGCTGTCAGATGTGTTGGCCTGCAAAGTTTTTGTCAATTCAGGTTCCGGGGTTTCGTCAGGACCGTGTTGTTCCATTTTGTGTTGAATATTCGCGTGGTGATCTGAATGCAGCAAGCCGAGCCCTTTTTGATCTAATGAATGAATATATGGCTCAAGAACTTCGTGCAATTCGTCAGGCATTACGGGATGCAGCCGATCCATAATAATCGCTGCTGCGCGTCCGCTGTAAGAGCTTAAAACGGTCGCCCTCGATTGTTGTGAAATTGTGACGATGAAAAAAATCAAAACAAGGCTGATTATCGTTCCTTTTATAAAACCAAATAGCGCGCCCAAATGGCGGTCATATTCTTGGAATTTAATCTTTTCAATGAGATCTCTTAAAACTCGGGCGACGGCAAAACAGATGAAGGAAAAACCGAGATAAATCCCTAACATCGCCAGCCAGCGATTCAATGGGGGCTCAACATTGATATAAGGAGCCACCGAGACCGAAAGTGATTCTGAAAACCAAAAACATAAAACAATTGCAGCAATAATCGCGAGTTGCCAAACAATGCCTTTCATGGCGCCGCGAATTGTGGCGTACAACAAAATTACGACGATCAAAATATCGAACCACTGCATGGCTTCCTGCCTTTTGAGAAAGAGGTCTTCCGTGAACTTAGGGAGTATAGTTTAAGTTCTAAAACTACCAAAAGACCAATTGCGGATGCCAAGCCCTAGCCTATTGAAAAAATCAAAACTCTTTCCGGCTGTCCAACAGCAAGGTGACTGGTCCGTCGTTGGTAAGTTCGACGTCCATTTGTTCCTGAAATCGCCCTGTTTCCACTTCGATACCCTGCCCACGCACTTCAACCACAAAACTATGGTAGAGCTGTTTGGCTTTTTCGGGGCGTGCGGCCTTTACAAAACTGGGGCGTCGCCCTTTCCTGCAATCTCCCAAAAGAGTGAATTGACTGACGACGAGCACCTTGCCATCAATGTCAGCCAGCGACTTGTTCATCTTGCCGGCTTCATCTTCAAAAATTCTTAGGCCAGAAACTTTCTGAGCCAGGAAAATCACATCGTCTTGAGTGTCTTCCTCTGCGACGCCCAGAAGCACCAAAAAGCCCCGTTCGATTTCTCCGGTCACTTCTTCGTCAACCGTCACCTTAGCTTTTGAAACTCGTTGAATCACCGCCCTCAATTTTAATTTCCTTATGTCGATTGTTGTTTGAAAAATGTCATTGATGCTGTTTTGAAAAACTCAATACTGGCCGCCCCGGCGTTCTTTTCCGGGAAGCACTTCCAGGCAGGTCGTCCAGAAACCTGTTGCAATCGTTTCGGAAAACTCTTGCGGAAGCCCTTCGTCATGCATTTCGGTAATCAGTCGTTGATGGTCGTATTCGATCGGAATGAATTCTACATCAAGTGTTGAATCGTTCGCATCTTGGCCGGTACGGATGAAAGTGTACCAGACATTGATGCTGCCATCATTTTCCGGACGACCGAGAACTCCCACATTTGCAAAGAAACCGCCCTGCTTCAACTGGCGTTTCCAATGAATGCCCGTGTGTGTGCCAAGTATGACATCGGCTTCATAATCCTTGGCCAGCTTTTCGAGAAAGTGAGTACTCGTGGTCGATTCCCATAAGAACTCATTCGTTTTGCGCGGGCTGCCGTGACATAATAAAAAACGAACTCCATCGAATTCAAATCGAATTTCTGTCGGCAGGCCGCGCATCCACCGGCGGTTCTTCTCGCTGGTATTTTTCAGTGTGTAGTTGTAGCTGATCTGTGCGAAGTGATTGTCACGCGGGTCGGTGTAGCCACAATGGCAGTCGTCAAGATCGTTTCCGATGCTGTGGTCGTAATTCCCTTGGATGCATTCAATGTTGTTTTCAAAAATGAAAGGGAAGACACGGTCAGGGTGCGGGCCGAATGCACCTAGGTCGCCAAGGCAGTACAGCCGCTCTACTCCGCGGGCGTGTGCATCGTTAATCGCGGCTTCAAGTGCCAAGTAGTTGTTGTAAACACCACCAAAAAATGCCAGTCGCACTTTGGTTGCTCCTTGTCGAATTATTCGATTGCTTTTGTTGAAGGGTTCGTGCAGATGGCCCCGTATTGAAAACAAGTGAAACAGGCTCCATGCTTCATGGGAAATTCGGTCGTTGCAGCGGACAGGCTGTCTCCCAGATAGGCGTCGGGTGAATCAATCAAAATCGGGCAGACATAAACGCCCTTGTCGGTGACGATGCGTGAATGGTTGCAAATGAATTGACTTTCATCGACCCCTGCTAACATTTCTAGGGTGACTCGATCAAAGTCGCCGTACCCTGCGGTACGTTGTTGCTCGGCACCGATTTGCAACCGCGGAAGAATTTTGAGTCGAGGGCGCGTGTAGCCGTGGTCTTGCAGCACTTGTCGGAATTGTTTCAGGATGGTTTCGTTCTGTGAGTCATCCCAGGTTTGAGTCATGGTGATGATTGGTAGAAATCCGTGTTCAATCAAAAGCTCGACACCCTGCAGTGCCCTTTCGAATGTTCGCTCGCCTCGGATGGGGTCATTGATTTCTGGCGTGGGGCCGTCGATGGAAACGCGGAACTCTAGGCTGTAGGGGCATTGGTCTTCAGCGGTCCGTAATTTTTTCAACGATTCGGATTTCAACACCGTTCCGTTGGTCAATACGGTAGCCGGTCCGTAGGTGAGTGTGAGTTCGAGTATGGAAGTGAGTTCGGGATTGAGGAACGGCTCGCCGCCGGTGAAATAGTATTCTTTAACGCCCCACTCAATCGATTCCTCTAAAGTCTTTTCGATTTCAGCGTATGAAAGGAAACCAAAACTGTTGTTATGTGGGCTGCAACTGATGAAGCAATGCGTGCATTCCAAATTACAACGGGTTCCGGCAACCTGAAACCAAAGTTCATCTAAAGAACTGAGTCCGATCGACGGGATGTTATTGGAACGTGCGAGAGAATTCATCAAGACTCCCCTGCTTTTGCGGTGGAAACTTCTTCTTTCGTTTGGCCCGTCTGACTAATGAGAGAAAACACGTTACGGATTTGTTGGTGGCCAATTTTCAATAAAAACCGCGAATCGCGACCGTAGCTTTTTGCTCCCAGGATAAAGAAATTCGGCTCAGGGTTCACGAGAGTTTCCGCTGATTGGCCAGATTGTGACAGGCAGTCGGCTGATGTCTCACCTAGTAGTGCAGCGGCCAGTTTGATGGGGCCCCCAGAAGCGTAACATTCGTGGATTTGTAATTCTTCGTAAAGTGAACGATCGGGACGATAGCC
>Ga0115002_10008190_pt1 | contig 11618 bp, 12 predicted proteins | sample ArcticOcean_MG_C_8_FD_89576 | JGI IMG/M metagenome (GOLD analysis project Ga0115002, IMG submission 89576) | Marine microbial communities from western Arctic Ocean - ArcticOcean_MG_CB11_86 | ecosystem: Environmental > Aquatic > Marine > Oceanic | place: Arctic Ocean: Canada Basin | collected...
ATTCAAACCAACATATTAAGTTGTTAAAAAATAAATATGAAATGGCTTACGTTACTATTAATAGCAATTTTTATAATTACCTCTAATTCAGATTATTCACGTCAATCATATTTAGACCAAGCAACCGAAAGACATAATTTTTCCATATTCTGGTGGGAAATTAAAAATTTACCAAATAAATGGTTACACTTAGTGTGGGAGAAATTTCCTGGAAATAAACCAAGTGACAAAGAACGAACAACCCTAATAAAAGAATACCTCGTAACGAGTAATAAATTAAACAACAATAAGCAAAAGTTAACTGCAAAAGAAAAAACTAAGTTAGAGAAAGATCTCAAATCCCTGCGTGCTAGAACAGAAGAATCAATAGAATCGATCATAAGTAATGTATTAATTGAAGAGGAATTGGGAATTTCATTTAATATTTTAATCCCACCAACCGATTTCAAATTAGATTCTCCTCCTGATATCGTTGTCACATCTCCTAGAGATAAAATAGTTTTTTCATCAAGCAGATTAATATCTAATAATTTAACTGAATTAGAAAAATCTGAAATAGAACTCCTCATAGAATCAAATAAAGAAACTTCTGCTATTGTCGATAAATTAGGAGGACTAGGAACATATCCTGCGTTTGTATCAGACAAGGGGTCATTAAGAAATTTATTACAAACTGCATCACATGAATGGCTACATAATTATTGGATACTTCATCCAATAGGACGTCATATGTGGGATTCAAGTGAAATGAACATACTCAATGAAACTGCTGCCAATATTGCAGGTGATGAATTAGGAGATATTGCGTTCCAATCAATAGGAGGAATCATTACCGAACATTCTTCATCTACTAAGAGTTCAACAGAATATAAATTTTATTTAAATGAAATACTGAAAGAAACAAGACTAGAAGTAGACAAACTACTTGCCAAAAAGAAAATTGAAGAAGCGGAAAATTATATGGCAACGGTAACTCGAAATCTTCAATCAAAAGGTTATCCAATCAGAAAAATAAATCAAGCATATTTTGCTTTTCATGGAAATTATGCCGATAACCCTAGTTCAACAAGTTCTATTGGTATTGAACTAAAAGAATACCGTGGTTATTTTGGTAATATCGGACAATTCATTAAGTCGATTTCGAAAATTGAAAATTATACTCAATTTATACAAATTTTAAATTCGAAAAGAAAAGTGCTGGAACCTACGTTATAATCTGATCTCATCATATAAATAACTTTTAAATTAGGGATACATTTTGAATCTTTTAGGAATACAGATATTGCTAGATCTTGAACAATGTAATGTTCACGTACTAGATGATATCGATTATATAAAAAGGCTATTAATCAAATCGGCAGTAGATTCTGGAGCCACAATAGTTGGCGAATCATTTCATAAATTCAACCCTGTGGGAGTAACTGGTATTGTTTCAATAGCTGAATCACATATATCGATACATACATGGCCAGAACATTTTTATGCAGCAATAGACATTTTTTCCTGTGGAAAGGATTTTGATATAGAAAAATCAAAAAATATATTAATTACCGGATTAGAACCTAAGCATTCTCGCATCCTACGATTAGAAAGAGGCTTGGAAAATGATTGATCCCATAAATAAACCAGGAAACACATGGCATAAAGAATTCATAAATCCTAACCTAATTCAAATGGAAAGAAGTATAGAAACTTTATTTGAGAAAAAAACCAAATATCAAAAAGCATCTATCCACGAAGGGGCAGTATATGGTAGGTCTCTGATTTTGGATGGAAAAACACAATCTACAGAATTAGATGAATTTATATATCATGAATCCCTGGTGCACCCCACAATGATAATGCACCCTAATCCTAAAAATATACTAATCGCAGGAGGAGGAGAAGGGGCAACTGCTAGAGAGGTATTGAAACACCCAACAGTTAATACGGTAAGCATGGTTGATATAGATGAAGAAGTGGTTGATGCCTGTAAAAAGTATCTGCCCAAGCATCATGCAGGATCATTTGATGACAATCGCTTTCATTTAATTATAGACGATATATTAAATTTCCTAAGCAACAATAGAATACTATTTGATATAGCAATAATAGATTTACCAGACCCTTTAGAGAATGGTCCAGCATACAAAATATTTACTCGCGAATTCTACTCTTTACTTAAAAAATCTCTCTCCCGTACTGGAATAATAGTAACTCAATCTGGCCCTTCAGGACCTAATAGCGTACAGGAATGTTTTTCAGCTGTTCAAAACACTTTAAAAAACAATTTCAAGTCTCATATTGCTTATAACGTCTATATCCCTTCTTATGTATCAACCTGGGGATTCACAATAGCAACAGATAGCGATTTATCACTATCTGTATCAAACACAAAAGTAAATGCTTTATTAGCAGCAAGAAAGATAAAAAATTTAAAAATGTACGATGGAGAAAGCCATCAAGAATTATTCTCACTTCCATTATATGTAAGGAGGTCTTTCGAATTAGAAAAAAGAATTATCACTTATAACAATCCAATATTCATGGAATAATTCATACTTAAACAATGATCGACTATATTAAAAATTTAAATGCTTCCCAATACGAAGCTGTCACAACAACAGAAGGCCCCATTCTAATCATTGCCGGACCTGGCAGTGGTAAAACACGTGTGATAACCAATCGTATTGCTTATTTAATAAAAAACTGCCACGTCAGTCCTTATAAAATAGTAGCTGTTACATTTACGAATAAAGCAGCAAATGAAATGCAAGATAGGATCAAATCCATATTGGGTGATGATTCTATAGGATTAACTACTAAAACTTTCCATGCCTTTTGTGCCATGGTATTAAGACAACATGGTGATGCTATTGGAATACAAAAAGAATTTGTCATATTTGATGATTCGGATCAAATATCAGCTATTAAAAAAAGTATGCACGAAAACAATATAGATACAAAAAAATTCCCCTCACGATCTATACTATCCACAATTTCTAATTCAAAAAGCCAATTAATCGACCATCAAGTATTTTTAAATAAAAAATCCAACTATTACGACGAAATTGTTTCTAGAGTATTTGAAAGATATAACGATATTATCCAAAAAAGTGGCGGCCTTGATTTTGACGATCTATTATTAAAAACACATTTGCTTTTTAAAGAATATCCAGAAATATTAAACTATTATCAGAATAGATTCGAATATTTAATGATTGATGAATTCCAAGATACAAACATTGCCCAATATGCAATTGCCAAACAGCTTTCTGAAAATAAAAGGAACCTGTGTGTCGTTGGAGATCCAGATCAATCAATATATTCTTGGAGAAGCGCTGATATACGAAATATTTTAAGTTTTAAGGATGATTATCCTGCTGCTAAAATCATTGCTTTAGAAGAAAACTACAGATCAACTAAGACTATTTTAGATGCTGCCAAAAACGTAATTACTAATAATTCTAAAAGAGTAGATAAAGACTTATGGACTAACAATACGATAGGCAATCCGATCATACTTATTGATGCTTACAATGAAGAAGAAGAAGCTAGAAAGATTATCCGTGAAATAGTCACCATCAAAAACTCACGGCAATCAAAATTAAACGACATAGCCATCATGTATAGAGTCAATGCGCAATCTCGTTCATTTGAAATGGCATGCCAAAAATATGGAATGCCTTACCAGATAGTGGGCGGTATCAAATTCTATCAAAGAAAAGAAATCAAAGACTTAACCTCTTACCTAAGATTAATACTAAACCCTCAGGATGACATAAGCTTAGGGCGAATCATTAATACCCCTACAAGAGGAATAGGTCAGAGAACATTTAATGAACTAACTAAAGTTGCTATTGCAAATAAAGTGTCGATATTCTCCATAATAGAAACTTTCACGAAATCAAAAACTGAAGATTTGCACATGCCTGTCCAATTAGGCAAAAGAGCATTGTCAGCCATAAGTGATTTTCATAAAGTCATCACTACGTTACAAGAAGATTTAAAATCAAATGAGATTTCTATAACCCAATTAATAGCTCTGATTATGGAAACTTCAGGTTTACATAGCCTTTTAGAAACTGATGACAATGCAGAAGAACGACTTGAGAATATTGAGGAGTATAAAAGTTCTGCCCGAGCATATGAGGATAGAGAAATACATGAAGGATTAAGTGATTTCTTAGAAAGTATTTCATTAGTTAGTGATGCGGACACTCTTGATGTAGATTCAGATTCAATTACACTAATTACATTACACCAAGCAAAAGGATTAGAATTTTCAACAGTTTTTATTGCTGGTATGGAAGAAGGATTATTACCACATATAAGATCTATCGAAACTGGTAATCCTGCTGAACTAGAAGAAGAACGCAGACTTTGTTATGTCGGTATTACTAGAGCTAAAAAACAACTATACCTCAGCAAAACTAGCAGGCGTGGATTTAGGGGAGCAACAGAGCCCGCATTGCCATCAAGATTCCTATACGAAATACCAACTACTTTAACGAAATCACTAAACGACATTCCCGTATCATCAAAAAATCATATATCTAAAGTCAAGCCGGTTCGTAAAACAATAAATAAAATAAATATTCCGCATGCAACCGATACAATATTCAAAGACGGGGACAAAGTACAGCATCCAAAATTTGGGGAAGGAATCATTATAAGTTCAGAAATATCAGGTAGCGATTACAAATTGACAATTACATTTAAAGGAAATGTCGGCATAAAAAAATTAATGTCAGGAATGGCTAATCTTAAAAAAGTGTGACTTATTATTAGCAATAAATATTTTTTATGATATATAATTTATTTATTGCTGCATAATCAAAGAATCAGGAGGCATTGTGTCCAGTTCAAAGTCAATTATTACCAAGGAACTAAAAGATGCAATAGGCGTAGAATCCGAACCTGTTACAAAAGAAATAGAAAAAGGCGCCATTATTAAATTTGCAGAAGCAATTGGAGATACAAACTCAATTTATAATGACGAAGAAATTGCTAGAAAAACTAAATATGGCGGACTGATTGCACCTCCAACTTTTTTGAGATCCATAGACGGTTTTTTAGGGCCTAGTAAAGCAAATGTTAAAAGCCCATATTCTGCGGTAGTTGATGGTGGAAGTGAATGGGAATATTTCGAACCTGTGAGGCCAGGTGATTTAATAACCGTAACAGATTATTTATCTGATTTACAAGAAAAAGATGGTAAATTAGGTAATATGCTTATTATGGTGAAAGAAAAGAAATATGTAAATCAATTCAATGAAATAGTCGCCTTACAACGTACAACATCTATATCATATGAACCTCAATCTCCTAAATAATTCTACTAATTTAGATAGGACTATAAAATGCCAACTCAAAACTATTACGAAGACATAAATGTAGGAGATGAAATACCAACATTACAAAAAAATCCTACTACTCAACAGTTAGTGAAATATGCCGGCGCATCTGGGGATTATTATCAGATTCATTATGATAAGTCCTTTGCTTTAGAAAACAATCTCCCTGATGTAATTTTACATGGTGCCCTGAAAAATGCTTTTCTCGGGCAATTAATGACTGACTTTATGGGATTAGCAGGAGAATTAAAAAAGCTAACAGTTCAATATAGGGCTATGGACATACCAGGAACACCTATATTTGCAAAAGGTACTGTAACTAAAAAGTACGTAGAAAATGGGGAAAACATACTTGAATGTGATATACGATTAGAAACACACGAAGGCAAAGTTACTACCCCCGGAAAAGCAAAAATATCATTGCCTTCAAAAACTAGTTAGCTTATATAGAATACATATCCATAAAATCTTCAGTATTTTTCATAGATTTAGCCCCTGTAGTCTGAAATAATTTTTGATCGAAAGTTATCCTACTACTATCTTTATAAATAATTCCAATTGGAATGCCTTCAGCATTTATTAAATCTTGTGCTGCTTGAGAATCTTCAGGATTATGTTCTTCAGCAATAGTATATGCAATAGGTTCAATTCCTTTTGATTTATTCCCTTTTAAAGCCTCATAAGTATTATTGTATTCTGTACAAGGTGACTGAATATGAACAATCGAAAAGCCCGGGTGATTCATGGCTTGAAGCATCATATCTGACATATCTTTAATCTTACTTGAAATTCCGGAGGCTATAAAAGAAACTCCCATAGTCATATAAGAACGCAGAGGGTGAGTTTTTTCTTCCATTTTACCGTAAGGAGTTGAGCTAGTTATAACTCCAAGATCTGTCGTAGGAGAACTCTGTCCTTTAGTTAATCCATAAACTCCATTATCCATAACTATTGCCGTGATATTTAAGTTTCTCATAGCTTGTGGAGCTATATGCTCTGCTCCAATACCTAAAAAGTCTCCATCTCCAGCAACAACTACAACATTCAAATCCGGATTACCCATCTTAATACCCATTGCCATAGGCAAGGATCTACCATGAATACCGTGTATCCCGAAAGGTTGTTGTTTTTCAAGCATATGCACCATATTTCCAGAACATCCAATCCCAGCAACAACTACAGAATTCTCAATTGGTTGTTCATTCTCAATAATATATTTCTCGAAAGCGCCTTCCAATCCTCTTCTTACGCCAAAATCTCCACATCCAGGGCACCATTTAAAATCATAATCAGGATTTTTAAGAGTCATACTCTACAATACCTCATAACTAATTTATAAAAAACTTTTTATCTTTTCTACTAAATGTTCAACCTTAAAAGGCAATCCCGTATATTGAGTAATAGAGACTGCTTTAATACTTTCAGATCTTAATACTGAAGAATATTGTCCCATATAATTCAGTTCCGGAACAATAATTAATTTCTTTTTTTTCAATTCATTTAGCATTTTTTCAGGCATCGGATGCAAATACATCGTATAAGCCCATCCTACATCACATCCTTCCTTAGAAAGCAATTCATATGCTTCGTATGCCGGCCCTTTAGAGCCTCCCCAAGGAACAATGAGGATTTCAGCTTCTCCATTTTCAAATTCATACGTACCATCATTTAATAAGTTTAATTTATTAAACCTTCTCTCAGTCATTTCAACATGTCTCTCAGGTAAATGGGTAGTATCTCCCAAAGTATCATGTTCACTACCATTTGCAACATAACTACCTGGTCCTCCAGGTATAGGCATAGGGGAAGAGGTGGAACCCTCGTAGCGATGATAGGCCTCCTTATCACCATGGTATATTTCTCTTTTCTCAACAGGTAAATTATTTACAGATGGCCTAGGAATATTTTGACGCCTCTCAGCCATAGCCATTTCACTTAGTAAAACAACTGGCCCCTGGTATCTTTCAGCCCAATTAATCGCCATAGCAGCTGCATAGAAACATTCTTCTACAGTTCCTGGCGCAACCACAGGCATTTTGACATCTCCATGTCCAGGATACAAAGCAGTTAAAAGATCTGACTGCTCAGTTTTAGTTGGCAATCCTGTAGAAGGTCCTCCCCGCTGTACATCAACTACAACAATAGGTATCTCAGCCATCCACGCTAATCCAAGGCCTTCACCCATTAATGAAAATCCAGGGCCTGCAGTACTTGTCATAGCCTTATTACCTGAATAGCCAGCACCAATAATACTTACTATGGATTCGATTTCAGAAGTGGACTGATAAACAAATTTCCCCGGCCCAACCAAGTTCTGTTCCATCCAAAGTAATATCGGAGTAGCAGGAGAAATAGGATATCCGATAAAAGTATCCAGCCCAACTGCAGTAGCCCCTAAACAAATAGCTAGATTACCATTAACAAGAATCTGGTTTGCAATCTTCTGGTCAGGATTTTTAAGTTCACCTATCGTCAACCCTCTACCAATAGCCTCTTTATAACCCAATGAAAGAGCCATATTGTTTGAATCTATAATTTGTTGATCAGAATCTCTTCCTCGTGTATATCGATGTTTATTGAATTCTTCTAAAACATTAACAGGTATCCCTACTAAATTAGCTAATGCACCCATAACAACAAAGTTCGCTGCTCTGTTATTTCCAGTTTGTTTTGCTAAATCATCAAAATTCATACCCAATACATGATCATCATCATCTATTGAAAATTCGCCTGAGTTATAGACAATAACTCCACCGGGAGTTACCTCATCTTTATGATGTAAATATGCATATTCATTAAAAGCAACCAATACATCTAAATAATCACCTGAACCATGAATCTTCGTAGTGGCAATCCTTGTTTGAGTCCAAGTTGGGCCACCACGTATTTGTGATGGAAAAGTAGAAAATGTTTGAACATGATAACCTGATTGAGCCATTGCTTGAGCCAAGCCTTCTGCTGAAGTCACAACACCTTGCCCACCTTCTCCAGCAAACCGAACTACTATGTCCTGTTTTTTCAATTTTTCCTCCGCATATTAATGTAGGAAATCAATCCGTCTTATTATTATCATCGAAATAGTAAATAAAACGTAGTGATTTTACGCCAATTTTCAAATACATACTAGCCTTAAGGATAACAATAATTGTTTTTGTTCCCGATTGCGCATAACACACTTTGTTAAGTGGGGGGTATAAATATGTATTATTATTTATTCATTTACAATATATGTAAAAAAAAGTGGCGCTAAAACAAAAAAAATAGCATCAAATACAATTATTAAAGCTACCCAATTCTGAATATCTGAAATAGTTTGTCCCGCAATAATAGCTGCAGAAGCTTCTACAGCAGCTATTAAAACGGGTGACAATATAGGCAATAGTAATATAGGTAGCATAACTTCTCTTGTCTTTGTTTTAATAGAAATTACAGAAAATAGCGTACCTACTAAAGAAATACCCGTTATAACAAATAATGACAAAAATATCATTGGAAATATATCAAAAGACAGATTATATAAAACAATAATCGTTGGCAACAAAATAAATTCCACTGAAATCATTAACACAATATTAGATAAAGCCTTAGCAAAAAAAACAGCATCCCTACTAACAGGAGTTAACAAAATCCTATTGATAGCTCCTGTTTCTGTTTCAATCGAATATATACGATTCATACCAATGATTCCGCCAAAAATGATGGCAATCCATAATATTCCCGCAGATACCGTTGGAGTAGTTCCGGGCATATTATCTAACCCAAGGTTAAAAGTCAGAATAATTAATAAAGCAAAAATGACTACAGCTACAAATGTTTCCTTTGTCCTGAATTCTAAAAGCAGATCTTTCGCAAAAATCGAAACTATATGTTTGAAGTAATTACGCATCAGTCTAATCTCCCACCTCTAATATGATAGTGAGTATATTTCATATCAAATGTGGCAAGGTCTGCATGTGTTGTAACAAGAATTGATTTATTCTTCTGCATATAAAAACTCATTATCTTAAGTAATGTATCAAATCCTTGAGTATCTAAGCCTGTCTCTGGTTCATCAAATAATAAAATAGATGGATTATGGATTAATGAGCATGCAATTCCGACTCTCTTTCTAAATCCGTGAGAAAGAACTCTCACTTGGATGTCTAATTTATCTGCTATGTCCAATAATTCTAATAAGTTATTTTGATCATACGTCTGATTAAACTTTGTGTAAGAAATATTATATAATTTAGCAAAGAAAATTAAATTCTCTCTAACAGTTAAAGAAGAATATAAAAAAGGATCGTGAGATACATACCCAACGGAGCTTCTTGTCCTTACGGGGTCATCTTGAATATTTATTCCAGCAATCTCAATTTTCCCTGTGTCCGCCTTAATTAGAGAAGATAAAACCAAGTGTAAAGTTGTTTTACCTGTACCGTTAGCACCACTGACAATTGCAAGTTCGCCCGGTTCAATATTTAAGTCTAATTTATTTAGTACATACTTAAAACCATAAGACTTAGACAAACTTTCTGCCCGTAACATATATTTTAAATTATTATCCAACAAATCATTCTCCAACAAAAATTATTGCTCTCAAATACAACATTAATTACTGTTCAAATATTATTCTTAATTTATAATAGAAACAACATTATAATTATAGTCAATACTAAGGAATATAATGACATCTATAAAAAAATTACAAGACGAATACAAATCTCTTGACGATAAATTCAATAAAGTGCCTAAAGGAACCATAGATAATTCTCTCATAATAGTATTTGATTATGATTATGAAAAGTCAGAAGCTGAAGTGATAATAGAAACAGATGAATTTACAGCTGTATGCCCTTGGACTGATTTGCCAGATTTCGGAGTTTTAACAATCCAATACATCCCCAAAAAATATTGTTTAGAACTCAAATCGTTAAAATATTATTTATTATCATATACAGGAGTAGGTATTGTGCAGGAGCACGCTGCCAACAAAATATTAGATGATCTTGTCAATGCATGTCATCCTAGTAATATGTCCATAACATTAGATTACAAAATACGAGGTGGATTGCACACTTCCGTGAAAGTGGCTTATACGGTACCTAATAATTAACGTCAAAGAAATTAATTCGCAATTCAGTTAAACTAATATTAATGTTTAATATAGAAAAATCTTAGGAGGAATATGTGACTATTTTTGCCAGATATAATTTTAAAGGGGAAATTGCATTTGGGATTGTTGCCGATACCGTGATAAAGGAAATATCGCAGTGCCCATTACTTGATTATACTGAAACGGGTATCGTCCATGATTTAGAAGATGTCCGACTATTATCTCCTGTAACTCCCAGTAAAATAATAGCTATCGGGTTAAATTACAAAAGCCATCTAGACGGTAGAGAATCTCCCAAAGCTCCAGAGCCTTTCTTGAAAGCTCCTAACACTGTAATAGGATTAAATGACAATATCATTATTCCAAAAGTTGCATTAAATGAAAAAGTTAAAATTCAGCCAGAAGCTGAGCTTGCACTTGTTATTGGAAAAGAATGTAAAGGAGTTACAGCCGAGAATGCTCTTGAATACGTTTTTGCTTACACTTGTGGGAACGATGTTTCAGCTAGAGACTGGCAATGGAATGATCTTCAATGGACTAGAGGGAAATCCTCGGACACTTTTGCTCCAATAGGGCCATGGATGGTTACTGATTTAGATCCAACAAATATACAAGTAAAATGTAGGGTTAACGGAATCGAGAAACAAAACCAGAACACTTCCGACTTGATATATCCAGTAACAAAAATCATAGAATATGTAAGCGCTGTAATGACTTTACATCCAGGAGATGTAATTATGACAGGCACTCCAGGTACTCCCGGTGATATCCACCCTGGAGACATTGTTGAAATTGAAGTTGAAGGAGTTGGAGTCCTAAGCAATCCGGTAATAGGTGAATCCTAAAATTTAGAAGAAGACCTGTTCGATTCTAAGGTAAAAAATTTCTTTCCCTTTACCGAAAAGCCAATAGTACATAATGTATGATCCAGCAAATATCATTGCTATTTTCCCTGCTTGATCAATGATTGGCATTAATTTATTTACGAATTTAGTTGTTGCTTCTTCAAATAATAATGATGACATAGTTACAACTGTCATTATCGACCCCATCCCTAATGAGTAAATTATAGCTCCTACAATAATGTTTGCGGAGCTGTCTAAAGAAAGCCCAGACCCAACAACTATTCCAACAGCAGCTAAAAATACTGGGAGCGCACAACTAAGGGATGCCATAGCATAAGCAAT